>Ga0207931_1000294_pt1 | contig 18777 bp, 15 predicted proteins | sample NGESurdeep092012_2_FD_184478 | JGI IMG/M metagenome (GOLD analysis project Ga0207931, IMG submission 184478) | Arctic peat soil microbial communities from Barrow, Alaska - NGEE Surface sample 415-1 deep-092012 (SPAdes) | ecosystem: Environmental > Terrestrial > Soil > Wetlands > Peat ...
CATTATTAGAATCTCGCGGACAACCCGTTAGAATAATACGGCCCGACTGTTTGTCTGGTAACTCCACAATGAATCGTGGTTACACTCTGCTGGGCTTTTGCCCCAGCAGAGTGTAACAAGCAACACTTAGGCTGCTTCCAGAGAGCCTTGTGCCATCCTCTACCTCACTTCCAACCTGCTCAGTTCTTTTGTGTTCATGTTCAGTAGTTCGGCCACTTTCTTGTCCCTTCAAAAGGGGATATTTTAACTTTGATAGAAGGGGGCTAAACTTCTTTGGGCTAATACAAATCCGTTATTCCCTGTCCGTTTTTCCCTTGACAGTACGCTCTCAATTCGCTAAAATATTCTCGACAATTGAATAGATAATAGCTTTCCGGATTAGTTTTTCGTTTGCCCCGCTGGTGTTGTTAGCTGGGAGATCCACGTTGGAACCGGAACCTCTTCCCAAAATACCGGGAAGGAAACCGCTTTGTGCGGAACGCGATCTCGTCCAGGCTTTCAAACACCAGTTTTTTCTATTTAACGAGGGCCGGCCGGGCGGGAGAAAGAAGATGCGTCATGGCACTCATGGCGGCCGGCCATTCAGCTACCTTTCCGGTAGGTAGCACCAGCACATTGGGAAATAGAGATGAAGTTGCCATCGATCGCGTCTTGTTACAATCGCTGGCCGACTCTGTTGATTTGATGCGCCACGTAGTTGAATCATCCACTATCTGCCAGGGTGGACGGATAAGCCCGGAGGCATTGCACGCACGTATTCCAACATGGGAACGAGGACAGATTGTTAACTCGGCTGCATATATAAAAGAGATGAACGTTAATGGGAAATGGTCGATCCCAAGAGGGGCGATAGATATCTCAAGTCAGATTTTAGCAGCTGAGGCCGCTTATCAAGAGGAACTTGAGGCAGCCTCACTTGCGGGTGTTCCATGGCGAGAGACTTTTAATCCGAGACAAAAACAGTGTATGCGTTGCGGAGGAAAATCATCCTGGCGCTTTGTGTTAAAGCCGCCTCCTAATCTGCCCCAGGAAATGGCCTGGCGCCTGGCCCGCCCCGAGAATGCAGTGCCTATTTGTCGGCGTTGCGCAGATGTTGTAAAGATCGAAAAAGATGAAATCCGCTACGACCTTGCCTGGGGTTTGTGGGCGGAAAGATTTGAGGCGCTGCATAGGTGGTATATAGCCTTACAGGAGGGTCGTTTACCCCAAAACTGGAACAAGACCGACTATCCGCTCTGGCCGAAAGAATTTGGCGGCCCGACCTGGGGGGAGGGGAGCGGGTCTTTTATCTGCTGTGAACCACGATCGGCTCGGGGAATTAGGCGCCGACAAGTTCATTTTGCAGCCTTAAATCGTACCTTGGGGATAGCCACGAAACGGCGCGAAGAAATCGGTAAATATTTTTCCACTTTACAATTACGGCAAGTAATTCCAGATCCAAACCTTGAACCGGGAGAATACTTCTGTGAATGTGGCTGCTTTTATCGGGGCACTGGCGCTTGCAATACTTGTCCTCGAAGTCGGGACGGTGTTACAGGGTAGCGGAATCGGGCGCGGCAGGTTGGATGGTGCTTCTTCGGGACAAGTATCCGTTGGGCCGCGCCGTTCGACTTGGGAAGCACTTCTCATTGCCATCTTGCCCAGGCGTTTTGACCCCAACTTGGCAGGAACTTCAAACTCAAATGTGATCGACCTGCTGCGGCGAGCCGGCTATCCGTATGGCACTCCGGGCGAGTTTTATGCGTCGGCCATCAAGTATTTTACAGTCTATCTGGTGGCAGGCGCGATCACAGCCGGCATGCTGGCTGTTCTTGGCCTGGGCGTGGCTGCGCCTTTCCTGGCGGCTGCGTTTATTTTTATGGGCCTGACTCGCCCGTACGCCCACCTGCGAACTCTGGCTAAGAAACGTGCCGAAGCCCTGCGCAATAATATGCTGGTTGGCCTGGCCGTACTCGAATCGCTACTGGCTGCCGGACAGGGTGTGCAGGAATCTATGCGAGCTGCTTCGCTCGTTGGCGGGCCGTTCTGTAATTTGATGGGGTTGTTGGTGGCGCGTATGGAAATTGAACCGCATGTGAATGCAATCGAAACTACGCGTGTGCATGTTCCCGACCCGGACGACATTGATATGCAGTTGTTCTTACGGGACATTTATGACCACTTCGTACGCGGCCGGCCCATCCTGAGCGGCATTACAGCCTTACGCGTGGCGGTTCATCGCAATATTCTAGAAGCAACGGAAAGGCGCACTTCGGTCGTCTTGCAGCGAACAAGTCTGCTTGGCATCTTTGCCATTGTCGGCTTGATCCTGTCGATAATCTTACCTTTCATGAATATGTAGGAGGCTAAAATGTTCAAAAATCTATCCGTTCTAAATCAAAGAATAGCCCTGGCTGCCTGGAAAGTTGTCAGCCAAAAGAGGTTCGCTGGAAAGGAAAGGGGCCAGGCCCTCTCCGAGTATGGCGTGATCATCGGTGTGGTGGTAGGCGTCGTGGTCGTGGCGGTCGTGATCGCGTTCCGCGGGCAAATCATAGCCGCCTTCCAGGCCGCCACGAATGCTCTGAGCTCGGCGCGCTAGTTCTGTGAAGAAGACCCATTTGTGCGCGCCTCGAGAAAAAGGGCAGGCGCTGGCTGAATTCGCCGCGACTTTGCCTCTATTGATATTATTCGTGGGCGGCATTGTCATGGCGTGTTTCTATGGCTTTCGCTCTGCCTCTGCGGATTGGGGGCTGTTCATCAATGGCGTGGCAGCCGGATCGTATGACCCGTACAATGCTTCTGTGATGGCCAGTCGCTCTGTAACATGGCCGGACATTCGGAGCAGCTTCATGGGGACCAGTCAGCCCACCAGCCGGAGCGCACGCACGTGGATCTCCGTTGAAAATGCACGGCCTGGTCCTTTTGGGGCGGATATCATCGAGTCGTATCGTGGCTCGGTCTACTTCCGTTTGTGGCGCTTCTATGCCGGTCCACCTATGGAAGGGCCGCAATGAGTGGTTGGCCGCCATTCTTTTCCAAAAGAGAAAAAGGGCAGGCACTGGCCGAAACAGCCGTGATCTCGGTGGTCGCTATTTTGCTCATCTTCGGGACATTCTCACTCATTGTGATCCATCGAGCACGTGCCGCGGCGATTTCAGCGTCGTATGCGTGTGCACAATTTTTGAGCCAGTCGCCTGACCCCGTCCAGGCGGAACGGCAAGCCACTTATGTCGCAAACCAGACGGTGAATTCTGACTGGAGCGGACTGGTGAATGTGCATTTCCGCATCCAGGTATCGCCGCCGGCCGGCCCTGGGGCTCCCGGAAGCTGTACGGTCTATTACAGCGCGCCTTTCTTGTACAACGGCTTGTTTGGTATCCCGACCGAATGGGTTGCAGAAACGTTTTACTCGCGCTCGGAAGCCTGGAAAGCCGATTGGTCGAAATGACAAAACTTTCGATCCAATTTCCATTGTCTAAGCGCACGGAAAAGGGTCAGTCTGCCGCCGTTTTTGCCGTGGTAGTCATGGCCTTGGTGCTTTTCGTCCTTGGCGTTATGGACTACATGATCACCAATGTGCGCAACATGGAAGCAGTGGCGGTTGCCGACCTGTCGGCCCACGCCGGGGCGCAGGAGGTCGAGGTTTTACCGAATGGGGTGATCCAGGTTACCCCGCTGGGGCCGACGATTGCAGCCCGCTATTTCTCGATGCAGAGTCGGTCTTATTTGCAGTTTATAAATGCAACTTGCGGGACTGTCCAGGGAAGGCCGGCGTGTGAGGTGACTGTGCAGGTGCAGTCAGCCGGCATACTCCTCCCGCAGTATTGGATTACGATCCGCGCGCTAGGCTACCTGGCGAATGGCGTGACGCGCGGGGACCAGTGATAACGACAAAGACGAAAGCCTTTTGCGACTGCTGAATGAATATGTTCACGTCGATTGAGGCAAGCCGAGCAAGGAGAAGGGTAATAGAAAGAATTGAATAAGCTGCGGGATTTCCTGACTTATTCCGTTGAACTGAGCGGGCGTCGCAAATTGCGCATTTATGTAAAGGCGGCGCTTTTTATTGCTGTGGCGCTTCTGATTGCCTTGGCGATTTTCCTGGGACAGCAATATCAGACCATGCAGGACATGGCGGCGGTCGCAACCATCCATTACGAAATGTCGCCTACGCCGCCCCCGGGACCGACGCCGACTCCCGAGGCCTGCCCGTCTGATCCGGGAGGGTGGCAGTTCGTTGATTCTGGCATCCCGGGCGACAACCTAGAACGCATCGAGCCGGCGTGTGTTTATGATGGCCTTGGCAGGACGATTGCCTGGGTGTTGGCAATTCGAGAGGGGTACAGCCGGGCTGAGGCATCCCAGGCGCTTGGTTTTACTTTGCCGCCGGCGCAGATGAAAATGTCGGATATCAAGGTGATTGACCCTATTGGGAACCCTTTGGTGGCATCCCTGGTTATGGTGCCGCTTACCGCTGGTTATTCCGAGTGGTACATTGACGGGAAAGATTTGCCGGCAGTGTATTACTTCCCACAAGGTTGTTTTCGCGGCATTGACACGCAAATTGACGTGATCGGGAATAAAGCTCAAATATGGAATGGAAATTACCCAGTTATTTGTTACATCGTTGAGGACAATGCGGCCACTCATATCATTATGAGTCTGAGCGGGCATGTATTTTCGGCTTCTTCGAGCCCCACGCGTTCTTACTTGTATTTTGGATATGACACCGAAACGAAACAATGGGATTGGTTGGGAATTGACGAGAATCTTCACTCCTCAACCGATGTTGCTATCATGTCCAGTGATCATAAAAATTATTCAGGCCAATACGGCGGTTCTGTCTGGAGCGCACAATGGCTTTCCCAGACTTACGGCCTGGCAATGAAAGCGCTGCCCGATAGTTGGCGGACCGCTAATGACCGGGCCGAGTTGCAAGCCATCTTGAATTCTATTAATTCGTCGAATGCACCATAAAGGTGTGTAGAGGAGCATACTCAATGTCAAAATCAAAGAAGATGATTTTTTGGTTGGTCCCCTCCCTCGTCCTCCTCGCCGCTCTGGTGTCATTGCTTTCCACGAGCCGTGTCCGCGCGGTAGATGGAGATTGTCCCCCGGGGCAAACCCTCCAGTGCTCTATGGTGGGTAACCAGGTAGTATGCAAATGTGAAGGGGGGAATAGTGGAACTGCAACTGCGGGAAGTGGAGGCGAGACTCCAACTCCGGGAGGAACTCCTTCTTGTAATGAAACATATTATAAGAGTTTTGGCCCAGCCGGACCGGGAAGATGCTATGGCGTGATAGAGCAATGGGATGTTTGTGCCATTCCAAATAAATTGCTAGACTGGCATTTTGGCTTTTTTCCTTGCGGCGGCGAGACGCCAACTCCACCGCCTCCGATAAGTCCTTGTAAAGATTTGAATTATGATCCCAACAGCAGCACCATCAATTGCGAGTGGAATTTTCAATGGGAATTGGGGGCTGGTGTAAGCATGCCGCCGATCGTCATTGACGCTCGCCCCTATCCAGTTACACTCGTTAACTGGCCTACTGCAATGCGTGTGAATGGACTTTCCGAAGCCAGCGGCAGCGGCACCCTGGCTTACGCAGGCTGGGGCGGGGGAAACCCATCCTCACCTGCCGTCGGCGACTGGCGCGACATCACCCTTACCCTTACCTTCCGCCCAACCGGAAATCCGGTCTCTGTCAGCCTGATGAAACAAAATGTGATCACCGTACCAAGCAGCGGGGGGGCGCTAAGGATTTTCACCTGGCAAGTTCCATCGCACCCGGCCGCTGGCGCAAGTAGGACGGCTGGCGAAGTGGGGCAGCTTGGTGAGATTCCGTCTGACATCACACTCTTTGAAGGGCATTCGCAGACTACCTATCGCCTGTTCTATCACTTAGCCTACGAGGAGTATTCCAGGAATTACGTATGCTACGATACTGCGACTCCAACACCGAACTACATGCGCACTCCTGGCCCAGCCTGCCTACATGGTGCCTGGGTAGGGAGATGGGATGGAAGGTCTAATGACGGCGAGGTTCTGCCCAGCCAGGTGGAAAATCTGCCGCCCGCGATGAATGGCGGCAGCGTCTTTAACGATTTTTCTGTCGTCATCCGACGCATGGATGAGAACGGAAGTACGAGCAACCCGCAGTATGCGCATCAGTACAGCTGGGGTTCGATTTTCTACTGGGCCTGTCGGGAGGGCCAGGGACAGGTTGGTTGGCCGGAGCCGTAGGACCCCGATAAAGTTACTCGCTGCGTAAAAGCGCGGCGGCGTGGTACTGGAATAAATAAATCTTCGAGGAGGGTATTTTCATTTCCGAAAATATCCATCCTTGGGTACCATTGCTAGATTGGAGAAATAAACGCCAAGCGACTCTTAATCAATTGGTTCAGGGTTTGCCCAAAGGGTACTGCGCAAGTCCCCGGTCGGTCACAGAAGCCCCAGAATATGGGGCTTTTTCATAATAATGGTTTGGGGTTGCCGCCCCGGAAAATGCGCGCTGTTGAGGGGAAATAAGGGGAACAATTATTTTCCTCCAGAATCCCTTTTTCCTTCGAGGATATCTTCATAGTTAACACTACCAGTAGGGGACAGGAGGAAATGTTTCAGAATTGTTTCTGAACAATTACCCTGCCCCCTCTCCCGGAAAAAACGCCGGGACGATATGCGGGGACCTTCCCCTTCGGGGACGATGTCGGTCAGGCCTCGGCCAGGGAGGCGATTCGCGTGAAAACGATTAGAAACGAAGTGGACTCTACTTCTTTGGGCTAATATGACTAATTGACATTTACTTTATTGTTTGATATAATTTAAGCGCTTAAGTAAGTTAAGCGTTTAAATTATTTGTGCCTAGTGGAGCTTGCTGTGACAACCATTTATGATGTCGCACATGAGGCTGGTGTTTCTATCGGCACAGTCTCCTATGTGATCAACAATAAAGGCAGCATCGGCCCCCAAACCACCCAGCGCGTCCAACAAGCTATTCAAAAATTAAACTATAACCCCAGAGGCGCTGCTCAAGCCTTGGCGCGCGGATGCACCAATACCGTATTACTTGTTGCTCCCCTAAACATATATGAATATCAGATGTCGATGATTTTAATTATCGAGTCCATTGGCCAAGCCATTACTAACTCGGATTATCGACTATTCATACACCCAACCCTCAATCGTCCAGATGCGTGGCGCGAACTGGAAGCTGATGTTGGGAGGCGGCAAATGGACGGAGTGATCTTGATGCATGTCCAGCAGAATGATCCACGCGTTGAACTATTACGCCACACGAAAATTCCTTTCGTACTGATTGGACGCTGCGAGAACCTTGATGGCATATATTTCGTGGATGCTGATATTGAGGCAGCTGTACATCTAGGTGTTCAACATTTATATGACCTTGGTCACCGTACGATCGGTATGTTGGATGAAAATACAGAAGGCGGACCTGAAGCTCATATTACTAGAGCACTCCGGGATGGATTTCACCTCTCCCTGGAATCATTGAATCTGGAATATAAACCAGAATGGTGTTTACACCTATCACGGGGTCCAGCATCTGCAAGTCAGGATATCTTGCAGATGCTAGCTGCCCCTGACCATCCTACTGCTCTGTTTGCAATGAGCGACGCGATGGTTATGAATGCATACAGCGCTGCTCACACTCTTCATTATAAAATCCCCGAAGATCTGGCAATTATCGGATATGCAGACAGCCCGCTGTACCCTTCGCTGAATCCCCCTTGTAGTGCAGTTTTCGATAGTATTCCCATGATCGGACGGATTGCCACAGAAATGCTGCTTACTTTGTTGTATGGGGAAGAACCGGAATGCAAACAGTTGCTCATTCCTCCCCATTTAGTGGCGCGCAGTTCCACTCAGCCTGAGTTAATAAAGTGAAGCGTGTTTATTAAGTCAATTAACTATATGGATATCCAAGTAATGGCTTGGAGAAGGAGGTGACAAGATCTTTTTACCCTCTCGAAAGCGGACCCAGACCCAATCTGTCTATCGATTTTGCCTTTCTAAACCAACCTATAAATAAAAGGAGAAGCTATGTCTACCCATGCCAACCGTGCACTAACCTTTCTTTTAGTCTTGATATTCTTGGCAGCCAGCCTTTACGGCTGCCAGACCCAGACGCCAACACAGGTACCGACCACCCAGCCACCTGGACCTACGTCTATTCCTGCCGACACTCAGATACCTCCCACCCCTACCCATACACCTGTCAAATTAACGGTCTGGATTACCACTCGTGTTGGTCAGACCGCCGCCGATGAAGCCAAGCTAGCAATCCAAGAATGGGCAAAGGCGACTGGTAACCAGGTCGAGGTTACGGAAAATGAATTTTTTGAGCTAATGGGTAAGCTCCCCATAGCTATCCCTGCCGGGACAGGTCCTGATGTATACATGCTCACGAATGATTATGTTGGGACCTTCAAAGAAGGGGGCCTCCTAGCGAATATTGATAATGCCCTGACTCCGGAGGAATATGCAAAATATACTAAAAGTGCCATTGACGCTTTCTCCTTGGATGGTCATCTCTGGGGTGTCCCCATCGCTGCTGATATAAACGCCCTGCTATACAATAAAGCGCTTATCAACGAAATCCCAGATACGATGGATGAGCTGCTCGTACAGGCTAAAGCCCTCACCCACGGTGACCAATATGGCTTGCTCTATCCAGTCGACAATTTCTGGTACAGTTATCCCTTCTTCTCTGGTTTTGGCGGGTATGTCTTCAAACCAACTGAATCTGGTTGGGATATCCAGGATATAGGATTCGATAATCCCGGTGCAATCCAGGGCTTGCAATATGTGGCTGATATGGTGAATTTGCAGAAACTTATGCCCCCAGACGTTTCTTGGGATGTCATGAACAGCATGTTCACTGAAGGTAAATCTGCCATGACCATTTCAAACCCCTCCATGGTACCATCTTTTAAGGAAGCTGGAATCGACGTAGGTGTCGTCCCGATTCCAAAATTGAGCAATGGAGAGTATCCACGACCCTTCGCCACTTTCACAGGGATTGGAGTGAACGGCTACTCTGCTAATATTGACGAATCCCAGGCTCTCGTTGCCTATCTCGGATCAAGGCTTCCTTTAGTTCTTTATTATGCGAATAGTGGTAATATCCCGGTTTACGCTGATGTCCTGAAAGATCCCGAGCTGCAAAAAGATACCGAACTGACAGGCTGGATGAGTCAGCTGGAACACAGCGATCCTCTTCCAAGCATTAAAGAGATAAATCTTGTTTGGACTCCCGCTCTTGCAGCCTTTTCCACCGTTGTCCATGGAAAAGATACGGCGGAGAATGCTCTGAAGGCAGCCCAGGTACAAATCCAGGAGGCTATTGCAGCTGAAAAGTAGTACGGAATTTGTATAACCTTTTTGAGTGACTGGTGGGAGGACCACCAGTCACTCAAAACCAAGGAGGCAATCCGTGGTGATTAATCATCGCAGCGCCCGGCGTCCAAATAATCAGCTACCCATTATCTGGCGCCATCTAAATCCCTATACCTTCATTTTGCCTGGGCTGGTAGTCATGCTGTTGACCACCTTCATCCCAGCAATGGCAACTCTCTATATTGCTTTCACCAATTACAGTGTTGTTCATCTCAAAAATTGGCATTTCGTCGGTCTGTATAACTTCCAAAAGATTCTCCTGGGTGCAAGCCAGGGGGATTTTCTCGCCGTCTTTGGCTGGACCATCATCTGGGCTTTCCTCTCGACCAGCCTTTCCTTCTCACTCGGTCTTTTTCTGGCGATGCTACTCAACCACCCTCGCCTGAAAGAACGCAATCTGTACCGTACTATCCTAATTTTGCCCTGGGCATTACCCGCTACCTTAACCATTTTGGCCTTGACCGGGCTTTTCAGCACTTCATTCGGTCCATTAAACCGACTGCTTGTCCAGATTGGCCTTACACCTCAACCCTGGCTTACAGATCCTTATTGGGCTCGGATCACTTGCCTGATTGTCGGAATTTGGCTGGGTTTTCCCTTTATGATGTCAATTTGCCTGGGAGCCTTACAAAGTATCTCCAATGAATTGTATGACGCAGGGAAAATAGACGGAACAAGCTCTTGGCAGGCATTTCGCTTTATCACATTTCCATTAATTACTACTGCTACCCTGCCATTACTGATTGCCGGTTTTGCCATGCAATTCAACAACTTCAATACCATCTACCTGCTTACTGGTGGCGGGCCCTACTATAAACCAGGTTCCCTGGCAGGTGCTACCGACCTGCTTGGAACATATATGTACAAAATTGCCTTTGGCTCCGCATCTCAAGATTACGGTCTTTCTGCTGCCACCGGTATCTTATTGTTTTTGATCGTTGGCGGTCTTACTTTGCTCAATTCCCGCATCACCGGTGCATTCCGTGAGGTGGATGTATGAACACTCCTTTGCTGGTTAGCCCAACCCGTCCAGCCGCCCCTAATCCCCCCCCCCATTCCACTCGCTGGCAAGATACTCTCACCCTTTTTGTCATTCGCCTGGTGCTAATCCTTATTTGTATTATCACGGTGGCTCCGATTGCCCTCATCGTCTCCGCCTCATTCAATACCAGTTCCAGCCTTTTCTCTAGCCATCTCATTCCCACTCATCCCACTCTGGCGAATTTCACACGCCTGTTCGAAAAGACCAGCTTTTTACTATGGATGAAAAACAGCGCGATCGTCTGCCTGGGTGGTAGTCTTCTAGCGCTGGCTCTCTCTGTCTCGATGGGCTATGCCTTCGCACGCATCCGCTTCTACGGACGTCGTTACGGTTTGCTTGCCCTTATTCTTATACAAATGCTGCCTTCCTCCGTGATGATCGTAGCGATTTATCGTCTCTTACAAGCCATCGGTCAGCTGAACCAATACTCAGGTTTAATACTGGTTTATGGAGGGCTAACAGTTCCCTTCAACGCCTGGTTAATGCGCGGATATTTTAATTCCATACCTCATGAGTTGGAAGAATCAGCATATATCGACGGAGCTGGCATTTGGCAAGCTTTCGTAAGTGTTGCACTGCCTTTGGCGACACCTATGATTGCAGTGGTTTTTATCTTCAATCTTATTGGTTTCTTCAACGATTATATCCTGGCCTCTATCGTCTTCACTGGCAACCAGTATTACACAGTAGCTCTCGGAATGCGTTTCTTCCAAAATCCTTACGCTGGAAATTGGACTATGTTCGCTGCTGGTGCCCTCCTGGCCTCGCTGCCCATAACCATTATTTTTTATTCCCTGCAGCGCTTCCTGGTGGAAGGATTAACCCGGGGTGCTTTAAAAGGCTAGATACGAGAATTTATGTTCAAAGATATCCTTTATTACAAACCTAATCTCCATGAAGTCATCATGCGGTATAAGAGTTTGTATGCTACCCATGAGCCTGGACATATCATTGTTTATGCCATACCATCATTTAATCCACCTGAGCAGCCCCCCTCCCTTAATCAGGTGGACTTCGCTCAAGATCTCCACGACTACCTAAACATCTTCCTGCGTAATTATGAGGCCCAGATCGAACAGACTCGTCCAATCCTGGATGACTTAATCCCAAGCTTCGGCCTATTCTTTGGTATCGGGGATTATAGCGCTTTTATAGCCGGAGATGTGATCTTTACCCCGGATACATCCTGGGCTGCCCCTGTTATTCACGATTGGTCTGACCTGGATAAACTCGAGCTTCGGGAGGATAATTACTGGGAACAGCTTCTCGAGCGTTCCATCGCATACATCTTGCATTTCACACGGCCTGCCTCCATCCCCATCGTACGCGGCTTTTATTCTCCTCTTGACATGGCTCATGCTCTGCGCGGGGAGGCTCTCTTCACGGATTTCTTTGACAACCCTGAGCAGGTTCACCGTCTCATGCTATTCAGCACACAAGCCGTGATCTGGAACGCCAGGCGGCTACGCAGCGTGATCGGCGAATATTTTAACGGGAATATTGCCGGAGCCTGGCTGCCACCGGGTACGATATGTATGTCTGAAGACATTGCTTGCATGATTTCGCCCCGAACTTACGCTAAGTTCGCCCGTCCTTATACCCAGCAAGTTATCGATGCATTTGGGTATGGGCAAATCCACACACACTCACTTGGCCTCCGAGGTATCCCAGAAATCACTCAATTGCATAATCTGGTTGGCTTGCAAATCTCTGATGACCCCAACACCCCGCGCGCCTTCGAGCAACTCGATGACCTGCTGCCCAAGGTCCATGGCGTACCGATCACTATTGGCTGTACCTCCTCAGATATTTACCAGTCCTTTACTGATCTACGCAGCAAATACTCCCTGACCTTTGCTGCTAGTGTAGGGAATGTTGAAGAGGGCTCAGACCTTGTGAATTTTGTTCGTAGCTTTGAGCATAACTGATAATCCGTGCGGAGAAATAGGTCTATCTTATTCATTAAAAAATAAAGGCTATACAGGAGAGAATAAAAACATGCCGCCCATTTCCAAGCGATCCCGCCTAATGCCATTATCCAAATGCAGTATTCGACCCAGCGGTTGGATCAAGCAATTTCTACAACGAGATGCTATGGGGATTACTGGTTATCTTGATCAATTATGTAAGGAGGCTTCAAGCGATATATTTTTTGATAAAAAAGTGATCGATGAGAAAAATGGAATATGGACCTCATGGTGGAATGGAGAGACCGAGGGGAATTGGTCGGATGCTTTGGTAGATCTTGGCTATACCCTAGGAGATCCCCAATTAAAAGATCGCGCAGAAGCTTACCTTGACCGATTGCTCGCTTTCCAGGAACCAGATGGGTATATGGGTATTTATCAACAGGGTCACCGTTTCCATTATGACACCAATCGCAATGGCGAGCTCTGGACGCAGTCCAGGATTATGCTGGCCTTGATAACGGGTTACAAAGCAACCGAAAATCTAAAATATCTGGATGCCCTGAATCGTATGGCTACCCGGACCTTAGAATCGTACACGCCGGGTGACAATGCCAATTGGGTGTTTGCGACCCCAGATGAAGATGGTAGTAAAGCACACGGGCTGATGATCATCGAGCCGATGCTCATACTGCACCAGGTATGCGGTCGAGAGGATGTGATTGCTTTTAGTGAAGCACTTTATGAAGACTATTCTAAGAATGGTTCTGGGTCTTTGTGTGATGACTGTCGTTTGTCCAATCTATTAGATATGCAGAAACCCTTTGTTGGGCATGGCCCACATACATGCGAAAGTCTCCGGATTCCACTGTTGCTGTATTATCACACCGGGAAGAAGATTTACTGGCAGGCTTTCCAGAATGGTATTAAGAAATTAAAAAAATACATGACATTGAGTGGCTCTTGTAAGTCCGATGAGCTGATAGGCGCGATGCGGTTGGACATCCCGCCTGAAGAACGGACATTCGAGAGCTTGGTCGAATCCGTTCCCCTATCCACTGCAGGCTATGAATACTGCAGTACAACCGAACTGTTTTTCACCTTCCTGACCGCGTTGACCCTGACGGGCGATCTTCAATATGCTGATATGCTGGAATGGCTGGTCTTCAATGCGGCCAAAGCAGCGAAACAATCGGACGGGAAAGCCATCCAGTATCTTTGCGCGGATAACCTTTTCGCAGCCACCAAATCGATGGGTGATCGCTGGGATTACTCTCCCACCCACACAGATGTCGCCGTTTGCTGCGCCCCGAATTCCTGCAGAATTATGCCAGCTCACATTTCCTCGATGTGGATGGAGGATACCCGCGATGGCGGAATTGCGGCTGTTCTTTTCGGTCCATGCGAGTTGAAGACAAAAATAAGGAACAGACAGTTGGCTATTACTGAATATACACAGTACCCCTTTGGAAATGAGGTATGTTTCAGGTTTAATTTAGACCAACCATTTAGCTTCCCTCTCAAATTGCGCATTCCTCGCTGGGCAAGTCAATGTAAGATCTCGGTGAATCAGCAGCCGCTGGATTACCCGGTAAAAGCGGGCAAAAATAAATTTGTAGTGATCGATCGTACCTGGCAAAACGGGGATGAGTTAGTATATTCAATGGAATGGCAACCAGAAATCCAATTTGCTATTGATGGTTCTGCTGCGGTGACCTACGGCCCATTGCTTTTTTGTCTCCGCATTCCTGAGTTGGCAGAACATTATCATGCTTATCCCGTGGAAGGATTTTTCGATACTAGCTATACTCCGATAATTGGAAGTGATTGGGAGTACACTCTTCAGCTTGAAAAGAATAATCGTCTTGGCGCCTACACAAAGCTCGTAGAGCAACAAATTCAACCTGGGAGCTACATATGGGAGGAACCACTGCTAGCTCTAAAAACAACTATGTTGAACCGCCACTCTCAGCCCGAAAATGTAAACTTGGTGCCTATCGGCTGCACTATCCTGAGGAAGACGACATTTCCATGGATTCGGCGTTAATGTGAAAGAGAAGTGAACATGCCAGGATCGATGACTCCCTATGAACGGGTCATGGAAAGGTTAGCCGGTAATCCGGTAGACCAGGTCCCAAATCTGTGCATTCTGATGACTTTTGCGGCGAAGTATATTGGAGTGACATATGACCGCTACGTGACCGATTTCCGATTACTAGTAGAAGGGAATATGAGGTGTTGCGAGGATTTTGGGATCGACATGCTGAGTGTAATTTCAGACCCAATGCGCGAAGCACAGGGCTTTGGTGCTGAAGTGATCATACCTTTTGATGAGGTGCCATATGCTGCTGGCTCTTTAATCGAGAAACCCGCGGATCTGACCAAACTTTCTGTGCACGCACCCTTATCCTGTGAACGTATGCTAGATCGCATCAAAGCAATCGAACAATATCGTCAGATAGCTGGGGATCATTACCCGGTCCTCGGTTGGGTTGAGGGAGCGTTCGCAGAAACCTGCGATCTATGCGGTATTTCCAAAGTAATGGCCGATTTGATCCTGCAACCAAATTTCATTCTGGATGTTTTAGAAATCTGTACTCAACAAGCCATCGATTTCGGCCTGGCTCAAATTAATTCAGGAGCAGATTTTATAGGAATTGGTGATGCCGCGGCGTCACTGATCGGACCGCGCTTCTATTCACGCTTCGCCCTACCTTATGAGCAGCGCATCATCGATTCAATTCACCAAGCTGGCGGTAAGGTTAAACTACATATATGCGGGAATATCACTTCAATCCTTGAATTGGCAGTTCAATCCGGAGCGGATATGTTAGACATTGACTGGCCGGTGGATTTCAACAGGGCTGTGGCTGTTAGTGATGGAGGTTGTGCTGCATGTGGTAACTTTAATCCCGTCTCTGTGCTACTACAAGGCACCACCACAGAGGTAGAAAGCGCAGTAGAAAAATGCTTTCGAGCCAGCAGCTCGACTACTTTCATCGCTGCTGGTTGTGAAGTACCACGCGATACCCCAGTAGAAAATCTAAAAGCGGTAAAGTTAACCCTTGAAAAACATTCTAGGGGTAAGTGAATTGCTATGGTGTTCTGAGCAAGCTCTCTGTGATACTCCCCATTTCAGATCGAAGAATCAGGAATCGTAGAGGATATTATGAAATATCGACCTGATATTGAACAAGTTATCGATCGTTACCAACGATTTTATGCTTCGCAAGAACCCGGAGCAATTCTGATTCACGTCTTTGTCGATCCGGACGGGAAAGTACCTTATGACCTCCGGAATTATTCGTTTCCGGAACTCAACGAGAATAGACGCTTTATTGAGACCTATATCGCTAACCGAGAATGTTTTCTCCGCGGAAGGCTGGGTGTGATGGATGATTATGTTCCTGACATTTTCATCCATCATGGGATCGGTATTCATAGTGCGTATGTAGCTGGGGGCATTGAATTCTCAGAAGATACCAGTTGGTCGCGTCCCATCATAAAAACATGGGATGATCTTGATCGATTGACTCTATCAGAAGATAATGTGTGGTTTCAAGTACTACGCCAGACGGCAGAGCTATATGCCGAACACCTGCGAGGAAAAGTTGGCATTGCTACTTTCTATCATTATTCTCCCCTGGATATGGCAAACGCACTTCGAGGCAACCAACTCTTCCTAGATTTTTATGATTCTCCAGATCAAGTAAAATGGCTTCTTGATTTTTGTGTCAAAGCAGTTATCTGGCTCGAAACGCAACTATGGCCGATTGTTGGTGACCTGGCAGGTGGTGCTCCTTTATGGGGAAGTTGGCTTCCCGGCCATGCCTTGATGATGTCCGAGGATATCGCCGATCTTTGCAAAGCCAGTGATTATCCGGCCTGGGCCGAGCCATGGACCCAAAGAGTGATCGACCATTTCGAAGGTGCTCTGATACACAACCATTCCCTGGGGTTGCATATCCAGGGGAAGATCGCCCATCTTGCGAATTTGCGGGTGTTGCAAATCTCCGAAGACCCCAACCGGCCCCGGCCGTTCGACCATTTGGAAGAATTGTTGCAGGCAGCCAATGGCGTACCACTGCAGACTTACTGCCGGCCTGAGGAGGTTGAGCAGGCAGTGAAATTAGGACAAAGCAGCCGGATGATCCTACAAACAAGCGTGCCGGATGTGACAGCTGCAAATGAGATTGTTCGTTATGTGCGAAAACATTCGAGGATAAAGGTGGGCTGATATGGGAGAAGATTTTATTTTCGGCGTGACGAGTTATAGTGATTATGTTGTAAAACGCCGACAGGATGAACTGCACTCGGTATGGCATTACCACCGCATTGAGCCGCGCGATCCTCAGCCAGATCAACCAGTGAAGATTTTGGTAGACATAGGTTGCAATCACAGGGCAGATGCAGTCTTCTGTTACTGGACTACTGCTGACGAACAGCCGGCAGGGCGAGCTGGTAAGGCAACCTGCGGAAATGTCCTGGCGTTGGAAAAGGAAGTTCCGATCTGGGAAGATCTGGTTTGGGGATATGTTGATCGGTGGGTTGGGATACTGCCGCCTCAGGCAGATGGTACACAGGTACGCTATCGAATTGAAGCCTGGGATGAGCATCAAGGCATCAGTGCCTTTGCCGACCATAGTGGCGCCGACCCGATGCAAGGACCACCCTTTGCCTTTCATGTGGATAACTGGCAGGCTCCCGACTGGATACGCGACGCTATAATCTACCAGATAATCGTAGACCGCTTTTATCCTGGAGATGGACAAAAGTGGAAAGATACCAATGACATGGGTGGAATTTTCGGCGGTACATTGTGCGGGATCATAGATAAACTACCCTATATCTCCAGCCTGGGTTTTAACACCCTGTGGATTTCTCCAATCAGCGAAGGCCCCAGCTCGCATCATTACGATACCACCGACCACCGCACGGTTGCTGCCCATTTTGGTACCAATGTGGTGTTTCGAGAGCTGGTACAAAAAGCCCATGCTATGGGGATGCGAGTCCTGTTGGATTTCGTTGCCCATGCGACTTCTGACCAACACCCTTTTTTGAAATCGGCCCGGGAAAACCGAGACAGCCCATATTACCCTTTCTACATATTCAATCAATGGCCGGACGATTATGACTGCTTCTTTGGAGTCAAAAGCCTGCCATACCTGAACCTGGAGTATGCTCCGGCTCGCCAGTACATAATCGACTCCGCTTTGTATTGGATGGACTATGCCGTGGATGGATTCCGCCTGGATTATGCCATAAAACCCTCCCGCGACTTCTGGGTCAGTCTGCAATCCGCCTTGCGGATGGTAAGGCCTGATGTCTGCACTCTGGGCGAAGCTGTTACCAGTCCAGAAGGTCTGCGCACATTCGAAGGCAAGTTGGATGGCTGCCTGGATTTCAGCCTGGCAGATGCAATCCGTTCTACATTTGTCTACCAGAAGAACGATCTCTCGTTTTTTAGCCAGTTCTTGGATCTCCACGAGCGGTATCCTACCCCCAACTTTATCCGTCCGTCCTTTATCGACAACCATGATATGAACCGAGTTCTATTCATTGCCGATGGGGATATCCGCAAGGTAAAGATGGCAGCCACATGTCAGTTCACTCTAAGCCAGCCTCCAATTGTCTTGTATGGCACTGAGGTGGGCCTCTCACAAAAGGTGGATTGCCGGAATGGCCTGGATGTGGTCCGCGAGCCCATGCCCTGGGACGATTACCAGAATGGCGACCTCATGAAATTCTATCGCAAACTCTGTCAAGCGCGCTCCAGTTGTCCTGCTATCCGCAGAGGGAGTCGTAAAACACTTTACGTTGATAAAAGCACTTTTGTTTACTCAAAAAGTCAGGGGACTGAAACCTGTATTGTTGTCCTTAATGTTGGTGATAAAAAACAAATCTTGCTCAAAACTGAAAACCTGTCCAAGCAGTATGTGGACATGCTTGGCGAAGGCTCTTATTCCCGTACTGGTGATGCTCTAAATTTAAAATTAGAACCCTGGCAGGCTTCTATTCTACTTCCGGAATAATGCCCAAGGCGCTCTCCTTTCTGGTAGGACTTATTAATTTGAAAAGCATCAAACGGTAATCTGCAATATTTATTAGGAGAAGGACATACAAGACTTGATCTTCGGAAATGTGAAGACAATTGATCTGCAGCTGGACAACGGAAACCCAATCCACTGCGGGATTGTGCACCGTTCGGCCCGTTCCCCCCGCGCGCCTACCCCCCACCAGCATGTTATGTTGGAATTGCTCGTCAGTGCTGGTTGTGACTGTGAACAAGCCTGCGTCTATTACACAATCGATGAACGGGATCCGACTGGCCAGGGCGGTTTTGCGACGCGGGGACACGCCATCCCCATGCAGTCCTCCGGGGTAGTCTGGAACGCCCTCAACGGTGTATATGACCACCGTTTTCAGGCAT
>Ga0207931_1000297_pt1 | contig 18585 bp, 17 predicted proteins | sample NGESurdeep092012_2_FD_184478 | JGI IMG/M metagenome (GOLD analysis project Ga0207931, IMG submission 184478) | Arctic peat soil microbial communities from Barrow, Alaska - NGEE Surface sample 415-1 deep-092012 (SPAdes) | ecosystem: Environmental > Terrestrial > Soil > Wetlands > Peat ...
GCGCGCCTCGCTGGAAAAGCAGACCGAGACGACCCAGCAGACCTTCATCGAGGCCATGGACGACGACTTCAACTCGTCCGGCGGGCTGGCGGCGCTGTTCGAACTGGTACGCCTCGTCAACACCACCCGTGACGCGGGCGCCACCGATCCCGAACTCAAACCCGCCCAGGATACCCTGCTCACGCTGACGGGTGTGCTCGGCCTGCGCCTGAGCGAAAAGAAAGCCTCCGGCGGCGACGCCGACAAGTTCATCGCCCTGCTGGTCGAAGTCCGGGCAGAGATGCGCAAGCAGAAGAACTGGGCCATGTCCGACCTGATCCGTGACCGGCTCAAGGAGCTAGGGGTGGCGATCGAGGACAGCAAGGATGAAACGACCTGGCACTGGTAACAACGAAAGGGCAGACTTAAGGTTCGCCCTTTTTCTTTGCACTTCGGTGCAAGATGTCCAATACTCTCCGCGGCGTGCCTGCTTTGAAAGGAATATCTAACCCGTTGATTTTTCCTTCATAATTAGGAATTCATCCGTGTGGTGTGCGAGGTTGATTCGGATTGGGGAAAAAGGCGTATACTGTAAATGTCCTCGAAAGGAGGCTGAAATGCAAAAACGGCCCATAAAAATTGCGTTTTTTGTGCTCCTTGTACTGGTCTCTGCATTTGCCTGTAATACCTTCAACAGCCATAATCCCCCATATTTATACACAGACGTTATTCCTTATCCGGTCACTGTTCCCCCGGCTCCAACCAGAGATCCATCCCTGCCTCCGCGCTGGATCGAGTTTGAACGCGCCCTGGCCAGCGTTCTACTCGGGCCTTCCGGAAATATCGTGCCGGATGTCAGCCGCGATCAGGGTCTGTGTGAGTGGGAATTCTGGGGTCAAAAAGGAGAACAAGTCTACGTCTGGGCGGAATGTCTTAATGATGCGGGCACAGCCGTCAGCACTCCGGCTGTCATTTTCTTGAGCGAGGATGGTCATATCAAGGCCGTTGTCATGCCACAGGAAGGTTGGGGCAATATTGAAGAACTGTTCCCTGACCCCGTCCTCCCACTGATCTATGGCAATGCCTTCGATGCTGTGGCAGCCATGCAGCGCCTCGAACTACGCCAAAAAGATCCCTCCATTCCGCCACTGATCGTTGAACAAGGAACGGAAATGCCACTCCCATAAGCCGGTTGGCAATTCTACTCTCTTGAAGCGCCTGACTGCTTGTGATGGGCGCGTCTGCGCCTGCTTTGACGGGAATTTCACACTGACCCCACCCCAGCCCGTACTGGAACAGGTCAAAACCGAGGTTGGAGATGAATGGGAGGACGAGTTCTACTGGCTGGCAGATGATGCAGTTCCGGCTGTGGAAAACCTAGGGTTCAAGGTAGAATACATTCAAATCTCAGCCTATGCAGGTTTTTTTTGTATCGTAGAATCGTCCCACTAACTTATGATAGAAGAAACTTTTAGCACACGTGAAAAAGAGGTGATCGAACTGCTCTTGCAGGGCAAAAGCAACAAGCAGATTGCCCTGACCTTGCATGTTGCCAACCGAACGGTGGAGTTCCACCTGAGCAATATTTACGCCAAATTGGGTGTCACCTCCCGCACCGAGGCGGTGTTGAAACTCTCCGAAACCGGCCTGCGGGAATCCACAGGCGTGATCGATCCGGGGAATGTACGGGAATCCGCAGTTGAAAGAGATGGCAAAGCAGATGATAATGGCAGCAAATCCTTTTCACTACGGAGCATACTCATGAAAAACCTGCTTTATGTCATCGGAACTGTACTGCTGACCACCACTCTCATCGTCTTTCTGGCCGTCTTTGCAATCCCCGGGCAAAAGGCTGATGTCACCCCACCGGTACCGACCGGAACCGAAGTGGTCGGTCCTGTAATCCCCACTGGGACAGTCACACCAACCCCCACAATGGAACCCGCCGCCGTCACAACGCTGGTTCTCTCGTCAAACGATGTGGCCCAATTCATTGGCGAAACCTATCCCGATTGGACCAACACTCCCGCCGGGACTTCGTTCACCAAGACCTGGACCTTCCGCAACGCCGGGACCACCACCTGGACGACCGGCTATTTCCTGAAACTGACCACCGCCTCCTACCCGTTGGGACAAACCCTGAACGTGCCAGGCAAAATCAGCCTGACAAAGAGCGTCCAGCCGGGAGAAACGGTGGATGTTTCAGTCAACCTGCAAGCCCCCGCCGCGGACGGCACATATTCGTTCCACTGGCAGATGCAGACTGCCGCCGGTCAGATTGTTTCGGGCGATGGGTACGATATCTGGGTCACGTTCACGGTCGGGGATATGGCAATGAACAATTCCTACTCCCAGGGCATCATCTCGCTCGAACTGGTCAGCCTGGAAAAAGATACCGCTTATACCAACATCCACATTTGTGCGCAGTACCCCGATACACAGGACTGGAACCCATCCGGCGTCACGTTGACGGCGGGGAGCGTGCAGGCTCCGATCGAGTCATACAGCCTGGATAACGCCAAGTCGCCTTCCACGGCGGGCAGCACCTATCGCTGCTTCACGCTCGGGTTCCCGGTCGGCACCGGGCAGTACGGGGAGGCGCCTGTCAGCGTGGCCATCAGCAGTTACCGGGTCCTAGCAGATACGAACCTGGAAGCCAATTGTGCACGCACCAAACAGCAGATTGCCAACCTCTACCCCGGCCTGGACTTCACCTGTGGGCCAGCGGGGTTTTACTTCACTAATGTTGTCCTGCCTCGCAATCTGAGTAGCAGCCAGGCGGACAAGATCATCATGGACGCGCTGGAACAGGCAGTCTATGGTCCGTGGACTCTCACAGAATAAGAGGCAATATCCCAACATGAGAATGACCGAGGCGCACAATTGTGCGCCTCGGCGTGTTAAAATACCATCTATACAATTTTCCTTACCATTCCAAGGATCCCTTATGCCTGCTCCTGTGATTGCCGTCAATAATCTCTCCAAGCACTATAAAGTGCCGGTGCGCGAAGCCGGGTTGAGGGCCGCCACAAAAAGCCTGTTCAAGCGTAAGTACAACACCGTCAAGGCAGTGGATGGCATCTCGTTCACAATCGATCCAGGTGAAGTGGTCGGCTTCCTCGGTCCAAACGGAGCCGGGAAGACCACCACGCTCAAGATGCTCTCCGGCTTGCTCTGACCAAGCCGGTGAATGGGCAGATGCTGGTCAGCATCCGTGAGTTCCGCTTCTGGCAGTTAGCCGGCGTGGTCGTCGGGCTAGCGGTGCTCCTGATGGCACTGGCGCGCCTCATCTGGCGGCTGGGCGTGCGTAGTTATTCGGACGCCTCGGCATAGATGCAGAGCGTGTCCGCCTTTATGGTTTACAATATCCCCATGAAAGAATTCATCTACGGACGTAACCCGGTCTACGAGACCCTGCGCGCCAAACGACGCGATGTTTTTCGCCTGCAAGTTGCCGAAGGCGTACAGGATAAAGGCCGCCTGACCGAGATTTTGAATCTGGCCACCAAACGCAAAATCCCCGTGGAACGCGTGCCACGCGCCCGGCTGGACAAACTCAGCGAAAGTCATCAAGGTGTGGCGCTGGAGGCTAGCGCCTATCCCTATGTTGAACTGGAAGACATTCTCGAAAACGCCAAAACGCGCAGTGAGTCGCTTTTTGTGTTGATCCTCGACACACTGCAAAACCCGCAGAACCTGGGCACCATCATCCGCACGGCGGAAGCGGTGGGTGTGCATGGTGTGCTCATCCCGACCCACCGGGCAGCGGAGATTACTCCGGCGGTCGTCTCGGCTTCGGCAGGGGCCTCCGAACACATGCTGGTGGCGCAGGCCAACCTGGCGCAGGCCATCGTTGAGTTGAAGGAAGCCAACGCATGGGTCGTCGGTCTGGACGAAAGCTCGGAGTCCAAAGACCCGTCCGAGGTCCGGCTGGATGGCGCTCTGGCGGTGGTGGTGGGCAGCGAAGGGGAAGGCATCCGCCCGCTGGTCCGCCAGTCATGTGATTTCCTGCTTCGTCTTCCGATGCAGGGACAGATCGAATCGTTGAATGCCGCTGTGGCAGGGTCGGTGGCCCTGTACCTGGCGTACCTTGCACGTCACAAATCGTAATGGCACGATACATCGTGCCCATGCAAAATTATGGAGAAAACAATGCCATCTGGATCATTCCATTTCCCGAAAGGCTTCCTGTGGGGGACGGCCACCGCCTCGCACCAGGTGGAGGGCGGTAACACCAACAACAACTGGTACAAGTGGGAACAGGAGGGGCACACTGCCCACAAGTCCGGGCTGGCCAGTGACTGGTGGGGTGGGCGCTGGAAGGAAGATTTCGACCGCGCCGCCGAGTCCGGTCAGAACGCCCACCGCCTGTCGGTGGAGTGGAGCCGCATCCAGCCCAGCCCCGACCGCTGGGACGAAGAAGCCCTGGAGCGCTATCGCACCATGCTGCGCGGCCTGCGTGACCGGAACATCACTCCAATGGTCACCCTGCACCACTTCACCGACCCGCTCTGGCTGGGCGAGCTGGGAGGCTGGGAGACAGAAGCGGTCGTACCGCTCTTTGAGAAGTTCTCCTGCAAAGTGGTGGAAGCACTGAAAGAATACTGCTCGCTATGGTGTACCATCAACGAGCCGAATGTCTACACCCTGGAAGGCTACCTGCGCGGTAATTTTCCTCCCGGTAAGGAAGACCTGAAACTGGGCATCCGGGTGCAGGCCAATATGGCGCGCGCTCATGCTGCTGCATATCACGCCATCCACGAACTCCAGCCCGAGGGGCGCGCCGGCTACGCCCTGCACTTCCGCCCGCAGGAACCCGCCCGCCCGTGGTCGCCGCTCGACCGGTTGGTGCGGAACATTAAGTTCGAGGGTATCAACCTGGCCTTCCCGTCGGCCATCTCGACTGGTGTGCTGAAGTCGCCACTGGGCAAGATCCCCGTCCCGGAAGCCAAAGGGACGCAGGATTACTTCGGCCTGAACTACTACTCGGTGGATACGGTGGCCTTCGACCTGCGCAGCCACGCGCAACTGTTCTCGCGCTCGTTCTTCCCCGAAGGCACCGACCTGGCAGACGCCGGGATGAACTCCAACACGCCCGAAGGCTTCTTCTGGGCATTTAAGTGGGTCGTCAAGACCTACCCGAACCTGCCCATCATCGTCACCGAGAACGGCATCGAAGACAGCACTGACCGCATCCGACCACGCTACCTTGCCCAGCATGTCCACGCCATGTGGCGGGCGGTCAACTTCAACTGGCCGGTGCGCGGCTACTTCCACTGGTCGCTTGTGGACAACTTCGAGTGGGAGCGAGGCTGGACCCAGCGCTTCGGCCTGTGGGGCATTGACACCGAGACCCAACAGCGCACCAAGCGCCCGTCCGCGGACCTGTATGCGGCCATCTGCAAGGAGAACGGGCTGACATCCGAGATGGTACAAAAGTATTGCCCGGAGGTGTATGAGAAGTTATTTCCGGGGTAATCGTGAATGGGGAATGGTTAATGGTTTTCCCATGGCCTATTAACCATTCCCCGGCACTTTCTGGACCTGAACCTGCCTCTGCTAATCTGATATGAACCCCACCCTCGAAACCATCTTCCGCCGCCGTTCCATCCGCAAATATACCGACCAACCGGTCGAGCCGGAAAAACTGGAATCACTCCTGCAAGCTGCCATGGCTGCACCTTCGGCGATGAACTGCAAGCCTTGGGAGTTCGTGGTCATCACCGACCCGGAGAAACTGGCCCAGTTCCGCAAACGGCTCATCTTCGGCAACCGCAATGCCCCGGCGGCCATTGTTGTGTGCGGCAACCCGTCAATTTCGGCCAATCCCGCCGCGCGGCTGTTCTGGGTCCAGGACTGTTCCATTGCCGCCGAAAACATTCTCATCGCAGCGGTCAGCCTGGGACTAGGGACGGTTTGGGTGGGCGTCCACCCGGTGGCTGAGTTCGTGCGCGTCGTGCGCGAGATTGCTGGATTGCCGAAACACGTCACACCACTGGGACTGCTCTACGTTGGCTACCCGGCGGAGGAGAAACCGGCCAGGACGCAGTATGACGAAAAGCGCGTCCATTGGCAGGGGTACAAGAAAAACAAGCGCCAGGCGAAGAGCCAGGAAGCGAAATGACCACCTTGATCCACCTACAATCTGTCCAATTGCGCCCACTGCCTGATACCCGCACCTTTCCCTTCTCGCTGCCACTGCTCCAGTCGCTGAAGGAATTGCACTTCGAAACGCCGGTCACATTGCTGGTGGGTGAGAACGGCACAGGGAAGTCCACTTTGCTGGAAGGGCTGGCTTGCGCAGCCGAAATGATCGTGGTGGGCAGTGAAAACGCGCGCAGCGATAAGAGTCTTGCCAACGCCCGTGAACTGGCGAAATATTTCAAGCTCTCATGGACGAAGCGCACTCACCGGGGCTTTTTCCTGCGCGCCGAGGATTTCTTCGGTTATGCCAAACGTCTCAATCAGATGCGCGCTGAGATGGAATCTGACCTGTGTGATATCGACGAGGGATACAAAGGCCGCAGCGATTATGCTCGCGATCTGGCAAAGATGAGCACTGCCCACGAGCTGGGTGATATTCGCCAGCGCTACGGTGAGGGACTCGATTCCCGTTCGCACGGTGAGAGTTTCCTGGCCCTGTTTCAGTCACGCTTTGTGCCCAACGGCCTGTACCTGCTCGATGAGCCTGAAGCCCCGCTCTCACCTATCCGCCAACTGGCGCTCATCGCCGTCATCAAGGACATGGTCGCGCAGAATGGACAGTTCATCATCGCCACCCACTCGCCCATCCTGATGGCCTTCCCTGGTGCCACCATCCTAAACTTCGACGGCGGCGCAATCCACTCGGCACGCTATGACGAACTGGAACATGTTCGATTGATGCGCGATTTCCTGCAAGATCCCCAAGCATTTCTGCACAATCTATGAATCTGCCACCCGCCTTCGTCAACAACGTCACCCAAGCCTTCGGCGACCTCGGCCGCCGTTACCTGGCCACCCTCCCGGACCTGCTGGTCGAGGTCGCCCATCGCTGGGATCTGACTCTCGGTAAGCCATTCCTGCTTTCCTACAACTACGTCTGCGCTGTCACAAGGGCGGATGGCACGCTCGCCGTGCTCAAAATCGGCGTGCCCAACCGCGAACTGACCAGCGAGATCAAGGCACTGCGGGTCTACGCCGGGCAGGGCGCCTGTAAACTTCTGGAAGCGGATGCTGACCAGGGATTGCTCCTGCTGGAGCGCCTCAAGCCCGGGAGGATGCTCATTACGCTCAAAGATGACGAGCGCGCCACCGAAATCGCCGCAGAGGTAATGCAGGCCATCCAGCGCCCCTTGCCAGAGGGGAATGGGTTCCTCAGCCTGCGCGGCTGGTTCGATGAATTGAAAGGCCTGCGTCCGCGCTTCGGCGGCGGGACGGGCCCGTTCCCGGAGAAAACTGTCGAGCTTGTCGAGGGACTGGTCCACGATCTGTTTTCTGAAAACCGACCACAGGTGCTATTGCACGGCGACTTTCATCATTTCAATATCTTGCTATCAGAGCGCGGCTGGCTCGTGATTGATCCGAAAGGCGTTGCCGGACCGGCGGAGTACGAGGTCGGACCGCTGCTGCTCAATCCGTGGGACCAGATGCCAGATGAGACAGAAGCCATCCAACGGACACAGCGGCGAATTGGTATCCTGTCCGAGCGCCTTGGGTTCGACCGTCAGCGGCTGTGGCAGTGGGCCATCTGTCACAGCCTGCTCTCGGCCTGGTGGGATCTAGTAGAAGACGGGTCCGGGGGTGAATATTCCCGCGCCTGGACGGAAATCTTCTTGAAGACGCGGATATAAGAAATCAAGGGGGTTGCCCCTTTTTGGACAGCCTCCTTTTTTGTCTCTGCTACATTTCAGCCCCACAAACCGCTTTTGTGCCCCTTATAGCTTGCCTTTTTAGACAACCCCTGTGGATCGTACCGCAAATCAGGGAATTTAAATCACCCTCAATTTCTTTCCCACCTTGGCAAACGCCTCCAGCCCCTTATCCAAATCTGCCTTTTCGTGCGCGGCGGAAATCATCACCCGAATCCTCGACTTGCCCAGCGGCACAATAGGAAAACCGGTGGCCATTGCGAAGACACCCGCCTCGAAAAGTTCGCGGCTGAACTGTTGGGCCAGCGGCGCTTCGCCGAGCATGACCGGGGTGATCGGCGTGGTACTGACGCCCATATCGAATCCAAGTCTCTTCATTTCAGCCTTGAAATACCTGGCATTGTCCCATAACCGATCGACCAGTTCGGTTGAGGCCTCGAGGATATCGATGGCGGCGATGCAGGCCGCCGCGTCCGGAGGGGTGACGGCAGACGAGAACAGGAATGGGCGGCCGCGCTGGCGCAGCCATTCGATGATTGTCGCCTTCCCGGCCACCACCCCCCCAACCACACCGAAGGCTTTCGAAAATGTCCCGATCTCCACATCCACCTTGCCGTGCAGACCGAAGTGGTCAACAATACCGCGCCCGCCTTTGCCAAGTACACCTTCTCCGTGGGCATCGTCCACCATCAGCAGGATGTCGTATTTCCTGGCCACTTCATAGATCTTATCAAGCGGGGCTACGTCGCCGTCCATGCTGAAGACACCATCGGTGATGATGATGGCACGGCGGTATTTCGGCAGATTCTCCTGGATGACCGCTTCCAGCGAGGCCATGTCACAGTGCTCGTATGGAAGGATTTTCCCGCCCGACAAGCGGCAGCCGTCAATGATGCTGGCGTGGTTCAAGCGATCGGAGAATATGACATCCTCCTTTCCCACCAGCGCCGGGATAGTGGCTGCATTAGCCTGGAACCCGGACTGGAGGGAGAGAGCCGCTTCAACGGCTTTAAACCTTGCAATTCTTTTTTCAAGTTCGATGTGTAAATCGTTGGTTCCTGAAATAATACGAACCGCGCCTGGGCCAACACCATATTGGTCGATCGCTTTCTTGGCCGCCTCTACCAGGCGGGGATGATTTGCTAACCCAAGGTAATTGTTCGAGCAGAAATTCAGAACACTGCGACCTTCGATCTGCAACCATGCTCCCTGGGGGGAGCTGATTGTTCGAATATGGTTATAAAGGCCCGCATCCCCCAATGCTTGCAACTCGTCCTGCAACCAGTCCAAATGTGTTGACATGCTACACCTCACTGATAAAGGATTTCTCACTGTGCAAAGGAAAGCATCTCCTTCAAGGATGGAGATGCTTGACCCATACATATTTAGGGTCCTTGCTTTACAACCCGTACATCGCGATGATCTCTTCTTCGGTTTTACCAAGAATCTTATATTTTTTTCCGATCTTAATGAACGCCTCAAGAGCCTTGTCGAGGTGATGTTTTTCATGACCGGCCGAAAGTTGCGTACGAATACGCGCCTGGCCCTTTGCAACCACGGGGAAGAAGAAACCGATGGCATATACACCCTCTGCATACAGATCCCGTGAGAAGTCCTGCGAAAGCTTCGCATTGAAGAGCATAACCGGGACGATCGGGGTATCGCCTTTCTTTAGGATAAAGCCAGCCTCGGTGAGACCTTTACGCCAGTAGCGGGCATTCTCTTCCAGTTTGTCGCGCAATTCCGTGCTTCGCTTCAAGATTTCGAAGGCTTTCAACACACCGGATATGATCACAGGCGCCATGGCGTTGGAGAATAGATAGGGCCGGGCTCTCTGCCGGCACATTTCAACGATCTCGCTCCGCCCGGAAACACAGCCGCCCGAAGCACCTCCCAGAGCCTTCCCAAAGGTGGTCGTGATGATGTCCATCTTTCCAACGACGCCGCATTTTTCATGCGTCCCACGCCCGGTCTTGCCGATGAAACCAGATGCATGCGATTCGTCCACAAACACCAGCGCATCATAAGCTTCCGCAAGCCGAACAATCTCGTCGAGCTTGACGGTGTCACCATCCATCGAATAAACACCATCGTTAATGATCACCCGCAGGCGTTTATCTTTAAACTGCTGAAGCTTTTTCTCAAGATGATCCATGTCCCCGTGTTTGTAGGTGTCGTGCTCGGCGCTGCACAGGCGCATCCCATCGACGATGGAAGCATGCACCAACCTATCGGAGATCATGATATCGTCCTTGGTCAGGATCGCTTCAAATACACCGGCGTTGGCATCCATACAGGATGGAAAGAGGATCGTATCCTCAGTGCCCAAAAATTCAGTGACCACCTTTTCAAGTTCCCGGTGGATATCCTGTGTCCCACAGATGAACCGCACCGAAGACATGCCATATCCGCGCTTATCCAAGCCTTCGTGGGCTGCCTTGACAACTTCTGGATGGCTGGAGAGCCCCAGGTAATTGTTGGCGCAAACATTGATCACCTTTTTGAGGACCGCCCCACTCGGGAACTCGACCTCGATATCGGCGGCCTGTGGAGAATGGATGAACCGCTCTTGTTTAAATAACCCCGCCTCACGAATATCATTTAGCTGCTGTTGATATACCCCGCGCGTGCGCTCACTGTAACTCATTGTTCTCTCCTTTCCTCAATCAATCTACGGTCCTGCGTGTTGATATATCACCGGATGGTAACATAGTGATATTTAAAATTTTTTACTGGTTGTGTCTCAGGATATAAAACGCTTTACCAGATCGGCGATTTTATTGACACTATCGAAAGCTTCTGGCGAGGCGTCTTCATCCGGGATCGAGATTTTATACTTTACTTCCAGGAAACGCTTCAGCGATACCATGGAAAACGAATCCACCAGACCACCTGAAATCAAATGGGTTTCGTAGGTTATTTTATCATCTTCGTCCCCATACTCTTCGATAACATATTCCAGAATAACATCCTTCAAGTCTTCCATTTTTTAATCTCCTTTTTTGTCACTTTTTTATCGTGGGAGGCTGAGCCGTGGATCAAGCCCAGCCTCTCAAAGTGCGTGTCGAGGTCAGTATCGTTAATCATTTTCGAGGGTTGAGATATCCCCGATTTCCTCACCCCATTCCTTCGCATGCAGCAAGCGGCGCATGATCTTCCCACTGCGTGTTTTCGGCAGCGAGTCAACGTACTCTACCTCCTGTGGCATTGCCAGGGAAGAAAGCTTTTTGCGAATAAAGTTCATGATATCCAGTTCCAGTTCTTCTGATACCTCGAAACCAGGTTTCAAGGTCACAAAGGCTTTTACAACCTCCATGTTAATTTCATCCGGCTTGGAAACGACTGCTGATTCTGCAACCGCAGGATGTTCCAGCAATGCCGATTCAACTTCAAATGGGCTGACCAAATGTCCTGCCGTATTGATGATATCATCATCCCGACCGATAAACCAGAAATAACCATCGTTATCAATCCACGCCCGGTCTCCGGGCAGGTACCAGCCGTTCTTGAATTTACCTTTGTAGGTCTCCTCATTTTTCCAATAGGTTCTCATCATAGCTGGCCAGCCGGGCCGAAAAGCGATCAGACCGATCACACCCGGTTCGTTTACCGGTTCATAGGTCTGTGCATTTACCACCGTGCCAATAATCCCCGGAAATGTTTTGCCCATGGAACCAGGTTTGATTTTCATCCCGGGGAAATTCGTGATCATGATCGAACCGGTTTCAGTTTGCCAATATGAATCATGGAAAGCAAGGCCAAACACCTTTTTAGACCAAACCACAGCCTCCGGGTTAAGAGGTTCACCGACGCTGATCAAATGACGCAAACAGGACAAGTCAAATTGCTTAACGATCTCATCACCGGCTTTCATCAAAGAGCGGATCGCAGTCGGCGCTGAATACCAGACAGTGACCCTACATTTTTGAATGAAGCGATACCAGGCGTCAGCTGAAAACCCAGAATCAAGGACACACTGGGTTACTCCCAATGCCCATGGCGCGATAATCCCGTATGAGGTCCCGGTAACCCACCCTGGATCCGCAGTACACCAATAAATATCATTTTCGGTGATATCCAGCACCCATTTTGCAGTCAGGTACTGGGAAATGAGCGAATAATGAACGTGTTGTACACCTTTGGGCAAACCTGTTGTTCCGGAAGTGTAGTGTATTAAGGAAGGGGACTCGGCTTTCGTCGGGAAGATTTCCAGCGCATCAATTCTTTCGGCTTCCATCGAAAAGGCAATTTCTCGTTCCTTAAGTTCCTTCTTCCCATCGTGATCAACAATAATGATATGTTTCAGGTTTGGCAGCCGGTCAATGATCTTGCGGACTTTGAGCGCATGCTTTCTTTGGGTAATTATCGCAGATGCACCCGCATTCTCCAAACGCACAAAAAGGGATTCGTCCCCAAATGCGGAAAATAAGGGTTGTGCAATCGCTCCAATTTTCAAGATACCCACCAGGCCAATGTACAATTCCGGAATGCGGTCCATGAAGAGACAGACGCGATCCTCGTTTTTTAAGCCCAGACTGCGGAGAAAGGCGCCAATTGTGTTACTGTATACTCGAATATCGTTGTACGTATAGTGTTTTTCTTCGCCCACCGCATTTTCCCATAGAAGCGCCAGGTTTTCCCCTTTGCCCATCTCACAGATGCGATCTGAGCAATACCAACCGATATTAATCACCTGACCTTCTTTATATCCAAGTTCTTTCTCTGCAATTGACCAATCGAAGTTTTTAACCCTTTCTTCGTATGATCCGATGTTCGACATAGAAGGATACTCCTTTTATTTTTCCAAGACGATAAAAGCAATGGCAATTTCTTTGGTATGTGACAAAGAAATTGACGTTTGCTGGATTTGATGATGGTCAAAAAAAACCTTTACTTCACCTCGCACAAAAACCTGAGGCTTCCCCAATTCTTCGTTGGTTATTTCAATATCAGAATAAGCAAGACCGCCTCGCCACCCGGTGCCCAGTGCCTTCAGGATGGCTTCTTTGGCAGCATACCGTGCAGCGTAATGTTCAGATCTCCTGGCTTTGGCCTCACAATAATCCATTTCTTTTTCAGTAAAAATAGTTTCCAAGTATTGCCTCCCTTTGGCAACCATTTTCTCAACTCTTTTTACCTCAATAATATCTGTTCCGATTCCGAAAATCACGCTAACAACCCTTATTAGAGCAAGATCGGACTAAATAAGAATTTCGAACAACCAGCTTTTTTGTCATTTCAGATCGCAGGAGTGTTTTTGTGATCGGAAAAGGTTTATATTAACCAGACGACTCAGTTCTTACAGAAATTATAACTTACCTGACACAGAAAAAGTATAAGCCTGGTGAGAGAGCATGGAATTTATAAATTCATTATAACAATTTATGTAAAACCGTTGTCACGGTTTGAACGTAACAACCGCCATATTTATACTTTGAAAGCGCCGTTCTCGATCACGACTTTGCCGTCGAACCAGACGGTGGGCTTGAGAATGACAAAATCCTGGTGCAGATTGGATTTATTCCTCCCACCAAAGCGGTCATTCATGCCAACCGCAATGTGAACGCTGCCGCCGATCTTCTCGTCCAGGGAAATATTGCCGACCGGTTCCACCACGCCCGGGTTGACGCCGATACCCAGTTCGGCGATCACATTCTTGTCTCCGTTGGAGGCGTCCATGACTTCCTGCCAGGCCCGGGTATCGCCAGGATTGGGAGCGCTGGCCTCCACCACCCGTCCGGCTGAAAACGTAAGCCGGAAATTTTCCACCAACCTCCCCCGAAAGAATGCCTTGTTGATAACTGCCAGCCCCTCGGCGGACTCCTCGTGGGGTGCAACGTACACTTCGCCATACGGAATGCTGTCGGTATCCACCAGGACGGGTCGCTGGTCCACCCGTAAACGCAGATCGGTCCCTGCGGGGGAGGAAATGTGAACGTTCCGCGTCCCTTGAAGTCGTTTTTGGATATTATCCTGCTGGCGATCCAGGAGGCCGCAATCGGTGTTGACAGCCTGCCAGAACCTCCGGCGCAACTCCTCCAAAGGCAGCTGATACGCCGAGGCCAGCGCGGCCGTTGGATTAAACACCATCAGACGCCGGACCCCTTTGCGGGCCGCTGTTTCGATCAGCGCCAGCCATTCAGCTCCCATCCCCCGCCGGCGCGGCAAGGGGACATCCGGGATCGTCGGGGGGTGGTCGCGGACTTCAATGATCGCATCCATATCGTCCAACCAGCGCACTTCGTGTTCAGGGATCAGTGACAAGTAAGGCTCTGGAACTTCCAGCCCGATCCTGCGCAGCAATGGCTCACTGGTGAGCCGCAGTGTCCAGAACGCACCTCGTGCCCGGATGCGGAAGGCCAGCGCCTCGATAAAATCAAGCGAATAAACGTTTGCCCAGATCCAGATGACCTGCCCGGGCGAAACCGCGAGCATCTCCACCGTCTTTTCGGCCAGGACCTCCACATCGAACTCGGCGCTATTCTTCATGCACTTCCTCCGCCAGAAGACCCAACTCGGCCAGCGCGGCCAGGACTTTGGATTGTGCCCCCGCTTTTATAATCACCGTGACCGGACCGAGCGTCTCGCCCAGGAAACGCCCCGCTTTCGATTTACGCAGTTCTTCCAAGACCTCGGGTCGGCTGACCCTTAAAACGGTCTGGATCTCCACCCGGGCTTCGGTGCCGTTAATCTCCCAACGCTTGAGCGCTTTGACAAAGGCGGGTGGAATCTCCGCGGCGGCATTTTTCGCCAGCAGGCTGAGCAGTTGACTAACTTTCAGTCCCTGCTCCCTGGCTTTTTTCAACGACCCGGTTGTAACGCGGTAGCGGTACTCGTCTGCTTTTTCATCATCCCATTCGCAGAAGCGGGCAATCAGATATCTTGCTGCGCGCGGCAATAATCTCGGGAGGACGATTTTCCCCTGGGAAGAAACATGAAGTCTGACAGTCTCGGCATTCGGTATTCGAGATTTATTATTCACGGAGCGGAAGGCGCTGACAACTTCATTGCCGGCTGGAGTTGCCAGTTCCACCTGCCCCAGCCAGAACAATGGTTCGGTGATAATGTAGCGGATAAGCGCACCGTCCACCGCATCCCAGTTGGTAAAACCGCGCAGATAGGTACCATCTGATTCGCACTTGATAAACCAGGAATCGTAATCCCCGGCCGGGCGCTGGAAATCGGGATACTTTTCTTTGATGGCACGGATAAATGCCGGTAGGCTCCACCAGATGTTTTCGGGGACTGCCTTCAGCAGGGTGAGCAGGAATTCGCGCGTAACCAGCGGCTGGTTGCTCCATTCGCCTTCACAAACAAGGCCGGGAACCTGGCGCAGTTCGTTGAAAGTCTCGCTCTCCAGCCAGGCATTGACCAGTTTATCCAGCGCGTCCTTGCGCGAGGCTTCCAGAAAAAGACGCACCGGCTCGATTTGCGGTTTCCCGTCCACGATAATTTTTACTACTGACAGGAATTCCGTCACCACACGAACCGGGATGCGCGTCTCCGGGGGCGGGAGGCCCATCCGCAGGGCAGCCAGGAGGGTGGTGGCATCGTCGAGAAGGCGGTCGGAGGCCGCGAGTGGATGTTCGCGTTCCTTCGGCGAGGCCGGACGGCCCAAAAGTTCAGCAATTTCCGCGGAGTCCATAGAGATTTTTTTGTTTCCTCCGTGCTCTTCGCGGTTGATTAGTGGAATTAAATCATCGGGAATGTAGGCAAATTCCTGCGCTCCGGCGGGCATATCAAAAAATGCTTTTGCCAGCAAAGCCCGGTAGAAGAGCACTTCCGCGGCAGAGACCGGGTGCAGGTAAATTTGTTCCCGGTCGCGCCGGCCAGGGCCAGCTTCGCGGATTTCGCCAAAGCGGCGGGCAAAGGCCGCCCAGGGAAGCTTGCCGTCTGCTTTTACCAGCGCCTCGAGCGCAGACCAGGTGTCAGCGGAGAGCGAGTCAACGATCTCGGTGACAAGTTTTGGGTCGAGCAGCGCTTTGGTAAGTTCTTTCAATACTGTGTCTGTGTCAGACGCGGCCAACTCAATCCCCCACAACCGGGCGACGATACGCAGATAGCCAATGTCGCGACCCTGGAAACTCTGGATGAGGTTTGGCATAGGTAACAAAAAACAAGAAACGAGTGTGCTGCTATTGTACTCGTTTCTCGTCGCTCGTTGCCTGTTTTTTTTACCCTCGTACCACCTGAATGGCCCCGGGAACCACCTCAAGCGATAGCCTTCGGATGTCCGTGTTGAAGCCGGTGAAGATTTCCCCATCGGCGTGGATGTAAAGGGCACGGTCGGAGCTCAGGGTCATCTTGTGGAATGTGCCCATGCGCACCTGCTTGAAACGCCCATGCGTGCCTTTCATCACTTCGGGCACCAGTCGGAACATCATCAGGCGCGAGACTTTGCGGATGGTTGCGTATTCAAGTATTCCGTCGTCATTGCGGGCTTGCGGCGCGACCAGGAAACCGCCACCCTCGCGCGATCCATTGCACAGAGTCAGCATGAGGGTGGGCAAGTCCCAGGTCTCGGTATCGGTTTCGACATGCAGTTGCGCCGGGTTGAAGTTCAGGATAATCGTCTGGATGACGGCGGTCAGATACATTAGAAAGCCGCGCACCACCGGCAGTTTGTGCGAGCGGATGGTGACTACTGCATCGAAGCCAATCCCCAGCGTATTGTCGAAGTATTCCTTCCTGCCGGTTTCGTCGGATAGCAGACCCAGATCCACCGGCTGTGGTTCGCCGCGCAGGGCATGCACCAGGGAGACATCCGGCTTTTCAGTCAGACCGATGGCATGGGCGAAGTCGTTGCCGGAGCCGACCGGGACAATACCTAAAATGGGCCGCTTCTTCTCCGGGACTTGCATCAGGCCGTTGACTACCTCATGCACTGTCCCGTCACCGCCTATGGCAATGACCATCTCATAGCCTTGTTCCCCGGCCTGACAGGCTAGTTCGGCGGCATGCGTGGGGTAGACGGTGCCGCTCCAGTCGGCGTGGCCGTAATCGGCGATGATCGGGCGGAGGTGGTTGGCAATCTGCCAGGCCTGACCCATATCGGCAGTTGAGTTGAAGATAAGTTTTACTTTACGGGGCATGTCGATTCTCCAAGGTATTTTGCAATCTATAACCCCAAGCATACAAAACAGAGGCCGTCAGCGGTCTCTGTAATGGAAAACGAGGATCGGCTCCATAACCTCGCGCGCCAGTTACTTCAGCATGGAGCAGGTCAGGCATCGCCGTTGTGAGCCACCAGGAATTGCCCCCGGCTGCTCTTCTTCGCCCGAAAAAGCGCCTCGTCGGCGGCACGGATCAGACCCCGAGCAGTATCCGCATGCATAGGGTAGAGCGCAATCCCACCGGAAATGCCTATATAGGTAGTCTTTCCATCCGGAAGATGGATGGGATTATTGCCTAAACCGTTCTGAATTTTCTGGATCACCACTTGCGCCTGGGTCAGATTGGTCTCAGTCAGAACCAGGGTCCATTCGTCACCACCATAACGAGCCAGGAAGTCTGTCGAGCGCAGAGACTTTTCCATCGAAGTGGCAACCTGCCGCAAAACTTCGTCACCGATCTCGTGACCATAGGTATCGTTGATTATCTTAAAACCATCCAGGTCCATCATGACAGTGCCGAAGGGATTCCCGGAATCGATAGATTGAGCGATTGCCTTTTCCAGGCGTTCATCCAGAGCACGGCGGTTGGGTAGTTCGGTCAGTACGTCACTGCGTGCCTGGTGGCTAACCGCTTCATGTAAGCGGGCATTGATGATAGCGATGGCTGCCTGGTCAGCCAGAAGGGTTAGCAGGCGGATTTCGGACTGGTTGAATTCCCCTGCGCTTGTACGCGCCAGGTTCATCACACCCATGACACGGCTGCCCATCTTCAATGGAATACCGATGATCGAACCGCGCCAGGCCTTTGGCACACCCTTATAGAGGGGATGATTCGTCATATCTTCGACGATAATTATCTTTTTCTCACGCGCCACTGTACGAGTCAGTTCATCAGGGCGCGGCTCAGAGGATTGAACATTATTTTCGCCATCATTTTTCAGAGAGGCACCAAAGACCAGTTTTTCTTCCTGGAACAAGTAAATATGAGCATCCCGCGCGTCTTTGACCAGTTGCATGGCTTCTTTGACCACGCCATCCAGCACGACCTGGAGATCCAGGCTGGAGGTCAGATTCAGAGTAATACGCTTGAGGGCGTCCAGTTCCGCTGCCTGGCGCTGTATCAGCATCAGGAGACTCCCATTATCAGCCAGCACATCCACAAGGTGCTTGGTAATGGTTCCATCCTGGAGCATCGTATCATCCATGATAGTCATCAAAAGGTTCAACAGTTCAAGGAAACGTTCCTGTGCATCAACAGGGATGTTCTTCTGTTCCAGACGATGGTGAGCTTCGCGCAAAACATCAGTGTGCGATTTCATTCCAAACCATCCCGACCGCTCACAATAATTACCACAAATAAATATATAACACCATTATACATTTTTTTCGTCACCACGCAAGAATAAGATCCTCTGGAAAACGCCATGCGGGTTTCTACAGCGTACTGCGTAGATATCTGAACCAAAACCCAGTTATTTCCAAGCCTTTCGATACAGAAAAGTTTATAGATTTATGAGTCCACTGCAAAAACGACTGGACAAAACTCATCCATATTGTACCCTCCTCAATTGGCGGATTCTTTAATATAATAGGAGCAACCCACCGGCCATCGAGGAAAGCATGTTCAAGAAAAACACCAAACA
>Ga0207931_1000299_pt1 | contig 18557 bp, 20 predicted proteins | sample NGESurdeep092012_2_FD_184478 | JGI IMG/M metagenome (GOLD analysis project Ga0207931, IMG submission 184478) | Arctic peat soil microbial communities from Barrow, Alaska - NGEE Surface sample 415-1 deep-092012 (SPAdes) | ecosystem: Environmental > Terrestrial > Soil > Wetlands > Peat ...
AGGGTCCCTGGTTGGACTTGCGCTAATTGCCTTGCTATGTTAGATTTTGACATGAGGTATCCTCCTAAGTACGGATTGATCCAAAATTGGTTCATGTACAAAGAGGATACCTCACTCCTATTTCTCTATACTAGGTGCCAAAGATAATGTGGAAAGGATTCCTTATCAACGCCCTTACCGTGCAATGATAATAAAACAAATGTTCTAATTTGTCAACTACTACTTTCCTAACGGATGGCATTTCGGACAAAGATGATGAATTTATTAGAACTTTATATAACATATTCCTCGAATCTGGCTGAGACGTATATAGGTTGGTATAATCTATTCGCACGGACAGGAGGTCCATGTGAAATCACGCAATCAGTCCTATATTATCTATCTCCTGCTGTTCATTGCGATCGTGGCGATGGTTTATGTTAATGTTAAGCAACAGCCGAATGCACAAGGGCCGTTGACCATCAACCAGGTCGCCCAGCAGATCCAGGATGGCAAAATCACCCGCATTGTTGTCAATGATGACAACAGTCTAACGGTGGTTTCTTCCAGCGCCAGCGGTCCGATCGAACAGACGGCCCGCAAAGAGCCTGAGACAACCCTCGTCTCGCAATTGCTGGCGTTTGGCGCAACGCCCCAACAGCTTTTAAATGTGACCATTGAAGTCAATCCGCCCAGTCCCTGGGCTGGCATAATAACCCTGGCCACTTACATCCTGCCGATGATTCTGATTGGCGGACTGTTCTGGTTCATTTTCCGCCAGGCGCAGGGCAGCAACAACGCGGCGATGGCCTTCGGCAAATCCAAGGCGCGCATGTTCAGCGGCGAACATCCCACGGTAACATTTGAGGATGTGGCCGGCATAGATGAATCCAAGGAGGAACTGAAAGAAGTGGTCGAGTTCCTGAAGGAACCGCAGAAGTTCATCCAATTGGGTGCGCGCATTCCAAAGGGCGTCCTGCTGGTTGGTCCTCCCGGTACGGGGAAAACCCTGCTTGCCAAAGCGGTTTCGGGTGAGGCGGGCGTACCTTTCTTCTCGATCTCCGGTTCGGAGTTCGTGGAAATGTTCGTTGGCGTGGGTGCCAGCCGCGTGCGTGACCTGTTCGACCAGGCCAAGCGCCACTCGCCCTGCATCGTCTTTGTAGACGAGATTGACGCCGTTGGACGGCAGCGCGGCGCTGGTCTGGGCGGCTCGCACGACGAGCGAGAGCAGACCCTCAACCAGATGCTGGTGGAGATGGACGGGTTCGATACTGACACGAACGTGATCGTGGTGGCCGCCACCAACCGCCCCGACATCCTTGACCCGGCCCTGCTGCGCCCTGGTCGCTTTGACCGCCGCATCACTCTCGACCGGCCGGATATGCGCGGCCGTGAGGCCATTCTGAAAGTCCATGCGCGCGGCAAGCCATTTGAACCTGAGGTGGATCTGGGCAGCATTGCGCGCGGCACGCCCGGCTTCGTCGGCGCAGACCTGGAAAACCTGATCAATGAGGGCGCCATCCTGGCGGCACGCCGCAACAAGAAGGCGATCGGCCAGCCTGAACTGGAAGAAGCGATCGAGCGGGTGATCATGGGACCCGAACGCAAGTCCCGGCTGATCAGCGAAGAAGAAAAACGCATTATTGCTTACCACGAAGCGGGCCACGCAGTGGTCATCAATGCCATCCCCGAAGCTGACCCGGTGCAAAAGATCACCATCGTCGGACGCGGACAGGCTGGCGGGTTAACCTGGAACCGCCCGACCGATGATCGCACGCTCACTTCACGCAAGAAAATGCTGGCGCAATTGGCTCTGTTCCTCGGCGGCCGCGCAGCCGAGCAGCTCGTCTTCGACGATATTACCTCGGGGGCCGCCAATGACCTGGAGAATGTAACCAAAATTGCCCGCACCATGGTCACCCGCTTCGGGATGAGCATTGAACTCGGTTCGATGACTTATGGCCAGAAGGAGGAACTCATTTTCCTGGGCCGCGAGATCTCCGAGCAGCGCGATTATTCCGAGGCGGTTGCCGAACAGATCGACCGCGAAGTCCGCAAGCTGGTGGATGATTCCTATAAACAGGCGCTTGCGATCCTGAAAAAATATCGCACCGAACTGGATGCGGTGGCCAACAAACTGCTCGAGGTGGAAACACTGACACGCGAAGAGTTCGAGAAGATCTTCCCGCCCCCGTTCCCCAAAAAGAGCGGCACCCCGCAGCCTGCCTAACCAAACCGAAACCCGGCTTCAAAGCCGGGTTTTTCGTTCCTAAAGCGAAGATTTATCCTTTTACGTATTTATTTCAGGAAAGCGCGGATTCCTTTTTCAATTTCATCCATCTTTGCCTCCCCTGCCTCGAACCAGTGGATCTCGGCATCCTCCGCCTTGAACCAATTCGCTTGCCGCCGCACGAAGATGCGCGTCAGCCGCCGCATGCACACTTTGGCGCCTTCCAGGCTCATCTCACCCCGCAGCACGGCTGCGCACTCGCGGTAGCCGATGGCCGACATGGTCGGCAGGTCGGGCGAATAGCCCAGGGCCAGCAGGCTGCGCACCTCGTCCAGCAGGCCGGCGGCGAACATGGCTTCGATGCGGGCATCCACGCGGGCGTAGAGTTCCGGGCGCGGACGGATCAGCCCGATCGTCAGCAGGCGGTAGGGACTCTCGCCCTGCCCGCGCTGATCGGAGAATCTGCAGCCGGTGGAGAAGATCACCTCCAGCGCCCGCACCGTCCGGCGCAGGTTGCGCGGGTCGATCGCCTGCGCGGCGGGCGGGTCGAGAAGGGCCAGCCGCTGGTGCAGCCAATCGTTCCCCTGAGACTTTGCCAGCCCTTCCAGCACGGCCCGCAGACGGGCATCCGGCTCCGTCGCGGGCGGCGCCCAGCCGTGCGTCACCGCGTGTATGTACTGCCCCGTCCCGCCCACCAGGAACGGCAGTCTGCCGCGCGCATGTATGTCTGCAATTGCACCCGCGGCGAGGCGTTGGAAGACGGCCAGGCTCCAGGTCTCGTCCGGGTCGGCCACATCGATAAGATGGTGCGGGATGCGGAGGCGTTCTTCAGACGTCGGCTTGGCGGTGCCGATGTCCATCCCGCGGTAAAAGAGACGCGAATCCGCCGAGACGATTTCCCCGCCCAGCCGTTCGGCCAGTTGGATCGAAATCTCGGTCTTGCCGACCGCAGTGGGACCAACAATGACAATGAGGGGAGGTTTAGACCCTAAAGGTCTCTTAAGACCTTTATGGTCTTGGAATTCAAGAGATGACATTTTCAAAATGCTCGATCTGCGCTTTCCCGCCGGGCGCGCCTTCCACGGCGATCACGTCAAACTGCCAGCTTTCGCCGCTTTCGGGGTGCGCCTGGAGATAGTCTTCGGCCGCGGAGAGCATATATACCTGTTTGCGGCGTGTGACCGAATCTTCAGGATAGGCAAAGGTATGCGAACTGCGCGTCTTGACCTCGACGAAGACCAGCAGACCGTCCTTGCTGGCGAGGATGTCAATCTCGCCGTGATTTGTGCGGACGTTGCGCGCCAGGAGCGTGTAGCCGTTCGCCTTCAAATAATCAGCGGCGACGTCTTCGCCCCAGCGACCGACGACCTGTCTGCGGGTGCTCATGCGCGCAGTTTCTCCACCAGGCTGCGGATGCGGGAACTCAAACTGCGCCGGCGCGGCAGGGCCGCAAAAACCAGACGTTCATAGTATGCAAGCATGATTTGCATGGCGTGTTCAACGGCGTATTTTTCGGAGGCCTTGCGGGCTGCCAGCCCCATTATACGGCGCAGGCTGCGGTCGAGGCACAGACGGGTCAGTTTGGCGGCGTAAGCGGCCTGGTTTTGGCTGGCAAGGAAGCCGGTACTGCCATCTTCGATGGTATCGCCCACGCCCACCGAGTGGATACCCAGCGAGGGCAGCCCGGTTGCCATGGCTTCAATCACCGAAAGGGGATGGACTTCCGTCACCGAGGCGGTCACGAAAACGTCGCACATCGCCAAGTATTGCGGTATGCGGTCGTAGGCAACCATGCCAAAAAAATGGACCCGGTCTGCGACGCCGATCTCGACAGCAAGTTTTTTCAGGTCTTCCTCTTCCGGTCCGCCGCCGATGATCAGCAAATGGACGTCCTCCACCGCCTCGGCCACACCTGCAAACGCTCGCAAAAGAAAGTCCACGCTTTTTTCCGGTCCCAGCCGCCCGGAATAGATCAGCAGGATGTCCTCCGGTGTAAAGCCGAATTCGAGGCGGCAGTCTTCACAAGCCTGCTGATAGCGTTCCAGTTCGACACCGTTGGGCACCACTTCTATCGGGCTGGTCACCCCCAGTTTCCGCAGAACATCTGCCATCCCGGGCGAGGGCGAGACGACCAGGTCCACGGCAGTACAGAAGGGCGGCATGTAGCTCTTGAGGAAGCTGGCGCTGATCTCCTCGGGCAGGAGCGGTATGTATGCCTGCGCGTACAGATCGTAACGGGTGTGGTTGGTGAAGACAATCGGGATGTGCAGCGGGCGGCAATAACGCAGGGCCAGCCGTCCGCTGAGAAACGGATGGTTTACGTGGACCAGGTCCATGGTCTGGAGCAGCGCTTTCGCTTTGCGGCTGTAGCGGAAGTTCAGGGAATACCCGGTATCCACCAGCGGCAGGCCCGGAGAGCGGATAATGTTCGTCTCTTGATCGGGATAGTCGAGGTCCCCGAATGTAAAAATAAAAACCTCGTGCCCGGCTTGTTCCAAATATTGTTTGTTCAAAGAGATGTAATTGGTGATTCCGCTGACGTGCGGCTTGTATATATCTGCCATCATGCCGATGCGCATCCTGACCTCCGCAGCAATCGTAAGGGTCCTCTGGGAATCGCCGTGGTGATGGGGTAAATAGGGGGTGTTGGGCGGGCTTCGCCCGCCCAACACCCCCATATCCTTCCCTCTATCACGGGAATTCCCAAAGCCTATCGTAAGTCAAGCGAGATGGCCTGTCAAGGTGGGGTATAATTATTATGTTCAGGATGTTCCATCCAATGTTTACGCGCCCCCTGTGGGTAATCTAAAATACAAAGGCAGTTTATGGCAAGCGTTCCTTTCACTTTGCCTGCAGACTACTGGCAGACTTTTTTCCTCGTCGAGAAAGACCTGGAATTCATCAGCACTTATCTTTTCGAGAACGAGACGCCTCTCACCGAGAAGGAACTCGTTCCGGTTCTGATTGGCGAGCGCATCCGCAACGAGCGTGAAACCCTGGCCAATCAGCAGCGCTCAATCGGCAAGGTGTATTTGCCCGAAGGGCATTATAAAGTTGGGGAGAGCCTGGTCTTTCCAGCGCTGGACTGGAAAAAAGGGAAGGTCACCAGCCTGCGTCCCGGAGTAAATCCTGCCATGGGCGAATTTGAAATCATTGAAGTCGAATTCGAGGGCGGGACCTCGCAGTTGTTGGCCGCAGGCCTTGCGAACCACAAGCTAAATCAACCGGTGGAAATTTCCGTTGATGACCAGTTACTCAACCCGGAAAACGTCATCAAAGCCTATGGCCCGGATCTCGAGCAGAAACTGGATAAAGCCCTGTCTGCTGATGGTGACCTGGTAAAAGTTGCCGCACGCTGGTTCCCGCGTGCACTGCTGGTGGACATCAACGTCGGTCAGCTCAACCTGACCGAGGCCGTACTGGACGAGGCGGCGGCCGGCAAGCCGCTCACCACGATGGCCTTGATGGAGCAGTTGGAAATCTCAGGGAATGTCAATCCAAAGTTGATTGAGTTCTCGATGAACCATGCCTTGCAGGAAGATGGCCGTTTTGACGAAGTTGGTCCGGCAGGCGAGGTTTTATGGTTTTTAAAACGTCTTGAGCCGCAGGATGTACAACAAATCCCTGTGCCGTTACGGTATATTGAAATCCCGTATGACCGCTCCATCCTGACGCGCGAAATGCTGGCTCTCGAAGCCGAACTGGATGATGAACTGGCTGAAAACGAACCTCCCGCCGGAGAGGTGGGCGAGGTGACCATCAGCCTGAGTTATCCCCACTGGCGGGCCGGCACGCTCCCGGTTTCGGCGCGGGTGCGGGGTTTGTTCCCAACTGCGTACGAGTCGCCGCGCGTCCGCTTTACACTTGTGGACGGACAATCCAGGGAAGAAATCCAGGCCTGGGTTGTGCGCCAACATGGCTATGTATACGGCCTGGGTGCACTTTTCCATAAGTATGGATTGATCCCCGGCAGCCTGATTTCTGTGGCGAAGGGCAAAAAACCCGGGCAGGTGATCGTCACTCCAAGGACTCGCCGCCCGACGCGTGACTGGGTGCGGACGGTGCTGGTGGGCAGTGATGGCAGGATTGTCTTTGCCATGCTCAAGCAGAACCTGACGACCGAGTTCAACGAACGCATGGTCGTTGCCGTTCCCGATCCCTCCGCTGTGGACGAAGCCTGCGAGCAGGTTGCTCAACAGCACCTGCCATTCGAGCGACTGATTGCCGATATGATGCGCGAACTGGTTAAACTCAACGTGCAGGGACATGTGCATGCGCAGGAACTGTACTCGGCGCTTAATATTATCCGCCGCTGCCCGCCGGGAGCGCTGCTGGCTTTCCTGACGAGCAGTTCCAGCTATAAACATGTCGGTGACTTGCATTATCGCTTGGCCGAAACGGAGGCTGAGAATGCCTGAAGTTAAAAAGTTCAGCCTGATCAAACCGACTCTTCAGACGCCTTTCCACATTGACTTCGAGTGGTGGCGCATCAACGATACCAATTGGCATGTTGCTCTCCAGAGCCTGTTGTGTCCCGAACACCAGGAAGCCTTTGCCGGTCTGCCGGAAGGCCAGATGATTGATTGGGTGGACCCGGAGACTGCTGAGGTGCGTCAGTTGGACGGACTCCAGAGCATGCTCGTCAGTCATTGCGCCCAACAACCCGGTTTCCTCGATGAACACACTGCCCTGGTGGACGCCATTTTTCGTCTGCTGCTGGTGAACGGTAACACGCCCATTTCGGCGGAGGATCTCGGGGCACGGCTCAACCGTCCGGCGGATATGATCCTCAAGACGATCGCTGGCTCGCGCGTGTACAAGGGCTTGAAACCATATGTAGCTTAGTTTTTTGGAGTGCGGATGCCAGCTTCCGCAAGTTGCCCGGATGCCCCTGTAGCTCAACGGACAGAGCACCTGCCTTCTAAGCAGTAGGTTGTGGGTTCGAATCCCGCCAGGGGCGCTCCCCTCACTCGCACCATCCGCCATTTCCCCGGAAATGGGGGAGGCTGGGAGGGGCAGGAGGAAAAATGACTACTGAACGTTTCGGGATTGTTAAATTCAGAGGACAGGCTGTCACCGTCCTCGGCCCGGACCTGAAGCCGGCTGATGTGGCCCCGGAGTTTTCCGTCCAGGCTCTCGACTGGGCCCCGTTTAACGGATTGGCGAACACGCCGGGCAAAGTCCGTATTATTGCGGCTGTCCCCTCGCTGGATACCGAGGTCTGTGACCGTGAGACCCGCCGTTTCAACCAGGAAGCTGCAGCCTTGAGCAAGGATATTTCCATCCTGGTCATCAGCACTGACCTGCCTTTCGCCCAGAAACGCTGGTGCGGCGCGGCCGGTGTGGATCAGGTGACCGTCCTTTCGGACCACATGGGCGCTGATTTTGGCATGAAATACGGCTGTCTTATCAAAGAGGCACGCATTCTGCGCCGGGCGGCCTTCGTGGTGGACCGGGCCGGGAAAATCACCTATGCGGCCTACATGCCTGCTCTTGGCGAGGAACCAAATTACGCCGAGGTTTTGGCGGCAGCCCAGGCAGCGCTTTAGGGTAACCAATCCTTCCGCCGCCTGAAGTGAGTTGTCGAGTAAGGAGGAAGTTATGTCTTCGCTTTTCTCGAAAGATTATCAGACTGAGCTTTCGTTCTCCGGGATGCATGCCATCGGCTGGCAGGTTGGCATCCACTCGTATGCCTGGAGTCCGCCCACCGATGTGTACGAAACAGACGCCAGTTTCATCGTCCGGCTGGAAGTGGCCGGGATGCGTCAATCGGATTTTTCGATCGACGTCGAAGACAACTTTCTCGTCATCAGGGGCGTGCGCAGCGAATCGCCGGAGCGTCGCACATATCACCAGATGGAAATCCGCTTCGGTGAATTTAGCACTGCAATTGAAATCCCGGCTGGCGCGGATGTGAGCAAAGCTCAGGCCGATTACGAAGACGGCTTTTTGAACGTCGTAATGCCCAAGATTAAACCGACTACTATCAATATCAAAGGCTGATGGCATTTTTATGTCTGCATCCCGTTGGCATACCGGTCCGCTCGATGTATTCGACTGGCTCCAGGATAGCGATACCTCACTGGAAGACCTGTTCCTGCCGTCCATTTTTACGCGCCTCCAGAAAAAAGACGAACAGGATAAAAGTCTGGTACAGCCCGCTTCTCTGGACGGGGAGACGATAAAGTACCCTGAAATTATTCCGATCCTGCCCCTGCGAGGTGTGGTGGTCTACCCTCAGACAGCGGTCCCCCTGACCATCGGCCAGCCGCGTTCGATCAAACTGATAGACGACGTGTCCGTCACTACCGAAAAATTCATCGGTCTGGTGGCGGCGCGCAACCCGGAGATCGAAGAACCCGGCCCGGCGGACCTGTATACTATCGGCACGATGGCGACCATCCACCGGCTGTTCCGTGCCCCGGACAATACCATCCGCCTGCTTGTGCAGGGTCTGATGCGTTTCCGGGTGGTGGAAGTCATCGAGACGGAGCCTTACCTCAAAGCACGCATTGAGGTTTTGCCGGAACTGGTCGAGACCGGGCTGGAGATCGAGGCGTTGGCCCGTTCGGCGCGAGACCAGTTCGAGCAGATTTCGGGGCTGACGCCTTCCATCCCGCGCGAACTGGTGGCGTCCATCGTGTCACTCGAGGACCCGCTCCAAACGGTCTACACGATTGCCAACTTCCAACGTATCGAATTAAAGGATGCCCAGACGCTCCTTGAACTGGACTCGACCAAAGCCAAATTGGAGAAACTGGTTGACCTGCTGGTGCGCGAGGCGGAAGTCCTCTCGCTGGGTGCGAAAATCCAGAACCAGGCCCGCTCGGGAATCGAGAAGGTTCAGCGCGAATACTACCTGCGTGAGCAGATGAAGGCCATCCAGAAGGAATTGGGCGAGAACGATGAACAGGCGGTCGAGGTTGAAGAGTTCCGCAAGAAGATCGAAGCGGCCAAGATGCCCGAAGAGGCCGAGAAACAGGCCCGCCGCGAAGTGGACCGCCTGGCACGCTTGCCAACCGCCGCGGCCGAATACGGTGTCATCCGCACCTATCTCGACGCGCTGGTTACGCTGCCATGGTCGCTGGGCACGAACGATAACCTGGATATTGCACATGCCCGCAAAATCCTCGATCAAGACCATTACGGCTTACAGGATGTCAAAGAGCGCATCTTGGAGTTCCTGGCCGTCCGCAAATTACGCCTGGAGCGCAAGGACGAAAAAGCCGAGCCTTCCAAGGACCTCATCCGCCGCGAGCGCGAGGGCGTGATCCTGTGCTTCATCGGTCCGCCTGGCGTCGGCAAAACCTCGCTGGGACAATCCATTGCGCGTGCCATGGAGCGCAAGTTTGTCCGCATTTCACTGGGGGGCGTGCGCGACGAGGCTGAGATCCGCGGCCACCGCCGCACGTACATCGGCGCCATGCCGGGACGGATCTTGCAAGCCCTGCGCCGCGTCGAATCGCGCAACCCGGTCTTCATGTTGGATGAAGTGGACAAACTGACGATGGATTTCCACGGCGATCCGGCCTCGGCGTTGCTCGAAGTGCTTGACCCGGAACAGAACGTTGAATTCCGCGATAACTACCTCGAAGTCGCTTACGACCTTTCGCAAGTGTTCTTCATTACTACTGCCAACACGCTGGAGACCATCCCGTCTCCGCTGCTGGACCGCATGGAAATCATCCATCTCTCCGGCTACACCGAGAGCGAAAAGATAGCCATTGCCAAAGGCTACCTTGTCCCGCGCCAGGTGCGTGAGAACGGACTGCGACCCGAGGAAGTGAAATTCAGCAGGGATGCGCTGAAAACCATCATCAACCAGTACACGCGCGAAGCCGGCGTCCGCAACCTGGAACGTAAAATTGGCGCCGTCTGCCGCAAGCTAGGGACACGTATCGCCGAAGGCAAGAAACAAGCGGCCAATATTACGCCTAAAGCAGTCAAGGAATTGCTCGGACACCCCATCTTCCTCGAAACCGAAGAGATAGACACGCGCACGTCTATTCCCGGCGTGGTCCCCGGCCTGGCATGGACGCCCTTCGGTGGCGAAATCCTGTTCATTGAAGCCACGCGCATGCCCGGGGAAAAAGGCTTCCAGGTCACCGGGTCCGTGGGGAACGTGATGCAGGAATCGGCCCGGGCGGCGCTTTCCTACATTCGTTCGCATGCGGTCGAAATTGGTATACAAAAAGATTTCTTCGACAAGTCCGACATCCACATGCACATCCCAGCCGGTTCCCAACCCAAAGACGGTCCGTCGGCGGGAGTCACGATGGCAACCGCCTTGGTTTCGTTGATCTCCGGGCGCCCGGTCAAGAAAGGCGTCAGTATGACCGGTGAGATCACCCTGCGCGGCCAGGTCATGCCTGTCGGCGGGATCAAGGAAAAGATGCTGGCCGCCCATCGCGCTGGACTGAAGACAATCATCCTGCCCAAACGCAACGAGCTGGATGTCGAAGATGTGCCCGAAGAAGTCCGCAAGACGTTGACCTTCGTCTTTGCTGAGTCGGTCAATGATGTGTTGAAGGCAGCTCTGGAGAAACCTGTGAAGGCCATAAAAAGACCACCGCAAGGAAAAATGAATGCTAAAAGTGCTTCTGGCGGATGATGATTTCACCATGGTTGCGCTCCTGAAAACCCTGCTCGGTATGGCGGGCTACCAGGTGACGACTCTGTTGGACAAAACAGGCAATATCCTGGAAAATATCCGGCATGAAAAGCCGGACGTTCTGCTGATTGACATTTTCCTTGGCAACTGCAACGGCCTGGATGTTGTCCGGCAGATCCGCGAGACGCCGGACATGAAAGACCTTAAGATCGTCATGGTTTCCGGCATTGACAAGACTGAGGAATGTCTGGCTGCGGGAGCGAACGCATTCCTGCTCAAGCCATACATGCCTGAAGAACTGTACGACCTGCTCCGTTCGTAGCGTTTGGGGACCCTGTGACTGAAGTGCGCATCCGGGAATTCAACTACCCCGAAGATTATCCCGCTGTCCGGCTGCTCTGGGTGAACGCCGGTCCAGGTATTCAACTGCGCCGTTCCGATAATCCGGACGAGATCCAAAAAAAACTCCAACGCGATCCCGAATTGTTCCTCGTCGCCGAAGCGGATGGTAAAATGCTGGGCACCGTGGTCGGCGGTTTCGATGGGCGGCGCGGCATGGTCTACCATCTGGCGGTGTCTGAAATATCCCGCAAGCAAGGTATCGGTGAGTTGCTCATGGATGAATTGGAACGCCGCCTGAAAGCGAAAGGCTGTATTCGTTGTTACCTGCTGGTCACGATTGAAAACGAAAGCGCCATGAGTTTCTACGAAAAACGAGGTTGGGCGCACATGAAAAATGTTCACACCTACGGTAAAGACTTGGAATGACTCTCCGCTTCGGCATCCTGACTTCTTCTGACCGCTCCTCACGCGGGAAACGTCCCGACCTTTCCGGCCCGGCGCTGGCGGAGCTTGTCACCGCTCAGGGTTGGACGATGGCCCACACAGCCATCGTACCGGACGAGCTGGATGCAATCCGTGAAACCCTGGCCACCTGGGCCGATAGCGGCGAGGTGGACATTATCCTGACTACCGGCGGGACCGGCTTCGCCCCGCGGGATGTCACACCCGAAGCGACAAGCCTTGTGATCGACCGCCAAGCTCCCGGTCTGGCCGAAGCCATGCGCCTGGAAAGCCGAAAGGTCACGCCGCATGCCATACTTTCACGTGCGGTGGCCGGGATGCGAGGCAAGGTGCTGATCATAAACTTACCGGGCAGTCCGAAAGCCGCCGTGGAGAATTTGCAGGTGGTGTTGCCCATCCTGGCTCATGCGGTCGAGTTGTTGAAAGAAGACCCGGACGCCGAGAAGCATCACTAACTCCTCTTGCCACGTTCCTCTAACTGGCATATAATCCCGCCCGCTTGCAATTTTCAAAAGGGAAGAATCTATGATTGATGTAAATGACCTCCGCAAAGGCGTGACCTTTGAACTCGACGGCAACCTGTTCAAAGTGGTCGAATACAGCCACCACAAACCTGGTCGTGGCAACGCCACCATCAAAATTAAAGCCCGCAACCTGCGTACTGGCTCCAACATTGAAAAGACTTTCATCTCCGGCAGTCAAGTCCAGGAAGCCCGCCTCGATTTCCACACCGTCCAATACCTCTACAACGACGGCGACAACTACTATTTCATGGATCAGGAAACGTTCGATCAACCTGGCATCCCCAAAGACATCATCGGCGAATCGGCCGGTTTCCTCCAGGAAGGCATGGAATGCAAGCTGACCTTCTATCAAGGCAAGCCTCTTGACATTGAAATGCCAACTTCGGTGGATCTGAAAGTCATATATGCTGAAGTGGCTGTGCGCGGTGATACTGCCACGGGCGTGACCAAGAAAGTCAAGGTTGAGACCGGTTTCGAGGTGCAGTGCCCGAACTTTGTCAAAGTAGGCGATACCATTCGCGTTGACACTCGTACTGGCGAGTACCTGACCCGTGTGTAATCAAATCCTCCCGCAGGTTCAAAACTGCGGGAGTGCGCTAATGCAAAATGAAAACACCTGCTGGATCTGAATGTAAATATTTCTACGGCGACTACTACCGCGGCCGCGACCATGAGGAATGCCGCCTGCTTGGCGCTGCCTGGACCCGCGACCTGTGCCGCACCTGCCCGGTCCCGTCCATCGGCCGGGCAAATGCCTGCGAATTCATGCAACTGCGCGGCGAGGTGCCCCGTCCGTTGACAGCCGCATTTCAGCGCCGCGTCAAGGTGACAGCTTTTTGTGAAAAGACCAGGCGGTCAGGTTTCGACCCGCATATTGGCTGTGGGGAATGCCATCCTCTTCCACCCGTGTTTGAAGTGAAGAAATAAATCCATAAACTCCCGCTGCCATCCTGAAACCCTGAAGGGGCGTGGCAGCGAGGACAACCCCTAGAGCGTGCTATGCCCATCACACTCCTGCTCGACCTTGACGACACCCTGCTCGAAACCAACATGGACGTTTTCATCCCGGCTTACTTCAAGGCTCTCTCCGCTGCGCTGGCAGAGAAAGTGGCGCCGGAGGTGATGATCCCGGCACTGACAGGCGGGACGAAGGCGATGATGGTTAACACGGACCCGGCGCTCACCCTGCGGGAGGTCTTCGATGCCTATTTCTTTCCAAGGCTCGGTTTGGACCGCCTAACGCTCCAGATAGCGCTTGATCGCTTCTACGATGAAATCTTCCCGACCCTGGGCGCCCTGACGAAGCCCATCCCGGAGGCCGTCCGTCTGGTGGATTGGGCGTTCGCACAAGGCCATCGGGTGGTCATTGCCACCAACCCTTTCTTCCCGTTGAAGGCCGTCCACCACCGCCTGTGCTGGGCTGGCCTGCCGCCGGAGAAATATCCATTTGCGCTGGTGACCTCCTACGAGACGTTTCACTTCACCAAAGAGACGGTCGCTTACTATCCGGAAGTTTTAGCGCAATTGGGCTGGCCGGAAGACCCGGCTGTGATGGTTGGCGACGATATCGAACGGGAAGTCAAACCCACTCAGGCGGCCGGGTTCCCGGTCTTCTGGGTCCGGAAATCCGGTGAAGTACCTGCGGAACCGGGCGGGGTTCCACAAGGGACATTGGAATCGTTCCGCGGCTGGCTGGAAAAAACCGACCCTGAAACGCTCAAAATATCATTCCAGACGCCCCAGGCGCTGTTAGCCAACCTGCGTTCCACCCCGGCTGCCATCGCCACGCTGGTTACATCTCTGTCTCTGGATGGTTGGAGGCGCCGGCCTGCGCCCGCTGAGTGGTGCCTGACCGAAATCATCTGTCACCTGCGGGATGTGGAGCGCGAAGTCAACCTACCGCGCATCCGCAAACTGCTGGCAGAAGAGAATCCTTTCCTGGCCGGCGAAGTCACAGACCGCTGGGTGGAAGAACGTCATTGCATCGAGCAGGATGGCCGTCAGGCTCTGTCCGATTTCGTTGCCGCGCGTAAGGAAGCTCTCGGCCTGTTAAACGGCCTGCAGGCTGAATGGTCCAGAATGGCCAGGCACGCCATCTTTGGCCCCACCACTTTGCTGGAACTGGCCGGCTTCGTTGCCGGTCATGACCGGGCGCACATCCAGCAAATCTGGAAGACGATGCGCGCTGGCTAGTAATTTTGGATTGAATGTGGTAAATTAACCATCGTCAATTAATGACGGAAGGAGAAATTTATGGGTTTCTTGCGTGATTTTGGTTTGCCTGAACTGCTGATCATCCTGGTGATCATCGTGATCCTCTTTGGTCCGGGCCGCATTGGCAAAGTGGCCGGCGAACTCGGCAAAGGCATCCGCTCTTTTCGGGATGGCCTGACCGGTAAGGAAGAGGAAAAGAAAGAGGATGAGAACCAACCGGAACCGCCGAAAGAAGAAAAATAACCGATTTGGATGAAAATGCAGCCCTCTGCTTGCTGGCGGAGGGTTTTTGCTTGCGATATGACCACATTACATTATCTTGACCCGAGCCCTGCCGGACATCCCGCCATTCTTTTGCTCCACGGCCTGGGCTCAGATGCCACCTCTTGGACCCTGCAACTGCCCGCGTTGACCGGGGCGGGGTTCCGCCCGATTGCATCCGATACCCCCGGTTTCGGACAGTCGCACTATGACGGGCGCGGCTGGAGTATCCGCCGCATGGCTGCAGACATGGCGAGTTTGCTCGAAGAACTGCAGACCGGACCAGCGCACGTGGTGGGACTCTCGATGGGCGGGACGATAGCCCAGCAGTTTGCCTTGGATTACCCGCATCTGACACGCAAACTGGTGCTGGTCAGCACTTTTGCCGCCCTGCGCCCCGACACGTTGAGCGGCTGGTTGTATTTCATTCAGCGGTTTATCCTGGTCAATACGCTGGGACTGCCTGCACAGGCGAAAGTGGTGGCGCAGCGCATCTTCCCTGGTCCACGCTATGGGCAGTTGCGGGAAATGCTGGTGCAGACAATTTCACGTGCTGACCCGCGCGCCTATCGAAAAGCCATGGCTTCGCTGGGGTCGTTTAATTCCGTGAAACGACTGGGAGAGATCAAAGCCCCCACACTGGTTGTGACCGGTGCAGACGATACCACCGTGACTCCCGCCCGACAGCGATCGCTGGTGGAGGGCATCCCCGCGGCGCGGCAGGTGATCGTCCCGGATGCAGGCCATGCCGTCCCGGTGGACCAGGCGGAACGGTTCAACCGGGAATTGTTGGCGTTTTTACAGCTTCTTGCATAAATCCGTGAACTTTCTTGTATCGAAACGCTTGAAAATAATGGGATTTAGATCAGATTTTCACACAGTACCCTGTTGGTAACTCATAAAAACTCAAAATTGGACAAAACCAGAAACAAAACCCCAAAAGGTTTCAAAACCTCAGGGGTTATTCAGCGGAGAGGGTGGGATTCGAACCCACGGTGACCCATAGGGCCACAACGGTTTTCGAGACCGTCCCATTCAACCGCTCTGGCACCTCTCCGAACAGCGGGGCGATTATATCTTAAATCTCTATGCTTGCATACAAATCAGGATAGATGAACCGGTCGAGGCCGTAGATGCGCAGGCGCTCTTGGAAGGCGGTTGCGGTGTCTGCTTCGCCATGTACCAGAATAAATTGCTTCAATTGTCCTTTGTGTTTAAAGACCTTTTTGCCGTGGGCTCAGCCTTGATGTATTTTGTCGCTAGAACTTTAAGAATTTCCTCGCCATATTGTTCAAGCCTCCAGGGTGCGTGCGGCATGAGCGCAGCCAGGTCATTCAAATTTTTCGGATTTCTCTCAGCGATCAGGTGCATCCAGTTTTTTGGCAGGATTATGTCTGATTCGACGCCGGTTTTTAGCCCGGTGGCTTTGCGCCACTCAGAAAGGACATTCAACCGGTCCAGAAAGGCTTGATTGGGGCGTAAGGCGCGAGGGCGGTTGATCATGGGGGTTAGCTTGCCACGCCCCACGGCTTTTAGGATTTCGTTACCGTAAATATGTATTTGTCGCGCTGTCAGACCGAGGGCTGCCAGATCACTCTGAGTCTCCGGCAGCGTTTGAGTGATGGCGACCAGTCGTCTATCGTCGATCACTTTGAACGGCGGACGGTTCATATGTTTGGCTTGTTTCTGGCGCCAGGCGCACAGTTCCTGCAGGATGGTCAATTGCCGGTCACTAAATTTCTGTGCTCCCTTGACACGCTGCCAGGCCGGGATTTCGCCCTTCCCGTTCCCGTTCCCGTTTGCCAGGCGGACGAATTCCTCCTGCGCTAGTTCCCAACGGCCGCGGTTTTGAAGTTCGGTTTTCAGGCAGTCACGCAGGTCCAGGAGATGATGTGTGTCGAGCCGGGCGTAGTTGAGCATTTCCCGCGAGAGCGGACGTTCCCCCCAATCGGCCTTCTGGTATTTTTTCTCCAATTTAATGCCCAGTTTCTCTTCGAGGATGGAATCCAGCCCGACCCGTTCGTAGCCCAAAATGCGGGCGGCTTGCATGGTGTCAAACAAGTTGGCGACGGTAACGCCGAAATCGCGTTTCAGACAGAGGAGATCGTACTCGGCAGCGTGGAACACCATTTCGATTCCTGGGTTGGCAAAAACAGGGTGCAGGGGGGCGAGATCCTCCAGCGCAAGTGGGTCGACCAGATAATCGGCCCGCAGTGTGGAAAACTGGATCAGGCACAATTGTTCGCGGAATGCGTGCAGGGAATTAGACTCAGTATCCACGGCGATCCGCGTCCAGCATGCCAGTTCGTCGGCCAGTTTTTGGAGGCCGGCGGGTGTGGCAATCCAGATAGGCGGAGGGAGCTTTTCGGGTTGCATCAGCCTCGATTATATCCGTTTATCTTTTCCTCTTTCGCGGGAATTCCCAAAAAGCTCGAATTCGACAGGCGCAGATTAGCGGATTTTCTCCATGACCAGTGCGTTTTCATTGTTGTTGTAATATTCCCGCCACGTATCTATTGCCAGGTAGCCTTCCTGCTGGTAGAGACGGATGGCCGATTCGTTGGAAACCCGCACGCACAAGCGGATGCGCGGTTGGGTCAGCCGCTTCTCGCATTCCCGCAGCAGTGCCCGCCCGATGCCGCGCCGCTGGTGTTCAGGCAAGACGCCGACAGTGGCAATCCAAGCCATGTGTTCGGAAGGACGCGGATCCCCGGCAATAAAGCCGATCATCTGGCCGTCTTCGGCTGCTTTTAACCGGACAACTTCCGGCCAGGTCAGAACGGCGATCAGGTCCAGGAGCGGCCAGGCGTCTTTGGGGAAGCAGGCATGTTCGATACGACGCAGCGGACCAAGGTCGCGGAGGCTGGCGGGGAGAATATCCATAAAGGCAGTAAAATCCTGTAGTAAAGAAGCCTCCCGCAGGTGTGCGAGAGGCTTCTATTGTACTCTTTCCTTCCAGCTTTTACTTTCTTACTTATCTTTTCCCTTGATGAAACTCTCGATCATGCTGGTGAATTCCATCGGGAAGATGAACTTGGTGGACGCGCCCTGGCCGAGGTTCTTGAGGGTCTCGAAGTATTGCAGGGTCATCGTCTTCTGGTCAATGGACTTGGCAGAAGCAAAGATCTTCTCCAGGGCCACCGAGAAACCTTCGGCTTTCAGCACCTGGGCTTGCTTCTGGCCTTCGGCTTCCAGGATTGCGGCCTGCTTGGAACCCTCAGCCTTGAGGATGGCGGATTGCTTTTCACCTTCGGCCACGTTGATGGCGGCCTCGCGCGTACCTGTCGATTCTGTTACCACGGCGCGGCGGATACGCTCCGCAGACATCTGCTTGTTCATGGCGTCCTGCACGTCCTTGGGCGGGATGATCTCGCGGATTTCTACGTTGGTCACCTTTACGCCCCAGCGCTCAGTGACTTCGTCAAGTTTGGTCCGCAGGGTCTGGTTGATGTGTTCCCGTTGTGAGAGCACTTCATCCAGGGGGATACCGCCGATGACGGAACGCAGGGTTGTAGTGGCCATACCAGCCGCTGATAGTTCGAAGTTGCCCACCCCTACAACGCTCAGGGTTGGGTCCATTACCTTGAAATACCATAGGAAGTCAATCGAAATGGGAGCGTTATCTTTGGTGATGGACACCTGGTGAGGTACTTCGCGTACCTGCTCGCGCAGGTCAGCTTTGACCGCCCGGTCGACCACCGGGATGAGCAGCACAAGGCCCGGACCTTTCGTCCCGATGCAGCGGCCCAGTCGGAATACGATCAGCCGCTGGTATTCATTGACGATGCGGATGGCGTTCATCAGGAAGAGAACCAGGACGATCACCACGAAAGCAACGACACATAGAAGTGTTGTTAGATTGGCAGACATACAAATCTCCTTTTCATAAGAACGAATTACTGGTTGGATTGGTCTTCAGGAGTGACCAGCAGTA
>Ga0207931_1000300_pt1 | contig 18502 bp, 15 predicted proteins | sample NGESurdeep092012_2_FD_184478 | JGI IMG/M metagenome (GOLD analysis project Ga0207931, IMG submission 184478) | Arctic peat soil microbial communities from Barrow, Alaska - NGEE Surface sample 415-1 deep-092012 (SPAdes) | ecosystem: Environmental > Terrestrial > Soil > Wetlands > Peat ...
CCCCCTGTTTAACCGGGCCCATAGCTCAGCTGGTTAGCAGCACCTGACTCATAATCAGGGGGTCGCTGGTTCGAGCCCAGCTGGGCCCACAAATTCAATAAACAAATCTCTTTAAATCAAGTATTTAGAGAGATTTCTTATTTTTAGGGAACTTTAGAGGGGCCAGACACCACCACCGCAACTATGAAACTTATAATTGGGTGAACGAACATTTTATTTTATATATCTAATAATTACAGGCATAGAACCGTGAATGATGTAACTTTTTTCAATAATTGTGCAATTCCACACCTTTTTATTGGATTAACTTTAAAGTTTTGATTTCGAAGTATTAACAGTTGGATACAATCATACATATACTGCAATGAAAAATTTTACATTCCCCAAATCTCCAACAGGTATTCAGGTACTAGATGAAATTACAAATGGCGGCATACCCAAGAACCGTCCTACTCTATTACTAGGGAATACTGGAAGCGGAAAAACCATTTTGGCCATGGAATTCCTGGTAAATGGAATTGTACTGTTTGATGAACCTGCTGTTTTTATGGCATTTGAAGAGAAAAAAGAAGATCTGGTGATGAATTTGAAATCATTAGCCTACAACTTGGATACACATATTGCGAATAATAAAATATATATTGAACAAGTACTGATTAATCCTGATGAAATACGGGATGCCGGCATGTATGATCTTGAGGGACTATTTGTGAGGCTTGAACGGGCAATTTATAAAGTAATGGCAAAGCGTGTAGTACTTGATTCGCTGGACAAACTTTTTTATGGCCTTGATAATAATATTCTCCGTTCAGAATTTCTAAGGCTTTTGACCTGGTTGAAAAAAATGAAAGTAACAGCAATAATTACCTCAGAAATTGGGAATCACTTTCTTACGCACATGGGAATAGAAGAATATGTAGCTGATTGTGTAATAGTATTGGATAACCGTGTAACCAATCAAATTGCAACCAGGCGATTACGGATTGTTAAATACCGTGGTTCTTCTCATGGTAGCAATGAATATCCTTTTACAATTGATGAAAAAGGAATATCTGTTTTCCCAATTATCAGTGAAGCGTTTCAACAGGAACCAACTTCAAAAAGAATCTCTTCGGGTATTAAAGATTTAGATGAAATGCTGGGTAAGAAAGGCTTTTATGAGGGAAGCAGTATTCTTATATCAGGAACGGCTGGTACAGGAAAAACAAGCACGGCGGCTTCATTTGTGTATAGTGTTTGCAAAGCTAAAAAACGTTGCCTTTATTGTGCATTCGAAGAAGCCCCAAAACAGATAATAAGAAATATGGGATCCATCGGATTCCATTTAGATCCGTTGGTTAAGTCAGGAATATTAACTTTTTATTATTCAAGGCCTTCTTTACAAAATCTTGAATTGCATTTCCTTGCTATTAAAAAAATAATAAATGAAATAAAACCCGCTGTCGTTATTCTTGATCCGATTACAAATTTGATGACCGAAGGCCCAAACAGCGATATCAGGTCGATGCTCACGAGGTTCGTTGATTTCTTAAAAACACAACACATCACAGTAATGTTTACTGCGGCTATAACAGTAGGGTCAATAGAACATAATCCGAGTGATGAAGGCATTTCATCAATGGTCGATACATGGATGATGGTTCAGGATATAGAAATAGATGCCGAGCGAAGAAGAAGCTTGTGTGTTATGAAATCGAGGGGTATGGCTCATTCTACTGACGTACGTAGGTTTAAAATTTCAACTAAAGGCATTACTTTATTACCCATTGTTGCAAACAATAAAGGATCTTTGGCTGATTCCAAAAGAAAAGCCAAAGAGCATGATAATTTATCCACATCAAAAGAATCTATTTGGGTTAATGAAAGCTCCGTTAATGAGAATACAAAATAATATTGTTTTGTTTAAATATTTTATTTGAAAAGAAGCTGATTATAATGTCAAAAAAAATAACCGATAATATAAAAGTCAATACACAAACTTTAAATGATAAAGGAGGGAAATATATTTTTTGCTTATTTGTTTCAGGCAAATCACTTAACTCTGCCCGCGCGGTTGTAAATATTAAGGCTATTTGCGAGAAATATTTAAAAAACAGGTGTGAATTAGAGATAATTGATATTTACCAGCATCCGGATTTGGCAATTACAGAGCAACTAGTTGCATTACCAGTATTGATAAAGAAATTCCCAATACCGGAAAAAAGGATAGTTGGCGATTTGTCAAATACTGAAGAAGTTCTCAAAGGACTTGGCCTTGTTTGATTAATTCGAATTTTATTTTAAAAGAAATACGAGTTGTTTTATGCTTTAATGCTTGGTATATTGGAAAAGCCAATGACCTTGACCACATTTAGCCGGAATAAATTGACCACTCATTGCCGAAGCTAAATCATTAATATCTAGATAAATATTGTTTATGCAATCTGACCGGCCAAATATGATCAATAAATCCGGCTTTTGCAGGCAATACAGCGGACGGATATTTTTAATTTAATTGTTTTTGTCAATTTTCGCTTATTCTTGAAAAACCCATTAATTGACATATTCATAATATAGTTAAGTAAAATGGAGTAAAGCCGAATATAATATTAACTGGCCCAGCTGGGCCCACGACAAGGCAGTGTGATAACTGCCTTTTTCATTTTGTGCCTGGGCCCACTTAAAAATGACCGAATCCCTGGACTTGGAATTCAATTGAGTTTTAAATAGATTTGCTGAAAATCATATCATTCTGAATTAGTATGATGCAAAAAGGCAGATGGTTCTATCCGGGATTTTTGGCTTTTCTGTTTATCCTTAATTCCTGTTCAAGGCCATTGGAATGGCCACCATCACCTTTATATGTTTTCGAACATGGAGAATCGAACACAACTCAACCAACAGACCTGGAAAGTGCACGGAAAAAGATTATAGGCCATTATGCACACTATGATGTGGTGGCATACGAAGACACTACCACCAGAACAACCATGCGGACATTTATCATTTCATACGGATTTACAGATTTTTATCTGGAGGAGGGCAGGCTGATGCAGTCGGACCGATTTGTGCATGCAGAACAAAAACTAAGTAGAAAAAATGCTAAAGCAGTCTTCAAAGACGAAGCTGTACAGGCCATTAAACCCAGAGTCCAGGAGGTTGAATTATTCCAAAAAAACGGAGTCTGGCATATTTACAGGCCCGAGAGCCCAAGCCTTTTGGGAATTGAGGGAGACGCGATGAAACCCCTTTCGAACGATCCCTATGACCCAAATTTAACTGATCCTGATAAGGACGGCCATCCCGGAGTTACTGTTCAAATCAGCGTGGGGAAATTTTTCAGGGGTGAGATTTATATTACCCGAAGGGAGATTTTCAGCAATTATCTGACTCTGAACAATAACGGAACCCTGAGTGGATATGTTATTGACAGATCGGAGCAATTCGTTGTTGGAGCTTCAAAAAAAATACTGAATCAGGAATCTAATTCTGTTCAGCTTCCTGATACAGGGCTGAGTCCGGTCTTGTTGGTTAAGGTCGACCCGGACATAGACACTGCTGAGGAGTTAATGCGGATAAGAGATAATATCTTCCCGGAAGAACCAGAATTTTATCCAAAGAAGAAACAGAAGGGATATTCTGAGTAATATCTTTAGATAAATCTCGGTGGATTAGTTCCATTCACAAGAATTAAAATCAAATCTAAAAGCCTGTATAATATGTATGAGAAGCCAATAGAACAGGAGAAGAGATCCGACGGGACGGGGTTAAATGCTGAAGCCTTAAAAGAATTATGGACAAAAACCTACAATACCGAAGGGAAGCCCGACTGGTCACACATCCTCCCCTTTTACGATGAAAACATCCATTTCAGGGATTCTGTACAGGAACTCCGTGGAATGGAGGAATTTGTTGCAATGACCAGGCGCCTGACCGATCGTTCCAAAGAACTGTCAATGAATATTATCAGAACCGTTCAGCAGGATAGGGACATATTTATCGAATGGGAAATGACAATTAAATTTAAGAAAAACCCCAGTTCAGTATTATACGGTTCTAGCCGTGTAACCCTGAACGAGGAAGGAAAGATCATTGAACAGAGGGACTATTATGACCTTTGGGGAGATATCTTTGACAATATTCCACGGTTTGGGAAGGTTTACAGACGGTTTATGAAAAGGAAATTTGGTTGAAACAGTAATGAAGAGGATTATGATATCCAAATATTTTAAAGAATATAAGTGGTCTAACATCGCGGCAATGATCAAAAACAACCGGCGTGATCCCAGGATCTGTACCAATGATTTCAAGGATCGGCTTGTGGTTATTAGCGGTGCCACATCAGGGATAGGTTATCATACAGCTAAAAAATTCGCCTCCCATGGAGCAAGGCTTCTTTGCATTAACCGGAACGAAAAGAAAAGTGAGGCTTTAAAAGCCGAAATCGAGAAAGAATATAACGTCAGCTGCGAGTATATCATTGCTGACCTGAGCAATCTGAAAGATATTTATAGTACCGCAGAAAAACTTGGTAAGATCGATATCCCGATTGATGTCCTGATTCATAATGCAGGAATCTATCTTACCAAAAGGGAACTTACCGCTGAAGGGTTTGACAAGGTTTTTGTGGTACATTACCTTTCTTCATTTGTGATAAATATTCTCTTGTCTAAAAAGTTAAAATCCCAGGAAAAAGCGAGAATCATACTGGTCAATTCAGAAGGCCACCGTTTTGCTGCCTGGGGTTTACGACTCGATGATCTGAACTGGGAAAAACGAAGGTATTCCGGATTGAAAAGTTATGGTTCGGCCAAGCTTTCCCAGCTACTGTCAATGCTCCTCTTTGCTGAATACTTCAGACCATGGAGAGTAACCATAAATGCATTGCATCCTGGCGCTGTAAGATCAGAAACCGGACAGGAAAACGGAGCAGTTTACCGCTGGGTAAAAAAGCATCTTTATGATAAGATCCTGAGGCCAGCTGAAATTTCGGCAGAGTCGATCTACTACCTTGGGGTTTCAGATGAGATTGAAGGTGTAAGCGGAAAGTTTTTTAACCTTACCACAGAGGAAGAACCCGCACCCCCCGCACTTGACAAAGAGGCTGCATATAAACTTTGGGCAAAAAGTGTGGAAATGACCGGGGTTGAGAATATAATCAGCTAATTTTGAACCTGTATGGCTGAAAAGAAATTCCATTCAATAGTCGTTGGAGGAGGTATGGCAGGACTGACCTGTGCTGCCTTTCTCGCCAAAGAGGGCCGTAGCGTTTTGCTTATTGAAAAGAACAGGGAATGTGGAGGGTTGGTGAATTCCTTTTCACATAACGGGTTTCAGTTTGATGCCGGGATCAGAGCTCTCGAAAATGCGGGCATTATTTTTCCCATGTTAAATGAACTGGGTATTAAGCTCGATATCGTTAAAAGTCCTGTTTCTGTTGGTGTGGAGAAGGATATCCTGAATATCGAAGACATTAATAGTTTAACTGAGTACACAAACCTGTTGAAGAGATTGTATCCTGAAAGTGAGGCCGAAACAGATCATATCATAAGAATAATCAGGAAGGTAATGAAGCTCATGGAAGTGCTTTATGGTATTGAAAACCCCTATTTCAAAGATCTGAGTCGTGACAGGGCCTATCTGTTTAAAGAACTGCTGCCCTGGTTGCCAAAATTCCTGTTTACAATAGGAAAAATCAACCGGATGAATGTGCCGGTTGAGCCATACCTGGAAAAGATAGTTAAAAACCCCTCACTTAGAGATATTATCTCCCAGCATTTCTTCAGGAATACTCCTGCCTTTTTTGCGCTAAGCTACTTTTCCCTGTATCTGGATTATTTCTACCCCATGGGAGGTGTAGGCAAACTTGCCGAAGCAGTCGAAAAAAGGTTCCTTGAATGGGGGGGCGAGGTAATGAGGGAAACGACCATTGAAAGGGTATCGGCCTTTGAAAAGAGGGTAACTGATCAGAATAATGTTGGCTATATATATCAAAATCTTGTCTGGGCTGCTGACCTTAAAACTTTTTACAGGATTACCGGTACAGAGGGTTTATCCGGAAAGATCAGGACGAAATTCGAAAAGGTCAAAAACAGCTTACTTGAAAAAAGGGGCGGGGATTCCGTTTTTACTCTTTTTATAGAAGTGGATGAACCCATTGAGAGCTTTAAAAGAATTGCGAGAGGGCACTTCTTTTATTCACCATCGAAGAAGGGATTGGGTGAAACCCACAGGGGTGAGCTCACCAGGATATTAAGTGAACCCATCGGACCAGACAGGTCCCGTCTGTTAAGTTGGCTCGATAAATTTCTTGCGCTGAATACCTACGAGATTTCTGTCCCGGCCCTTAAGGATCCTGATCTGGCACCAGAAGGTAAAACAGGACTCATAATCAGCATCCTTGCTGAATATGATTTATTTAAAATGATCTCTGAGGCAGGTTGGTATAATGAGTTTATTACTGAACTGGAAGAGCGGATCATTAAGGTACTTGCCGATTCAGTTTATCCCATGTTAAAGGAAAAGGTACTAACACGCTTTTCGTTTTCCCCTCTTAGCTATGAAAAGAGGGTTGGCACTTCTGAGGGAGCGATTACAGGGTGGTCTTTCCGCGAACCGGTTCCGGTAATCAATAAGATCATGGCAGCAAATCGGGCAATTGTAACACCAATACCTTCAATATTTCAGGCAGGACAATGGACATATAGTCCGGCCGGAGTACCCATGTCTGTTCTCACTGGCAAACTGGCTGCACGCAGGATCTTAAACGCGTAAGATCTTGCGTATTCACATGTCTGACAAAGCACGGCGCCTAAGAGTTGAGAAGAGTTGGATGCAAGACAAATAAAAATCCATCCAACTGAGATTTTTTTCAGATGGATGGAATTTGTATTAAATAAACCAAGAACGTAAGTTGCACCCATTAATGACTTACTATTTCTTTTGGAGTCGGAGGAAGCTTTTTAAGAAATTTCCCAACGTTGTCATATACAAGTGTCTCAGTCATGGTTTCTTTGACAACAACAACTTCATATGTGACAATGCTATTTACAGTAACTTTTGCTGCTTCTTTAATAGTATAACCGACATAATCTTTTGCAATATTGTCTGTTATAGTTTTTTGAAGATCAGCTACTAAAACGGTAGTGCGGACGGGTGCTTCTTTAGTCGTGGTGGGTTTGATGGTCTGTGCATTGACCGCCAGGACGGCCATAACTAGTACAAGGACAACTAATACTTTTTTCATAGCTAATAAATAATTTGGTTTAAAAACTTAAAAATACATGATGTTAATTTTGATAAAAAACAAATGATTAAAGATCTGAAAGAATCTTGTGCAATTCTTCTTTTGTCTTACCAAGTTTGATTTGAAGTTTTGCAAACATCTCCTCTTTCCTGCCTTCTTCAAACATAAGATCATTGTCCGTTAAGACTGCAAATTTCTTTTTCAGTTTAGCTTTCTGCTCATTCCAGTTTCCTTTTAATTCTGTTGTGTTCATTTTTTTTAATTTTAAATTGTGAATGAATTTCGGGTACAAAGTTAAATCAATACACTCCTATTTTTGTTACAAAATATTAGGAAAAAGTTATATAATTCTTACTTTTCAAGAGTGTTGAACAGTTCTTTTTATGTCTGATTTTCAAGAACAAAACTGCTTGATTTTTTCAGAAAAGCCAGTTACAGTAAAAATCCAAATCTCCCGGACTCTGGAACTCCAATCAATTGATTCACAATCAAAACCGCCAATTGTTGACCTGTTTAAATAAAGTTTGTTTAATTCAAAATTGCTTGGCAAATCTTAAAACCAAGATGATTTTATTTGGCAGACACTAAAATGTTGAATATTTAATGTCTACTTAAATTCTGACCTTAAAATCCAGGGGATGCTTTTCTTTCCAACACTTCGCCAAGGAAGGTTGGGAACACTTCGCTGTATTGAACGAGATTTCTGGTCGGCATCACAAATTCCGGATAAGATTGTACTCAGGCTTTAAAGATTAATGATTCCCGGTAAGCTGAATCTTTTATTAAGATAATATTTATCTTAGCTAAATATTGACTAACTCTACTTTGTCCGAGTGATCTTCATGATCTTTATGCCTTATGACACCTAATCCGAAATATTTCCCTCAAAAGGAATTACAAGTACTACGTTCAGTGAACTCAAAACATGAAACTAATATGAATATAGGTTCATCAAAACAGCGGTTTCAGTGGATTTTCAGTCTGTGTTTAATATTTCTGCTGATACTGATACCGGGCAACAACATTTTATTTGCCAAAACAGTTACCCTGTCACAACAGGAAATACAGATCACAGGCAAGGTCCTTGACGAAGAAGGTAAACCCCTGCCAGGTGCAAGCATCCTGCTTACGGGGTCATTAAAAGGGGTCATGTCAGGAGCTGACGGGTCTTATGTTATTACAGTTCCTTCCACTACGAGTACCCTCGAATTCTCTTATGTGGGTTACGATAAACAACAGATCAGGGTCGGTACCAGAACTGTCATTAACGTAACCCTGGCACTGCATGACAAAAGCCTTTCTGAAGTGGTCGTCATCGGCTATGCAACAGAGCAGAAAGCTCTCCTGACCGGTTCCGTTGATGTGGTCAACTCTGGTGTAATCAGGGATATTCCTGTTATGAATATCGACAATCTGATGCAGGGACAGGCAAGCGGAGTGCAGGTGTCCCAAAACTCAGGAACACCGGGCGGGTCAACTTCGGTGAGGATACGGGGAGTGAACTCAATCAGCGGCTCGAATCAGCCTCTTTACGTAATCGATGGAATCCCGGTTATTACCGGGGATTACGGACAGGTCGGATATGAGGGGCAGGGAATAAATGCCCTGTCTGACCTCAACCCCAATGATATCGAATCGATAAGCGTTCTAAAGGATGCGGCGGCGGCTTCAATATATGGAGCCCGTGCATCCAACGGTGTCATAGTCATAACTACAAAAAGGGGCAGTGATCAGAAAACACAGGTCAGCCTTAATGCATATTATGGAGTACAACAGGTGTGGAGAACCCTGGATATGCTTGATGCCCTCGGATGGATGAAATACAGGAATGATCTTGCTGGTACGCCAGTCTTTTCACAGGAGGAAATGGATAATATAACCATTGACACAGACTGGCAGGATGTGATCTTCCGCGTTGCACCCAATGCAAATTACGAGATGACAGCAAATGGAGGAAACGAGAAGACAAAATTCTTTATGAGCGGTGACTACTTTACTCAGGATGGTATCCTGATCGGAACTGATTATCAAAGGCTGAACGGAAGGCTAAATATCGATCATAATCTTTCTGATAAAATCACTATCGGAGCAAGCATCGGGCTGACTTATGCCAAAACCAACCGCGTAGAAGGAGACCAGTCGCTCCACGGCCCACTACCCAACGGTATCTCAACGCCGGCCATTTATCCCGTATACAATGAAGATGGCTCTTACAACCAGGATGGTCCTTATTCAAACCCCGTTTCCATTGCTAATGAGGCAATCAACGAGAACTTTTCATTCAGGACGCTGGCCAACGTCTACCTCACATATCAGATCATACCCCGCCTGAGCTTTACAACAAAGTGGGGAGCAGACTTTTTAGACTTCCGGGAACATGCGTTCGAGTATAATACGGTGCAGGGAAAAAAATACAACGGACTGGGCTTTGAGACATATACCAATGTACTCAATATCGTTTCCAACAACCTGCTCACTTATGACTTCTCCGCCAGGGAGAATAGTTTCGAATTCTTACTGGGCTACAGCTTTGAAAAGTACCAGGACAGGTCTTCGTTCATCAGAGCGCAGGATTACGCTGATGAAAGCCTTGAATACATCAATTCAGCCTCAACCATCGCCTCAGCAAGTTCGGATGCAAACGACTCGGGATTGAGATCATTCTTCGGCAGGATAAACTATGATTATAATACAAAATACATCGTATCACTATCCGGCCGGTTTGATTCCTCTACAAAATTCGGAGAAAACAATCGCACCGGATTTTTCCCGGCAGCTTCGGTCGCATGGAGACTGGGCGAGGAAGATTTCATGGAGAAGGTTCCGTCAGTATCCGAATTAAAAATCCGAGCCAGTTACGGGTTCACAGGCAATGATGACATACCCCCCTTTCTTTATGCCGAACTGTACGGCGTCACATCGTACAACAGTGGATCTGCAATCTATCCGAGCAGCATTCCTAATCCGGACCTGAAATGGGAAAGCACGGCCCATCTGGATATTGGTCTTGATATTGGATTCCTGGAGAACCGGATATTCATGACCGCGGATTACTACAATAAACAGACTAAGGATCTGCTTCTTGACAGGCCATTGCCGGGAAGCTCAGGATTCCCTTCCATCATGGAAAATATCGGACAGGTTGAAAACAAGGGGATAGAGCTGAATCTGACAACCAACAACCTGGTAGGCGAATTCAAATGGACTACTCAATTAAACTTCTCTGCCAACAGGAATAAGGTAATTAAATTGTACAACGGACAGCCCATCGATGATATCGGACGCGGAGGCAACCGTGTTATGGAGGGTCAGCCCATCGGCATATTCTACAGTTATAAATGGCTTGGCATCGACCCATCAACAGGAGACTGCGTTTATGCCGATTTAAATAAGGATGAACAAATAACAACTGAGGACCGGACCATAGTCGGAAATCCTCATGCTGATTTCACAGGCGGCATAACCAATAACTTCAGCTATAAGGGTATTGACCTGAGCATTTTCCTGCAGTTTTCATACGGGAATGATATATTCAACGGATCACGCCTGTTTCTTGAATCGCTTCAGGGGGGTGATAACCAGGTAGCTGACGTTACCCGCAGATGGCAACAGCCCGGCGATATAACAGATATACCCAGGGCAACCTCCGATGCTGTTGCGGCAGCTTCAAACAAGCGCGTTTCTTCCAGGTTCATCGAGGACGGATCTTACCTGAGGATTAAAAACCTGACTCTCGGATACACCTTCAGTAATAACCTGATACACAGGCTGCACCTCTCAAACCTGAGGGTCTATTTCACCAGCCAGAACCTGTTAACGTTTACAAACTATTCAGGCCTTGATCCTGAGGTAAATTACCTGGGTGATGACAACACGGTCATCGGAACTGATTTTTTTACATATCCTGAGGCACGCAGTTTTAATTTCGGTGTTAATTTAAAATTCTAAGCTATGAACAAAGCTTTTTACCTGATAGGCATACTTGCCCTCCTGGCCGGATGTGAAGTTCTGGATGTTGAATCGGAAGACTCCATCCCGGCAGAAAAAGCCTTTAAGAACAAGGCAGGCATCGAAAAAGGAATACTTGGCAGTTATTCGTCACTTCAAAGCCTCAGCTATTATGGCAGGAATTACCTTATTTATTCTGACCTTGCCGCGGATAACCTGTCTCACCCCACAGACGCCACCAACTCCGACTGTGCTGAGGTAGACAACAACGCCATACTTGCTGAAAACTCTTCAGTGAGCGGTCTCTGGGCATCTGCTTACGATGGAATCAACGTTGCCAACAATGTTATAGTTAAAGTGCCGGGAATGGCCGACATGACGGAAACGGAGAAAAACAAGGCACTTGGTGAACTTTATTTTCTACGCGGCCTAGGACATTTCAATCTCCTGAACTATTTCGGCTCCATCCCGATCAAGACACAACCCACTGTAGGTGTCAGCAATCTTGACGCAGGACGTGACCCGTTGGATGAGGTATATTCTCAAATCAAATCTGATCTTACGCTGGCTTCAAAGTTCCTGCCGGCTTCCGCTTCAACAAAAACCAGAGCATCAAAATATGCTGCCATTGCCCTTCTGGCAAGGGTATGTCTGTATTCCGGAGATTATGATATGGCCTGGCAAAAAGCTGACAGTGTGATAAAATACGGAGGTTATACCCTGCTCGATAATTATGCAGATGTTTTCGCATCTGACGGATCGGCAGAATCGATATTCGAGATTGATTTTACCGAACTGGACCGGAACAGAATTGCCGAGTATAATTTCCCAAAAACGCTTAACGGAAGAAGGGAAGTCCAGCCTGATCCTGATATTATCAGCGCCTATGAGACAAACGATGAAAGGAAAACAGTCTCGATAGCTTATGATGGTGCCCTGGCTTATGCCAACAAATACAATGACCTGAGCAAGGGAGCAGATAATGTCATCATTCTCCGACTGGCAGAAATGTACCTGATAAGGGCAGAGGCTGAAGCCAATATGACAGGAGGAAACATTTCTTCAATCAGAGCTGACATAAACACAATCAGGGACAGGGCGAATCTTGATCCGACTACCGCAAATACACCAAATGAACTGCTGCTGGCAATTGAGCAGGAAAGAAGGGTTGAGTTTGCCTTCGAGGGACATCGCTGGTTCGACCTGGTGAGAACAGGAAGGGCAATAGACGTTCTGCCTAATGTAACCAAAACCAGCCAGACACTATTCCCGATCCCCGCAGATGAGATACTGACAAACAAAAGTCCTGAAATGATACAAAATCCGGGATATTGATTTTTAAATAATAACCTTAACTACAAAACAATGAAAGCTACAAAACTTCTTATTCTGATTGCTGCTGTGGCATTAACCTTTATGGTTTCATGCAAAAAGGAAGAAAAACCTGAAGTAATTCCAACTCTTTACTTCATGGATTCAAGTGATGAGATCATGGAAAAAATGGTTCTCGATGGTACAAATACCGTGACAACTGTAAAAGATCTGGCTACAATGTCAGGTGTCGGCATTGCTTATGACGAGGAAACCAACAAGATTTATTTCAGTGATTTTTATGATGCAGACACGCCAAACGGCAGGATATGGAGAATGAATCTCGACGCTACCGGTGTTCAGGAACTTGCCAGCGGTATTCTTGATCCTTACGGCATTGCCATTGATCATGATAATAATAAGATCTACTGGGCTGATGATGCCGGAAATATCTCGAGGGCAAACCTTGACGGCTCAAGCATCCAGACAGGAATAGTAAATATAGCTGACGGAATGATGAGGGCAGTTGCCATTGACGAGAAGAACGACAAAATGTATTTTTACGAGGTAAACCTCGAAAATTTATATGTTGCCAATCTTGACGGTTCAAATCCAACGATACTGATTTCCGGAGTTTACGGATACGCAATATTCATAGACACCGAAAACAGTAAGATTTACTTTGACGACCAGAATACTCCCGGGCTGAAAAGGGCTAATCTTGACGGTTCCGGAGTGGTGGATATTGACAATACGGACACCCGCATATATGGTATTGCAATTAACTATGACAAGGGTAAGATGTACTGGTCAGCAAGAGATATGGGAGAGATTTACGAAGCAAATCTTAATGGTACCAGTAAGGTTACTCTTGCAACCGGGCTTACAAGCCCGAGGGGCTTAGTGCTGATTAAGTAAAAAAAGAAGTACCCGCAGACCAAAGTGTCGGCCGGCAGATTTCACAAGGTTGTCTGCCTTAATAAAAATTGAAATTATGAAAATGAAATTTGTAAGTCAGATCTTTATCCTGTTGCTTCCTTTAATGCTCAATGGTTGTAAGGAAGAAGGATTTCCAGTGCCCCCCGCGAGCACGGTTCCGCTTTTTTCTTACACAATGGACAACAACGGATATTCTCCGGCCACAGTAACTTTTACCAACAAATCAATAGTTCCTGAAGAAGCCGGGAACCCATTTTATTTCTGGGATTTCGGCGACGGGACAAAGTCCACGGAGGTAAGCCCGGAACATCTGTACTCTGCATCAGGCACCTTTACGGCCTCCCTGACGATCAAAACTGACGTTTCGATGGAGATAAAGCAGCTTGCAAAAGACATTGTCATACTGAATTCAGAAGCAACGGGGATACCTGTTTTCTTTACTGATGGAAGCCAGGTTTATTCCGGATTTCTGAATGACGATAAACCGGTATTTTCTGTTTTGCCCATTGGACCTTTCCAGGATTCGTACGACCTGGCAGTTGATACGGTAAATTCCAAATTGTATATCAGTGATTTCGATGCAAGCGCAATTTATCGCTGCGATCTTGACGGACAGAACCTGACCGAATTCAGGACCGGCCTGCCCGGACCTGACGGATTGGCTATCGATTATGCCGGGAACAAACTATACTGGGATACTGATAATGGGGTCCAGAGAGCAGACATGTCCAGCTCAGACGTGAACCAGAAGGAGGATTTCGTCACAGGTCAGGCAAACGACCCGGAGGGAGTATCGGTTGATCAAGTCAACAGAAAACTGTACTGGGTCAATTATAACGGCGGCCTCTGGATGAAGAATCTCGACGGGACGGGTGAAACTGAAATTATCCCCGGTATTGAAGGAGGAAGTACACTTGTGGTCGGCAATCGTATTTACTTTGACCAGTGGGTGGCCACCGGAGATATCCATCTGAAATCAGCAAACCTTGACGGCACCGGGATAAGTACAATTACTACCGGGATCAGCCGCATTGTTTTTGGCATAGCTTACGAAACGGAGTATAATAAAATCTATTGGGGCGACCGCACTCTAGGCAAGATCATGAGAAGCAATACAGACGGATCGGGTATTGAGACCTGGTACGAAAAATCCGGATCAAGCCCGCGCGGAATAGTTTTTGGCAAGAAGAAATAAATAAGGAACCGTATGTTAAAATCAATAGCTGTACGCCTGATGCTGGTGATGGCATTGTGTACTGTCTGCTTTTCGTGCCAGGACAAGACCGTAAAAGAAGGAAAATTGTTCATTCTAGGAGGAGGAAACCTTTCATCCTCCATAATAGATAAAATAATTGAAGAGTCGGGCCTTGCCATTGGTGGTTACGGTGTGATACTTCCAATGTCTAGTATTGAGCCTGACACTGCTATTTTTTATACTACTGCCTATTTCACCGAAAAGGGTCTTAGCAATGTCTGTGGCCTCTATTTTGAAAAAGGGAAAACATATTCCAAGGCCAGGATTGACTCTATCCGGAACGCGAGCATGGTTTTTATTTCGGGAGGCGATCAGAGCAGGTTTATGGATGCAATTGAAGGCACTCTCATCAAGGCTGCCATTCATGAGGTTTATGAAAAAGGAAATGTGGTATGCGGAACCAGCGCCGGAGCTGCCCTGATGAGTAAAACGATGATTACCGGAAATGAATTGAAACACCCGGAAAATGACGGTGTATTCAATACTATGGAAGCCAAAAATGTTGAAACCATCGAAGGGCTTGGAATGCTGGAAAAAGTGATCATCGATCAGCATTTTATCATTCGTAAACGGCTGAACAGATCAGTATGTGCATGTATTGAGAATCCTGACTGCATGGTTGTGGGAATTGACGAGCCTGCAGGTATTTTTGTGGAAGGGAATACCGCTACTGTACTTGATTCACAGGTTGTTGTGCTTCAGAATCCATCAGACACAAAAACCAAAAACGGACTGCTCGGGGCCCGGAAAATACAAATGGATGTTTATCTGCCCGGGGAAAGTTTCCGTATAAAAAAATGAGGGATTATTAAATGACTAAAAAGCGACAGATTCCTCATACATTTGTCATTGTCTTCTCTATCATTGTGATAGCTGCTGTAGCCAGCTGGTTCGTTGATGGAGGTGAATACACAAGGGTGGTCAAGGTAATGCCTGACGGAATTACTAAAAATGTCATTGACCCTGATTCGTACCACAGCGTTGAAAATAATCCACAGACCTGGCAGATATTTTCTGCCCTGTTTCAGGGGTTCGTTTCAAGATCAGACATAATAGTATTCATCCTGCTTATCGGTGGTGCATTCTGGATAATGAATGAAAGCAAGGCAATCGATGTTTCAATTATTGCCTTCCTTGGTGTTGCAAGACGACTCGAGAAACAAAAACTCATAAAAGGGATCGGTGTTGATAATATCATCATAACCCTTTTTATGATCATTTTCAGCATCTTCGGGTCCGTTTTCGGTATGTCCGAAGAGACAATAGCTTTTGTTATCATCTTCGTCCCTCTTTCGATAAGCATGGGGTATGATTCCATTGTAGGGATCTGTATGTGTTTTTTTGCAGCCGGACTTGGATTTGCCGGAGCAACCCTGAATCCTTTTACAATAGGTATTGCCCAGGGCTTATCGGACCTCCCCTTATTCTCGGGTCTGGAATACCGTCTTTTTTGCTGGCTGGTGATAACTACTGTTGGCATTGCCTTCGTGCTGAGGTATGCCTCGAAAATTAAAAAGAATCCGGTAAAATCAGTAATGTATGAACTTGATGAGGGATGGCGTAAAATGGCTGTTCAACGGGAAGCGAAGATAGAGTATTATACTCCCGTTTCTGCCTGGGTTGTTTACACCATTCTCTTTGCCGTTATGGTAGTTTATTCTGTTGTGTATCCTGAGTCAACAATTTACTTTGGCCAGGCAAAAATAATAATACCGATCATCCCGATTCTTGCCGGATTATTTTTGATATCCGGTTTTGTAGCTCTCCGTAAATCAGTCCACTTCTTTATTCTTGACATTTTTATTTTTACTATCCTCTATCTTCTCGTGGGTGTTATGGGCTATCAGTGGTATGTGCTCGAAATCGCGACCCTGTTTTTCGTGATGGGACTATCAAGCGGTGCGGCAATGGATTATTCTGCAAACAGAATCACAGAATTGTTCCTGGCAGGAGTCAGGGATATATTATCCGCTGCCCTGGTGGTGGGTCTCGCCGGAGGTATAATTGTTGTCCTGCAGAACGGGAAGGTGATTGATCCTATGCTGCATGGTATTGCGGGATCAATGAAGGATGTCGGGAAATTTGGCTCCCTCAGTATCATGTATGGTATCCAGACGCTGATCAACATAATAATCACATCAGGCTCGGCCAAGGCTGCTCTGACGATGCCAATTATGGCCCCGTTCTCCGATCTGATAGACGTTTCACGGCAGGCTACCGTAATGGCTTATCAGTTAGGTGACGGTTTTACGAACCTGATCACCCCTACTTCTGCCGTTCTCGTCGGAGTGCTGGGTGTCGCAAAGATCCCTTTGGAGAAATGGGTGAAGTGGGCCTGGCCCCTGATAGTGAGTTTAATAATCCTGGGTCTCCTACTGCTTATTCCGACAATAACCATGGATTTGAATGGTTTCTGAGTATTCTTATGCTGTAAAACCCTGAAAGTTACTATGATCCTCATTAAAAATATTGAAGTATATAACCCTGAATCCAGGGGGAAAAAAGATATCCTTGTTGCAGGTGAAAAAATCATCGCCATTGAAAATGAGATCGATATCAGGTCATTAAAAAACATCGGAATTATTGTCATTGACGGCACAGGCAAAAAAATAATACCCGGCCTCATAGATGCGCATGTCCATATAGCAGGCGCGGGAGGCGAGGGCGGACCTTCTACGCGTACACCTGAGATGCAGATTTCCCACATGCTCGACGGAGGTATAACAACCGTCATCGGATGCCTTGGAACTGACGGTTTCACCAGGTCGCTTGAAGCAGTGCTGATGAAGGTTAAGTCCCTCAGAGCAGAAGGTGTTTCCGCCTGGATGTATACCGGGGCTTACCAGATCCCGACCCCCACCCTGCTCGGTGACGTCGGGAAAGATATTTCACTGATTGAAGAGGTCATCGGCGTCGGAGAAATTGCGATCTCGGATCACCGCAGCTCATGTCCGACAACCCCTGAGCTGATACGCCTTGTCGAACACGCAAGAGTGGGCGGTATGCTCGGAGGAAAAGCCGGTATAGTGAATATTCACATGGGCGATGCAATAAATCCGTTTCAACCTATTTATGATGCTGTTGCGCAGAGCCAGCTGAAGTTAACCCAGTTTTATCCCACTCACTGCACCAGGAACAAGTACATTTTCGAAGATGCCAAAGTGTACGGAAAAAGCGGGTTCGTTGACCTGACTGCAAGTTCATACCCTTACGACCCTGAAAACGAAACCAAACCTTCCGGTGCAATCGTTGAACTTATCAGGGCGGGTGTCCCTCTCGAACACATTACCATTACATCTGACGGAAATGGTTCGCTGCCTAACTTCGATAAGGATGGACACCTCATAAGCATCGATATGGGATTACCCAAATCGGTGTTCACCGAGTTAATTGATGCGGTTATCATCGAAAAGCTTCCCCTTGAAAAGGCCTTAAAAGTGGTCTCTTCTAATATTGCAGATATCCTTAAGCTGAAAAACAAGGGCAGGCTGGAACCTGGCAAAGATGCAGATATGGTAATCCTTGATAAAGAATGGCAAATCTCGGATCTTGTTGCCCGCGGCCAGCTGATGACCCATGATTATAAGCGGCTGAAGAAAGGAACCTACGAATAGGTTTTGAATAATTCACTGACATACTTTTTATCAGAATATTTTAAAATGCGAAGAACCTTCATTTTCCTTTTACTGTCTTTAGCGGCCACCCTGTCTGCACAGGATATTCAAACACCGCTGCAAGAACACAATTACATCCAGCTTTCTTCATATGAAGAATTAACCGTATATATACAACAGCTCGATGCTTCCTCGGGACTTTTATCGGTT
>Ga0207931_1000302_pt1 | contig 18448 bp, 17 predicted proteins | sample NGESurdeep092012_2_FD_184478 | JGI IMG/M metagenome (GOLD analysis project Ga0207931, IMG submission 184478) | Arctic peat soil microbial communities from Barrow, Alaska - NGEE Surface sample 415-1 deep-092012 (SPAdes) | ecosystem: Environmental > Terrestrial > Soil > Wetlands > Peat ...
TCGGCGTCGGAAATCTCGTCAGCAGCCAGGTAGTCGCGGACCATTGCTTCGGCGTCGGAAAGCAGGCGGGATTGGGTCACTCCGATCCCGTCGATGTGGAGCTCCCAGCCGTGTTCCCACCGTTTGGCGATGACGTTGTAGGCCATCTGCCCATCCTTTCGGTAGACACGCCATCCGGTTGCGGATGTCCTTGATGACACCAGGGCCGAATCTCTCGATGGCGGGGAAGGTTTTGCTGCGTGCTGGCCGCCAATCTAGGCGCACCGCGGGCCGCCGAGCCGTCGCGCGCAAGTACCGGCGAGGATGTCAGCATGACGTTCCACTCTCTGTACGCGCACGGCTTCGCCCGGGTCGCGGCGTGCACGGCGGATGTCTTCATCGCCGACCCGGTCCGCAACGCCGAGAGCATCGTGGACGTCAGCCGTCGCTGCTCCGAGCAGGGCGTGGCCGTCGCGGTGTTCCCCGAACTGTCGCTGACCGGGTACGCGATCGACGACCTGCTCGGGCAGGACGCCCTGCTGGACGCGGTCCACCAGGGCCTGGACATTCTGATCCGGGCCTCCGCCGAGCTGCTGCCGGTGATCATCGTCGGCGCCCCGCTCCGGCACCAGGCCCGGTTGTTCAACACGGCCGTGCTGATCCACCGCGGCGAGGTGCTCGGCGTGGTGCCCAAGCTGCACCTGCCGAACTACCGCGAGTTCTACGAGCGACGCCAGTTCGCCTCCGGCCGCGGGATCACCGGGCTGTCGGTCGACGTCGCGGGTCGGCGTGCACCGTTCGGGGTCGACCTGCTCTTCGAGGCCCTTGACGTGCCGGGGCTGATGATCGGCGTGGAGCTCTGCGAGGACATGTTCGTGCCGGTGCCGCCGTCCAGCGGGTTGGCGTTGGCCGGCGCGACGGTGCTGGCGAACCTGTCCGGCAGCCCCATCACCATCGGCCGCGCCGACACCCGCAGCGTGCTGTGCCGGAGCCAGTCGATGCGCTGCCTGGCGGCCTATCTGTACGCGGCGGCCGGGCAGGGGGAGTCAACCACGGACCTGAGCTGGGACGGCCAGACCAGCATCTTCGAGAACGGCACCCTGCTCGGCCAGGGCGCCCGCTTCGAGGAGGACCCGCAGCTCACCATCGCCGACATCGACCTGGATCTGCTGCGCCAGGAACGCGCCAGGCAGGGCACGTTCGAGGACAACCGGCGGGTGGTCGCCCCGGTTTCGGGTCCAAACGCTTATCGCACCGTCGAATTCCGGCTCGACCCGCCGGACGGCGATCTGGGTCTGCGCCGTGTGGTGGAGCGGTTCCCGTTCGTCCCGGCCGATCCGGAGCGGCTGGCCCAGGACTGCTACGAGGCCTACAACATCCAGGTCGACGGCCTGGTGCAGCGGCTCCGTGCGATCAACACCGACCGGGTGGTGATCGGGGTCTCCGGCGGGCTGGATTCCACCCACGCGCTGATCGTGGCCGCGCGGGCGATGGACCTGCTGGACCTGCCGCGGACGAACATCCTGGCCTTCACCATGCCGGGCTTCGCCACCGGCAGCTCCACCAAGGCCAACGCCTGGGCGTTGATGCGGGCCCTGGAGGTCACCGCCGCCGAGCTGGACATCCGGCCGGCGGCGCGGCAGATGCTCGCGGACCTGGAGCATCCGTTCGCCCGCGGCGAGGAGGTGTACGACGTCACGTTCGAGAACGTCCAGGCGGGGCTGCGCACCGACTACCTGTTCCGGCTGGCCAACCACCACCGGGGAATCGTGCTGGGCACCGGCGACCTGTCCGAGCTGGCGCTGGGCTGGAGCACCTACGGGGTGGGCGACCAGATGTCGCACTACAACGTCAACGCCGGGGTGCCCAAAACGCTGATCCAGCACCTGATCCGCTGGGTCAGCGGGCTGGAGGATTTCTCGGCGCAGGTCGACGAGATCCTGCTGGCGATCCTGAACACCGAGATCTCCCCGGAGCTGATCCCGGTCAAGGACGGGGAGGTGCCGCAGAGCACGGAGAAATCGATCGGGCCCTACGAGCTGCAGGACTTCAACCTCTTCTACACGCTGCGCTACGGGTTCCGGCCGTCGAAGATCGCGTTCCTGGCGCTGCACGCCTGGCGCGACGTCGACGGCGGTCGCTGGCCAGTCGGTTTCCCGCCGGAACGGCGCCGCGCGTACGACCTGGTGCCCATCCGGAAATGGCTGGTGGTGTTCGTGCAGCGGTTCTTCGGGTTCAGCCAGTTCAAGCGCTCGGCGATGCCGAACGGGCCGAAGGTGTCGGCCGGTGGCTCGCTCAGCCCCCGCGGGGATTGGCGCGCCCCGTCTGACGGGAACGCGGTGGTCTGGCTCACCGATATCGAGCGGAACGTGCCGGGCGGGAAATAGGCGGTCCTGGTTGGGGTTTCGGGCCGGCGGTCCCGGGCGCGCCGGATGCGCCGCGGGCTGCCAGGGCGCTGCTCGCCTCAACTGGGCGCCGGTTTTGAGGTCTGGGCTCCGACATATGGTGGCGCCGACTACAGGAAAGTGGCGCTGAGTGGGAGCGGCAGCCCTGCTTCCCGGCGATCCTTGGATCCGTATCCGCCGACATCCATAGAGAACCAGGTGCAGGACAGGGCAAATTGGGGAACTAGCGGGTTGAAGCTGCGTGGGAACGCTTTGCGGGTACTGCTTTTTGGGCTGCCGCCTGACGGGGGATGCGGCCTTTGATGTCGCTGACTCAGATTCCTTGGCTTCGTTCGCCTGAGCTTTCTTGCTGCGGGTCTTGGCCGGACGGAGGTCGCCTTCGGGTTGACTCTGTTTGCCACGCTTGGCGAGTTTCACCGACAGACCTGAGCCTGAGGAGAGTGGTCGGTGCGGGTGGATCGGCCACGGATCCACAACACGGCGACCGAGCTGGTCGCCGCCCGGATAGAGGTCTCGAAGGGCCGGATTTCGGCAGAGCGGCGGTTCCCGGTGGACCCGGCCGCGGGGTATGCGCGGTCGCCGAGGAACTTCGGCCGTCCGCGGAGCAGAAAAGCGCTGTGGCGCAGGGATGATCACCGCAGGTGCCGGCCAGCGGTGTGGGCGCTGAGTGAGCACCTGGTCATCGACTGGGCCACTGTCGGCGCCGGGTTGCACCTGTTGCGTGACGGGCGCTCGTGGAAGCCCAACCTGGCCGTGGCGGCTGACGGGCCCTGGCCTCAACTGAGCGCCGGTTTTGCTGTCTGGGCTCCGAAATATGTTGGCGCCGAGTCCATAAAAGCGCTGGGCGGTGATGGCCAGGCGCGAGTGGACGGGGTGACGCGGGTTGAGATGCAGCGTGCTTGCGCTCGCTCGAAATCCGCGAAGCCGGCCGTCGGGTCGCCTCGAAAAGCCCTCACTGGGCGCCGGTCTGCCGTCCGGCTCAGGCCTTTCCGGTCTCCTGCCCCCCCTGCCCCTCTTAGCAAGATTCGAGTGTTCCGCTGATCTATCCCCCGCGAGACGATTTCGATCAAGGCCACGACGGGCCGCGATGAGGCGCCTGGCCTATCAGCGAGTCGGCCTGCGGAGAGGGGCGGTCGCCAGGTCGTGGACGGCTGGCGGGTCCGGCGAAACCCCAGTCCCCAAATCGGTTTCGTGGCTCAGTGCAATTGCCGTTCCGCGCAGGAAGCGGTGACGCGCGTCGGCGAAGCCGCGCCGGTCGGTGAAGATGTCCAGGCGCATCTGGTCGAGTTCGGCGCGGCGGTAGGAGTGCAGGGGGCGGCGTTGTTCGTGTGCGTGCTGGGTGGCCTGCTTGGTGGCGAGCTGCTGGTGGTAGTCAGCGCGGGTGGCGAGGCGGGTGGCGTAGCGGCGCACGGCGCGGTCGAATTGGGCGGGGTGACCGGTAAGGCTGACGTCGGCGAGACCGGTGCGGACGGCTTCCTGTCCGCTGATGGGTAGGCATTGGCTGGTGAGTGCGTGGGCGTTGCTGTCGCCGACGCGGCGGGGCAGGACGTAGGTCCAGTATTCCGATCCGTATAGGCCCATGGTCTGGTAGTGCGGGTTGAGGACCACACCGGCGCGCAGCACGACCCGGTCGGCGCCAAGGCCGAGCATGACGCCGCCGGCGCCGGCGTTACCGGCGAGCGCGGAAACGATCAGCTGACTGGTGCAGGCGATGACCTGGCCGCAGGCGTCGTCGATGGCCTGGATGTTGTCCCAGGCCTCGGCGCAGGGGTCGGCGGCGGCCTCGATGACGCCGAGGTGGATGCCGTTGCTGAACACATCACCGCCGCGAAGCAGCAGGATCCGGGTGTCTTGCGCGGTCGCATGGCGCAGCGCGGCGTGCAGCCGCTGGCACTGGCCAGTGGACATTGCGCCGTTGTAGAACCGGAAGGTCAGCACCCCGACCGGCCCGTCGCGGTGGTAGCTGATCTCCCGGTATCCGGCGTGGTCGCCGGCCTCCGGGATCCCGTCGAGTCGACCGGAAAGGGCGGTGGTGGCGGGCAGCTTCACGCTCCAGGGTGATCCGTCGGCGCGTGAACGGAGCTGGCCGATCCAGATCGCGCTGTCACCGGTGCGGATCAGCACGGCGCCGTGCCTGCGGGCCACGACCGTGCCAGGCGGGGCATCGCTAGTTGGTTGCTCGTCGGCCGGGGTGCCGCGGTGCGCGTCGTACACCTTGACCGGCAGCCCGTACAGGGTCGTGGTCACTCCGGGTGAGCCGTCCGCGGCGCGGATCCGGCGCAGGATGTGGTCGGTCGGGTCGGACCAGGCGAAGGCACGGTCACCTGGGCGGGCCGTGGGCCGGGGCCGGCCCCTGACGTCGGGGCGGGTGTAGTCGAGCGGTTCGGGGCGGAAGTCCGGGTCGGCGGCTTTGGTGATGACCTCGTTGATCAGTTGCATCGCGGTGTCGGTGATGGGGCCGTTGTACAGCGCGCTCTTGCGCGGCGGGTCCGCCGGGACGGGAAAGTCACGGGACGCCCAGATCGGGCCGGCGTCCATCTCCTCGACCGCCTGAACCGCGGTCGCCCCCCACACCTGTTCACCGCCCATGATGGCCCAATCCAGGGCCGACGGACCCCGGTCGCCTTTCGGTCCCGGGTGGATGACGACCGTCGGACGGGCCCGCCACACCGTTTCCGGGATGCGCTCCCGCAGGAACGGGCAGAGCACCAGGTCGGGGTCGGCGGCGTCCACCGCCGCCTTCAGGGTCGGCTCGTCGGCCGCGAGCTGCACGGTGACCCTGTGCCCAGCCGCACGCAGCTCGGTCCAGACCCGCTGGCACAAGCCGTTGAACGACGAACACAGCAGCAGGATCCGCAGCGGGTGCGTGCGGCGGGAACCGGCTGGCGGTGTGTTGTCCATATCAGCGGGAGTGGGAGCACGATCGCTCCGATACCGGCCGGCGGCCACCGATCGCCGGGTCGCGGCGAATGGGTGTGGTACGCGGCGCCCGCGCAAACCGGCGGTGTTCACCGCGCCTGGCCATCGGGGACCATTGGCGGGAGTTCTTCCGCGCCTTCGAGATGGGCTCGCCGCCGGGCGGAGAAGGCGCCGCGCATCACGGCCTCCGTGCGTGGGCGCCGATGAGGGCCGGCCCCCAGACGACCGCGCCGCGGGCGACCGCGTCGTCACGGAGGCGCTCCGCGAGCGTGTCCAGGTCGAGCTGCTGCGCGTCATCGATTCCCAGACGTGCCATGAGCGGGGCGAGACTACGGGCGACGCCGGCCAGCCATGCGTACCCGGCGAAACCGGGGCCGGCGCCCACGATCGCTTCCTCCCGCATCGCGGGCGCAGGCAACCCGGCGGCGAGGTACGAGCCGTAAAGCTGCCGCCCCATGCGCAGGTGGGTGCCGGCACGGGCAAACGTCTCGATCACCAGCCGGCCGGTCTGGTCCCAGAGCGTCCCCTCGGGGAACGATCGCGAGGGCACACCGGGGTCAAGGTCGAGCTCCTGGAACGCGACGATCCCACCCGGGTGGACGCGCTCGGCGATCGCGCGCAATGCCTCGGCCGGGTCTGCCAGGTAGCCCAGCACGAGCCGCCCGACCGCCGCGTCGAAGTGGGCTCCGGTCTCCGCGGAGCGGACGTCGCCTTCATTGAATGTCAGGTTCTGGAAACCCAGCGTCCCGGCTCGAGCCCGTGCGACCTGCAGAGCCGTACCGTCGATGTCAATGCCGACGACGGAGCCGTGCGGCCCGACGAGCCGGGCGGCGAGGAGCGCGACGTCTCCGACGCCGCTGCCGACGTCGAGTACCCGCATACCTGGGGTGATGCCAGCGTCGCGGAAGAGCCTGTCTGTCATCGCTTCGGTGAGCGCCGCCTGCCTGGTCAGGCGCATGTATTCATCGCTGGAGCGCTCGAAAACATAGGCGGGATCGGTCTGTAGGGTCATCGGCTCCTCATTGGGTCGTGGTGGGGGCGCTGCCCTCAGCGGTGCTGCTCGGGCGGGACGGCCCATGCCCCGAGGGTGCGCGCGGCGGGGGTCGTCGGGCATCGTGGCTGCTGCCCTGAGCTTTTGCCCCTTGTCTACTGAGGATTTCGCCCCTTCGGGCTCGCTCCAGTACTGCCACAATCGGGTGGTGACGCGCGGACGCGGCGCCGACGCTGTTTCCGGCGACCTCTGGGTCGGCTCCCTGCTCGAGCGGGAGCGCGAACTCGGACTACTCGAGCGCAGCCTCGCGGATGCGGAGAGGGCGCGGGGGCGCCTCGTCGTCGTCGATGGTCCGGCGGGCATTGGTAAGACGTCGCTGTTGCGCGCCGCGGCGGAACTCGCCCGGGGCCGCGGTCTGACCGTTCTTGCCGCACGCGGCGCACCGCTCGAGCAGAACTTCTCCTTCGGCGCTGTCCGCCAACTGTTCGAGCCGCACTCCCTGCCGAGCGGCAGGCGGGCCGACGACGACATCCTCACCGGTGCCGCCACCTTGGCACTGCGGGCGTTGGGAGAGGGGGAACCCGGCCGAGACTCCACGGCCGAAGACCTGTCGTTCTCGACCCTGCATGGGCTGTACTGGCTGACCGCAAACCTCGCCTCACGGGCACCGCTGCTCCTCATCGTTGACGACTGCCAGTGGGCCGACGGCGCGTCGCTGCGGTTCCTCGCCCACCTCGGGGCGCGCCTCGACGGGTTGCGGGTGGTTGTCCTCGTCGCGTTGAGGAGTGGTGATCCGGGCGCCTACCCCGACCTGGTCGGTGAGGTCCGCTCGCTCGCGACCGGTGAGCCGATCCGGCCGTCGCCGCTGGGAACCGGTGCGGCGGCGTTTCTCGTCCGCGGCGACCTCGAGTCAGCCACCGATCTGTACTGCCGTGCCTGCCACGATGCGACCGGCGGAAACCCCTTGCTCCTGCAGTCGCTCGCGGCGGCAGTGGCCGCAGAGGGGATCGAACCGAACGACGAGGCCGCGGCCCGGGTCACAAGTTATGGCGCCCAGAGCATTTCCCTCCAACTCGCGCGACGGCTGGCCCTGCTTCCGACGGGGTCGGACGCCTTCGTTCGTGCGCTCGCCGTTCTGGGTCAGCGCAGTCCGCTCAGGCACCTCGCGAGCCTTGCCACGCTCGACCTCGAACGCGCGGCCGACATCGCCGATGCGCTGCGTGCCGGGTCCATCCTGGCCCCGTCGCTCGAACTCGACTTTGCCCACCCGATCCTCCGTGTCGCCGCCGACGAGGCGATGGGGCCCGACGAGCGGGCGGTCGCTCACGCGAGGGCGGCGAAGCTGCTGGCAGACGACGGTGCCCCGCCGGACCGGCTCGCCCTGCATCTCCTGCACGCCCATCCACGCGGCGACGCCGCGGTCGTCGCAAAGCTGCGCGCGGCGGCCGCCGTCGCCTCGGGCCGAGGGGCACCCGAGACCGCCGCAACCTGCCTACGGCGGGCGCTCGAGGAGCCGCCGCCGAGAGCGTTACGGGGGCCGCTGCTACTGGAGCTCGGCCTGGCGCAGATGGCTGCCAGACGCGACCCGCTCGCCGTCGCCGGGTTTCGCGAGGCGATCACGCTGATCGAGATGCCGCCCGACCGGCTCGCCGCGGCGCTCCGCGCCGGACGCGCGCTCGGCGTGGCGGGCTACTTCGCCGAGGCCGTGGCCACCCTCCAACAAGTGCCCGAGTTCGACCTGCGGATCGAGGCGGAGCTCGCCGCGAACCGCTGCCAGATCGCCGCCCAGGAACCCGCAGCGCTCGCACACCTCGCCCAGTACTGTGCCACGGATCTGCCACCGGGCGAGGGGCGGCGGCTGATGCTGGTGATGCTGGCCCATCGCAGCCTGTGCGCCGGTGATCCGGCGGCTGTCACCGCAGATCTGCTCGAGCGAGCCCGGCAGGGCCCGGAGCTCTTCGCCGAGGAGTCGCTGGTCACCGTCTACGCCGCCATGGACCTGGTGCTGGTCGACCGGTTCGACGACGCCGAACGGCTGTGCACCGCTGTCATCGAGGATGGTCAGCGGCGAGGCGCCGTCAGCACCGTGGCGACATTTGCCTTCCCTCGAGCGTTCGCCTTCCTGCGCCGGGGCATGCTGCGCGACGCGGAGGCCGAGGCCCGATGGTCGTTCGAGCAGAAGATGGCCATGGGTGCGGAACAAGGCCCGCCGTGGCCCCTGGCGTGCCTCGTCGATTGCCTCACCGAGCTGGGCGACTTGACGGGCGCCGACGCAGCACTTGCGAAGGTGTCCACCGACAAGACGGGACAGCCCGAGATGCTCGCCTGGGCGTTCCTGGTTGAGGCTCGCGGTCGTCTGCGCATCGCGCAGGGCAGGATGCGTGAGGCTGTCGCCGACCTGCTCGAGGCCGGGCGCCGTTGGGACCATCTGCGGTGCCGCAACGCAGGGGTCGCACGGTGGCGCGAGGACGCGGCGCTTGCCCTCGCACAGATCGGCGAAAAGGACGAGGCTCGACGCCTGGCGGCCGAGCAACTCGAGTTGGCACGGGCGACCGGGCTGCCGCGGGTAGTCGGAGCAGCGACCCGGGTCGCCGGCGTCGTAGCGCCGCGGGCGGCCCGCCTGCCGCTCCTGGGCACGGCGGTGGAACTGCTCGAGCAATCCCCTGCTCGGCTCGATCTTGCCCGGGCACTGGTCGAATTGGGTGCAGCCGTCCGCCGGGACGGCCATGCAGTGGAGGCCCGCGACCCGCTCCGGCGGGGCCTCGAGCTCGCACATCGCGCCGGTGCAGCCCCGCTCGCGGGGCGGGCCCGCGATGAGCTCGTCGCCGCGGGCGGGCGGCCCCGCAGGCCCGTGTTCACGGGCATCGAAGCGCTGACGGCGAGCGAAATCCGCGTCGCCCGACTGGCGGCCGAGGGTCGGACGAACCGTGAGACCGCCGAGAGGCTGTTCGTCACACAGCGGACGGTGGAGACACATCTCGCGCATGTGTTCCAGAAATTGAGCATCCGGGGTCGCGATGAACTCCCCCGCGAACTCGCAGAACTTCAATCGCCTGCGCTGCCCTTGCGCCCAGGGGTGCCGATCACGCTCGCCCACCAGGGGCCGGCTCGCGACCCGTTTTCGCCGATATCGTGAACCCGGACTGCGATCCCTGACCCGACCCGGGGTGCCGTCGGGCCGGCCAGGCGCATGCCGGCCAGCCGGAACGATCGTGCACTGTCGTCGAACGATCCACGGACGGTTCACCGCCCGACGGGCCTGACTCAACGACCCTGCGAACCTCGCCGAGCTCGACGGATGGGACCCTACGAAGACGTCTTGGCGGACATCAGCTGGCCGAATCTGTAGGGCAGTGGGCCGGTGGGCGATCCCCCCACGCCCGGTACGTCGAACCTGATCACCTCGATATCGGCCGGCAGGGCGTCGACCAACGGCTGCAACACCTCGAGGCTGGCGCCGATGCCGCAGCACATCACCAGCGGGGTACGCGCGCCGGAGCCCGGGCGCACGGCAACGCGGACCTGCTGCCCACGGGCGGTTACGTAGCAGAGGGTCGTCCCGACCGACGATGCGGATGCGCCCTGGGTGCTCGTCGACCCGTCGTGTGGCCCGCCGTGTCTCATTCGTGCACCACGACGTGCGGCGGCGTCCTGCGTCATCAACAACCTCCCATGAGCTCAGATTCACGGATGCCTGTCGTTGGCGCAGAGCGTCGATGCGTCAGCGGAACAACCTTGAGGGTCCTCAGGTCGCCCGGAACAGCGCCAAGCCCGCTTACTGGCGGCGGTGCCCTGCCGCGGCCACCGCTCCAACGACCGGTGCCCAAAACAACCCACGTGCTGAAACAGAGCCCACACTTCACGGCCGTTCTACTTCTTCAAGACCTACAGTCCCACTTTCTTGACGACGGCACTGCCATCCACCACGAGTTCGCCCCGCTGATTGCTCACCGTTGTCGTGAGCTTGAGAATTCTCTTGTCGTCCCGCTTCTCTGCGACCGTCACCTCAGCGGTGACCGTGTCGCCAATCTTCAGCTCCGTCATCCCTTCATCGCAAACGATTCTCAGCGCAGGAGGCTTCCGGCGATAACCAACCGCTGCACTTCGGACGTGCCCTCATAGAGCTCCGTGATCTTGGCATCGCGATAAGCCCTCTCGACAGGGTAACTTTCCGTGTATCCATATCCACCGTGGATCTGGATTGCCCTGTCAGCAACGCGCGTCGAAGTCTCCGAGGCAAATAGCTTCGCCATGGACGCCGCGGTGCCGTACGGCAGACCTTGGTCCTTCTTCCAGGCTGCCCGGTAAACCAGGAGGCGAGCGGCATCGATGTCGGTAGCCATGTCGGCGATCATCCACTGAATCGCTTGCAGCGCGGCAAGGGGCTTGCCGAACTGAACCCGCTCTTTCGCGTATGCGATGGAGGCATCAAGCGCCCCCTGAGCGATCCCCAGGGCCTGGGCGGCAATTCCTATTCGTCCGCCGTCAAGGGCTCCCATCGCAATTTTGAAGCCCTTGCCTTCCTTTCCGAGAAGGGCGTCCTTCGGAATGCGGCAGTCCGAGAAGTAGAGGGGGGTCGTGCTGGATGCCTTGATCCCCATCTTGTGTTCTTTTTCTCCCACCGAGAAGCCGGGGGCGCCCTTCTCAACAATAAAGGCGCTGATACCTCTCGTGCCCGCGGCCAGATCTGTCATCGCCGTGACGATGTACACATCCGCATAGCCGCCGTTCGTGATGAAGATTTTCGATCCGTTGAGAACATATTCGTCCCCGTCCACAACTGCTGTGGCCTTCCCGGCGGCTGCGTCGGTTCCAGCCCCCGGCTCAGTTATCGCGAAGGCGCCCAACATGGAGCCGCTTGCCAAATTGGTCACGTACTTTTCTTTTTGGGCCGAAGTTCCGAATTCGAAGATCGGCCAGGTGCCCAACGACGTGTGGCCCGAAACGATGGCGGCAGTACTTGCGCAGACTCGGGCAAGTTCTTCGATCACGAGCACATAGCTCACATTGTCTGCGCCAGCCCCGCCAAATTCTTCCGGGTAGGGAACACCCAGGAGGTTCAGTTTCGCCAACTTGGGGATCGACTCTTCCGGAAACCTGTGGTTGCGGTCTATCTCGGCGGCGATCGGAGCCACCTCAGACGCGGCAAACTCCTTCACCATTCCTCGGATCAGTAGCTGTTCTTCGCTCAATTCGAAATTCATCTAAATGCCCTCCAATTCGTCGAACTCGCCGGATGCCTGACACGTCGCCAGGTACCCCCGCATCAGCCGGTGGCCTCCAGGTGGTTGCCTGCCGTTACCCGTCAAGGTCGGGTCCTTGAACCGCCCAGTCGCGGCGTTCGGCCTCGTCATCGGGACCGCCCGAGGGTGACTCTGGCGAGCTCTTCGGCCAGCTCCGTCCCGGCCTTGGCGAGGGTGGGGACCTGCGCGAAGAGCCTGGCCGCCGAGCCTGTCCGCCGCGCCCAGCAACTGTAGGCGGTCCAGCGGGCCTGGGCAGCCTTGGCCGCGCCGAGGGACTCTCTCGGGCAGGGCGCGGGTAGGACTCCGCAACAGCGTTCATTTGTTTCACTTCACCCGGTGGGCTGAGTCCCGTCAAGGCCAGGCCGGAATGATTGGACCTCAGGATTGAGGCGCGCCCGGCACCCCTCGTCGGCAGATCGACCAGGTCCAATCCCCTCCGCGCCGCTCACCCCCGACGGGGGAGCCCCACCAGCTGCGGTGGACCGATACCGACCGCGGCGAATATGTCTACGCCGAAACCGCCGCCGACCTCCTGAATTGGCGATGCTGTTGGGATCTACCGCTTGGTCCTGTAGGTGGTTCTGACTATGGGACAACGGCTCACCTGATCCCTCCACAACAGTCCCCCTGCCAGCCACAGCAGGACGGTTGATCGAGCGATACCGTCCCGCCATGCGCCTCAAACTCGGCCGCCCCGACCTGAGTTCGTACGGCACCCTGTTCGACGTGCCGGCCGCCACAGGAGACCTCGCCGTCACGTTCCTCGGCGTCTCCACTTTGCTGCTCGATGACGGTGACAGCGCCGTGATGACTGACGGCTTCTTCTCCCGGCCCTCCCTGCGCAAGGTCGCATTCGGCAAGCTGGCGCCCAATCCCACCCGCATCGACTCGGCCCTCACCCGGCTGGGGCTCAACGGCGCGAACACAGGACGCCGGCTGGATGCCGTGCTGCCCGTGCACACTCACTTCGACCACGTCATGGACAGCGCCGCCGTCGCGAACCGCACCGGTGCGGTGCTCGTCGGAGGCGAGTCCGCGGCCAACGTCGGCCGCGGTGCCGGGCTCGGCGACGACCGCATCCATGTCATCACCCCGGGGGAGCCAGTGTCCTACGGCGGCCTCACGCTCACGTATGTCGAATCTCAGCACTGCCCGCCGGACCGCTACCCGGGCCGCATCACCGAGCCCGTCGTGCCACCGGTCAAGGCCGCGGCCTACAAGTGCGGCGACGCCTGGTCGATCCTTGTCGAACACACCACCGGACGCACCGCCCTGCTCCAGGGCAGCGCCGGCTACGTGTCCGGCGCGCTCAACGGCCACAGCGCCGATGTCGCCTACCTCGGAGTCGGCCAGCTCGGCGTCCTGGACGAGCGCTACATCCGCAATTACTGGGCCCAGACGGTGCAGGCGGTCGGGGCACGTCGGGTCGTCCTCACCCATTGGGACGACTTCTTCCGGCCGCTCGACCAGCCCCTGCGCGCCCTGCCGTACGCAGGCGACGACCTCGACGTCACCCTCCGGGTGCTGCGCGACCTCGCCGACCGGCAGGACGTCAGCCTCCACCTGCCCACACTCTGGCGCCGGGAAGACCCCTGGGTTGACCGACCCCATTGAGGTGTCAGAGTTCCACGCAGCCAATCAATCTCGCGTGATAAGGCGAGATGACAGCCGCACCGGCGGAGGCGTCGAAAGCGATTGTCTACCAATGCATCGACTTGAGCCCATTGCCGGCGATGCCGAGCACTGGCGGCGGGAATACGCAGCGTCACCAGCCGATGGTCAACTGGGACCGCTGTCGATGTCAGTCTGTCTCGTCATCCAGGTCGAAAGCGGCCACGATGGCGGCGTGCAGGGCTGACTCCTGGTGGTCATACAGGTATCCGACCAGATCGCCGAGGTGGTACGCCGGGATCGTCTGTACATCGTCCAGGTTGACCACCGAGCCGTGACTCAGACCATTGGCCTCGTCGACCGGTACCTCGGTGGGTAGTCCACGAACCGGGGAGGTGATTCCGGCGACCGTGATCGACGACGACCGGTTTGCAGCCGCGGCGCGGGTGAGAATGAGCGCAGGTCTTGTCTCATCGAGCCGGGCCAGGTGAATGGGCCGCATCAGCCGGCCGTAGACGGCGACGCGTCAGCGGTCTTGATGTAGGGGTTCGGCGGCCGGTGCTCATCGTCGGCCGCGGCCAGCGCGGCTTCGTAGCCGTGATCCCAGGCAGTCGCCCGCATGTGCAGGATGTCGTCGTGCTGCTGGAATCGCTCCGGGTAGAGCACCCTTGCCGGTTCGCCCATGTCCGGCCAGTTCTGTCTACTGCGCATCCATTCCAGCCGGCTTTCCTCGTCGGGGTCCGGTGGCTCCGGCCGGGACGACAGCAGGCGGGCCATGTCCCGCTCGGCCTGTTGCTTGCGTTGGGCTCGGCGGGCGATCCGACTGATGGCGGAGGCTCTACTGGCAGCCCGGCCGGCGGCAACTTCGCCATCGATCCAGGCGACCAGTTCGGAGGGAATGCGCACGGTGATCTGGGTCGTGTCCGCCATACCGACAGCATACCGCGATGGGATAGTCGGACCCTGCGTTGTGGGTATTCCAATCCCGGGATCTGAAGATTGCTCCGTCCCGATCAGCGAACCCAGGACACGGTCGACGCCAGCGTCCTTGTACTCAGCGCCGGGTTTCGGGTCCCGGCTCCGACGTATGGTGGCGGCGGGTCCATGAAAATGGCGCCGAGTGGGATTGCCGGCGCCTCCCTCGATGCACGCGTCCCCGGCGCCGTATGCTTGGCGTATGCAGACCAGTATGCGAGTGACGGCTGAGAACAGGGATGCGCTGGCCAGGATCGCGGCGACCGAACTGGGCGGCGTCAGCCTGGACGAGGCACTCCGGGTGGTGTTGTTCGAACACCTCTCCCGTGTTGCCCTCGCCCGGCTCGCCGCAGACCCGCACGCCGCCGACTCGTACCTGGCCGAGAGCGCGCAGCTGGCCGAGGTCGATGTCGCGGTGCGGGAGTGACCCGCGACATTGCGCCGTGGGAGGTGTGGTGGGCCGACTTCGACCCGCAGGTTGGGCTGGAGCAAGCCAGTCTGCGCCCGGCGATCGTGGTGGGCACCGCCTTCGCCTGCCAGCTCCCCAACCGGCTGGCGTTCGTCGTGCCGTGCACGACCACCGATCGCCAGCTGCCGTTCCACCCCCAGGTCACCGCGCTGGAGCGCCCGACGTTTGCCATGTGCGACCAACTCAAGTCCGTCAGCCGTGAACGCCTCCGGCGTCTCCATTCCACGCGACTGCCGCCAGAGGACGTTGCCGCCATCAAGTTCGTGCTCCGTCAGATGATCGACACTCGCTGATTCGAAAAGTGCCGCCCGAGACCACAAGTACGGCGCCCGGAACTCGAGCGTTCGTCGGCGCGGCGAGTAGACCAGCTGCCGACCCAATGTTGCCGACACGCCCCGCTGGGGTGCGCGAGGTGAGCCGGTTGAGTGGGCAAACTGAGCGCATGAGTCCTGTGAGCCGCGGCCGTAAGGGCAAGCGGAAGAACAAGCCCGCCCGGCGCTCGGCCCCGCCCTTCGCGTTGAGCGCACCCGATACATGCGATTGCCCGTCCTGCTCGGGTGAGAGCTACGACCCGCGGCTGCTGATCGATGAAGTGATCGCGGCGGCCGCGAACCTGGACGAGGACCCGCTCGACGCGGAACTCGTTGGCGCGACGTGGATGTCGATCGGCGCACGCGCCGGTGAGGGTTTTGAGGAGGCGCTGATCGGCGGGATCATCCCGGAGCTCGAGGCTCGAGCCAGCTCGGAGGCAGTTGCGATGCTGCTGGCGATCGGTTCGGTCGCCGAAGACCGGGCCGGCAAGGAGGCATCGGCGGCCGCCGGGCGGCTTGTTGACGCCGGTGTCCGCCGGCCGGGCTGGGCGGCCGAACTGGCCGAGCCGGTGACGGTCGCCGACTGTTTGCGGATGAGCGACACGCGGGGCACGGGGTCGATGCTGGTCTGCTCAGTTCATCGGGCCGGGCGCTCGCATGCCGTCGTGATCAGCGTGGACCATCTGGATTGCGGTGCCGCCGATTCCATCCTCATGTTCGGCCTGGACCAGCTGCCACAGGCGCTTGAGCTGATGCGGGCCACCGGTGCTGCCGACGGTTTCGAGATCACGACGGAGGCGCTGGATCCGGCCGAGTTCCGCTGGCAGGTCGAGATGGCCCTGGATGCGCGGGCGGTGCACGACAGCGTTCTCACCGCTGAGGAAATTGATGCCGCGGGAGACGATGAGGACGGCCCGGTCTACCCGGCCCTGGCGCTACTGGTTCGGGCCCGGATGAACGCCTTGCCGGCGCCCAGCAAACCCGCGGAACCGCACGGAGACGAGGATGACGGCGGCCGGGTCCGGCTCGCGGCTCTGCAGACGCTCGCGCAGCTGGCAAGGGGCGTGGGCGGCCCGCGCGGTACCGGAAGGGCGCGGGGGGCGCGCGGCCGCACAGCGGTGCCCGCCCTGCCGGCCAAGCGTAAGAAGTCCGACCGCTCGGCGCCGATATATCAGATCAAGGTGGGGTTGCGCGGCGCGGAGCCGCCGATCTGGCGGCGCCTGGAAGTGCCCGCCGACATCAGCCTCGCCCGGCTGCACACCGTCATCCAGATCGCGTTCGGCTGGGATGACAGTCACCTGCACGCCTTCGAAACGCCCTACGGCCGTTTCGGGACCCCCGACGCCGACCTGGGTCAACGCTCGGAAGGGTCGGTGACGTTGGAGCAGGTCGCCCCCGCGGCAAAGAGCAAGCTTCGCTACACCTACGACTTCGGCGACGATTGGGAACACGACATCCTGGTGGAGAAGGTGCTCGACCGCGAGGGGACGGCGGTCTATCCGCGGTGTACCGGTGGGCGCCGCGCCGCACCTCCGGACGATTGCGGCGGCATCTACGGCTACGCCGAGCTCGTGGAGGTTCTGAACGACCCCGAGGACGAGGAGCACGACGACAGGCTGGAGTGGCTGGGACTCGACACCGCCGCCGAGTTCGACCCCGACAGATTCGACGCAGAAGGAGTGACCCGGGCGCTGTCCTTTGCGCGCTGACACCCCTCCTGTGCGCCCCGACACCCGGCGAAACCGCGCAGCCACCACCCCGGGTCCGCGCGGGCTTGAGCTGACGGCTCGGTGACCTGCTGCGGGTTGGCGCGCGGCCGTCCCGGCGCCGGTTTTCGGGGTATCCCTTCACTCGGCGCCGGTTTTGTCGACTGGGCTCCAACATATGCTGGAGCCGAGACCACAAAACCGGCGCTGAGTCGCGCTCATGAGCCCGGCGCTGCAGTGGAGGCGATCCGCGACCTAGTGGCCTCGGGCAAGGCCGACAGCGTGTCCGGCTTCGTCCAGCACGCTGTGGAGGTGTCGCTCGACGACATCACGGGCTGGGGAGCGATGCTCGCCCAGGCCCTCCGTGAAACCGGCGGCGACCTCACCCCTGAGGAGCGCACCTGGGCGAGCGATGTCTTGGGTCTCCCGTCCTCCGTCGCATGAGCGGTGTCACCCTGGACGCGGGGCCGATGATCCAACTCGACCGCAACGAACGGCGGGTCGCAGCACTCCTCTCGCTCGCCGACGAGACCGGCAGCCCCGTCGTCATCCCGAGCGCAGCGTTGGCCCAGGCGATCCGGCAGCCGGCGCGACAGGCCCGTCTCGCGAGACTGCTTCGACAGCCGCGCACTGAGGTCGTCGCTCTCGACCGTGTCGATGCGACCGACGTCGGCCGCCTGCTGGCCACCAGCGGCACGAGCGACATCGCTGACGCTCACGTCGTCCTCTGCGCACGGCGGTCAGGACTGACCATCGTCACGAGCGATCCGGACGACCTGCACGCCCTCGATCCGACCGCCACACTCGTCACCATCTGAGCTGCTTTATCGGGCCTATCTGACTGCTATAAAGCGCCCTAAGGCGAATAGACCCGCACTGTCGATAGCGTCGTGGTGAGTCTCGAGGTTGAGCTATCAGTTCCTGAGCAGAGCGACCTGCGCAGCGAGACCCGAGGTTGGACGGGGCAGCCGCAGACGTCGCCACCCGACGGTCCGTCGAGCACGCGTCGGACCGCGCCGTCGCAGTGTTCTGCCGAGCTCCGCCAGATCCGGGCTGCCGTGGGACGTTCGCGCGGGACCGTCACGGCGCAGGCTTCCCGCGCCTCCGCCGCAACTAGGCGCCGGTTTTGCGGTCTGGGCGCCGTCATATGTCGGCGCCGAGATCAGAAGAGTGGCGCTGAGTGGTGGCGAGTCGGGCACAGGCGGCGGCGCGTCGCGCCTCGCCGCCCGGGCCCTTCAATGCACAGCGAGGCGGGCGGCGGCGCCATGGCAGCAACATCCGGAGTGATTCGCCGCCGCGCCGAGGCGGTGCGTCATCGGGCGTGGGGGTTTGGATACCGTGCCAGCAGATCGCCGTCGCGTTGGAGGAGTCGTTGAAGCAGACCTCGGAGTCGGTGTTCTGGGACGTGTTCGCGTTCCCCGACGCACTGCCGGTGCAGGCGCGGCTCCGGCTCGCCGCGTTGCTGGCCGTGCCAGGGCAGCCCACCGCGATCCTCCCGCGGCAGCTCGCATCGTCTCCGCTGCCCGTCGATCCGGAGGCGCGAGAAGCAATCCGGACAGCGATCGAGGGCGGCGTCACCCCGCACACGATCGAGACCCTGGAGCCGCATCGGCTCGATGCCGTGGTCCCGGCACTCGCGAGCTGCGATTCCGGCGCGACGGCGCGATCGTGGCCCTCTCCGGTGCGGGTGCTGCTCGCGAAACACGCGACCGAAGCGGCCCCGCTCGGCGGCTTCACCATCGGCCAGATCCGTTCTTGGCCGGGCTTCGGGCCGAGGCGGGTGGTGCAGCTGATCGGCGCCGCGGTCGGAGCGGCACTGGATGTTGCTGCGAAGGGGCA
>Ga0207931_1000303_pt1 | contig 18395 bp, 11 predicted proteins | sample NGESurdeep092012_2_FD_184478 | JGI IMG/M metagenome (GOLD analysis project Ga0207931, IMG submission 184478) | Arctic peat soil microbial communities from Barrow, Alaska - NGEE Surface sample 415-1 deep-092012 (SPAdes) | ecosystem: Environmental > Terrestrial > Soil > Wetlands > Peat ...
CGAAGCGCCGATCTTGGTGAATTGGCGCGCTTGCGTAACGACTCGCTGTCCGGTGCGACTCGGGGACGGGAATCCACGCGCACCGCCCGAAAGCGGATCGTGCGCCGAGTCTTCCGCGTCTTCGTCGGCCCGAGAACCGCCGTTTCCTCACCTGCGCCAACGCACCGCCACGCCCTGCTGACACGTATCGACCCGGTGTCCGACGCGAGATCCAGGTCGGACACCTTCAGCGCGGTCGCCTCGCCCCACCGCTCCGCCGGCTGACCGCCCGGCAGGATCGAGTCGCCCTCAGCGGGAAATGACGGTCGCTACGGCCCAGGGAACTGCGGGCACATCGATCCCAGCCCCGACCTACGACGTCACGATGTTCTTGACGACCTCGCCGCCTTGCATGATGACGAGCATCGAGGTGTCCGGGCGCGCGATCAGCGTGATGTCTTCGAGGGGGTTCCCGTCGATGAGCAGCACGTCGGCGTGGGCTCCGGCCTCGATGACCCCGAGCGTGCCGGGGTAGGGGTTGCGGGGGCCTGACATCGCCAGCAGCTCGGCGTTGTGCAACGTGGCCATGGTCAGCACCTCAGCGGGGGTGTACCAGCGCACCATCTTGGCCAGCTGCCCGCCCTGCCGGACCCCGCTGGCCGGCGAGAACAGGGTGTCCGTGCCCCAGGCGACCTTGACACCGTGCTTCTTGGCCAATTCATAGGCGGTGTCGGTCCCCGCAGCGACCTGCAGCTCCTTCACGCGGTTCAGCCCCGTCTCGGGCACGGCATCCGCGTCATCGAGGAACGGCTGCAGGCTCCACCAGACGTCCTTCTCCTTCATGAGCACGACAGTCGCCTCGTCAATGAGCTGTCCGTGGTCGATGCACTTCACCCCCGCCTGCATCGACTGGCGCACCGCTCGCGGTGTGTAGGCGTGCACCAGGACGTACGTGCCGTAGTTCTCGGCCATCTCGACCGCTGCCCGCATCTCGTCGAGGGTGTACTCCGTGACGTCGATCGGGTCGTAGTCGGACGACACGCCACCACCGGCCATCATCTTGATCTGGCTGGCACCATGCATGAGCTGCTCCCGCACGCCGCGCAGTACCTCGGGGACGCCGTCGGCGATCACGGTCACTCCGATGAGCTCGGTGTGGCTGACGTGACCACAGGAACCTCGCGGTGTCTCGTAGGGCATGCGGGCGTCGCCGTGACCGCCGGACTGCGAGATCATGGCCCCGCTGGGGAAGATGCGCGGGCCTTGGACGATCCCCGAGTCGATGGCCGCCTTGAGACCGAACACCGGGCCCCCGGTGTCGCGCACAGTGGTGAACCCACGGTGCAGGGCGGCGGTGGCGCCGTTACCGGCGGCGATGTGCAGATAGCCGACGTCGGCGGTGAGGACCTCGTTCTTGCTGACCGAGGCCAGTGCCGCGTGGTAGTGGGCGTCGATCAGGCCGGGGATCAGAGTCTTGCCGACCCCGTCGATCACGCTGGCGCCGTCGCTGCCGTCGGGTGCTCTGTCGCCTGTGGTGACGCTCGCGATCAGGCCGTCCTTGACCAGCACCTGCGACGTATCGCCGCGCGTCCCGGTGCGACTGTCGAAGACATGCACGTCCTTGAACCAGGTGGCGGCTGTGACGACCGAAGTGGCAGGCATCCGCATCTCCCTCGAACGTAGTCGGTCTTTCACTCACGGTAACCGGCCATGACCAGGAAGGCGCGACGAGCGCACCGACCCAAGGGCGGTCTCACCGTGCCTGGCGGGGCCGTCGGGGCCGACCGCCGCCCAGAGATGTTCAGGAATTCAGGCGTTGCGGGCGACAAGCCTCAACTGGAGATGACGGTCGCGCCCGCTCCGCCCAGCGCCGCCATGAGCGCCGCATGCACCGTCCTGCCTGACACCGTCGTGTCCTGGAACACCAGATCAGATGCGGCGCCTGTGTCTTTCGACGAACCTCAATCGTGACGCCAGCGACGCGATCCCAAGGACTCAGCGACAAGATCATTATCGTTCCGCAGGGGATGGTCCACCGGACGGCGCAGGAGCCGCCTTCGCCCACGCGGCACTGGGCCGGTGACGTCCGATGACGTCCGATGACGTCCGCGGGCGGCGTGCGCCGGCCTTCGGAATCCTCGTCGCTGCCGGAAGTGTCGGCCGTGCTGCTCCCCGGCACAGCGATCACGCATCCCCTGAATTCGTCAAGCCTTTCCAACAATCGGATCAGTGCTCACCGCGACGGCGTCACGGCCACATCACGGCCACGTGACGGCCGCGGTCACCAGAAACCTCAGCAATGGACGCCACGAGGGACTGAGCACAAGATCCACCCCACCAAGATCCACCAAGATCCGCAGGGAATTACCCGGGTATCTCGTCCGCGAGCGGCACCGCACCAACCGCCAAGGAGACATCAAACCGTGAACCCAGGGTTTGTAGGACTTCCACCAGCGCCGGCCGAAAGGCCACCGAAGCCCTTGCGACTCCATCGGTCTCGTCCATCAGCCCTAATGTGGCCAACCACCGAAGCTGGTTCAGCACGGTCACACACAGCTCCATCACCTCGTACTCGTAGGCGGACGCCTCGAAATCGGTTCGTGCGAGATCCCTTTCGATTCTCAGCAGGTTGGCGAGGTTGCAGCCAGTCGGACGACAGGCAGCCGTGGTGAACCCCAGGAGTAGCAGGAGGTGAGCCGGAGCCTCCGACTCGATCAACTGAGCGTCCCCGAGCAGCAGGTCGAATGCCACGTGTGCCGCCTTGCGACCGATCTCGACCTGGGTCTCCGCTCCATCTGCACTCTCGAAGATGCCGGCCAGTCGACCCTGTCGAACCCGTCGACCCTTCATGACCAACATTCCGCTGCTGGTGGTGGTCACCCAAGGCAGGACCATCGCATTGATTTCCCACATAGGGTCTGCGGCGGGCCAATCGGAGTCAGGTATGCCCAGCCGCGGCAGCAAATCGTCGACGTCCTGACGGCGCAGCCCGCCGTCTCGGGTGATGATCCTGCTCCCGCCGACCCAGTCGACCAGCATCCTGGCCTGCGCGACCAGCGTGCTACCGCGAAACGCGGCCGCTTCGATGTCGGCGGCCGGTATCTCGACGCTGATCGGCCGATCGAAATCGATGTCGATGCCACGAAGACCGATGTCGATCGCCAGCGCCGCCCACTGCTCGGGTGTGAGATCCTCGGCGTCCGCACCGAAAAAGGCGTCCTCGTCGAAATCGCCGGCCTCGACAACGTCATCGAAGCCGTCCCCGGCCGTCAGCCCCCGACGGAAGTCCTCCGGCATCGCGTTGAAACGCTCGATGACTTCGGCTATCGCACCCTCGTCGGTGATATCGATCCCCTCGTCAATGGCCATCTGCATCATCCGGCCGGCAGCGCCCTGATACATCGGGTTACCGATGCGTAACGGCAGTTCAGCGACGAGCCCGTCGAGTGCCTGCCGGGTCGCGAGCAGGTCGTTGCCGGCCTTCCAGCGCCCGGTTTCGGTGAGGAAGTCGAGATACACGTGCATCGCCGGGACGATCGCCGCGACGTAATCCGGGTCGACGCCGATAAGCTTCCGCGGAAAAAGGCCACCGATGACCTCGTCCACCAGATCTGGCGACCAGTCAGACGGATTCGGAGAATCGAGGGACGAGTCCTTGAACTGGCAAGCTGTCCGCACCGTGTACAGCAGGTCGACCGGGGCAGGTCCCGCGGGAACCCGCGCATCCAGCCAACGCTCAAAGGCACCCAGCACCCGGGAGCGCATCTCATCGGGCGTTTCGCGAACGTGGTGTGACTTTGCCCGGCGGGACTTCTGCCGACGACCTGCCATCGCGAAACCTGCTCCCTCGACTCAGCCACGCCGGGCGAACCGTCCGCAAGAGTAGCGGTCGCAGTGGCCGAGGGTGAAACCCATGGCTCGCGCCCGGTGTTCAATGACGCGGTGATCCCTGCCCTCCCGCTGGCCACGTGGCTCGCCAACCGCAACCTGACCGATCTCGAGGAGCTGCTGTATCGCCGGCGCGACTATCTTGCCGGCTACCGGCTGAACAACTTTCACAGTCTTGCCGACCTGTTGCAGAACCCGTGGGCACTCGCGGGCGCCCTGCCGTCGCTGCCGTTACCCGCGTTGCAGGTCATCGAGGCGCATGCGGCGCTCGGCCGATCCGTGACGATAGATGCACTGGCCGGATTCCTCACCGAAACGGGCGGCCCCGAGCAGCACCGCGCGCACGTGGTCGGCGCCCTCGATCTGCTGACCGCCGATGCACTGGCGTGGTCAGGTGACGGTGTCCACTCCAACCTCGCCAAGGGCTTCGAGCAGTTGATCCCATCGCCGCTGGGCCTCGGGCCGTCGGGCGAAGTACTACTGGCCCGCATGAACGTCGAAAAGATGAGGGCGACCCTGCGGGCCTTGGATCTCCCTCGCGCCGGTGATCGGGCACGACTGGAGGCGGCGCTACGCGGGTTCTACCTCGATGCGGACGGTATTCGCGCGCGGGTCGCAGCCGCCCCATCAGCGATTCGCGGCGAGTTGGAGGCGGAGGCCGCCGGGACCAGGGTGACACCTACCGGATACGACCGCGATCGGCTCGTACTCGAGCGGGAGGTCGAATCCTGGGGGGCGGCCAGGGCGATGCTCTTCCGTGACCTCAACTACCGCGTAGTCATGCCGAGCCAGGTGCGACTTGCATTGCGGGGGAGCGACTTCCGGGCACCCTTTGATCCCACACCCGGCGAGGTTCCGACGACGTCCACCTCCGTCGATCAGATCACCGGCGAGGCCGGCTCCGCGGCGGTGGAGTTCGTTGCGGCGACGACGACGGTACTGGGCAGCCTCGCCCGGGAACCGGTCCCGGCTCTGAAGGACGGCGGTTTGGGGGTCCGTGAGATCCGCAAGTTGGCAAAGGCGGCTCGGGTGACCGAGGCACGGGTGACGCTGGTGATCGCGCTCGCTCGCGAGATCGGCCTGGTGTCCGAGACATCCCGGGTCGGCGTTTCGGAGATGTACCCGACCTGGAACCGGACCGAGCCGAACGTCCGGCTTGCGCAACTCGTCATGGCCTGGTGGCGACTGGTCTACCTCCCTACCCTCCCACCCAAGGTCGAGGCACCAACTGTCGCGACCATCCTGACCTCCGTTCGTCACCTCGACGAACGCGCCCTGCGGCACGCAACCATCCGGGCCTTCGTCGACTCCGGCGAGGGGCAGTCGGTCACCGACCTTGCCGCGCTCGCCGCCAGGATCACCTGGAGTCATCCCATCCTGGTGGCGGGCCGAGCGGCGGCGATCCCGACCATCGTCGCAGAGGCTCAACAGCTCGGTGTCACGGGCGGCACCGGTTGCAGCCCAATGGCTTTCGCGCTCGTATCGGCCGAAGAGCCGGACCTTGCGGCGGCGGCCGGGGCAACTCTCCCGGCAACGACCACGACAGCCACCTTCGGCTCGGATCTGACCGTTCTGGTGTCGGGGACACCGACGGCGCAGGTCAACACCCTCTTGGACGCCTGCGCGGATCGCGAAGGCAGCGGCAGCGCCAGCCTGTGGCGGTTCAGCCCGGCCAGCGTTCGGCGGGCCTTCGACGAAGGATCGTCTGCTGCCGGACTGCTGTCCTCGCTGGGCGACATCGCCGGTGGTCCGCTGCCGCAACCGCTGGAATACCTGATCACCGACGTCGGTCGCCGCCACGGCGTGGTCACCGTGACAGCCGGTCTGTGCGTCCTGCACAGTCGCGACGACCCTGCACTGCTTCAGCAGATCTGCTCGGATCGATCACTCAAACAGCTTGGCCTGCAACTGATCGCACCCATGGTGGCGCTATCACAGCAGAACAGCGACACCACCCTGACCGCTCTGCGCAGAGCCGGCTACCTGCCGTCGGATGCCACCGGACCGTCGGCCGGCATCACGACCAGCCCGAACCCGGCCAGAAATGATCTGCCCAGCGACGAATCGGATCTCGACGAACTCGCCAAGGAGTTCGGCGTCGACATCGAGCGACTGCTCGGACCCATCTTCGGAGGCCCCGCCAAGCGGGAGGCGAATGAGAAATCAGCACGGCAGCGAGCGCGAGCAATAGCCAAGACGCTGCACGCCGTGCGGCCAGGCACCCGTTGAGGCAGAAGGGTTTTGGCCAGGCGTCGCCCCTATGATCAGCGACCTCGCCGGGACCTCACTACGTGGGATACGAGGACGGCCAGTCCAGCCGTCCGCACCGGGCATCGGCTGAAACAACGACACCGACCACACCACCTGCCCATCGAGGGCGGACAGGGCATACACGGAGTCGTTCTCCGTGGCCGCGATCACCTGGTTCCCGATCACCAGGGGTTGGCCGTACACCGCCCCGTCCAGCTCGGCATGCCCAGACCACTGCCGACGGAGACATCTGCGGGGCGACACCGGACCGCGCGTTGTGGTGATGGTTGGTCGACCAATCGGCGGGACCGACCACGGCCGGAGGAGACGCGTCAGGCCGGGGGCTGCTCGTCGGGGCCGCCCGGCGTCCGGCGACCAACAACCCACCACGGTCACCAGCATCAGCGCACCAGTGAGCGCCGCTGCCCGACGCACAGTACTTCTGCCAGCAGCATTGTCAGTGTGGACGGTCCGGCATTGCCGGGGCTTGCCTGCCGGATCCGCAACGGGGTGAGTGTGTCTACCGGGAGGCCGTAACCTCGGCGCCGGACTGCGTGGCGATACCTGGGGACGGACCACGCGCCGCCGCGACTGCCAAGCCATCGCGCGTCACGGCCGTCCCAGCCGGTGCAATCGCCGTGACGCGGTTCGTGACGCGAAATGCTGATGGGCGATGCGGCTGGAGGGGACTGAAGAGGGTATTCTTGTTACTGTAGAGGCTGGTGGAGGCCTCAGTATCGAACATGCATAACCCTACGGATCAGAAGGTTGGGGGTTCGAATCCCTCCGGGCGCGCTCCCCAGATCCGTTGCGCTGCAGCCGTTTCAGCCGTTCCGGGTGATCTTGGTACGAGATCGCATCCCAACCGGCCATTGAGTGCGGCAGTGGTCGGGGACGCCGCGCCGACCACACCACCCGACTGTCCACATCCTGCCTCGCGCACTGGTTCGCCGAACTCTGCACCGACGCCGGCCACCCCCTGACGTCACCCTCCACAGCGAGACCCTGGCCAATGAGCGCACGTCGGCCTCTCCCGTGGCCGGTGTCGGACACGACGACCGGGCCTTCAGCGTCGGCGTCAGCGGGTAGTAGGTACCGGGCCTTGATCGGATCGCGGGCGCGCCGGTGTATTCGGCGTCATGCACCTACGCGACGGAAGGACCAGCCCGAAACACCCTCGATTTAGCCGCAACTCCGTGTGCGTCGGTCGAGCCAACCAGCTCGCTGACCCGCAGCCCGGCCCGTTCCTCGGTGGAGGGCGGCGGGTGAAGTTGGACACCAGTGGACGGCCCACCAGCACGGCATCGGCCGCCGTCAGGCGGCCGCGTTCACCCAGGGGCGCGCACGCGGTGGGGAACTGCCGCATCTTCCACCCGACGTTGCGTGCCGGCAAGAGTTCCTCCGAAGTTTCGATGATCGGCACCCCGCTGCCGAGAACACCGGGGATCGGGAGGGGAAGGTCTGTGGTGAGCATCCATCCGTTGAAAGTGGATGTATAGTCGATACGGCACTTCTGGGTTCAATTCTTTCAGCAGCGCTCGGGCCCCGACCAATGGAATTCGAAATCAATTGAATCGATCGACAAGGACACCCAGCATGCAAGCCGTCGACGTATGGTGGTGTCATTGGGCTGAGGCACCCCGCGGCCTGGAACGGTTGCTGAGCGCCGACGAAATCCATCGCTATTCGAGGTTCAGCCGAGAGTCGGACCGCCTCCGTTTTGCAGTTGGCGCTGCAATGGTGAGAGTCCTCGCGAGCCGCGAGCTCAGGATCGCCCCGGCCGCTATCGAAATCGACCGCCGGTGCGGTCGATGCGGCGGACCGCACGGTAGAGTGAGTATTCCATCTTTGCGCGATCTCAACGTTTCGGTCACGCACTCAGGTGCGTTGGTCGGTGTGGCGAGATTTGGCACGGCTCCCGTCGGGCTGGACGTGGAGACGATGGTGGCGGGACGAGACTACTTCGAAGACTTGTGGTCGATTCTGACTCAGCAGGAGCGAGCATCGCTGAGCCGGGTCCCCTCCAGCGAGCTGGACGAGGCGCTGCTGAGATTGTGGACCCGTAAGGAGGCAGTTGTGAAAGCCGCTGGAGAGGGGTTGATGGCGGATATTGCCGAAATAGACATAGATGTCCCTAACTCTAGTAGGCTTCGTTCGTGGCGTAATAAACCAAAACTGTTGGTGGATATCGTGGCGATGGCGGACGTCCAAACGCCCTCTTCCCAGATCGCCTCGGTCGCTGCACTTTCGCCCTCGCCGCTCCAGGTCCTTGTGCATGATGGGTTGGAACTGCTCACGGGAATCTAGATTTGCAGGGAATACGTGAACCGTGCGCGTGGTGGAAGGCAAGGACACGGTGTGAAGCCTACCGAGGACCAGCAGACCCTATCGGGGCATACCGCGGGCCGCCCCCGATCGCCAAAGCCGAGCGCCAGGTCTCATCACTGCGGGCGTCAGGGGCTCAGAACCGGCACACACGTAGACCGGTCTCCGAGCTGCGGCGCGACCCCGGCGACTGCCCGCGAGCAGCCATCTGGCTGGGATACAGGTGCTGGGATACAGGTGTTATCTGTGCCGGGGCCCAGCCCCGAGGCCACGGTCTGGAACGTCTCGGCGAAGTACTCAGCGTCGAGAAGTTCATCCCCCTGACCCCACCACACGGTTAGGTCCCTTGCAGGAGCTGCTGGTCGTCTGTCACTGCGAATGGGAAGCCATCGGGGTTGACGCTGATCCTCACGCCGCCGCCGGGGGCGGCTGCCCAGTCCTCTCCGTTCCAGGTGGCGATGTTGTAGCCGCCGGTTGTCGGAGTTGTTCCGATGATCCACACAGCTCCGTTCGCGCCCACCCCGATGTCCTGGGCCTCTCCTGGTTGCCGCTCCCACTCGGAGCCGTCCCAGCGGGAGATCTGATGGTCTGCATTGACGATCCACGGCTCACCTTGTCGTTGTTCGTCGAGGTCGCCTCGCGCGTACACATCGATGGCGACAGCGCCTCCGGGTACGTCCTCCCAGCTCGTCTCGGTCCAGCGGCGGATGCTGTAACCGCCGGGCACCGGGTCGGTGCCGATGATCCAGACCGAGCCGTCGGCGCCAATTCCGATGTCGCGGGCTTCCCCCGGCCGCTCGGCCCAGTCGGCACCTGTCCACTCGAATATGCGGTTCTCCCTGGTGACGATCCACGGGTATCCGCTGGGTCCCACGTCGATGGCAACCGCGGCGCTATCTTCGATGATGTCCCAGCCGCTGCCGGTCCAGTAGCCGACCTCAAAGCCACCAGGCACGGATTCACCGCCGACTACCCAGATCGCTTGCTCGTCGACGCCGCCGATGCCGATGTCCCTGATTTCGCCGGGAATTTTGCTCCAAGCGATCTCGATGGCGGCAGGCGGCGTTGACACGGGCTGGTCGGCTGGTGGCGCCTGGCCTGACGGCACCTGGCGCGACTCGGCCGACTCCGATGAGTCCTGAGCACCGGTCGCCTGCGCCTCCTGACCAGCACCGACCTCACTGGTACATCCCGTCAGCGACATCATCGAGAACAGCACGGCAAGGGCGTAGCGGAGGAGTCGGAGCTTTCGAAATGGCGGGAGTTTCTCCATCAGATCTGCTGCACCTCTCTCTGCTGCGCGCCTGACTTCGGGTCTGATCCCGTCCGCAGATGATCACCGGAAGCGTTGGTGACGACATGTGCTCCTCAACACCCAGTGCTGACTACCGTGACGCCGTTCGACGTGAGGTCAACCAACGTCGAGGCTCCGTTGTTGTCCTTGAGCTTTTCTGCCAGCAGTCCGAGTGGGTTGGCGGTAGCCGCCACGCAGTACCGGCCTGGTAGTGGCAGCCCGGTGATGTCGATCCACTGGCCACCCATGTAGAACCGATTGAGGTGGCCCCAATCGACCGAGATGCCCTCGGCTACCGAGCGAGCATCCGGCCGACCGTCGACACAGCCGTCGTATTTTGCGTCGGACGTGCCGCCCAAGCGGGTGTCGTCGGTGAGGCAGAGCCCGACTGTCTGCGCGACACGGGGCTTGTCCTCGCCGGGCATTCTCAGGGCGAATTCGACCGCATCCCGCAGCTTCCAGCGCTGCCGGCCTTCTTCCGAATAGCGGAGCACCGCTCGAGTGGGAACAGGCATATAGCCACCGGCGCGCTGATAGAGGTGCTGGACGACGGCCATGTCCGGCGTTGATGTGCTGGTCCTTGTTGCAGCGATTTCCAGCGGACCGTCACCACGGTTGGCGATGCTCGTCGTGAACCGCACGATACGACGGCCGTCGAGGATCTGGACACGGAAGTCCCCCAACGGCTCGACCTGCAGGTCGGGCAGCAAATCCTCAGACGTCGCGGCGGTGTATGCCGCTAGGCCATGAGCTGCCGCCGCCTCGCTCAGCAGCATGACCGCAACGAACGCGCACGCCAGCAGAGCGCGAGCTGTCTGCGACATTGAGGTCTCTTCTCTGATCGGACGCGGCTACAACTGTGGTGAGGTTTCCACTTGAAGTGATGGCGGGATCAGGTTGACGATCGTGATCGTTCGTCCAGCGAATTTGTTCAGGTGTCGAGGGCGAGGGCGGTACATCGCACGCCGCCGCCGCCTTTCTTCAGCTCCTCGGTGCGCAGTTCGACGACTCGATAGCCGCGGTCGCCAAGAGCGCCGGCGAGGCGTGGGGCGCCGGTCGTCATGGTCACGGTCTCGGTGTCCGAAACAAGATTGAGGGCAAAGCGTTCTGCATCGTCAAGCCCGACCTCGATCAGTTCGATACCAGGCAGCTCGCGGATCGTCCGGCGGCTGCGGGCGTCGAAAGCTTGTGGGCACCACGCGATTGTCTCTGGAGTGATGACGGCGATAGCCAGATCAATGTCGTACCAGCGATCGCTGGTAGTCCGCACGGGAACGATTTCGTAGCCGAGAACGTCTGCGATAACCGGGTGCATAGCCTCGTCGGTCCGCCAACCCGAGCCGGCAAACAGGCGGGTGCCGAACGCGAGCGAGTCCCCTTGACCGCTGAAACTGCACGGGGCATCGACGATGTCGAAGTCCCGCTCGAGTAACCAGCGACGGTAGTGCGGCAATTCGGGCTCTCGCTCTGCGGGCAGTCGCGCGACGATCGCGCGGTTGCCGCGGACGAGGGCTGCATTGGCGGTGTAAACCATGTCGGGACATCCCGAGACCGTCGGGATGCGTTCAATTGTTCGGCCGGCGTCCACGTGGGCTGCCACGATCGCTTCATGTTCGCTGACGGCGAGGTCCCAGTCAGGTTGGTCGACCTTGTGCATGTACGGGTTGATCTCGAACTCGACGCTGAAGTTGTCGGCGTCGGAGACAAGCAGGTGCCAGTTCATTGGAGAACCTTCGGGGTGCGGTCAGCGCTTCACGGGACGTGTCGGAAGTCGGTTCGTACCGAACGTGCAGGCGGATGGGCTTCCAGGAGGGTTGCCTGTAGTGCTGCTTGCCTAGCTTCACGGGTACCGCCCTGATGACCAACTCCTTCGCTTTGTGAACCAAACCCCGCTGTGAAGTTCCTACGTCGTCGCTGTGGTTCACATGGATGAAATCCTTGAGCGACGTGGGCGGACATACGTTGGCCACACGCCCGTCATGAGGACGCTTCCTTCGAGTGAAGCCAAAGCATGATCCGAATGGTGACGCACAACCCTCGTTCGGCGTAACTTTGTCAGGTCTTCATGGCTCACTCTGCGCCCTGAGCGGCTCGACGGGGTCCATTTGGTCCGGTAGGGTCCCTCGACAGTGATCCAAACCCGGGGCGTACCTCACAGCGAGTGATGGTCCGCCAGTGGGGCGACGTACGGCCGGGGGCAACTGTTTCGCCGTCGCTGGGCGGTTGTCGTCGCCGCCAAATGGAAGGCAACGAACAGGTGACGCTCACGCATGCCGAACCGGCTGGAACCGCAGTTCCGAACCGAACGCGTGTGGCTCGACTGCACGAGTTCTTCGAGCGCAGCGTTGATCGTTCGCCAGGTGCGGTCGCGGTTGAGGACGCCGACCAGCTGATCACTTACGCGAAACTTGATCAGCGTGCCAATCGACTGGCCCATCACCTTCGCCGGCGCGGCCTGGGTCAGGGATCCCGGGTCGGAATTCTGCTGATGCGATCGGCGTCCACCTATGTGACGTTGCTGGCTGTCACCAAGACCGGTGCGACCTTCGTGCCGATCGATCCGGCATCGCCGGCTGATCGCGTGGATTACATTGCCGGTGACGCCGGCCTCGATCTGCTGATCACGACCACGGACCTGGCAGCACCACTGAGCGATCCGCCGTGCGAGATCCTCGCTTTAGATGAGGCCGAGGCCGAGATAGCAGGTGAGCCGGACTACCGGCTCCCCGCCGACAACGTCCTGTCATTTCCCCGGCACCTGACGGACGAGGCAGAGTGCTACATCATTTACACCTCCGGTTCCAGTGGCCGGCCGAAAGGTGTTGCGGTAGCGCAATCAAGCATCTGCAATTTCATCGACGTCGTGACCGACGTCTACGATGTGCGGCCAACGGACCGCGTTTACCAGGGGATGACAATCTCCTTCGACTTCTCCATCGAGGAGATTTGGCCGACCTTCGCGGCCGGCGCCACGCTCGTGGTCGGTCCGAACGACTCTCGCCGGCTCGGCGCCGAACTTGCCGACTTCCTCGACGAGACCGGCGTAACCGTCTTCTATTGCGTCCCCACCCTGCTGGCCACCATCTCCCGTGACCTACCGCTGGTGCGCAGCCTGATGGTCGGCGGCGAGGCCTGCCCGGCCGGAATTGTGGAGCGTTGGAGCAGGCCGGGACGCCGGATGCTAAACACCTACGGGCCGACCGAATCGACGGTCACTGCGACGTGGGGTGAATTGTTTCCCGGTCGGCCCGTCACTATCGGCCGCCCCCTTCCGACCTACTCGGTTGTCATACTGGACGATCAAAAGAATCAAGTTCCGGACGGCGATGTCGGTGAGATTTGTGTCGGTGGACCAGGAGTGGCACTCGGATATTTGAACCTCCCGGAAAAGACAGCGGACCGGTTCATCCAGTTCAATGGTGAGCGCATTTATCGCACCGGTGACCTGGGCCGCATTGACGGCGACGGCGAAGTCGTTTACCTGGGCCGCGCTGACGACGAGGTCAAGATCCGCGGGCACCGCGTTGACCTCGGGGAGATAGAAACCCTGCTGCTGGACGACTCCGAAGTGGAAAGTGCTGTCGCCGCCATGATGCCCGTCGGGGGAGGAGACGAACTGGTAGCCTATGTCACTCGGCAACCCGGCACCACCCGGACCGAGGACGCCGATCTGATCCTTCGCTTGCGAGATCGACTGCGGGACAAGGTGCCTGATTACATGGTCCCGGGCTATTTCGAGGTCCTGCCCGAACTGCCGACCATGCCCAGCGGGAAGGTCGATCGCCGGAAATTGCCTGCGCCCAGCGGTTCGCGACTCCTCACGACGACGGGCGAGGTTGTCCCGGCGGTCGGTCTCATGGAGGAACAGGTTCGCGACGCGTGGGCGGCAACCTTCGGCTTGGAACCGGCCGATCTGTCGGTCACCGCGGATTTCTTCGACGATCTCGGCGGGCATTCACTACTGGCCGCCATCTGCGTCTCGCTGCTGCGGGAGCGCGGGGTGGGGGTGAGCCCTGCCGTGCGAGACCTGTACAACAACCCCACCGTTCGGGCAATGGCCCGACGCTTGGACGCCAAGGCCGACACCACACAGGTCCGCGGGGTTGTACCGGCACCGCGTCCGGCGCGCGAGCGGCACACCAGCGCGCGCTACAGCCGCGCCGGCGTTGTGCAGTCCGCGATCTTGTATCTCATGTTGCTGGTCTTGACCTTCCCGGTCGCGGCCATCTATACCTTCAACGAGGGCGAGATCTCCATAGGTGTCCTCACCATGATTGCGCTGGCCGCGACGGCTGTCTACCTGCTGTTGCGCTGGATCGTCGCCCCGCTGCTGGTCCGAGCGCTCTCGTTAGGGCTGCGACCGGGCCGCTATCGGCTCTGGAGCCGGGTCTATCTGCAGGTGTGGACGCTCGACCTGATGCTGGCGCTTTCTCCGCTCCCGGTGTTGAGCGGCTCCCCACTGTTCGAACCCTACTTGCGCATTCTTGGGGCTCGGGTAGGACGTGGCGTTCACGTTGGCACGTCGACGCTCTCCGTGCCCGCGCTGATTCGAATCAATGATGGAGCGAGCATCGGGTACGGGGTCTCGCTGCGTCCCTGGGTGGTCGAGGACGGCTGGGTCATCATGGAGCCGATCGTCATCGGGGCGAATGCTTTCATCGGATCGGGCGCCGTGTTGGAGCCCGGTTCTATTGTCAGCGCCGGGGCCATACTTGCCGAACAGTCGACAGCCGTTCGTGGGCAACGCATCCCACGTGGTGAGCAGTGGGCGGGGTCACCATCGGCACGATCCGACGAAGCTGATCCGATCGTCGCGGAACTGGCATCGAAGCCGGCCGCGGCGAAATGGAGCAGATCGCAGCGCACCGCGGTCGCTGCTGGCCTGGCGCTCCTCGAGGCGGTCCCACTGCTGGCTCTCGTGCCCACTTTGGCCCTGGTCTGGGGTGTGCTGCTGGCCACCGATGAATTCACCGGGTTGATCGCGGCCGCTTTCGTCGGTCCGGTCTTTGTTGTCGCCGTCTGCGTACTGGTTTACGCCCTGCACAAGATGGTGTTGCCCACCACCCCGGTAGGGGTGATGCCTGCACACTCGTCCATCGGTGTGCGGAAATGGCTTGCGGACAAACTGCTGGAGATGAGCTTGACCTACACCAATTCGCTGTACGCGACGCTTTACACGGTGCCCTGGTTGCGGTCGCTGGGTGCGCAGGTCGGTCGTGGCGCCGAGGTTTCGACGGTGGCCCATTTGGATCCTGATCTGCTGACGCTGGGACGGGAAAGCTTCGTCGCCGACATGGCGATCGCCGGCGGGGCGACATTCCATAACGGCTGGGTGTCTTTCCGCCGCACCGACATCGGTGAGCGAGCCTTCGTCGGCAACGCGGCCATGCTGACCCCGGGAACCAGACTGGGCCCGGACTCCCTGATTGGGGTGGCGACAGTGCCTCCCCCCGGCGGTATCTCGGCCGGTACGGCCTGGCTCGGTTCACCAGCGATGAATCTCCCGGCGCGCCAGGACAGCGGCAACTTCGCCGAGAACCTGACCTACCGGCCCTCGCGTTGGCGGATCGCCGAGCGACTGTTGATCGAATTCTTCCGGATCAGCGTGCCGGCATCCCTCATTGCTGTTGCGGTCTATCTCTACCTGCAGTCCATAGCCACCTTGGCGGCTGTCGGCACCGACCTGCAGACGACAGCGCTGGTTGCCCCGGTGCTCGCGATGCTGACCGCGTTGCTGGTGGTGTGCACGGTGGCCGCGGCCAAATGGTTGGTCGTCGGCCGGTATCGGGCTCGGGTGGAACCGCTCTGGAGCCGTTTCGTGCGCCGTTCGGAATTCGTCACCGGGCTGTACGAGGCGGCGGCGGTGCCGGCGCTGCTCTACATGCTGGTGGGCACGCCCATGTTGCCGCCGGTGTTGCGGCTGTTCGGTGCGCATATCGGGCGGAGGACCTGGATCGGTACCACCTATCTCACCGAATTCGATCTTGTCGAGATCGGTGACGACGCGATGGTCGGCCGGGACGTCTCGCTGCAGACCCACTTGTTCGAGGACCGGGTGATGAAGATGTCGACTGTCCGGATCGGTGGCGGGGCAACCGTGGGTGACCGCGGAATCGTGCTCTACGACGCCACTGTCGGACCTGATGCGGCCCTGGGACCTTTGTCATTGGTGATGAAGGGTGAGCAACTGCCGGCTCGGACCCGCTGGCGGGGTATCCCCGCCGAGGCGGCCGCGTGAGCGCCCCGTTGGCGCTGGTCTACAAAGGACCAGCGGCGCGTCCCACAGCCTGCTCCGATGCGGTCGTCTCACTGTTGCGCTCGTCTCCCCGTCGCTTTGACGTGCGCTATGTCGGCCCGGACGGTGAGCTGCCGCTGAACGCGAAAACCCTTGCCAGTGCTGCGATCTATGCCCAGCCCGGGGGTGGTGAGTTGACTCCGGCCTACCGGCGAATGCGTAAGCACCGGTCAACAATCCGCGACTATGTCGCGCTCGGCGGGAACTACCTGGGCTTCTGCCTGGGCGGCTATCTGGCGGGCGCTACCCCTGGGTTCGGGCTTCTTACCGGCGATACCGACCAGTACATCGCCAGCAAGGGTGCCACCACCGGCACCACGGACGACACCCTGGTGGAGGTGCTCTGGCGTGGCCGTCCACGCCGGATGTTTTTTCAGGACGGCCCGGTTTTCCTGCTCGATTCCGATGCCGGAACCACGGTCTTGGCTCGCTACCCCAACAACGAGATCGCAGCGCTGGTCGCGCCTTTCGGTAAGGGCCGAGTGGCGGTTGTCGGACCGCACCCGGAGGCAACCGTCGATTGGTACGCCGACTGCGGTCTACCCGACGAACCGAACTTCGACCTGGGCCTGGACCTCATTGAGACGGTGATGACCCCGTGACCGCAGCAACCAGCGTTTCCGCGGAGCCCGGTCCCACCCAGCCGAGCAAGACCCCGACGATCAATACGTCGAACTTTCTGCCGCGGCCCGGCATAGGGAACAACAAGCCCCGGTTGATTGGAATCGACGTGACCCGCGGCCTTGCGCTGCTGGGCATGATCGCCGTGCATGCGCTGATTCCGTACGACGAGAACTTCCAACCGAATTGGGTGAGCTACGTAGCCACCGGTCACGCCTCGGCGGTGTTTGCCGTTCTGGCCGGTGTCGGGCTCTCGCTGACCACCGGACGGGCTCGGGTGCCATGGGCGAGCGCGTTGCCGACGGCTGCCGCGGTGGGCGGGCGGGCGGCGGCCATCGCGGCCGTCGGGTTCGCCCTGGGCTACGCCGATGCGGAGATCACCGGGGTGATCCTTCCCTACTACGCGGTGTTGTTCCTGTTGGCGATTCCTTTGCTTTTCCTGCGCACCCGCACGCTGCTGGTGGTCGGGGTGTTTGCAGCGGTTGCCGTGCCGGTGCTGAGTCAATTCGTTCGGCCTGCACTGCCGGTGCCGGCTCTGGAGAATCCCACTCCTGCATACCTGCTTAACGACCCGCTCGGCCTGTTGTCCGAGTTGCTGGTGACAGGGGCGTACCCGGCGTTACCCTGGATGGCGTACATCTGTGCAGGCTTGATCGTGGGCAGGCTCACGTTGTCGTCCGTCAGGGTCGCGTGGCGGCTGCTGATCCTCGGTGCCGCCCTGGCGATCACTGCCGGTGTGGCGGCCTCGCTGTTGCTGGGGCCGCTCGGTGGCCGGGCCGCACTGGAGCTGGCCGGACCCGGCCTGCTGGACGGTGACGCCGACAGCGTCAACGACCTGCTCGCGTTCGGGTTTGACGGCACGACTCCGACGACCAGTTGGTGGTGGCTGGCCACCGGGGCACCGCACGCCGGAGCACCTCTGGACCTACTCGGTACCATCGGCTCAGCTGTCGGACTGCTCGGCGCCATGCTTTTGCTCGGCCATCTCGTGCAGCCAACTCTGCGGCGAATGATTGATGTTGTCATGGCTCCGCTCGCTGCGGCCGGGGGCATGACCCTCAGCCTCTACACCGCCCACATCGTATTCATGAACTCGCCGCTCGATGTCTTCGAACCCACGGACGGCTACGTGTTGCAAGTGGTGGCGGTCCTGCTGTTCGGGCTGGCCTGGCGGTTGGCCGTCGGCCGTGGCCCGCTCGAAACAGCCGTTACGGCCGTTGCTACGACCGCACGCACCTGGGTGGACAACGCGATCCGCAGCCGTGGCGCCATCCGACCGCCGGCCGGTGACTTACAGCGCGGTAGGCACCGGCCGGCCAACGTCAAACCGCCGAACGGCCAGGGTGGGTCTCCGAGTGCCTCAACGGCAGTCGTGCAGATTGACCATCATCCGCTGGCGAAGCAGCGCACGGTGCGACTCCTACGCCAGGTGGTGGCCCGAGAGAGCATTCACCTGGTGCCGGCCACGGTCTCCCGGAGCGAGCCGAACCGGACCAGTCCAGGTGCCGCGAGTACCGGCATTCGATTGCGTACGGTTCGACTGATCGGTATCGACATCACCCGTGGCCTGGCTCTCTTGGGCATGATGGCCGTGCACACGCTGATTCCGTACGACGAGAACTTCGATCCCAACTGGGTCAGCTACATCGCCACCGGTCACTCCTCTGCGACGTTCGCCGTACTGGCCGGCGTCGGGCTCTCGCTCACCACCGGACGGGCCCGGGTGCCCTGGGTGAGGGCAGG
>Ga0207931_1000304_pt1 | contig 18384 bp, 20 predicted proteins | sample NGESurdeep092012_2_FD_184478 | JGI IMG/M metagenome (GOLD analysis project Ga0207931, IMG submission 184478) | Arctic peat soil microbial communities from Barrow, Alaska - NGEE Surface sample 415-1 deep-092012 (SPAdes) | ecosystem: Environmental > Terrestrial > Soil > Wetlands > Peat ...
GCGGCCCGCCCCTTTTGGCAACACACCCGGGGTGAGGGTGGGGCCGGAGTGGGCTTCAGTTCAGTTTGCGTTGTCCAAAGTACCGCCGCGGCAGCGGATGCAAGCGCGAGACCCGGTGAGGAGGAGGAAGACCGAGGCGACGCTTCCGGCCGAGGCGAGCCAGCGCACCGTGCGCTCTCGCAACCCGAAAGAGGCCGCGCCCATGGTCCCTTCCTCCTCTCACCGTCTCGTAGCCGAATGCCCTTTGCACAAACAATCATCGTCGCGCGTCTTCCCGTCCGAGATGGGAGTGGTTCCCTCACTTTGGCGGGAAAGGGCGACGGCCCGGGCGGTGCGCTCAGCGGTGACTGTCGAAGCGCGCTATCCTCGCTACCACGTACGGGTCGTTCACCGGCGCCGCTGGCAGCGCGGGCAAAAGTGCGTGCCGCGACCGGAGATGACGACACGCTTGATCGGCGTCCCGCAGACCCGGCACGGCGCGCCCGTGCGCTGGTACACGTTGAGGATCTCCTGGAAGCTGCCGCGCTCGCCGGCCGGGTCGACGAAGCTCTCTACCGAGGACCCCTCGTGCTCGATCGCGAGCTCGAGTGTCGCGATAATCGCCGCGTGCAGGCGCTGCGCCTCACGCGGCCCCACGCCGCCGGCCTTGCGCAGCGGGTGCAGGCGAGCGCGGAAGAGCACCTCGTCGGCGTAGATGTTGCCGACGCCGGCGAGGCGCCGCTGGTCGAGAAGGAACGCCTTGAGCGGAGCGCTGCGACCGGCGAGCTGAGCGCGGAGAGCGGCGACGCCGAACTCCGCGCTCAGCGGTTCGACCCCCATGTCGCCGAAGCGCTCGGCCGCCGCGTCGACACCGATCACCTCGAGCGTGCCGAAGCGGCGCTGGTCGTAGAACCAGAGGCGCCGGCCGTCGTCGAGATCCATCGTCCAGCGCGGCCCCTTCTGCGCGTGGTCGGGCTGCAGAAGCAGCTGACCGGTCATGCGCAGGTGGACGATCATCAGGCGCTCACCCAGATCGAGAGTGAGCCATTTGCCCCTGCGGCCGGTGGCGACGATGCGCGCGCCGACGAGCAGCCGCCGGAGTTCCGCCTCGGACTGCTCGCTGACACGCGCATCGAACACCGCCAGCCCGGCGATCGTGCGGCCGACGACGTGCGGGTCGAGGCGGCGGCGGATGGTCTCGACTTCGGGCAGCTCAGGCACCGGCATCTCCGCGCGGCGGACCGGCCACGCGTCGCGCCCACCACCCGCGCAGGAACGCCTCGGCCTGCTCGCCCGTGGTCACGTCGCCGGCCTCGACCTCCTCGCGCAGCGCCGCCAGCGCCTCTCCCACTTCCGGACCCTCCGCGAGACCGAGCAGACGCATCACGGCTTCGCCGTCGAGCACGTCAGGGACTGGATCCTTGGCGACCTCGCCCCACACGTCGCGGGCGAGGCGAAAGTGGCGCGCGATCGATGTGAGCGACGTCTTCGGCCCGCGCGTCGCCATGCGGTCGGCGAGCGAGAGCGCCACTGCCTCGAAGACGAACGGCTCCACATCGCGGCGATAGCGCGCGAGGGCGCGCCGCGAGAGCGGCGCCTCGCGCGCGAGGAATCCCAGACGCAGGTGCTGGCGCACGAGCAGCGCCAGGTAGTGCTCGAAACGGCGGCTCAGCTTGAGCCGTCGCGCGATCGTGGCGACGATCTCGGTGCCGGCCTGGTCGTGGTACCAGAACATCACATTCCCCTGCTCGTCGACCTTGCGCACGTTCGGCTTGGCGAGGTCGTGGAAGAGCGTGGCGTAGGCGAGCGGCACGAGCGGGGCGACGCCGGCGAGGCCGGCGGCCCCCGGCGTCGCCAGCCAGCGCTCGCCACCCAGCTGCTCGACGATGCCCGGCAGGTAGCCGAGGGCTTCCAGAGTATGGTCGAACACGTCCAGGTGGTGGTACGGGTTCTGCACGCACCCTTTGAGTGCCGTCAGCTCGGGCAGAACGACCTCGAGGGCCCCGAGCGCGTCCAACCCGTAGAGAGCGGCGACCCGCATCGGCAGCGCCAGCGTCGCCGAGAGCTCCTGCTCGACGCGCTCGCCACTCACCGACGCCAATGCGGGAGCGGCCGCGCGCGCCGCGTCGAGTGCCGTCGCTTCGGGCAGCATCCCAAGCGCCTTTTCGAAGCGCACGAGGCGCAGCACGCGCAGCGGATCGGCGGCGAGCGCATCGGGAGCGCACAGCCTGAGGCGACGCGTGGCAAGATCGTCGGCGCCGCCCAGTGGATCCGCCAGATGCTCGCCGCCGAGGTCGCAGGCCATCGCATCGACGGTGAAGTCGCGCGCGCGCAGGTCGTCGTCAAGAGTCTCACCGCGCAGGGGCGCGAAGTCGACGTGCCCCTCGGCGGTCACGACACGGAAGGCGGAGAAGCGCTCGGAGTAGGTGAAGACGGACCCGCCGAGGCCGTCGGCGACTGCGGTCGCCAGCCGGCCGGCGTCGCCACGCACGACCACGTCGATATCGTCGGGAGCCCGGCCGCTGAGCGCGTCGCGCAGCAGGCCGCCGACGAACCAGGCCGACTCGCCGCTGACCAGCGCCGGAGTGACGAGAGCGGCGATCTCGCGAGAGCGGGCGGAGAGCGGCGGCAGGCCACCGCCCGCATGAAGCCTCCCCCCGGGCGCACCGCCGGCCATCGAGTCGCTAGGCCGCGGACTCGGCGCCGACGTAGCGACGCGCGACGCGCGGCCCCACGTCGCACACGACCTCGTAGTTGATCGTGCCGAGCAGCTGCGCGACTTCTTCAGCGAGGATCCGCTGATCATTGCCGAGGCCGATGAACACGACCTCGTCGCCGGGCTTGCCGACCGCACCGGGCAGCTCGACCGTGAGCTGGTCCATGCTGATCGTGCCCTTGATCGCGCAGCGATGACCGCCGATCAGGACCGTACCACGGTCGGTGAGCGATCGTGCGATGCCATCGGCGTAGCCGATCGGCACGATCGCGACACGGGTCTCGCACTCGGCGATGAACCGCCGCCCGTACCCGACCGACTCGCCGGGTCGGACGACCCGGACGTCGGCGATGTAGGAGCTCAACCGCATCGCCGGCCGCAGGTCGTCCTTGAAAGGGTCGTCGTTGGCGGGCGCCAGCCCGTAGATCGCGATGCCGGTGCGGACCATGTCGCAGTGCGCGCGTGGCTCGCGCAACGTCGCGGCGCTGTTCGCGGTGTGCGCGATCATCTCCGGGAAGCGCTGCTTGAGCTTGGTCGCGAGATCAAGGAAGCGGTCGAGCTGCAGGTTGAAGTAACTCGTCTCGGCCTCGTCGGCCGTGGCGAAGTGGCTCATCAGGCCGGCGAGCCGGCCCGACGCGGCGGCGGCCACCGCAAGGCGCTCTGCCGTGGCCGCGTCGGCCCCGAGCCGGCCCATGCCCGAGTTGAACTTCACGTGCAGGCGAGCGCCGACCTTCTGCGCCTCGATCAGGAAACGTTCCGACCAGACGCTCACGTCGGCATCGGCGGTGACGGCATTCTGCAGCTCGCTGCCAGTCAGCGCGCCGAAGATCATCAAGGGCCCGGCGAGGCCGGCGGCGCGCAACTCCGCGGCCTCGTCGACCGTCGCCACGCCGAGCCAGGCCGCTCCGGCGGCTTGCGCCGCCTCCGCGACGGCGACCGCGCCGTGCCCATAGCCGTTGGCCTTGACGACGGCGCAGAGCTTGCCGCCCGGCGGCAGCAGCGATGCCAGCCGGACGACGTTGTGCCGGACAGCGCCGAGATCGACGGTCGCCAGCGCCCGCTCGCGGCCGGCAAGCATCTAGAATCCCAGGCTGGCGATCACGTCGTGGCGCGTGACGATACCGACCAGCTTGTCGCCGTCGACGACCGGCACGAGGTTGATCTTGTGGTCGCGCATGAGCGTCGCCGCCGCCGACATCGGGTCCTGCGGCGCGACGGAGAAGACCTCGTCGGTCATGATGTCGCCGACGGTCGTGCCGACTGCCTTCTTGAGCCGCTCCTCGAACTTCTTCGTGCTCTCGAGGTAGATGAAGCTGTCGAGAAACTGGATGTAGTGCGGGAAGTGAAGGTCCGCGTCCTGGGCGACGATGTCACCCTCGGTGACGACGCCGACCAGACGGCCCTCGTCGACGACGGGCAGGCCGCGAACGTCCTTGTCGCGGAGCAGGACGGCGAGCTCCTTGACGGTCGCCTTGGGGCCGATGGTCACGACCGCGCGCTCCATGATATCGGCCACGCGCGGCTCCTCGGCGTTCTGGTCGCTCTGCGGCGTCATTGCGTCTCCTCGTCGTCTTCGTCGCCCTTGAGGCGTTCGACCGCCTGGGGCAGGAACTCGAACAGGTCGCTGGCGATCATGCCCTCGGTGCCCGTCGCGATGCGTGCGGCAAGGTCGGCGGCGAGCCCGTGCAGGTAGCCGCCGAGACACGCCGCGTCGGTCGCGCCGAGGCCCTTGGCGAGTTGCGCGGTGATCACGCCGCTGAGCACGTCGCCGGTGCCGGGCGTGGCGAGGCCGGGGTTGCCGACCGGGATCACATAGGCTTCGCCGGACGGGTCGGCAACGATGCTGGCCTCGCCCTTGAGCAGCACCGTGGCGCCGCTCAGCGCCGCCGCTTCGCGCGCCGCGGCGAGCCGGTGCGCGGCTACCTCGGTCGCTGCGCGGCCCAGCAGCCGCGCCAGCTCACCCTCGTGCGGCGTGAGCACCGTCGGCGCCGTGCGTTTGGCGAGCGCGGGGAGCTTGCCGCCCAAGGCATAGAGGCCGTCGGCGTCGATCAGCATCGGCACGTTCTCCTTACACAGCTGGCGCAGCAAAGTCTGCGTGTCGGCGGCGCGTCCGGCGCCGGGGCCGACGGCCACCGCGGTCAGCCGCGCCATCTCCCCCTTGATCGCCGCGGCACTGCCGGCGCCGAGATGATCGCCGCCCGGCACACTCACGGTGATCACCTCGAGGAACGGCTTAGGGTCACCGGCGCCGGCCGGCAGCACGCAGTGCACGAGGCCGGCGCCGCCACGCAGGGCGGCCATCGCCGCCAGATGAGCGGCGCCCGTCATGCCCTTCGACCCGCCGACGACGAGCACGGTGCCGACGGAGCGCTTGTGGTCGAGCGCGCCTTTCGGGCGCACCAGCAGTGCCAGCGCCTCCGGCGTGAGCAGCCAGAGGTCGGGACGGTGGTCACAGATCGGCGGGATGCCGATCGGCACGACCACCACTTCACCCGAGCAGGCGCCGCCGGGAGTGACGAAGTGGCCGATCTTGGCGGCGTGCAAGGCGATCGTCATGTCGGCGTGCACCGCCGGCCCGTGCACGGCCCCGGTGCTCGCCTCGACGCCGCTGGCGATGTCGATCGACACGATCGCGGCGGGCGATTCGTTGATCGCCGCGATCGCCGCCGCCTGCGCGCCCTTGGCGGTGCCGGTGAAGCCGGTGCCGAAGATCGCATCGACGACGACGTCGACCTCGTCGACGGTCACGTCGCCATCAGCACCGACTCCCTCGCGGATCTCCACACCGAGGCGGTCGAGCATCGCCAGGTTGAGCGCCGCGTCGCCCTTGTAGCCACGCTTGCCCTCGACTGCGTACACGACGACCTCGCAGCCGGCATTGAAGAGCTCGCGCGCGACGACGAAGCCGTCGCCGCCGTTGTTGCCGCGGCCGGCGTAGACCACGACCGACTCGGGCGCGTACTCCTCGATGATCTCCTCGGCGACCGCCGCGCCGGCGCGTTCCATGAGATGCGCGCCGGGAATGCCGACGCCCTCGATGGCGTCGGCGTCGATGGCGCGCATCGTCTCGGCGGAGTACAGCCCGTACAGCAACGACTCAAACATCGTCACCCTCCTTGACGGCGGCCGCCACGGCGTACGCCTGATCGACGGTGTGGCTCAGTGAGAGCTCCACACGGGTGATGCCGAGCTGGGCGGCGGCCTGCGCCGTGCGCCCGTGCAGGGCGACACGCGGCTTGCCGCCGCCCAGCACTTCTATCTCTACCCACGAGATGATACCGGTTCCCAGCGCCTTGGCGACGGCCTCTTTGGCGGCGAAGCGTGCCGCGTAGCGCGGATAGGGGTCGGCGAAGCGCCGGCAGTAGCCCGCTTCTCCCTCCGTGAACAGCCGGCCTTCGGCCGACTGCCGGCACTGGAGCAGCTTGCGCACGCGGGCGACCTCGATCGCGTCGACGCCGATGCCTGCGAGACCAGTGCCCATTTCCCCTAGGGACGCCGTCCATTCTTCCGGGCTGCGGGAGCTCCGGTCCGTTGGTTACTCAACCGTCACCGTCTTCGCGAGATTGCGCGGCTGATCGACGTTGAGTCCCATCTGCCGCGCGATGTGGTAGGCGAGCAACTGCAGGGGCACTACCGCCAGCATCGGCGAGAGCAACCAGTGAGTCCGCGGCACGTGCACTACCGACTCGCAGAGCTCGTCGATCTCGGGATCGCCCTCGTTGGCGACGGCGATCACGTCGGCGCCGCGGGCGCGCACCTCCTCGATGTTGGAGACGAGCTTGGAAAGCACGTGGCTGTCGGTCGCGACGACGACCACGGGGGAACCGTTGTCGAGCAGCGCGATCGGACCGTGCTTCATCTCGCCGGCGGCGTACGCCTCCGTGGGGATGTAGGAGATCTCCTTGAGTTTGAGCGCGCCCTCCAGGCAGACGGCGAAGCCGGTGCCGCGGCCGAGGTAGAGGAAGAAGCGCTGGTACCGGTACTTCGCCGCGATCGCTTCGATCGGCGTCTCTCGATCGAGGAAGCTGTGGACGAGGTCGGGCACGGTGTCGAGCTCGCGCCCGAACGCCAGCCGATCTGCCTCGCTCATCGTCCCGCGAACGCGTGCCAGGTCGAGTGCGAAGAGCAGCAGGGCAGCGATCTGGGCGACGTGCGTCTTGGTCGCCGCCACGCCGATCTCGAGGCCGGCGCGCGTGAAGAGCACGGCGTCGGCGTCACGCGTCGCCTGGCTGCCCTGGATGTTGGTCAGCGCCAGCACCGGCGCGCCGGCGTCGCGGGCGAGACGCATGGCGGCCAGCGTGTCGGCGGTCTCGCCCGATTGGCTGATGCCGATCACCAGCGTCTCGGGATCGAGCACCGGATTGCGGTAGCGGAACTCGCTGGCGACGTCGATCTGCACCGGCAGGCGCGCGAACTCCTCGAGCGCGTAGGCGGCGACGAGGCCGGCGTGGTACGAGGTGCCGCAGGCGACGATGAAGACGCGCCGCAGGCGGCGCAACTCATCGTCGCCCAGACCCACCTCGGTGAGATCGACGGAACCGTCGTCGCGTAGCCTTCCGGCGAGCGTGTCGCGCAGTGCGCTGGGCTGCTCGTAAATCTCCTTGAGCATGAACGTCTCGAAGCCGCCCTTCTCGGCCGCGTCGGTGTCCCAGTCGACGGTCGTCGCCGGGCGGCTCAGCGGACGCCCTTCGAGGTCGGTGAACTCGGCGCCGTCGGCGGTGACGACGACGACGTCGCCGTCGTCGAGAACGGCGATCTCACGGGTGTGCGCGAGGAACGCCGGGATCGCCGATGCGATGAACATCTCGCCGTCGCCGAAGCCGACGACGAGCGGCGCTTCGCGGCGCGTGCCGACGAGCACGCCGGGCTCGTCGACCGCCATCGCCACGAAGGCGAAATGGCCGTCGAGGCGTGCCACGGCGGCCCGCACGGCTTCGGCCAAGCCGTCGCCGACGCCCTCCTCGATGAGGTGGGCGACAACTTCGGCGTCGGTCTCCGAGGTGAAGCTGTGGCCACGCGCCGTGAGTTCGACGCGCAACTCCTTGTAGTTCTCGATGATGCCGTTGAGCACGATCGTCACGCGCCCCTTGCAGTCGTCGTGCGGGTGCGCGTTCTGCTCGGAGGGCCGCCCGTGGGTCGCCCAGCGGGTATGCCCGAGGCCGACCGTCGCCCGCGAGTGATCGTCGCCGACGGCGGCGAACAGGACGTCGAGGTTGCCGACGGTGCGCACGACGTCGAAGCCGCCCTCCTCGAGCAGGGCGATGCCGGCCGAGTCATAGCCGCGGTATTCGAGCCGTCGTAGGCCCTCGAGGATGATCTGCTTGCCGGGACGGCGCCCGGCGTACCCTACGATGCCACACATGCTGCCTCGCTTCGTTCGCGCAGAGAGCAGGCAGACTGGAACGACACACTCGAGCCGTTTTGTGCCCGCCGTCGCCGGCGAGGTTTGTCGACTCGATGACGACCGTATCGGGCCGGGAGGCATCCGCCGAACACTTCGATGAACCTCCCCCTCGTCACCCGCGGCGCCGGAGCGGCCGCCGCGGGTCTGGCGCTGGATCTGCTGGTGCTGATGGTTCGCAGCCCGCTCGTACCCTGCAATTCGCTAGTCTCCGTCGCCTCCTTTCACGCCCTGCTTGCGACCATTCTAACCGAGATGCTCGTCGATGACGGCGGCGATGCGCCGGCACACTTCGTCGCACTCAACGTGCGTGCCGGCCTCGGCCATCACGCGCACGCACGGCTCGGTGCCCGACGGGCGCACGAGCACGCGGCCATGGCCGCTGAGACGCTCCTCCTCGGCGGCGATCGCGTCCCAGACCGGGCGCGCCGCGTCGAGCGCATCCTTGTCGCGCACCGGTACGTTGACCAACTTCTGTGGCAGGCGGGTCATCACCTTGGCGGCTTGGTCGAGCGTCATGTCCATCTCGCGCAACGCCTGGAGGAGAAGCAGCGTCGTCGCAAGGCCGTCGCCCGTGGTCGACACATCGCGATTGATGATGTGCCCCGACTGCTCGCCGCCGAGCACGTAGTCGTGCTTGAGCATCTCGGCAATCACGTAACGGTCGCCGACCTGCGTGGTGACGACCTCGATGCCTTCGCGCGCCATCGCGATGTGAAAGCCGAGATTGGTCATCACCGTGGTGACGACGGTCTCGTGACGCAACAGCCGCTTGGCCTTCAGGTGCTTGGCGAGGATCGCGATGATGAAGTCGCCGTCGACGAACTCGCCGGCGCGGTCGACGGCGAGCACGCGGTCGCCGTCGCCGTCGAACGCCAGACCGAGGTCGTACGCGCCGCTGCGCACGTGCTCCTGCAATGCACCGATGTGCGTCGAGCCGCAGCCATCGTTGATGTTGACGCCATCGGGGTCGGCGTTGAGCACCGTGACCTCGGCGCCGCTCTCTTCCAGACCGAGCGGCGCCGCACGATGCATCGCGCCGTTGGCGCAGTCGAGCGCGATGCGCATGCCCGAGAGATCGAGCGGGATGCGGCGCACGAGGTCCCAGACGTAGGCCTCGAGGGCTCCCTCGAGCTGCTCGGCGGCGCCGAAACCGGCGCCGGCCTTGGACCCGAGATCGTGCTTGAGGATGTGTTCCTCGATCTCGGCCTCCGCTTCGTCGGAGAGCTTGAGGCCGCGGTCGTTGAAGAACTTGATGCCGTTGTCGGCGAAAGGATTGTGCGAGGCGGAGACGACGACTCCGGCGTCGGCGCCGCGCTTGACGACAAGCGCGGCGAGCCCCGGCGTCGGCATGACATCGGCGATCTCGACGCGGCCGCCGCCGCTGGTGATGCCGGCGACCAGCCCTGCTTCGAGCATCGGACCGGAGAGGCGCGTGTCGCGGCCGATCACGAACAGCGGATGCTCGCCGCAGCTCTTGGCGAGCACGACGGCCGCCGCGCGCCCAACCTGCACCGCGAACTCCGCCGTCAGCGCCTCGCCGGCGACGCCGCGGATGCCATCGGTGCCGAACAGTGTGCCCATCACGCTCCTCGAAGTCGGCGATGCGGGAATGCGTCAATCGTAGTCCCGCAGGCAGCATGCGGCAACGCACAGGACAGTGCGAAAGGATGGGGCATGAGGCCGGGCGGTGCTAGCGCTTGCTGAACTGCGGACGCTTGCGCGCCTTCTTGAGCCCGGCCTTCTTGCGCTCGACCACGCGCGAGTCGCGCGTGAGGAAGCCGGCGCGCTTGAGTGGCGTACGCAGGGTCTCGTCGGCGAGGCAGAGGGCGCGGGCGATGCCGTGGCGGATGGCGCCCGCCTGGCCGGCCACGCCGCCGCCGAACACGTTGATCTTCATGTCGAACTTGCCCTTGGTCTTGGTCGCCTCGAAAGGCATGAGGGCGATGGTCTGCAGGACCTGGCGGCCGAAAAACTCCTCGAACTCGCGACCGTTGACGGTGGCGCGGCCGACGCCCGGGCTGAGGATGACGCGCGCGACGCTGGTCTTGCGCTTGCCGGTCGCCGTGTAGGTCACTGATGCCAAGCCTCTACTCCTTGATCTCGAGCGCTTCGGGGCCTTGCGCCTCGTGCGGGTGCTCGTCGCCGGCGTAGATCTTGAGCTTGCGCAGTTGCGCGGCGCCGAGTTTATTGTGCGGCAGCATGCCCTTGACGGCGCGCCGGATGACCTCTTCGGGACGGCGGCCGAGGAGCTTGCCCAACGCCTCACTCTTGATGCCGCCGGGATAGCCGGAGTGGCGGTAGTACAACTTCTGCTCGAGCTTGTTGCCGGTGACGACGATCTTTTCGGCGTTGACGACGACGACGAAGTCGCCGGTGTCGATGTTGGGTGTGTAGATGGGCTTACGCTTGCCGCGCAGAGTGTCGGCGACGACCGTCGACAGACGGCCGAGCGTGTGCCCGGAGGCGTCGACGACGTACCACTTCTTCTCTATGGATGCGGGTTTGGCGACGTAGGTCTTCATCAGCTCACTTACTACCGCTGGACACGCGAGCGGGTATCTTACCGGTTCGCACGGGGCATTGCAAGAAAGGCGCCGCGAGGCCACGGAGGCGCCGCGCCGAGCCCGGGGCCGGGCCGCCGCGCCGGCTGTCGCGGGGTCACGCTCGCGTCGTGCGCCGCAGCTCGAGCGTGTTGCCGGCCTCGATGTTGAGCACGTCCTCGGCTGAGCCTGCGTTCACCGCCACCGCTACCTGCCCGTAGCTGTCGACGAGCACGACGATGTCGCTCGCGCGCACCGACGCGAAGGTGCGCGCGACCTGCGCCAGGTAGCGCTCACCGGCGCAGACGATCTCGATGCGCTCACCGAGCTCGGCCTCTTCGAGCTGCTCGGCGTTGAGGTTGAGGGCGATGTTGCCGTAGCGGTCGACCAGTACCGCCGTCGCCTTGAGGCCGCGCTTGGTCTTCTTCGGCTGCGGGATGTCGAGCTGCGTCAGGCCCGCGGGGTCGATCGCGTCGCCGACGGCGTGAAGCGGCAACCCGGCGGCGAGGCGCGCCGCGACCGGTGCGAAGATGTCGCGCCCGTGGAAGGTAGCCGAGACCGGCTCGAGCCAGTGCTCGCCCTTACTGAGCACGTACGCCTCGGCCACGCCGCCGTCGGCGGCGCAGGCGAGGATCAGCAGGCCGTTGTCGGGGCCGACGAAGAGTCGGTCGCCGGCGCTGCGCAGAGCGACCGCCCGGCGCGGCCCTCCCACGCCCGGATCGACGATCGCCAGGTGCACGGCCCCGTCCGGCATGTACGGCAGCGTGTTGCGCATGACGAAGGCGGCGCCGCGCACATCCTGCGGCTCGAGCCCATGGGTGACGTCGATGATCTCGACTGTGGGCTCGAGCCGCTTCATCACCGCGCGGCAGGTGCCGGCGAAGTCGTCCTGGTAGCCGTAGTCGCTGTAGAAACAGACGATGCGCATGCGAGCACCTTAGGACTGACGGCCCGATGGCGCAACGTCAGGGTTCGTCACTACTCAACCCCGTGGCGGTGAGCTGAGCCGCCTAGCCGCTGGCGACGACGATCGCCGCGACCAGCGCCTCGGCCGTGTGCGGCGCGGCCTCGACGGCGACCGGCAGGCCGTAGCCGCGCAGAGTATCGCTGGTCGTCGGGCCAATCGAGCAGAGCTTGACGGCGGCGAGGCGCGGCAAGACGTCGCCGATGCCGAGCAGCGCCGCCAGGCTGTGCACGGCCGAGCTCGAGGTGAAGGCGATGAAGTCGGCGCCGGTAAACGCGTCGGCGGACACCGGCAAGGCGCTCACGGCCCGTGTCTCGTAGACGGTCACGACATGGACCGTCGCTCCCCTCTCGCGCAGCGTCTCGGGGAGCACTTCGCGGGCTTCGCGAGCGCGCGGGATGAGGATGCGACTGCCGTCGACAGCGGCGCCGCGCGCAGCGAGCGCAGCGAGCAGCCCCTCGGCGACGAAGGCATCGGGCACGAGCGCGCACTCAAGGCCGCGCTGCTCGAGCGCGGCACACGTCTTGGGACCGATCGCCGCGAGCTTGGTGTGCGCGAAGTCCGGGGCGACGCCGCCTGCGCGCACGCTCTCGCCGCCGGCTTCCCTCAGCCGATCCACGAACGCCTCCACCGCGTTCGCGCTCGTGAATATAACCAAATCGTACCAGGCGAGGTTGAAGATCGCCTTGCGCAGTTCGTTGTCGAGCGGCAGCGGTACGATCTCGATCAGGGGCGCGACGATGACGGTCGCACCGAGCGCCGCGAGCGGCTCCGCCAGCGCCGCTGCCTGCGCCGCCGGCCGCGTGACGACGACGGTGCGCCCGGCGAGCGGCCGACCGTCGCCCTCGTCACCCGGTAGGTGCGCCGACGACGGTGCCATCGCGCGGCCTAGGCCTCTCCGCGCACTTCGGCGAGGATGCGGTCGGCGCCGTCGCCGAGCAGTCGCGCGGCGAGCTGCCAGCCGAGGGCCTCGGGATCGTTGGCGGGGCCCGAGTCTTCGTCGCGCACGCTCGTCCCGCCGTCGAGCGACCCCACGAACGCGTGGAGGACGAGCTCGTTTCCGTCGAGTCGGGCGAGTCCGGCGATCGGGACCTGGCAGCCGCCCTGAAGGGTGCGCATGAGGGCGCGCTCGGCGCGCACCGCCAGAGCCGTAGGCTCGTGGCGGAGCGGCTCGACGAGCGCGCTCACCCGTTCGTCGCCGGCGCGGCCTTCGACCGCCAGAGCTCCCTGCCCCACCGCCGGCAGCATCTCTTCGAAGCCGAAGGCGAACGCCGCCAGCTGCGACTGGCCGAGGCGGGCAAGGCCGGCGGCCGCGAGCACTGTGCCGGTCATGTGTTCTTCTTCGACCTTGCGCAGCCGCGTTTGCACGTTGCCGCGGATATCGACGATCTTCAGGTCGGGGCGCAGCGCCAGGAGCTGTGAGCGGCGGCGCAGGCTGGAGCTGCCGACCACGGCGCCGGGCGCCAGGTCGGCAAGTCCATGCACGCCGCCGCCCGGCCCTGCCACGAACACGTCGTGGACGTTCTCACGCTCCGTGAACGCGAGGATCGCCAACCCCTCCGGCGTCTCGGTGGGCATGTCCTTGGCGGAGTGCGCGGCGACGTCGATGCGCCCGTCGAGCAGCGCCGTCTCCAGCTCCTTCACGAAGAGTCCCTTGTCGCCGATCTTGGCGAGGGGCACGTCGAGCAGCTTGTCACCCTTGGTGGCGATGACTTCGATCTCGACCTGCAGCTCAGGATGTGCGGTGGCGAGGCGATCACGCACCCACTCCGACTGCGCGAGCGCGAGTGGGCTGCCGCGCGAGCCGATGACGAGGCGCTCGGTCATGCGTCCTCGTCGTCGAGGCGGCAGCTGTCGGGGCCGGCGGCGGGAGCAGCCTCGTCGGGGCCGGCGGCGGGAGCGGCCTCGTCGGGGCCGGCGGCGGGAGCGGTCTCGTCGCCCGCTTCGGCGCTGTCGCCGCGCAAGCCCGCGAGCGTCTCCTCGTCGTCGGCGGAAACGTCGACGCCGCTGCCGTTCAGTCCGAAGAGCGTGCGCACGGCATCCACATACTGGTAACACTCCTGACTGCCGGCGGCCTCCTTCATGCGCACCGTCGGCAGATGGAGGATCTTGTTGACGATCGAGTTGGTCAGCATCTCGACCTGCTGACGCTGTGCGTCGCTGAGGTCGCCGAGCCGGCCGCCGAGCCGCTCGAGCTCGGCGAGGCGGATGCCCTCGATCGTGTCACGCAGCCCGGCGATGGTGGGCACCACCTCGAGGCTGCGCAACCATGCGTTCACCTTGGCAAGTTCGTCGGCGACGATCTCCTCGGCGAGCGTCGCCGCGCGCTCGCGTTCGCCACGGTTCTCCTCCACCACCTGCCTCAGGTCGTCGATGTCGTAGAGGAAGGCGGAGTCGACGCGGTTGATCTCGGGGTCGAGATCGCGCGGTACGGCGATGTCGATGAAGAAGATCGGCCGGTGGCGGCGCACCTTCATCGCACGCTCGACGTGCTCGCGCGTGACGACGAAGTGCGGCGCCGACGTCGATGAGATGACGATGTCGGCGGCGACCAGGTGCTCGTGCAGGTCCTCCCACGGCACCGCTGTGCCGCCGACACGGTACGCCATCTCCTCGGCGCTCTCGAACGTGCGGTTGCTGACCAGCATCTGCTCGATGCCCTTGGCGCGCATGTGGGTGGCCGTGAGCTCGCTCGTCTCGCCGGCGCCGAGGATCAGAACGACGTGATGCTTAAACTTGCCGAAGACCTGGAGCGCCAGCTCCACGGCGGCCGAGCTCACCGACACCGGGCGCTCGCCGATCGACGTCTCGGTGCGCACGCGCTTGCCCGTCTCGAGGGCGGCGCGGAAGAGCCGGTTGAAGACGACGTTGGTGCAGCCGCCCGTGCACGCTTGCTGGTAGGCGTTCTTCATCTGGGCGACGATCTGCGCCTCACCGACGACCATCGAATCGAGGCTCGCGGTAACGCGGAAGAGGTGCGCGATCGCCGCGTCGCCGGAGTAGCTATAGACGCTCGGCTCGAGCTCGGCGATAGCGACATCGGCCTTGGCCGCCAGCAGCCGCAAAGCGGCCTGGCGGGCGGCCAGCGAATCGCTCGCGTACACATAAAGCTCGGTGCGGTTGCAGGTCGAGAGCGCGACCGCCTCGCCGACGCCCTCGTCGGCGAGCAGCCCGCGCGCGACGTCGACGGCCGCCCGGTCGTCGAGCGCAAGGCGCTCGCGCAACTCGAGCGGCGCCGTCTTGTGTGAGATGCCGGTCACAACGACAAGCACCGGCTAGCCTCCGTACGTGTGAAAGTCGCCGAGGTAAGGCTCCGCGACGAAGCGGATGAAGAGCAGCACGATCAGGCCGGCGAGCGCGAAGTACGAAGCTCGCCGGCCCCTCCAGCCCGCCCGCATGTGTCCGTAGACGAAAGCCACGTACAAAGCCCAGACGACCACCGACAGGATTGGCGTCGCGTCGATGTACCAGTGCTTCACGCCCCACCTCTCGGCCCGGATGACGCCGGCGACCATGCCCATGGTGAGGAAGGGCAGACCGAAGAGGATCGCGTGGTAGATGAGCCTGTCGAGCGTCGCCAGCGAGGGCAGCCGGCCGATCACGGGGACGGTGTGGCGGCGCTTGAGTTGCGTCTCCTCGATGAGGTAGATGAGCCCCGCGCCGCCGGCGACGAAGAAGCAGCCCACCGAGATCAGGATGACGGTGACGTGCAGCACGACCAGGTCGCTCTTGAGCACCGGCAGCAGGGCGCTGGGCGCATCGTAGTTGAACCAGGCGAGGCCGAGAAAGATGCAGACCGCCGGCATCACGTACAGACCTACGGCCTTGACGCCAGTGCGCCACTCGAGCAGCAAGTAGACGGTGACGATCGCCCAGGCGGCGACTGCGAGCGACTCGTAGGCGCCGACCACCGGGGCGTGCCCGGCGGCAACGCCGCGCAGGATGAGGGCGACCGTCTGCGCGGCCCACCCACCGGCGGCGATCAGCAGGCCCAGCCGGTTCATGCTCTCGCGCTTGGAGAACAGGTGGTAGAGAAACACGGCGAACGCCGCCCCGTAGAGCAGGAACGCGACCCACAGCAGGATGACGGAGGTGCGTTCCACGTGCGGCTACTCCCCGCCGAGGCGCTTGGCGCTCTTGTCGACGGCCTCCTCGAGCACCTGCAGCTCACGCTGCAAGGCGCTGATGCGGCGTGCCGAGAACATGCTGTAGGCGACGAGCACGATCAGGATGATCGCGTACGCGGCGGCGACGTACTTGACGGCTTCGGCGAGTGTCATCGAATCACGCTCCGATACGGTTCTTGAGATGGTGCAGCTCTTCCTTGAGATGCTCCACGGCGAGTTCTTGCCGGATCATCGCCAACAAAAGCAGCGTCATGCCGATCATGCTGACGAAGAACGCGAGCAGGTCGCTGCCGGGCATGCCTCCGCCGCCGGGACCGATCACCACCGGGTGCAGGCCAGAGGGCATGAGACGCGTGGCGAAGAAGGTGAACGGCACGCTGATGAATGCAACGATCGCGAACAGCGCCGCGAAGGTCGCGCGACGCGACTCCTCCTCGACGGTCTGGCGGAGCACGAAGTAGGCCGTGTAGAGCAGGCAGACGACGAAGAACGTCGTCAGCCGCGGCTCCCAGGTCCACCACACGCCCCACGCGGCCCGGCCCCAGATCATCCCGGTCGCCATCACGAGCAGGCTGAAGAGCAGCCCCAGCCGAATGGCGACCATGCCGAGCACGTCGTACCTGGGATCGTCGGAGCGCAGATAGAGGATCGCCGCGACGAAGGCGATGGCGAAGGCGAGCAGAGCGCACTCGGCGATCGGCGCATGGTAGTAGAAGATCTTCTGACTGAAGCCCATCGACGAACTGTCGGTGGGCGCGTAGAGGAACGCCAGCAGCAGGCCGGCGGCGAGCAGCGCGCCGGCAGCGGCGAAGAGCGCCGGCGCGGTCAGGAGCCGCTTGAGAATCACGTTCATTCTCCTATCGCGAAGTCATAGGTGCCGTACGCGGCGACCATGAAGACGATGTCGAACATAGCCAAGAACACCAGTCTAGCCCCTAACGGCCCGAGTTCGCTGTCGCCGGAGAAGATCGCCGTGGTCGCCGACGTCGCGGCGATCAGCACGGGCACGATCAGCGGCAGGAAGATGATCGGCAGCAGCAGGTCGCGCGCCCGGGTGTTCATCGAGATCGTCGCGAGCAACGTGCCGAGCGCGCAGATGCCGAGGTCGGCGAGCAGGACGACGAGCAGAAATGACGGCAGCCGGCCGAAGTACCCGTGCTTGACGAAGAAGACCGTGAACACCGGTATCGCGACGATCTGGATGATCGCCAGGAAGATCAGGTTGCCGGCCATCTTGGCAAAGAAGATCGTCACCCGGTCGACCGGACAGAGCAGCAGGCCGTCCAGGCAGTTCTCGTCCTTCTCCTGGGCGAACGATCGGTTGAGGCCGAGCAGCGCGGCGAAGATGAACGTCACCCAGAGCATGCCGCCGGTGAAGTAGGTGAGGTCGACGTTCTCCTTCACGCTGAACGCGTAGTGGAAGATCACCATCGCGAGCATCACGAAGAGGAACATCGAGATGAGCATCTCCTTGGTGCGGAGCTCGCGGATGAGGTCCTTGCGCAGGATCGCGACGAACTGCCGCCCGCCCACTTAGGCCACCGACCCTTCCTGCACGTGTTCGCGGTAGACCGCCGTGAACGCCGACGGATCGACGCCGCCGGCGCTGGCGAAAACGGCCTTGCCGCCGTCGATGATCAGCACCTGTGTGGCGAGCTCGAGCCCCTTCTGGATGGAGTGGGTGACCATCACGAACGTGTGCTCGGAGCGGATCTCGGCGAGCAAGCCGTCAAGGATGTCGACGGCGCGCGGGTCGAGGCCCGAGTGCGGCTCGTCGAGGAGCAGCACGCGCGGCCGGTGCAGGATCGCGCGCGCGATCGCGAGCCGCTGACGCATGCCCTTGGAGAACGTGCGCACGACATCGTAGCGCCGGTGTGAGAGCTCGACGCGGTCGAGCAGCTCGGCGATGCGCTCGTCGCGGTCGCCGAGCCCGTACATGTCGGCGTAGAAACGCAGGTTCTCGTAGGCGGTGAGGTCCGGATACAGCAGCGGACTGTGCGAGATCATGCCGATCGCGGCGCGCACCGGCATCGCCTCTTCACGCGCATCGTAGCCGGCGACCCCGACCGTGCCCGACGTCGGCGCGGTGAGTGTGGCGAGGATGCGCAAGATGGTCGTCTTGCCGGCACCGTTGGGACCAAAGATCGAGAGAAAGCCGCCGCGCTCGACGTCGAAGCTGATGCCGCGCAACACCTCGCGCCGGCCGAAGGCCTTGGTGAGCTCGCGCACTTCGATGTCGGGTGCCGCGCCTGACGGCGCGGCGGCGGTGTCGGCAGCCTCGGGCACGGGGCCTATTCTACGTCTGTTTCGGCGGCGGGCTCGCCTGCGGCCGCCCGCCCACGCTTCGGCCAGAGCGAGACCACGGCCCCGCCGACCAGCATGAGCGAGCCAATCCAGAGGTAGCGGATGAGCGGGAACACGTCCACCTGGAGCGACACGAACTTGCTCTTCGCGTCGAACGTGTCGCTGGGCGAGACGAAAAGGTCCTGGCCCGCCGTCCCCAGGATCACGGCGCGCGGCGCCGCCTGGCCCTGGTCGAACTGCGACTTGGGAGGATAGACGTCGGTGTGCGGCGCCAGCGTGCCCACGTTAGCGCCGCCCTTCAAGACGTCGAACGTGGCGAAGGTGCGCTGCGCGTTCTGCGGCCCCGTGTC
>Ga0207931_1000305_pt1 | contig 18363 bp, 13 predicted proteins | sample NGESurdeep092012_2_FD_184478 | JGI IMG/M metagenome (GOLD analysis project Ga0207931, IMG submission 184478) | Arctic peat soil microbial communities from Barrow, Alaska - NGEE Surface sample 415-1 deep-092012 (SPAdes) | ecosystem: Environmental > Terrestrial > Soil > Wetlands > Peat ...
CGCAACCTCAGCATTGAAGGGCACTTCTCCTTTTGCAACTATTCAAAACCTTTTCGGTACTCCCTCACTTCCCCTTCCCACTGGGGCGTGAGTAAATACCTGACCAGAATAGAACATCTGTACGAATTCCGCCGTGTGGTAGAATACAGGCTGCTGTAAGGTAAAAGAGCAAGTTCACGGATTGATATTAGTAGCAATCACTGTCTATGCAAACTGAGCAAGCTAAACTCCCCCCGCCTCCGCGTCTGCTCGCCTCACTGATGGCGGGATTTGATTCTGTAGCCAACCACATTGCGGTCATCCTGCCGCCGGTGCTGCTCGACCTGTTCCTGTGGCTCGGCCCGCACCTGCACCTGAAGGAATTCCTCCAGCCGCTCATTGACCGCTTGCCTTCGCTGGCGAGCGCTTTCCCATCCAGTTTACCTGACCTGGCCACCGTTCAGACGGCCTGGACAGGCATTGCGGATAAATTCAACTTGTTTGTCATCCTGCGCACGTTCCCGGTCGGGACCACCAGCCTGTTGACTTTCGAGATGTCTGCGCAAAACCCGTTGGGGGTTCCGGCGAGCCTCGATGCCGGTTCGTTCATCGGGATCCTGGGCTGGGTATTATTCCTGGTCTTCCTGGGCTGGATAATTGGCGCCTTGTACTATTATTGGGTTTCCAAAGTGGCGCTTAAACCCGAAGTGCGTTCGCTCTGGAAATCCCTCAAACAGGCTGTATTGCTTTCGCTTATCTGGATGGGACTGTTGTTCTTCTTCGGGTTGCCTGTCCTGCTGTTGTTGTCGGTCCTGGAGGCCATCAGCCCGGTTTTGGGACAGGTGGTGTTATTTGCCGGGGCGTTGATTCTGATCTGGCTGTTGATACCGATCTTCTTCTCGGCGCACGGCATTTTTACCTTGCAATTGGACGCCCTGCGTGCCATCCTGAATAGCCTGCGCATGGTGCGCTTCACCCTGCCCAATACCGGCTTGTTCTTACTGATATTTGTAGTATTAAATCAGGGATTAAACTTTCTATGGAATACCCCCTCCCAGGATTCCTGGTTGATGTTGGTTGGCATTACCGGCCACGCTTTCGTCTCAACCGCACTGCTGGCGGCCAGTTTTGTCTATTATCGTGATATTAATGCCTGGTTGAAGGTGGTCTTCGAACAACTTCAACGGCAAACAACTTCAGCAAAAGCATAGTTTGCGGTAGTCCCGTCTCAAGCACGGGGAGGAATTTATGGCAGTAAATGGAAGTTACGATGCAAAAGATATCCAGGTCCTGGAAGGACTGGAAGCCGTCCGCCGCCGCCCCGGCATGTACGTGGGCGGTACGGACATCAAGGCCCTGCACCACCTCGTCTACGAAGTGGTGGACAACTCGATTGATGAGGCCCTGGCCGGGGTCTGCACCCGTATCGAAATTGTCATCCATCCCGATATGTCCGTCACCGTCATCGACAACGGGCGCGGCATCCCGGTGGACATGCACCCGACCGAGAAAAAGTCAGCCCTCGAGGTGGTGATGACCAAACTGCACGCCGGCGGCAAGTTTGGCGGCGGCGGCTACAAGGTCTCCGGCGGGTTGCATGGCGTGGGCGTCAGCGCCGTCAACGCCCTTTCAGAGTGGTGCGAGGTGGAAGTCCGGCGTGATGGCCAGATCCACTTCCAGCGTTACGAGCGCGGCTACCCGCATGAGCCGGTCAAGGTGATCGGCAAGGTCAAAGCCGATTTAACGGGCACGAAGACCACCTTCAAGTTCGACCCGCTGATCTTCACCGAAGTGCTCGAATACCGCTTCGACACCCTCGTACAGCGCTTCCGCGAGATGGCCTTCGTTACCCGCGGCACCACCATCTTCTTCCTCGACGAGCGCAGCAACCGCGAAGAGACTTTCTACTTCGAGGGCGGCATCACCTCCTTTGTGCGTTACCTGAACCGCAACCGCGAGACCCTGCACCCGGTGGTGCACGTTGAAAAGGATATCGAGGGCATCGGCATCGAATGCGCCGTCCAGTACACCGACGCTTACACAGAGTCTATTTACTCGTTCGCCAATACCATCAACACGGTGGACGGCGGCACGCACCTGACCGGGATGCGGGCAGCCCTGACCCGCGTGGTCAACGATTATGCCCGCAAGGGCGGGCTGCTCAAGGAAGCCGACCCGAACTTCTCCGGCGACGATACGCGTGAGGGTCTGACCGCCATCATCAGCATCAAACACCCCGACCCGCAGTTTGAGTCGCAGACCAAAGTAAAGTTGATGAACCCCGAAGTGCAGACCTACGTCACGCAGGTGGTGGGTGAGGCCTTCGGGACGTTCCTCGAAGAGAACCCGCAATCGGCCAAGACCATCATTGCCAAGTGTCTCACCTCGGCACGGGCGCGCGACGCGGCCCGCAAGGCACGTGACTTGGTCATCCGCAAATCCGCCCTGGAGAGTCTCACCCTGCCCGGTAAACTGGCAGACTGCTCCCAGCGCGACTCGTCCAAGACCGAACTCTACATCGTGGAAGGCGACTCGGCTGGCGGCTCGGCCAAGCAGGGCCGCGACCGGCATTTCCAGGCCATCCTGCCCCTGCGCGGCAAGATTTTGAATACCGAGCGTGCCCGGCTGGATAAGATCCTGGGGAACAACGAAGTCAGGGCGCTCATCTCGGCCCTCGGCACCGGCATCGGCGATAATTTCGATCTCGAGGGCCTGCGCTACGGGCGGATCATCATCATGACGGATGCCGATGTGGACGGCTCGCACATCCGCACGCTGCTGCTGACCTTCTTCTTCCGCTACATGCCCACCCTGATCGACGAGGGTCACCTCTACATCGCCCAGCCGCCGCTCTACCGCCTGGCTTACAAGAACCAGGTTCATTACGCTTACAACGATGCCGACAAAGACAAGCTGCTTAAAACGCTGGGCGTCAGCCCCGACAAGGTCAGCCTGTCGCGCTATAAGGGCCTGGGCGAGATGAACCCGCAGCAGTTGTGGGATACCACCATGAACCCGCTCAACCGCACCCTGCTGCTGGTGACCGTGGACGACGCCGCCGAAGCCGACCGCACCTTCGACATGCTGATGGGCGACGCCGTGGACCCGCGCAAGAGGTTCATCCAGACCCACGCCAAGGCCGTGAGGAATTTGGATATTTAGAAACGCAGTTTGTCGGATCTCGTAAAGTTTGGCACTGGTACATATAAAGTATGGCACTGCCCTGCCGGGTTCTTTTGGTAGGGTAGTTTTTCATGTCGACCTTCTGTTAAGGGCAGTGATTCTTATGTGTAGATCTCCTCTGTCTCTAATAAATTACTGGTATGATAATTCTATAAATAAGGGGTTAAAGCCCCTCTAATGAGAATTCTTCGTCCGGCCCACCCAGGATAGATTCTTGCATTCGCCGAAGTGTTCTCGAAATATCCGGTAGTACATCAACTCCTCTTTGCTGTTTAAAGTCCAGCCATTGGGCAGCAACTTTTCGCGCTCGAAATCAGTCGTGGAGATGCGTATTTCCGCATTCTGGGCAAGGAGTTCGCCCACCCCCGCGCCATCCCAGAACTTGGCTTTTGGCCGGTTGAGGATGCTATCGGGCAGTTTCCCGGCCGCTGCCTGCCGTAAAATCCATTTTTCCACTCCATCCTTGATCTTGAGCCCCTGTGGGATTCGTAAGGCGTAGTCCAGAACCTCCGGATCGAGGAAGCTGACATAAACGATCAGGCCATGCGCCGAAGCGCAGCGGTCCACACGCTGGAGGGCCGTGTTGTGAAGCCGATTGGTGATCTCCACCAGTTCGCCGGCCAACGAACCGGGTGCAAGCGATTTGAGATATTCATAACCGGCAAAGAGCTCGTCGGCGCCCTCGCCCGAGAACACGGCCGGCACATATTGAGAGGCCAACCTTGCTACAAGATAGTTTATGAGGCTCGAACGCACCAGCAAGGCATCAAATGACTCCAGGTGATAGATAACCTCCGGCAGGATGGCCAGGCAATCTTTCAAGCTCACGATGGCCTCATGGTGTTCGGATTGGAGCTGCCTGGCGACCAGGAGGGCATGTTTCAGGTCGGGTGCGCCAGGCAACCCTCCTGAAAAGGTGTGGAGGCGGCGGACATGCGGCCTCGCCAGGGCGGCCAGCAGGCTGGAATCCAGCCCTCCGGACAGCCAAACCCCGGCTTCCCCCCCGCCTGTGTGTTTTTGAACCGCAGTCTCCAGCCTGCGGCATAATTCCCGCGCAATCTCCTCGGAAGAGACCTGTAAGGCAGGTTGGGTGGTAATCGGCTCGTAAAGGTACAACTGAGTCCCTTCAAAGATGTGACCGGGAGGTAATTCGTTCACATCGGAGGTCGCCTCTAGGAGAGCCTTCACTTCCGATGCAAAACAGAGTGACCCATCTGCGGTATGACCATAAGACAGGGGGGCGGCTCCCACGGGGTCGCGCTTGAGGATGAAACCGTCCACATTGGCCATGGCGAAATGCCCGTTATCTACCTCATCGATCGCGATCCCGGAGCGTTCGAGTAACTGGCCGGCCTCGCGTTGAGAGTCGGGCCACACCACCCCCAGCGTACCCGATTTGTCTTCGAGCACAAATCTCCCGGCCGGCCCGCGATGAGAGATCTTATTCAACATGAGATTGACCAATGCCGATTTATCAGGTTTATCTATTCCGGCGATCCCTGCCATTGTTCCGCTCCTATTCTCGTATGCCTTCGATGACGTAACGGGTCAACTCGGTTACGCTCAAGTCGCCGATGCCCAGTTTATCCACCGTCCGGCCGCGCTTCCAATAATCGGTACGATGGACGATGCAGGCCAGGCGGATGATACTGTCCATGCCGCGTACCGAGACGCCGAAGCGTTCCCCCAACGACGCCATGGGGACCATGCTCATCGGCACATCTTCGAAAATATAGCGGTGACTAAGGGTGGTGGGGGCTTTGATTCCGTAATAGCCGGGCTGGTTTTGAATGGCGTCATGCAGATCCTCGCCCGTGGTATCGTAAGCCATTTTGAGCCATTCCAGGGCGGTGCGGGCGCGAATACCAAGCGAGGAGGCGACCGTTACGCGCTCCCGATCCAATGCTTCGAGTACACGTGCAACCGAGGGCGTCACCCCATCAATATAGAACTGGTAATCGCCATGCGTGGCTTCGATCCATCCGGCATTCAGGAGGGTCAAGGCCGGGTGGAAAATGGCCCCCATATTGTTCACCCCGGTGTTCAGTACGTTCACGCCGTCAATGAACTGTGGATAGATCGGATGAATGGCGTCCAATACCCGCTCATTACGAATGGCGGGAAGAGCGGCCAGTGGGACAGCTTCTTTGATGCGGAAGATACGCGCCTGGGCCGGGCCGTCCGAGCGGCTGGCGTAGATAAAGGTTTCCGCTTCTGCAATGGTGACGTCCGCCGTGCAGCCCTCATCCCGAAGCACTTTGGCAAATTCCAGAGCCCCGCCAGTGCGTCCCGGATTGAGAATGACGATTTGCCCATTTTTGAGATACCTGGCGGCAGCTTTCGCAATATCGGCATGTGCGGAGGAGGGCACGACCACCATGATCATCTGCGCTTTCTTTAACGCCTCGCCCATATCCGAGGTCGCATTGACGAGCTTGCCAAAGCCATGCGGACCGTCCTCGGCGCTTTCCAGCTCGATCCCGCCGCGCTTTTTTATCACGCTGATATGGTCGAAGGTGCGGTTATAGAGCGTGACCTTTAGACCCATCAATGCCAGATGGGCCGCCATGGCCTTGCCGCCATGACCGGCGCCGATGACCGTGTATTTCTCGGAGGTGTTCATACTTACTCCTTTCCGACTATCGCCAGACGATCTTTTTCAGGCAACGGTCGGCCTTTGGCATTAACCGCCAGGCACATCCCGTTGACGATCTGCGTGCGGACCGCGCCGCACCCAAACCGGTTGTTCTTTAGCTGGGGCGCGTCCAGGATGCCTGAGGTGACGGCTGCCGCCAGGGTGGCCGCATCGGTCCAGGGATCGTCCATGCCCGGGGCGGCCAGCGAGCGGATGGCTCCCAGTGTGAGGCGCGCCTCGGCCACGAGTTCGTCCCTGCGCTCATGCACGCGCGGGTCGGCCCCGGGGTCCGGGGCGCCGCGCACGGCGTTCTCGATCGCCCGGCGGGCGATCTTGCTGGCCGCGATCACGTCCTCTGCCGTGGCGGCATGGTCGGCCTCCGTGTGCCCGACGATATGGATGATGTCCGGCCGGAGCGCCATCTGCAGGTAGATGCTGGCTGCCAGATGGCCGCGCGCCGCCTCCGGGTCGAGTGGGTAACTGAGCAGGCCGGTGCGGGTCTGCTTCCAGATATGGAAGTCCGGTCCGGATAGGGGCGCAACCAGTTCCAGGACAGCCAGCATCTTTGCCAGGTCCATGGCATCTGACAACCCCGGCGGACTGTTGAACATCATCTGGGCTGTGTAATCCCTCACGCCAAAACTTTTGGCATTATAGGCCGACAGGAATGCCGATACGACGAAGACCACGTCGGGGGCGTCACGCATACCCCAGTGATGGGGCTCGTTCAGCTCGACCGGGATGCCGCGTTCCCCGTACCAGGCCATCACCTGCTGGTGCTCGCGGATCGAGCCTTCCAAACACCATGGCCCGCGCCCATCCATCTGGTTGAACCAGAAGAGCGGGATGGCGCACCAGGCATTGTGAATGGTTTCGGTCAGGACTTCCGCGTAGCGGATGAAGTCATCGGTGCCGGAATAGGCGCGCATGAGCGGGAAGTTGCCGCGGCGGCTGGCCGAGAAAAGGAGGCGGAAGTCTTCCGGGGTCCGGACCGGGACGCCGCCCGCCCCTTTCCGGCGTGGGTCCTGCCGCTCGGGGTGGAAGAAATTCTCCTGGGCATCCTGGTCGGTCCCCAACGAGATCAAGTCGAGGGCCTGGGAGTCGGCAATTTTGGTGATCCCATCCAAAGTGGCTTCCATCGTCGGCAGGCCGAAGTGGTGGCGCAGGATGGGGTAGGGACTCTTCCAAAGGATGCGTGCGATGGTTGTCTGCGGAAAGTCAGTCTCGGTCAGGTCCCCGGCCGGCTGACCCTTGAGCCAGGCCAGCACCTGCTCGGGGGTCTCGCTGCCACCAAAAACCTTCTCAAAAAATCCCAGTCGGGCGGCGCGTTCGGCTACAGGTGGGGTGCCCGCGAAGGCGAAGCGGATGCCACTTGCCTGGAGGTCGGAGGCAGCTTCGGCAAATTCACCCAGCAGCCGCTCCCCGGTCTCGGGCGTGAGCCGGTACGAGACACCGACCAGGTCGGCCTTTTCCCGGCGGGCAGCCGCGAGCACGTCTTCGATTGAGACCGCAGGACCCAGGAAGACCGTCCGCCAGCCGGCGGCTTCTGCCAGGCGGAGGAAGTTCGATACACCTGCCACGTGGACACATTCACCCAGGGCAGCAGCCACGACTGTTTTCATATCAAACTTTCCTTTCTCCTTTACCGGTAATCATCGGTTTGACCATGCCTGTAGCGACCAACCTTTCAGCTTTTTCTTCCATCATACCATCAACACGGTGGACGGCGGCACGCACCTGACCGGGATGCGGGCGGCCCTGACGCGCGTGGTCAACGATTATGCCCGCAAGGGCGGGCTGCTCAAGGAAGCCGACCCGAACTTCTCCGGTGACGGGCGCGTGCTGGCCGACGCCTGGCAGGCCCGGGCGGATTTCTTTATCACGCTTGACCGCCAACATTTCCTGGATAACGAACATCTGCGCGCGGCCCTGCCCTTTCCGCTGGGCACGCCCGGCGATTTCCTGCTCTGGTAGCGTCAGAACTACATCGAGAAAGCAATGTGACCTCCGAGCAAGTGCTCCTCCCCATTTTCTGTACTTGTATAGACCGGAGAGATAGAAACCCAGAAATGGGGGGACAAGAGGGGGGCTCGCGCAAAAACGACTGGGTCTTTTTCGTGTTTAGCGCTTTAATCTTCCCTTAAAAATGCCACTGCCTTCCCAACATCATCGTTCATCACCAGCGACAGACTATATCCCGGGCGGAAGTCGTCCACTTTGACCAGGCGCAGGGTCCGCAGCAAGGTTTCATCGGCGGCCAGAAAGTCGGTGAGACGGTTGGGGGTTTTATCGAAAAAGCCCCGGTTGAAGACGGAGTCGTTGTCGTCCAGGTTGACGTTCAACGGGTAGATGTGAGCCTCCATCAGGTCCTGGAAGAAATGCGTGCCGAACGACGGCTCCAAGTCCGGGCCGACGCCCTTGCCGGTCAGTTCCACCAGGGCATGGGTGTGGTAGATATCCCCGTAGGCGATGCTGACACCCAGGTCCGGCGTCGATGTCCCCCAGCGGCCGGGGCCGACGCAGATGAAGGTCTCGTCTTTCAAGGCGGCGTTGAGACTGCCGATGGCGCGTTCCAGCCGGTTGCGTTCGGCGGGAGAAGCCAATGAGAAATAGCCCTCCGGCGGGACGAACAGCACCCAGCGGATGCCGGTCACCTTGCCATGCGGAACCATGCGGCGGGTCGCAAAAATGACATCCGCCGGGTCGAGCAGGGCGGGCAGGTCCACTTCGCCGCCCTCGCTGAGGGCACTCTGCGGACGGCACTGGAGCAGCGTGATACGGATCTCGGAATGGGCGGCCTGCGGGTCCATGATTTCGACGGTGAATTCGGTATCCACCGGGGAATCATAATGCTTTTCAAGAGTGGTGAGGATGGTTTTCATGTGCCCGGCGAAGGGCGTACGGCGCAGCAGACCATCGAAGGTGACCACGAGATTTTCCGGGTTCACCAGGCTGGTGCGGATGTTCTCGACGAAGCCGCTCTCGTCCACCTGGGCAATGTTCCGCAGGGCGGGATATTGCGGGTTTAGCACCTCGCGGACGGGCAGGGTTTTCATGGCATTGTCTTCCAGGTCGAGCAGGTCTACAAACTGCTGGGAGTGCTGGCGGATGGCTTCGGTGGAATCGGCCGGGAGCAGGAGCGGGTGGCTGAGCGCCACGAGGCGGGGTTGGTCGTCGCCGAACGCTTCGACGGCGCGTGTTCCCAGCCCCCACACCAGGCGCAAGAAGCCATCCTCTTTGCGGATTTGCGGCGACCAGCGGTACAGGTTACGGCTGAAGGCCACACCTGCAGCCTGGGGCAGGAAATAACGCCCGAATTGCTCCCCCTCCACGAACTGGACAAGCACGGCGATACGCTCGTCGTAGTCCACCAGGCCTTTCTGGTGGCGGTAAAGCAGGGCGTTCGGGTTCACGCACGAGGCATAGACGCGGGCGATGGCCTCCGTCAGAGCAGTGAGGTTTTCTTTGGGTAAACCCTGATTGGGACAGAAGAAACTGTCATATTTCCCGGCAAAGGAGGTGCCGAAGTTATCCTCCAGCAGGCTGGACGAGCGCACAATGAGCGGGCGTTTCCCGGCCTCGTCCAGGATGACGCGCAGGCGCTCGAGGAGGTCCTCGGGGAACGTTCCTTTGACAAAGTCACGCACGATCCTGGGATAGTCGCTGCGCATCCTGGCTTCGGTCTTGTATTTCTGGTCGGACCAGTGGATCAGGCCATTAGCCGCCATGAAGGCATAGAACATATCTGAGGCGAGGAAATAGGATATGGGGATACGCAGCGTTTCCTGGATCTCGGGCGGAGCCATGTCTCGAAGGATACGGTACGCCAGCATCATCCCCGCCGCCTTCCCGCCGATCTTCCCGTATCCGATTTTGCGCTGGCGGATCTCTTTCAAGTCCTCCACGGTGAACCACTTGCGGGCGATGTTCAAATACGCCAACTGGTCGCTGATCATGGTACGGATGAGCACTACCTTGATCTCTTGAAGGCGCGCTTCCAGCTTTTTGCGCCTGGCAGCGGGCAAGCGTTCGATGTATTCCGCCTGCTCGAAGAGCATATCCTGTGGAGCCAGTTCGGGGTTGAACGTGATCAGGTCGGGGGTCTCGCCGCGCTCGGCCAGGATTTCCTTGACGATGCGTTCAAAGTCCTCGTAGAGCAGGTTGTAAGCGAAGTAGAAATCCGTCTGTGCGTCACGGACGCGATCCAGCCTTTTTTCCCACAGATCATAGGCTTCCTCAGTGTATGGGTTGTGCAATCCCTCGCGTGCCTGGGACTGAACGGCCTTTTCGCGCACATCGGCTTCGAAAGTCTCGGGCGTAACGATGCCGCGCTCGAAAAGTTCGCGCCGCATGCGGGCACGTATGCGGGTCCGGAGAATCGGGTACTGCCGGATGATGAGGTAAATGTCCAGGGTGAGGTCGGAGGAATGGGTGGATGTGGGCATAGGTCAATTTTAACAAAAGTAGGGGCGCAACTCACTGCGCCCCTACGGGGACGTTCACCAATTTTAACCGAGATGCATCGGCATGATGACGTGCAGGAAGTTATCATCTCCCACCGGGCGGACGACACCCGGGGCATTCGCGGCGGAGGTCTCCAGCGCCACGTTGGGCGATTTGACCACTTCCAGCACCTCGCGCAGGTACTTCACATTGAAGGCAATCAACAGACCGACGCCGTCAATCGTCGCCGCCACCACCGTCTCGTTCGAACCGGTCTCCTCGGACTGGGCGGAGATTTCCACCGAGCCGGGTTCCAGTTCGCCTGAGGATTTGATGTTGAAGCGGGCCACATTCGAGCCTTCGCGGGCGAAGATCTCGGCCTGCTTGCAAGCCTTGAGCAGGGCCGGGGTCGAGAGGATGGTCCGGGACTTGTACGAGCGCGGGATGATCTGCTGGTAATCGGGGAAGGTCCCGTCAATCAACTGCGAGACCACTTCCACTTCCTTCATGCGGAAGACCACCTGTCCGCGGCCCTTGGGCATGACCATTGAAATCATCTCGTTGCCGTCACTGGCCACGCGCGCCAGTTCGCCCAAAGCGCGCGCTGGGATGATGGCTGTAAACGGTTGCACGGCGGGCTGGGACAGGGTCCCCTTGCGCACCGACAGGCGGAAACCATCCGCGGAGGCCATCGTAATGGTATCCTTTTCCACCGTTACCAGCACACCCATCAGCACCGGACGGGCCTCATCCACCGAGGCGGCGAAGACCACCTGCGAAATCATATCCTTGAAATCGGCCACGTTCAGCAGGATAGAGCCTTCCATGTCCGGGATGGGAAGGGGCGGGAACTCCTGGGCGTCAATACACTTGATGTCGGTGTTCGAGGCACCGCAGCGCACGTTCAGAGTCTGGGTGGAAGCGTTCAGGTTCAGGCTGACCTGCTCCTGCGGCAGTGTCCCGACCAAATCGGCGAAGGTGCGCGCCGGGACGGTGGTCGAGCCTTCCTCTTCGATCTTGGCACCGATCCAGCAGGTGATGCCCAATTCCAGGTTGGTGGCCGACAGGCGCAGACGGCCTTCGTCACTGGCGATCAGGACGTTCGAGAGTACCGGCAGGGTGCTGCGCGGCGAAACAGCGCGAGAGACAGTGCTCAACCCACGAGCCAGGTTTTCTTGTAAGACGGTTACTTTCATCGCTCAGTCCTCTCCTTCGGATAGGGCAACATAACATCACTCTATCCGAAGTATATCCTGAGACCGTCAAAGTGAAAAGACGGTTAACGGAACAATAAGGATGCGCCCAGGCTGACCAGCAAGCCCAGGGCTTCCAGACCAAACAACCCGGCGATGACGTACAGGAAAATCATCCAGCCGGAGACGGCGGCTTTCTGGCGGACTTCCTGCCCTTCAGCCAGTTGACGCAGGGTCAGCGCGGCCTGGTTCAGGTCGGCCTGCGCGCTGCCGACCCACACCCAACCCGCCGCAGTGCGCGGGACCACGAGCCGGCTGCCGGTAAAATTAACCAGCCACTTCCGCAGTGACTCGGGCGGGTCGAGTGCCAGGCCGGACGGTAGAATGACGGCCTGCGTGGTAGTCCCGGTTCCAGCGGAGTAGTCCTGGTTCCCGGACGGGGCACGGGACGAGGCCGTCTCTTTTGCCACAGGCTGGCTGACCATTTGGAGCGCGGCGGGCAGGCGCGGGGTCTGTTTTTGAACCGCAGCCAGCATAGCCGGGCCGAAGGTCCCGTTTTCCACGTCAAAAATCAGGGTTGGGAAAGCGGCGTGCTTTTCGGTCAGGGCGCGCCCGGCTGTTTTCCCATCCTTGCCCAATGTCAGGCCGTGGTAGACGCCCAACAGGACGAACAGGGCCAAAGTTTCCAGGGCTTTCATCGACCCCTGTAAAACGTTTGAGGCACCGCCGCCCAGCAGGGCATTGAGTAGGAGGTAGACCAGGCTGCCGGCGGAGATCATCCCACCGATAACGCTGACAAAGAGCGCCAGGTAAAGGTAGATTTTGCGGACGAGCGAACGCCGGGCGTGGTCGCCGGCATCGCCGGAGGAGAGCGCCTCGTCTTGCATCGGCCTCCAGGTCAGAAGCCAGAGCGGAAGGCCCACGCCGAGGGTGGAGAGAGCCGCCGTTAGGCTTAGACGCAGTGTGCCGCCCCAGGCCTGGCCGCCGAGCAGCGCGTCCACGATAAAGGCGAGCAGCATTCTCAGGCCAATGAAAGCGGCTCCCAGCCCAATGGCAGACAGGATGTAGGAATACAGGCGGCGCATCCCGGAGCGGCGCGGGGCGTCGGGGACTTCGCTCATCGAACGCGTCAACCAGTTGCCGTAATAGGCCCACACACCTGCCAGCGGGACGCCGATGGAAAGCGGAGCGCTGATCTGCTGGACGAAGTTCTGCAACAACATCTTCTCGCCCATTATCTGCCGCAGGAGCAGGTAAAGTACGATCCCACCCGAGGTCAGGACGGTGATGACGCCTGCCAGGGACAGGGCGTAGAGCAGTCCCAACCGCAGGAGCGACTCGCGCTCCACAGGCTCCGAAAGGGACTCCTGGACCGTGTTCCAGGCCCAGACCCAGACTGGGGTGCCGACCAGGGTCAGCGCCAGGCCGTTGATGAAGTCTGCCCGCAGCAGTGCGCCAAATGTGCTGGGCGGGATTTGCAGGATGAAGAGCAGGATTTGCTGGACTCCGGCAACGGTCAGCAGCAGGCCATAAAGCACCCACAGGTAGCGGGAGATGCGGCGCACGTTGATGAAAGTTTCTTTGAGGGTAATTTGTTTCCAGTCGGCGCGCAGGGCGGTGACGAAATAGGACGCGATCAGAGCGTTCATTAGCAGGGCGATGAGGTTGTCGCTCCAGGTCTGCTGGCTGCCGACTACTGCCGCCAGACGCGAGAGGTGATTAGCATCCAGGAACAGGCGGTTGATGATTGCCAGAAAACTCTGGATGGCCGGGATGAGCGTGGACAGCAGGACGGCGTACAGGAAGAAGGCGCGTATGCCGGAGGCGTGCTCGTCTATTTCCCGACGGGCGTCACGCTGGACCACCCACCAGTGCAACCCGAAGACCGGCATGCCAACGAGGATGAGCGCCAGCGCCTCGGCCAGCCGTGTCGCGCTCCCGCCGATGACAGCCGGGACGAAGATGGAACGCAGCAGACCGATCAGCCCCCACAGTACCACTTCCAGGCTGATAAAGGCTACCGCATAAAAGTAGAGACGGCGAATGGTACGCATATGACCTCCTCCCTACGGTTTCACCGGCTGAGGCGTCGGCTGGTACCAGTCATAAGCCCAGTAAGGGTAGGGCATGTAACTGATTTTCCAGGCTCCGCCCTGCTGGACGAGAGAGGCTGTGCCGGTCGAACTCGAGCTTTGCGTGAAAGGCCCGCCGCCAGCGTAGAGCACGGTCACACTGACTGTAGCCTCGCCGTTGTTGATATACTGGACGCTCCCAACCTGGAGGGCGTTGCTGGAAACGTCCAATTGGTTGGTCAGGAAAGTGTGGCGGAAGGCATCGTAAGTTGGCTTGTTGTCTTTGTCGGCCAGGTAGTTATAGGCGCGTTGGAAGTCCTGTTTTTGCAGGGCCAGGGCGTAATTGCGGATTACGCCTTCCGGCGTGTCATCCGCGACGTAAACCTGCGTATCCTGGCGGATGAAGAACAGCGCCAGCGCAGCGACGACCAGCAAACCAATAAAGATCAGAATCCCCAGCAGAAAGCGGTCTTGTTTCATTCTTCACCTCCGATAAACTTGATTGGTTTTCATTTGGGCGGATTTTCCGGGTTGGAGCAGGATGACCAGGAAGGGTCCCAGCGCCGGGACGAGCAGTGCGAACAGCCCCCATAACGTGTACTGGCTGAAGGTCAACGGCTGGCGGCGCAGGTACAGCATCGCCAGTATGTACAAGGCGACCAGAGTACCAGCCAGCAACAGCCGCAACGCTTCAGCGTTCATCTGGATTGATTGTATCTTTTTTCCAGTTGAGAAGCAAGCGACGGCACCCTGAAGTTTTGATTTGATATTTCTCTGCGTTTATGAAACATCTTTTTGTGTCTTTGCGAGCTGCGTTCTTCGCGACGATGCAATCCCCTTGCCGGTTGGGAGACTGCTTGCCCTTCGGGTGCGATGTCGGTGGAAGAACGCCGCCTCGCAGTGACATATAATTGTGTGTTTGCAAGAGGGCAATTTGGTATACTTATCCAATCTCATTCAAGGAGCAAACCATGTCCACCCCTCCCCGCTGGGACCTGTCCAACGTCTACCCATCGCTCGAATCCAAAGAATTTGAAACCGCCATTGCCACCGTCAAGAGCCATATTGACGGACTGGAAAAGCTGTTTGCAGAAAAAGTCGCCAGGATGGACGCCAAAACTCCGGTCAAAGAATTGTCCGGTGTCGTCGGCGAGGCCATTGACCGATTCAATGCCCTGTACGAATCCTCGGGTACCGTGCGCGCCTACATTCAATCGTTCGTCGCCACCGACTCGCATAATACCCAGGCCATGAAGAAAATGTCCGAATTCCAGATGGTTGGCGTGCGGATGCAGAATCTTGGCAACCAGTTCCAGGCCTGGGTGGGCAAGATCGCCCCGGTGCTGGAGAAAGTCATCCAGGCTAACCCCATCGCGAAAGCCCATGCCTTCTCGCTGCGCGATACCGCCGAGCAAAGCAAGTACATGATGTCCGAGCCGGAGGAAGCCCTGGTGGCCGAACTTTCCCTGAGTGGAGCCAGCGCCTGGGGCAAACTGCAGGGCACCGTCACCTCGCAACTGACCGTGGACTTTGAACTGGACGGCAAAACCCAGAAACTGCCCATGCCTGCTCTCATCAACCTGCATTCACACCCGGACGAGTCCGTGCGCCGCCGGGCGTACGAGGCCGAAATAGCAGCCTGGAAAACGGTCGAAGAGCCGCTGGCGGCCTGCATGAACGGTGTGAAAGGGACGGCCAACACGCTCAATCACCACCGCGGGCGGACCGACGCGCTGCATCCCGCTATTGACATGGCCCGCATCGACCGTCTGACCCTGGAAGCCATGCTGGGCGCGATGGAAGCCTCTTTCCCAACCTTCCGCAAATACTTCAAAGCCAAGGCCAAACGGTTTGGTAAAGAAAAACTGGCCTGGTGGGACATTTTCGCCCCGGTTGGCAAGGCCGAGAAGAAATATACCTTTGACGAAGGGCGTGATTTCATCATCGCCAACTTTGGCAAGTTCTCTCCCGAACTGGCCGCTTTTGCCAAACGCGCCTTCGACCAGCGCTGGATTGACGCCGAACAGCACGAAGGCAAGCGCGGCGGCGCCTTCTGCATGGGCGTGCCCGGGGTCAAGGAGAGCCGCGTGCTGTGCAACTTCGACGGCACGCTCGACCAGGTCAGCACCATTGCCCACGAACTCGGCCACGCTTTTCATAACGAGTGCGCCTACCAGGCTGGCAAGACCGAGATCCAGCAGGACACGCCCATGACCCTGGCCGAAACCGCCTCCATCATGAACGAGACCATTGTCATGGAAGCCGTCCTGTCGCAGACCACCGACCCGCAGGAACAGCTTGCCATCATCGAAACGCAGTTGATCGGCGATACCCAGGTGATCGTGGACATCTACTCGCGCTACCTGTTCGAGAAGGAAGTCTTCGAGCGCCGCGAAAAATCCGAGCTTTCCGCCGGGGATCTGTGTGACATCATGGAACGAGCCCAAAAAACCGTCTACGGCGACGGCCTGGACGAGAAAACCCTGCACAAGTACATGTGGACCTGGAAGCCGCACTATTACTATGCTGGACTCTCGTTCTACAACTTCCCCTACGCTTTCGGCCTGCTATTTGGGGCGGGGTTGTACGCCATCTACCAGCAGCGCGGCGCGGACTTTGTGGCTGATTACAAAAACCTGCTGGCCTCCACCGGCGAAGCCTCCGCCGCGGACCTGGCCGCCCGCTTCGGGATCGATATCCGCTCGCGCAAGTTCTGGGAAGACAGCCTGGGTGTGATTGCCAGGCGCATTGAAAGATATTGCGAACTGTAGGTCATATCTCAGACGGGACCTGCCATTAGCCCCCACCCCTGCCCCCCCCGAATTTCGGGGGGGGGAAAAAAACTAATCGGTGTTTGGTGAGAGGTGAAGCCGCTCACCAAACACCGATTTCATTACCCACACGTCAGGCATTAAGCCTTCTCTTGCGTTTTGGTGCTTTCGGTGAGGAACATTTTTGGTTCCCGGAGAAGCGCACCCAGGAGGATGCCCAATGCCATCAGTGCGATGAGCACAACCAGGGAAGTTGTCATCGAACCGGTTTGCGGGGATTTGAAGGCGTCCATGGCGAAGATGAAGACGATCCCGGAAATTTGCCCCATCAGGATGAGCAGTCCGTTCGAGGTACCCTCCGGCGTGGGATAAGTGACCTCAGCCCCATATTGGAATCCGATCGGTCCCGAGCTGAGCAGGAAGAAGCCCAGCGTGAAGGAGGCCGTGAGTAGCAGCCAGTAGCTCGCCGCGTAAGCGATCCCGACCAGCCCCACCGTCGCCCCGACCAGCGCCAGGACGATAAACGGTACCCGCTTGCGATAACGGTCAGAGAGGGACGGGACGACCAGGGCGCCGACAATGCCCCCGACGATCATCAGCCCGCCGACGGTCCCGGCCTGGGTGCTGGAGAAGCCGCGCGGCGCGATGATATTCTCGATCCAGGTGGTAACGGCATTGAAAACCCCCAGCCCGACAAAGAAGATGACCAGGAGCAGGATGAAGTTCCGCTGGCGAAACATCTGTTTGAAACCGTCGAAGACCAGCGAGCGCACTTCCATCCCCGGAGGGCAGGGCGGAGTCGCCGGTCGCTCCCTGGCAAAGACGAAAAAGACCAGCGCGGCGACCACGGACACAATCCCGTAAGCGACCAGCATGCCGCCGATCTGGAAATGGAGCGTCAGGAAGGGGGTCAACCCCAGGCCCAGGAAGATACCGAGGTACATCGCCAGCGACCCAAGCCCGGAGGCGGTGGCCCGCTCGCGGACCGGGAACCAGCGCGCCGCCACGGTGGTCACCGCATTCAGGATGAACGGCTGCCCGACGGCGATCCCGATCTGGGCAACCAGCACCAAGGTATAACTGGAGGCGGTCAGGCCGCGCATCAGGCCGAAGATGCCGGTGAGGACGGCACCAATCCCCACCGCCACCCGCAGGCCGTAGGTATCGATCACCCACGAAGCCGGGATCGAGATGACGATGTAGACGATCATGAAGATCATGGATAAAAGCCCGATGCTGAGGTCTGAGACGCCGTAGAACTTGACCGCGTCGCTGGTGATCGAGGCGAAAGTGATCCAGAGCAGTTGGTTGACCGCTACGATGAACATAAACACGACCAGCATGACCCAGCGGTAACCGTAAACTTTAAAGTTGTCTTCTTTCATAAAAAAAACTCCTTCCAGAATGGGATGGGCTTGCATATAGAACAAACCCCTTGCCGGACAGGGAGTTGCTTCCGGTTGTTTGCCAAAATAAAGGCTCGTCATTTGTTTGTTTCCAGGAAAAAAAGAGGAACAAACAAATCCTTCCAGAAGGACACCTGGACGGTGTGCGGGGACCTTCGGCGGGTACGATGTCGCGCAGTATATCATACCGCGGGGCACCCCTTTAGGGAAGCGGCAGAACACCGATGTAAGCCTTCCGAATTTAGGTCACTTTTTTGTAAATTTCGCGGAACGAATCCCCTTCACCCTGCCCCCTTCACCCTTCGGGTACTTTGCGGGGACCTTCGGCGGGTACTGCGCGGGGACGATGTACGATCCCCCCTTGGTCCACCCAAATGGGAGGACGAGGCAGAACGGTGAGGGAGGAGATTACTTCCCCTGCGGGACGATGTCGGCGTCTCACATCGACGAAATGAGCCGTCGATGTGACTGATGGCGGACTTCTTCGAGCTATTTAGATGGTAAGGAGCTGAATAGAGTTCATGAATATGACTTCGAGATCATCTCTCTATACCGGACACAACGCAACTGAAGTTCAAAGCTATTATATAGAACAAGTGTTCTTATGTCAAGTGGGATTAAGAAAAAACGCTTGGGGCTGAAATAAAAGAATTTGGAGGCATTGCTGGCAGGAATCTATCC
>Ga0207931_1000307_pt1 | contig 18267 bp, 16 predicted proteins | sample NGESurdeep092012_2_FD_184478 | JGI IMG/M metagenome (GOLD analysis project Ga0207931, IMG submission 184478) | Arctic peat soil microbial communities from Barrow, Alaska - NGEE Surface sample 415-1 deep-092012 (SPAdes) | ecosystem: Environmental > Terrestrial > Soil > Wetlands > Peat ...
CCGGCTCGTGCTCGTCGACGCCGGCGAGCCACCCGGCGCGCCGGTCGCCCTGCGCCGCGGCCGCTTCGAAGTCGCGCGTGGCCTGGACGGCGAGGCGCGCGCCGCCGTCGTGCGCTGGTACACGGAGCGCGCGGGGGCCCTGATCGGCGCGCGCGTCGCCCACTATGCGCCGCTCGTAGGCGCGACCCCCGCCGGCGTCGCGGTCCGCGATCTCGGCACGCACCGCTGGGGCGTCTGCGACGGCCGCACGCGCGTCGTCGCCTTCCACTGGGAGCTGGTGCTCCAGCCACCCGGGATCGTCGACTACGTCGTGGTACACGAGCTCGCCCACCTGCTCGCGCCGAACCACGGGCCACGGTTCTGGCGGCGGGTGGCCGCCGTCATGCCCGACTGGAAACGGCGACGCGCGCGGCTCTCGAGCCACTCACATGGCCACGCGATCTGAGAACGCGGCGCGCCACATCCATGTGCCGCCGCGGCGCCAAGCGGGTAGAGCTACCTCGCGGATGACCCGAGGAGGCCCGATGAAGTCCCTTCACGCAACCGTCGATATCGACGCTCCCGCGGAGCGCGTGTGGCAGGTCGTCAGCGACTTCGGACGCTACCCCGACTGGAACCCGTTCATCGTCCGCGCCGCAGGCGAGCTGCGCGTCGGCGAGCGCCTGGACATCACCATCGCGGCCCCGGGCATGAAGCCGGTGAGCTTTCGGCCGCGCGTGTTGGACGTCGAGCCGGGTCGCCTCGTCCGCTGGAAGGGCGAGTTCAAGCTCGCCGGTCTGTTCGACGGGCGCCACGCGCTGATCGTCGATCCGCTGGACGGTGGGCGTTCGTGCTTCACGACCCACGAGGACGTGACCGGCATCCTGCTTCCGTTCGTGGGCAAGGTGATGACGGCGTCCCAACAGGGATTCGAACTGATGGCTCGCGCGGTCAAGGAGCGCGCCGAAGCCTAGGAGAGGGCGGGCGGCGCGGGCGCGGCGGGCTTTGCCCGCCGCAGACCCGCCGCCCGCCTGATGGTCTGCGCGCATGCAGAACCTGCCTCAATGGGTCGTCCCCGTCTGGCTCGAGCGGCTCGGACGCGCGAGCTGGCTCGGGCTGGGCTTGGCCCTCTCGGGGGTCGTGGTGATCTGGCTCTTCGCGGTGACGCGCACCATCACGCTCCCGCTTTTGCTCGCGATCCTCGTCGCCGCCGTGTGCTTCCCCGCGGTCGACTGGCTCGAGGCCCGACGCGTGTCTCGATGGACTGTCGGATAGCGCCGCCGGATCGCAGATCTCCGGCGCCCTCGACAGACTCGCCACGTCGCTCAACGACACCTGGCAGAAGCTGTTCGAGGGCTTCGTGCCGTTACTCGTCAACGGCATCCGCTCGTTCGCGACGCTGCTGTTCTCGGCGTTCATCGGCCTCGGCGCCGTGCTCCTGCGCAAGGCGCTGGCCGTGGTGCTGGGGCTGGTCAACTTCCTCGCCTCGTACATCCCCTGCATGGGCGCGGTCGTCGGCGACGCCGTCGCGGTGTTGCTGGCGACCGCGATCGGCGAGGTCCTGGGCGGCGCGCTCGCCAGCGCCATGGCGGCGCCCTTCGTGGCGATATCGCTCGACGCGGTCCGGCAGATCCGCGCCGCCGGGCCGGTCCTCAGCCGTCCATCCCAGCCCTTCCTACCTTTCGGCGTCGGCGGTAGAGTCATGTCGTGATGCGCGCGCTACGAGACCAGGCAGACGAGCTGCAGACGATCCCAGGCGTGGGCCCTTCGCTGGCCCGCGACCTGCGGCTGCTCGGGATCGAATCGATCGCGGACCTTGCCGGCCGCGACCCGGAGGAGCTCTATGGACGCCTGGAGGAACGCGTCGGTCACCACGTCGACCGCTGCGTGCTCTACGTCTTCCGCAGCTCCGTGTATTTCGCCGGCCGGACGCGGCCCGAGCCTGAGCTCACCAGGTGGTGGAACTGGAAGGACGGCGGCCTGGCCGAGAGGCGCGGGCTGGTCTAGCCGCGGCCTTCAGCCGCGGCTGCCCGCAGCCCGCGCAGGCGCCCGCGGGAGTGGCCGGTCACCGTCAGCCTCGTTTGTCGCCGATTCATCGTCCAGGTCCGAGGCTCGACGGCGGTCGACTCGAAATGGGACGGCAGGCCGCCGAACAGTTCCAGGGCCACGACGTCGCTCTCCGGGTGGCGGCGACCGAAGGCGCCCACCTCGTACACCGCCCAGTCCGCGGGCTCGCCGCCGAGCTGGTCGAACGTGGCGAGCACGTCGTCATCGGCTCCCAGATCGAGGGCGCGATACCCTCGTTTGATCAGTTCTTCCACGTCCATATCATCGTTTTCCCCGCCCTTGCTGCTGTGGTATCCTCTGCCTCCCGCGAAGCGTGCCAACGAGCTGGGGCACAGGCTCGGATGTCGAAGACCAGGCACGTCGGCACCGCGTTCGTGGGCGATTAGCTCAGCGGGAGAGCGCCCGCCTCACACGCGGGAGGTCGTTGGTTCAAATCCAACATCGCCCACCACACCACATCTGCCACCCGTCACGGACCCGTTCATCCATCCCGATGAACCTCGCCCCGGCGGCTTGCTTTCCCGCCCGTTTCTGACTAATGTCACCGATTGGCCAAGCCCAAGGAGCGAGGTGCACGTTGCCGTCGTCCAGCCCGAATGGTCCAGGACCAAAGGGCACACTGGAGCGATGACTGTGGACACACCGCTGGCTGGTCCCGCCGCGCGGAATCCCCGGTTACCCGCCGGTCGCGGACGAGTTCCCCACGCCGCACTAGCTGGGCACGGCACGAGAGTATCTATCCAACAAGGGAACCGGTGGAAGGTTCGTGGGAGGTGAAGAGGGTGGCTGACGAGCGGATCGTGATTACGCCGTCGCCCGAGTTCTCGAAGAACGCGTATTTCAAGAACCTCGGTGAGTACGAGGACACCTACAAGCGTTCAGTAGAGGACCCCGAAGGCTACTGGGCCGAGCGCGCCGAACAGGCGCTGGCCTGGACGAAGAAGTGGGACAAGGTCCTGGAGTGGAGCTTTGACCCGGTCCCGAGCATCAAGTGGTTCCAGGGCGGCGAGCTCAACGCCAGCTACAACTGCCTGGACCGTCATGTCGCCGCCGGCAAGGGCGACAAGGCCGCCATGATCTTCGAGGGCGACCCGGGTGACACGAAGACGTACACCTACAAGGAGCTCCTCGACGAGGTCAGCAAGTTCGCCAACGTGCTCAAGAAGAACGGCGTGAAGAAGGGCGACCGCGTCGCTCTCTACATGCCGATGATCGCCGAGCTGCCGGTGGTCATGCTCGGCTGCGCGCGCATCGGCGCCATCCACATGATGGTGTTCGGCGGTTTCAGTGCCGACGCCCTCAGGTCGCGCATCGAGAACTGCGGCGCCAAGGTGCTCGTCTGCGCCGACAAGGGCTGGCGCGGCAAGAAGAACACCGCCAGCAAGACCAACGCCGATATCGCGATCAGCGGTGAGACGACGGTCGAGAAGGTCATCGTCGTGAAGCGCGTCGACGGCGACGTGCCCATGACCGAGGGCCGCGACGTCTGGTTCCACGAAGAGATGGCGGCCGCCGACATCACCACCGACTGCCCGCCGGTGCCGGTCGACGCCGAGCACCCGCTCTTCATCCTCTACACCTCCGGTTCCACGGGGACGCCCAAGGGCGTGCTCCACAGCACCGGTGGCTACCTCCTCTTCACGCACGACACGTTCAAGTTCACCTTCGACTGCCACGACGAGGACATCCACTTCTGCACCGCCGACATCGGCTGGATCACCGGTCACAGCTACATCGTGTACGGTCCCCTGGCCGCCGGCGCCACCAGCGTCCTCTTCGAGGGTGTGCCCACCTATCCGGAGCCGGACCGCTACTGGCAGGTCGTCGAGAAGCACAAGGCCTCGATCGTCTATACCGCCCCGACCGTCATCCGCAGCCTCATGGGTCAGGGCGACGAGTGGGTCGACAAGCACGAGATGCCCACGCTGCGCGTGATGGGCTCGGTCGGCGAGCCGATCGACGCCAACAGCTGGAAGTGGTACTACGACAAGGTCGGCAAGGGCCGCTGCCCGCTGCTCGACACGTGGTGGCAGACCGAGACCGGCGGCCTCATGATCGTGCCGTTCCCCGGCGCCACGCCCCTCAAGCCCGCTTCGGCCGGCCGCCCGTTCTTCGGCGTGCAGACCCAGGTGCTCAAAGACGACGGCACTCCTGCCGACGTCGACGAGGATGGCCATCTCGTCATCACGGCCCCGTGGCCCGGCATGATCCGCGGCACCTGGGGAGACGTCGAGGGCAAGCGCTTCAAGGAAGTGTACTTCTCGATGTTCAAGGGCGTCTTCACTACCGGTGACGGCTGCGCCATCGACAAGGACGGCGACCACTGGCTCAAGGGCCGCATCGACGACGTGCTCAACGTCTCCGGCCACCGCATCGGCACCTCCGACGTCGAAGGCGCTCTGGTGAGCCACCCGACCGTCGCCGAGGCCGCCGTGGTCGGCTACCCGCACGCCATCAAGGGAACCGGCATCTACACGTACGTGACGCTCATCGACGGCGTCGAGCCCAGCGACGACCTCAAGAGGGAACTCGCCGTGCACGTGCGCAAGGTCGTGGGTCCCATCGCCACGCCCGACAAGATACAGTTCGCCCCCGGTCTGCCCAAGACCCGCTCCGGCAAGATCATGCGCCGCATCCTGCGCAAGATCGCCGAGGGCGCGCAGGACAACCTGGGCGACACCTCCACGCTGGCCGACCCGGCCGTCGTCGAGGACCTCAAGGCGAACCGCCAGTAGCCAGGCGGCCTCACCAAGACCTACGCGCGAAAGGGCGGGCGGCCCTGCGGCCGCCCGCCCTTTCTGCGTACGGGGTCGCAACGAGGACTCGCTCCACCCGGCGCCGCCTGCGCCGGCAGCGCTCGCGGCCCGCCGGTTGTGCCGTACGATGCACTGGCGGGCGCGGCCCGCGGCACGTCGACGGTCACGTGCGGAGGCAGGATGACCAGACAGAATGAGGTGGTGGCGGGCGCCAGCCTCGTCCTGCTCCCACTCGCCGCCGGGCAGGTCCTGATGACACTCGAGGGCTTCGTCATGGACGTGTCGATCGCCAACGTCGCCAACGACCTCAGGACCACGGTCACCGGCATCCGGACGGCCGTCACCCTGTACACCCTGGTGATGGCCACGACGATGATCACCGGCGGCAAGATCGGCGCGATCATCGGCCGCCGGCGCGCCTTCGCGATCGGCTGCGTCGTCTGTGGCGCCGGCTCGCTGACGACCGCGCTGGCGCCGGACCTCACCGTGTTGCTGCTCGGCTGATCGCCGCTCGAGGGCCTGGGCGCGGCCCCGATATTGGGGATGAACCCGGGCCGGTGAGAATGTAGAGTACACGTGGAGTTTTGCGCCAGACTCAGTTTTGTGCTGGGCGGAATCTCTGCCGAGGCCCGGCGCTCGCGCGCCGGCACATCTCGGGCCGCCACGCTGGCCTGTCGTGGACGCAGTTCACACGGCGAAGTGGAACAACCGCGAGAGACGGGACGCAAGTCATGAGCACACGCAATCTCGACAAGCTGTTCGACCCCAAGAGCATCGCCGTGATCGGCGCCAGCAACAAGAAGGGGTCGGTCGGGTACATCCTGCTGCGGAACCTCATCGGCGCCGAGTACGAGGGTATCGTCTACCCGGTGAACGTCTCGGCCCCGTCGGTGCAGGGCATCCAGGCCTACGCCTCCATCACCCAGGTGCCGCGCAAGATCGACCTCGCGGTCATCGCCGTGCCGGCCAAGGCCGTGCCCGCGACGATGCGGGAGTGTGGCGAGGCGGGCGTGGCGGGCGCCGTCATCGTGTCCGCCGGTTTCAAGGAGAGCGGCAAGGAGGGCAAGCGGCTCGAGGCAGAGGTGTTCTCGATTGCCGAAAGCTACGGCGTGCGCATCGTCGGCCCCAACTGCCTGGGCTACATCCGCCCGGCGATGAACCTCAACGTGACCTTCGCCCACATAATCCCGCCGGGGGGCCGCGTGGCCTTCTTCAGCCAGTCCGGCGCCCTGGGCGTCGCCATCCTCGACTGGGCGGCCGCCAACCAGGTCGGGTTCAGCGCCTTCGTCAGCGTCGGCTCCATGGCCGATGTGGACTTCGGCGACCTCATCGACTACTTCGGCGCCGACCCGCACACGAGCAGCATCATCCTCTACATCGAGTCGATCACCGACGCGCGCAAGTTCATGAGCGCGGCGCGGCACTTCGCCAAGAGCAAGCCGATCATCGTCGTGAAGAGTGGCCGCACGGCGCGCAGCGCGCTTGCCGCCGCCAGCCACACCGGCGCCATCGCCGGGGACGACACGCTCTACAGCGCCGTCTTCCGTCGCGCCGGCGTGGTCCGCGTCGACGAGATCGAGGACCTGTTCGACGCCAGCGAGGCTCTCAGCCGCGTCAACAGCCCGCGTGGGCCGCACCTCGGCATCGTCACCAACGCCGGCGGCCCGGGCGTGATGGCCAGCGACCGTTTGCTGGACCTCGGCGGCGAGCTCGCCGAGCTCACCCCCGAGACCGATGAGAAGCTCAAGGCCCTCCTGCCCGCCTTCGGCGCCCGCGGCAACCCCGTGGACGTGGCCGGCGACGCCGACGCGGAGCGCTACGCCGCAGCCGCGCAGGCGCTTATGGACGACCCCAACTGCGACGGCGTGCTCGCCATCCTCACGCCGCAGGCGATGAGCGACCCCACGGCCACGGCGCAGGCTCTGGTGGAGGTCTCGCGCACCCACCAGATCAAGCCTCTGCTCACCTCGTTCATGGGCGAGATCAAGGTGGCCGAGGGCATCAACATCTTCCACACCGCCCACGTGCCCACGTTCACCACGCCCGAGGATGCGGTGCGCGCCTACATGTACATGTACCAGTACACGCGCAACCTGGCCAACCTCTACGAGACGCCGGCCGACATCCTCCCCGACTTCGAGCCCGACCGCGACACGGTCAAGAAGATGTTCATCGAGGTGGCCCGCGACGGCCGCTCCATCCTCAGCGAGCCCGAGGCCAAGAACGTGCTCGACGCCTACCAGATCCCCGCGGTCAAGACGATGGTCGCGACCTCAGCCGAAGAGTGCGCCAAGGCGGCGGAGGAGATCGGCTTTCCCGTGGCGATCAAGATCCTGAGCCACGACATAACGCACAAGAGCGACGTCGGCGGCATCGCCCTCAACGTGCACTCCGCCTCCGAGGCCGCAAAGCAGTTCAACAAGATCACCAAGCACGTCCATCTGACGGCGCCGGAAGCGAAGATCATCGGCGTGGCCGTGCAGGCCATGAGCCGCGGCGGGTACGAGGTCATCGTCGGCTCCAAGAAGGACCCCACCTTCGGCCCCGCCCTCATGTTCGGCATGGGCGGCACCGGCGTCGAGCTGTACCGTGACGTCGCCGTCGACTTTCCGCCGCTCAACCAGGCGCTGGCGCGCTCGATGATCCAGAGCACCAAGGTGTCGCAGCTCCTCGAAGGCTACCGCGGCAAGGAGCCGGTGGACATGACCGCGCTGGAGCAGGCGATGGTCAAGGTGAGCTACCTGCTGGTCGACTTCCCCGAGATCCTCGAGATGGACATCAACCCGCTGCAGGTGAGGCCCGACGGCATTTGCGCCCTTGACGCGCGCATCGTCATCGAGCCCAAGGACGTGCGCAAGATCGCCCTCCCCGGCTCGCACCTCATGATCTCGATGTACCCGAGCAAGTACCTCTGGGACGTGCCTGTCGACGGCGAGAAGGTGCACATCCGCGCCATCAAGCCCGAGGACGAGCCGCTGTGGCGCGAGATGATCGCGGCGTTCTCGCCGGAAACCGCTGGGTACCGCTTCTTCGGCCCCGTGCCCGAGGTGACCAAGTCGGTGCTAGTGCGCTACTGCCACATCGACTACGACCGCGAGATCGCCCTGGTCGCCATCCGCGAAAGCAGGGGCAGGAAGAAGAAGAAGAAGGCGATGATCGGCGTCGCCCGGCTCACCATCGAGACGGCCAACGCCGAAGAGGGCGAGTTTGCCATCGTGGTGCGCGACGAGTACCAGCGCAAGGGTGTCGGCAGCAAGCTCATGGAGGCGCTCATCCAGGCGGCCCAAGACCGGCACGTGCGCGAGATCAACGGCGACGTGCTGGCCGCCAACCCGGGCATGACGCGCTTCGCCGAGAACCTCGGCTTTGACGTGCGCCCAGGCGACGAGCCGAACGTGCGCAAGCTGGTGCTGCGGCTCTAGGGCGCCGGCGCTCCCGTCACGCCGGGCGTCCCCGGCAGCCGGAGGGCCGTCTCGGTCAACGTGCCGTCGCCGAGACGGCCGGGCAGCATCCCGGATGGCCGCGGCTCGTAGCGGCCGGCCAGCTCGTCCGGCATGCCGTAGGTGTAGTCCACGGCGCGCAGGAGTACGGCTGGACCGGCCGCGCACCGCAGGGTCACGACGATGCCCCTCGCCGGGGGCGTGTAGTAGTCGAAGGCCCAGCGTACATCAGTGGCGTTCAGGATCGTCGTGTCCCAGCCCCACAGCGGCCGGCCGTCGACGCTGGCCGAGAGCTGCCCCACCACCGACTGGACGAGAAGGCTGAGCACCGCCGCGTCCCGCCGGGAGCGCAGGCGAAGGGTCACAGTGCGCGTGTCGCCCACGGTCGCGTCGGAGACGACGCGCAGCACCGGCGGCGGGAGGTGCAGCGGAGGCGCCGCCTGCGCGACCGTCGTGCGCACGCCCATCTCCGGGAAGTAGCCGGAGCCGAAGACGTCGCGCGGTCTGTCGGGCAGGAACTGCTTCGTCCAGCCGTCGACGCGGTCGACCGTCTGCCACGCCGCGACGCCGCGCTCGCCCTGCCGGTAGTAGATGCTGGTGAAGCGCGGGTGCTCGACGTCGAACGCGACCGTGGAGCCGACCATCATGAGCACCACCGCGCCCCCCACGACGAGCCCGGCCGGCGCCCACCAGCGGAACCCGCGACGCACGATCTCGAGCGGCAGCACGAGCAGACCCGCCGTGAGCCAGACGGCGAGCACCGTGACCACGTCCTTGAGGCCCGCCGACATGAGCAGCAGCCACGTCGACGAGCTCATGAGCACGAGGCCGGGCACCGCGCCGGCGATGGTGACCGCGACGCCGACGTAACCACTCAGGGCACGGTCGCCGAGGAAGACGGCGCCCAGCAGCCCCAGGCTGGCCCCGGCCAGCGGCCAGGTGAGCAGGTAGCTCGCGCCCGGCACCGTCAGGCCGATGGCGATGGCCAGCCCCAGCCACCACGAGAGCGCGACCACGGCGAGATCCCAGGGCCGCAGTCGGCGGAGCAGGAAGAAGTAGGCCGCCATGATGACGGCGGCGCAGACGAGGACCAGGCCGACGCGATAGAGGTCGCTGATAACCACGCCGGTCTCGCTCCAGGTGCGCTGCTCATACGCCGTCTGATACATGCCCCAGGCGACGGCCATCAGGAGAAGGGCCACGGCCAGCGCGGCAGCGGTGCCGATCACCGACAGGCTCAGCCCGCGCAAAGTGAGCAGGCGGCGGCGCACGGCGACGGCCACAGCCGCCACGAAGAGCGCCGCCGCCAGCCCGACGAACGGCAGCACCCAGCCGCGCCCGTACGACACGGCTACGCTGCCCACGACGTCGAAGTACACGAGGGCCGGCCGGTGCAGGTCCCACAGGTCCAGGGAGCCGAAGTGGCGCGCCAGGGCGAGGGCCGTCTCGCCCTCGTGCTGGAGGCTCGCCGGGTGGAAGTCGGCGAGCGAGTCGTAGCCAGTGTGGTCGTAGGCGGAACCGTCAAGGGCGCCGAAGCTCATCCCCGGCACCCCGGCGGCGATGAACGGCTGGAAGTCGCTCTCCACCGGCACGCGCCGCGAGACCTCGTACATGAGCGACGAAGTGAACGGATGCGGCGCGGCGCGCAGCAGCTCGCTCACCAGCCGCCCGTTGCCGGGGCTCGTCTGGTACATGAGCGCCGGCGACGAGGAGCCCGGGCTGTCGAAGTTGAGGACGACGCCGACGCCGTAGGCCCAGGGGTCGTCGCGCAGGAAGGCCCGCGCGCCGAGCAGCCCGCGCTCCTCCCCGTCGGTGAAGAGGAACACCACGTCGTTGCGTGGACGTGGGCCGGCGGCGAGCGCCCGCGCCGTCTCGAGCAGGGTGGCCACGCCGCCGCCGTCGTCGGCGGCGCCGGGGGCGACGGGCACGGAGTCGTAGTGGCAGACCAGCAGGATGGTGCGCGACGGTGCGGTCCCCGGCAGGCGCGCGACCACATTGCGCACGGTGCCCGCCACGCGGCCGTTCTCCGCCGACACGACGTCCGCGCGTTGTACGTGCGGCGCCAGCCCGAGGGCACGCAAGCGCTCAACAATCGACCCGCGCACGCGCGCCGCCCGGCGCGAGCCGATCGGCCGCGGCGCGGCGGCGATCTGGCGCAAGACGACCATGGCTCGGCCGGCCGAGAACTCAGTGGCCGCGCTCTGGGCCGGCGTGGGGCGCGGCGCGCCGAACGGAGTGATGCCGATCACCACGAGCGCCACGACCAGGCCCACGACGAGCCCCGCGAGCAGGTACTTCTTCGCTCTCACCCTTGCAGCGTAGCCGCCGGGGGCGGGTTTGCAACTTCCCGCGGCGGCGGCAGGCCGCCGGCGCCGGCCGGCAGGAGCAGATCTTCGGCGCCGGGCTCGTTTGCTTCTCCCGTCGCCCCGGCGTACCATCCAAGGCCGGTCGCGCTAGGCGGGGAGCCAGCGGTGCCCTGTACCCGCAATCCGCTACAGCGGGGCTGAATCCCCGCCCGAGGGGCCGTTCCGCGAGGCTGTCAGCCGGCGCGCGGCGTTGAAGGTCGGGTCCTACGCAATGGAACCCTGCGAACCCCGTCAGGTCCGGGAGGAAGCAGCGGTAAGCAGGCCATTCCATGTGCCGTGGGGTCGCCTGACCCGAGCTTGCGCCCGGCGAGGACGCTCGGAGAACGCGTTTCGACGGCGGGTGCGCGACCGCTTCTTTGCCACCTCCCGGCGGGGTACACTAGCCATCCGATGAAGCGCTCCCTGTACCGCGAATACCGCCCGCAGACGTTCGCCGAGCTGGTCGGCCAGGACCACGTCGCGCGTACGCTCCGCAATGCCGTCGAGACCGGCTCCGTGGCACACGCTTACGTGTTCGCCGGGCCGCGCGGTACCGGCAAGACCAGCACCGCGCGCATCCTCGCCAAGACGCTCAACTGCGTCGGCACCGAAGAAGCCCCGGTGACGGAGCCCACAGCCGCGCCCTGCGGCGTCTGCCGTCACTGCGTGGGCATCGCCGGCGGCGTCTCGCTCGACGTCGTCGAGATGGACGCCGCCTCCAACCGCAGCATCGACGACGTCCGCGACCTGCGCGACAAGATCGCCTTCGCGCCGGTGGACGGCCGCTTCAAGGTCTACATCATCGACGAGGTCCACATGCTCACCCGCGAGGCCTTCAACGCCTTGCTCAAGACCCTCGAAGAGCCGCCGAACAATGTCGTCTTCGTGCTCGCCACGACCGAGCCGCACAAGATCCCCGAGACGATCATCTCGCGCTGCCAGCGCTTCGACTTCCGGCGCCCGCAGGTGCGCGACATCGCGCACCTCCTGGGCAGCATCGTCGAACGCGAGAACGCGCGCGCCGACGACGAGCGCGGCGGACCGCGCATCGAGATCCAGGACGCAGCGCTGCTTGAGATCGCACGTCACTCGCAGGGCGGGTTCCGCGACGCCATCGGTACGCTGGACAAGCTCGTCACGTACTCCGAGGGCGCGATCCGCCCGGTCGACGTCCTCGACGCACTCGGCGTCACCGACGCCGACCTCCTCTTCGAGATCACCGACATCATCACGGAGCGGCGCACCGCCGAGGCACTGCAGTTCGTGCAGCGGCTCGCCGGCGACGGTGTGGACTACGCCCAGTTCATCCGCGACCTGCTGCGCCATCTGCGCCAGCTGTTCCTCCTCCAGCACCTCGAAGAGTCGGCCCGTGACGAGGCCGCCCTGCGCACCCTTGGTCAGACGGTCGAGCTCGACGACCAGCTGCTCGAGCGCCTGGTCCCGCAAGCCAACAATCTCCACCCGCGCGAGGTCGTGCATCTCATCGAGACGTTGGGGGAGGCGCAGCGCGAGATCCGCGACGGGCTGGACGCACGCCTGCAACTAGAGCTGGCGCTGGTCAAGGTCACGCGCCCACAGCTCGACCACTCGGCGGCCGCCCTCGAGGAGCGCCTCCGGCGCCTTGAAGCCGGCACGGCGACGCCCGTGCCCGCGGCCTCGACGTCGGCGGCGCGGCCGGCCGGACCGGCCGCCAAGTCCGTCGCGGCGGATGGCGGCGGCCAGCGGAAGCCCGCCAGGGCGCGCGCCGCTCCCGCGGCGCCGGCGACTCCCGCCGCCGAGCCCGCGGGCGACGGCAAGGCGGCCGCAGCGCCGGCCGCCGCCGAGACCCCGCCGGCCGAGCTCAGCCTGGAGCGCGTCAAGCGCGCCTGGGAGCTCATCCTCCAGCGCGTCCAGAGCAGCAGCGTGAGCCTATACGCCATGCTGCGCGACGCGCGCCCCAGCGAGCTGGACGCGAAGCGCCTCACGGTGACCATCCCCTCGAACTTCGCCCTTACACGCGCCTGCGAGCCGGGCAACGCGGAGTTGCTGGCGAGCGCCGTCGAAAGCGCTCTCGGGCAGCCGCTCCAACCCGACTTCGTGCTCGCCGCCGGCGCCGCGGCAGCGGGGAACGCCGCTGCCGAACCCGCCGCGCCCCCAGCGATGACCCTCGACTACACCGCACTCATCAAGCAGGCGAAAGGCACCTTCGATGCCGAGGAGATGCCCGACGACTCCTAAGGAGAAGCTCTCGTGTCGAACCCTCAGTACAACAAGATGATGAAGCAGGTCCAGGAGATGCAGCGCAAGATGGCGCAGGCTCAGGAGGAGCTCGCCGTCGAGACCGTCGAGACGAGCGCCGGCGGCGGCATGGTCACCGTGACTATCACGGGGGCGCTGGAGATCAAAGAGGTGCACATCAAGCCCGAGGCGGTGGACCCCGACGACGTCGAGATGCTGCAGGACCTGGTGGTGGCCGCCACCAACGAGGCTCTGCGCGCCGCCCAGGATCTGGCCTCGACGAAGCTTGGCGGTGCTACCGGCGGGCTCGACCTCCCCAACATCCCCGGGATGTTCTGAACGTCCTCGACCGCGCCGGCGCCTGCGGCGCGCGCGCCGGCGCGGCGCCTGCCGGCCGCGTGATGAGCGGATAGGATCCTGCATACAGGACTCTGGCAATCCTGTTTCCTGCGGATGTCGGCCGAATGGCGCGTTGGTCCGCGCCGCATCTCCCGGCTCCCGCGAGTGACGAAATGGCGCAACGCTGTGAGGTCACTTCGTCACCCCGTCGAATTGCCACGCGAGCGGTTCAGCGAGTACAATCAGCATGCGCGCGCCCGGCCGTTCCGGGATCGTGCAGACCTGACGACAAGAGTGCATCAGTATTCAGATTGTCACTAGGAGCGTGCAAGTGTATTCACCTTCCGTTGAGCGCCTGATCACGGAGCTGGCCAAGCTTCCAGGGATCGGTCCACGCACCGCTCAGCGGCTCACCTTCCACATGCTCAAGCTGAGGCCGGACGAGATCCTTCCGCTGGCGGCGGCCATCACCGAGGTCAAGGAGAAGATCGGCTTCTGCAGCCGCTGCTTCAACCTCGCCGAGGGCGAGCTTTGCACCGTGTGCGCAGACACGCGCCGCGACCCGCGCCTGCTCTGCGTGGTCGAGCAACCCTTCGACATCGTGACCATCGAGCGCACGCGGGAGTTCCGCGGCCTCTACCACGTCCTGGGCGGGGCTTTGAGCCCGCTGGACGGCGTGGAACCCGACGACCTGCACATCGCGGAGTTGCTGTCGCGCGTCGACGGCGACGTTGAGGAGGTCATCTTGGCGACCAACCCCACCATGACCGGTGAGGCGACGGCCATGTACGTCGCCGACATGCTGCCGCGGCAGGTGCGCGTGACCCGTCTGGCCAGCGGCCTGCCGGTGGGCGGCGACCTCGAGTATGCGGACGAGCTCACGCTGGGCCGCGCCCTAGCGGGGCGTCGCAGCCTGCGGCGCGGAGAGGAGTGACCATGGCGACCAGAAGTGGCACCAAGAAGAAGGTCGAGGCCCCGGGAGGCCTCACCGAGATCCGCTGGCACGCCCGCGGCGGCCAGGGCGCCGTGACCGCGGCCAAGATGGTCGCCGAGCTGGCGCTGGGCCAGGGCAAGTACTTCCAGGCCTTCCCCGAGTACGGGCCCGAGCGCTCCGGGGCCCCGATCGTCGCCTTCACGCGCGTCAGCGACGACCCCATCCAGATCTACGCCGGGATCGAGCACCCGCAGATCGTCGTCGTCCTCGACCCGTCGTTGCTCGCGATCATCGACGTCACCAAGGGCGCCCCGTCCGACGCCGTCGTGCTGGTCAACAGCGAGATGTCGCCGGCCGAGCTGCGCAAGCACTACGGACTCAAAGGCGGCCGCCTGTTCACCGTCGCCGCCACCCGCATCGCCACCGAGACGATCCGCCGCCCCATCCCCAACACGCCGATGGTAGGCGCCCTCACGCGCATCACCGGGCTCTTCCCAATCGACGAAGTCGTCGAGTTCCTGCGCGTGGACTTCGGCAAGAAGTTCCCACCCAAGGTCGTGGAGGGCAACATCAACGCCGTCACGCGCAGCTATGAGGAGGTCCAGGCCGAATGACCGTAGACAAGAAGGCCGGCGCCAAGAAGCCGGCCCCTCTCAAGAAGCCGCGCGCCAAGAAGGCCGCCGCGAAGAAGCCGAAGTGGGACATCAGCGACGTGGAATCGTGGGGCCCGGATCGGCACGAACTCGGCGCCACGATCATCGAGGCGGGCAACTCCGTGTACTACGAGACCGGCGGGTGGCGCTCGCTGGTGCCGATCATCGACGTGGAGACGTGCGACGGCTGCATGCTGTGCTATTTCTACTGCCCCGACGCTTCGATCCTCGTCGAGGACGGCAAAGCCGTAGGCGTCGACCTCGAGCACTGCAAAGGCTGCGGCATCTGCGCCAAGGAGTGCCCGACGGACGCCATCGCCATGAAGACCGACGGGAAGGAGTGAGTCGTGGCCACCACCGACAGTGAGATCCTGGCGGTCACCGGGAACGAGGCGGTCGCCGAAGCGATGGGTCAGATCGACCCCGAAGTGGTGTGTGCCTACCCGATCACCCCCGCGACCGAGATCGTTCAGATCTATGCCCAAATGGTAGCCGACGGCAAGGTCGGCACTGAGTTTGTCGCCGTCGAGAGCGAGCATTCGGCGATGAGCGCCGTGATCGGCTCGGCGGCCGGCGGCGCGCGGACCATGACCGCGACCTCTTCTCAGGGCTTCGCCCTCATGTGGGAGGTCCTCTACGTGGCCGCGAGCTACCGGCTGCCGATCGTCATGACCACCGTCAACCGCGCCCTCAGCGGCCCCATCAACATCCACTGCGACCACAGCGACACCATGGGCGGCCGCGACACCGGCTGGATCCAGCTCTACGGCGAGAACCACCAGGAGGCCTACGACAACTGCATCCAGGCCATCCGCATCGCCGAGCACATGGACGTGCGCACGCCGACCATGCAGATGTACGACGGCTACGTCATCAGCGGCGCCGTCGGCCCGCTGCGGATGCTGACCAAAGAGCAGGTCCAGCAGTTCATCGGCCCGTACCGGGCCATCAACCCGATCCTCGACACCAAGCACCCGGTGACCGTCGGCCCGTTCGACGGCCTGCACGGCTGGTTCTTCGAACACAAGGTGGCGCAGAACCGCGCCATGGACCGCGCCCTTACGGTGATCCAGGACGTCGCCGACGAGTATGCCGAGATCAGCGGCCGCCAGTACGGCCTGCTCGACCCGTACCGTCTCCACGACGCCGAGATCGCCATCGTCGTGGTCGGCTCCACTGCCGGCACGACGCGCACGACCGTCGACAAGCTGCGCGCCCGGGGCGTCAAGGCCGGCATGGTGCGCGTGCGCGCCTTCCGGCCGTTCCCGCACACCGCCTACGCCAAGGCCCTCGAACACGTCAAGGTCGTCGGCGTGATGGACCGCGCCGACTCGTGCGGCGCCCAAGGCGGTCCCGTGTTCCTCGAGATCCGGGCCGCGCTCTACGACAGCGACCCACAGCCGCAGATCCTGCCGTTCCTCTACGGCCTCGGCGGGCGCGACATCTACCCCGACAACATCGAGCAGGCGTTCGCCGTGCTCCAGAAGGCAGCGCAGAGCAAGAAGCGGACCTCCACCGAGCGCCGCTATCTCAACCTGCGCAAGGACTGAGGTGGCCGGCATGACTAAGAACAACGGACGCGGCGGCAACGGAAGACGGCAGGCCGAGCCCAAGAGCTCCGCCCTCTACGAGGTGCTCAAGGGCATCGACTTCGAACGCCGCGAGCTGGTCGATAAGAGCAAAGGGGTCGGCCTCTTCGACCTCGTGAAGGCCAAGGATGGCAGCTACCGCTGCTACTCGTGCACCCTGTGCGAGCGTGTCTGCCCGGTGGACTGCATCGAGATCGACTACTGCCCCGAGTTCGAGGAGCTCCCGTTCGACGTCGCGGCCGAGCGCGCCGCCGCGCTGGCTTCGCTGCCCGGCGAGAGCTGCGGGGCCGGGGCGGCGTGCGTCATGGGCGAGAAACCGGCCGGCTTTGTGCCCGAGATCGACATGAAGCTCTTCGACCCGGTGGTGGCCAAGATCCGCGACGGCTCCGGTCTCGTCGAGGCCTTCCACGCCACGCAGGAGGCCTTCGGCTACCTGCCGCGCGTGGCGCTCGAAGACATCGCCGAAGAGATGAATCTGCCGTTCTCGCGCATCTTCGGCGTGGCCAGCTTCTACAGCCAGTTCCGCCTCCTGCCGGTCGGCAAGCATGTGATCGACGTCTGCATGGGCACAGCCTGCCACGTGGCCGGCGCGCCGCTCGTGGTGGAGGCGCTCAGTCAGGAGCTCGAGATCCCGGTGGGAGCCACCACTTCCGACGGCCTCTTCACGCTCCAGACCGTGAACTGCGTCGGCGCCTGTGCCCTCGCCCCCGTCGTGCGCCTCGGCGACGACGAGACCTTCGGTCGCGTGGGCCCCAACGAGGCGCGCAAGCTCGTACGCAAGCTGCGCAAGCAGGAGGTGGAAGCATGAGCCCCGCCGCCAAGCTCACGAAGATCGACAAGGCGCTCAAGACGAAAGCCGACCAGAGCGCCTACCTCGCCGATGACGAGAAGACCGAGATCCGCATCTGCGCCGGCACCGCCTGCCACGCCTCTGGGCGTGTGGCGCTGCGCAAGGCCGTGGAGAGGTCGCTTGCCGAGCGCGGCCTCACCGACAAGGTCGCCGTCATAGAGACCGGTTGCCACGGCTTCTGTGAGGTAGGCCCCATCATGGTCGTCCGCCCGCAGGGCCTCTTCTATCCGCGTCTCAAGCCCAAGGACATCGAGGAGATCATCGCGACGAGCGTGGTCGGCGACGGCATCGTCGAGCGGCTGCTCTACAAGGACCCGCAGACTGGTGAGGCGCTCGCGCACGAGAAGGACATCGCGTTCTACTCGCTGCAGGAGCGCATCGTCCTGGCCCTCAACGGCAAGATCGACCCGTTCTCTCTGGACGACTACCTGAACCACGGCGGCTACACGGCCCTGGCCAAGGTGCTGAACGCCGCCGACCCGGAGGCCGTGATCGACGAAGTCGAGAAGAGCGGCCTGCGCGGCCGCGGCGGCGCCGGCTTCCCCACCGGCAAGAAGTGGCGCTTCTGCCGCGCCAACCCCGGCGAGAAGCACTACGTGATCTGCAACGCCGACGAAGGCGACCCGGGCGCGTTCATGGACCGCTCGGTGCTCGAGGGCAACCCGCACAGCGTCATCGAGGGCATGATCATCGCCGCCTACGCCATCGGCGCCGGCAACGGCCCGGTGGAGGGCTACGTGTACGTACGCCACGAGTACCCCTTCGCCGTGGAGCGCCTGCGGCACGCCCTGGGGCAGGCGCGCCAGCGCAACCTGCTCGGCGACGACATCCTCGGCTCCGGCTTCAGCTTCGACATCCGCATCAACCAGGGCGCCGGCGCGTTCGTCTGCGGAGAGTCGACGGCGCTCACGGCCTCCATCGAGGGGCACCGCGGCATGCCGAGAGGCAAGCACATCCGCACGGTAGCCCAGGGACTGTGGGGCCAGCCCACCAACCTGAACAACGTCGAGAGCTACGCCAACGTCCCGTGGATCGTCAACCACGGCGCCGAGGCGTTCGCCGCCCGCGGCACTGAGACGAGCAAGGGCACCAAGATCT
>Ga0207931_1000308_pt1 | contig 18227 bp, 18 predicted proteins | sample NGESurdeep092012_2_FD_184478 | JGI IMG/M metagenome (GOLD analysis project Ga0207931, IMG submission 184478) | Arctic peat soil microbial communities from Barrow, Alaska - NGEE Surface sample 415-1 deep-092012 (SPAdes) | ecosystem: Environmental > Terrestrial > Soil > Wetlands > Peat ...
CCCGCCGCGCTGCCGAACGGACCGGCTTTCAACTCTGGCATTATGCTGACTACCCCTACCTGGTTTACGGCGAACACACCCTGTCGGACTGGCTCCCGGCCGGGGCAAATAGTTTTTCTCTCGAGATCACCCCAGCCGGGTTGAAGGCCTGGCAGGACGGCTTCGCCTGCCAACGTTCGCAGATCCCGCTGCTGTATGTCGACGAAGACGACATGCGCAACTCGATCGAAAAGTACCTCAAGTCAGGCTACGGTTTCACCTTGTGGCAGTTCTGATTGAGTAAGATTTTTCTTTCAAAGATAAAACACAGTTTAAAATATCGGGATATTCAATTATTACATTGGCTACACGTAATGTCCTTATCGCACCAACAGAAGCGCTCGCTTAACAATATTTCCTATTGTTAAACCGAATTCACTGAACACGACCTCGGAGGGTGCCGATGCGCCAAACCGATCTATTCCCAGAATAGCCCCCTTCTCCCCCACCCAGCGCTCCCAGCCCATCGAAACGCCGGCTTCAACAGCCAAACGGGCTTTCGTCATCGTCGGCAATACGCTCTCGCGATATACTTGATCCTGCGCAGCAAACAACTCCCAGGATGGGAAAGAGACCAGGCGCAACGCGACGGCTTCCGCAGCCAGCCGCAAGCCCGCTTCGATAATAAGGCTCACTTCCGAGCCGGATGCCATCAGGATTAACTCAGGGTCACCGTCTCCCAGGTCGGCCAGAACATATGCGCCACGCTCCAGGCCGTCAGCAGGAGCGAACAGGCTCCGGTCGAGGGTGGGGACGTTTTGACGGGTCAATGCCAGCAGCGTAGGACCGTGGCGGCGTTCCACTGCCACTTTCCAGGCCACCGCCGTCTCATTGGCATCCGCCGGGCGAATGACCGTCATTCCTGGTATTGCACGCAGGGTCGCCAGGTGCTCCACCGGCTGGTGGGTCGGCCCATCTTCGCCAACACCGATGCTGTCATGCGTAAAGACCCAGATGCTCGGATAGTGTGAGAGCGCCGAAAGCCGGATGGGTTCACGCATCTAATCTGCGAACGCCAGGAAAGTCGCGCCAAACGGGATGACCCCACCATGGACGGCCATGCCGTTGACGACCGCACCCATTGCATGTTCGCGCACACCGAAATGGAAGTTCCGCCCACCAGGTGTCTCTGGTTCGAATGCCGGGATGCCATCAATCCAGGTTTTGGTTGAGGGAGCCAGGTCTGCCGAGCCGCCAATGAGCTCGGGAATTTTTGCCGCCAGTGCATTGATTACCTTCCCGGACGCGACGCGCGTCGCCATCCCTTTTTCATCCGCTGCAAAGACAGGGATGGCCGACTGCCAGTCTCTTGGTAACTCGCCACGCAGACGGCGTTCCAGTTCAATGACTTTTTCCGGTTGCACAGCCCGGTACGTGTCCATATCTGATCTCCAGTCGGATTCCCATTCCCGGCCCTGTTCCACCGCTTGACGGAAATGCGCCTGTACTTCTTCGGGGATGTAGAAACGCGGCTCCACCGGCCAGCTGAATTTTTCCTTCGCACCGTTCAATTCCGCCTCACCGGGCGGTTCGCCATGAGCTTTGCTAGTGCCCTGCCGGGTTGGCAAACCAAATCCAATCGTTGTGCGACAAACAATGAGTGACGGGCGCGGGTCGGTCTTTGCCTGGCGAATTGCAGCATCAATTTCTTCCACATCATTACCATCCGCAACGCGCTGCACTTGCCAATCATAAGCAGCAAACCGGGCAGCACGATCCTCGGTGAAGGCAATATCTGTGGAGCCGTCAATGGAGATACGGTTATCATCGTACAGGTAGATAAGCTTCCCTAGCCGCAAATGACCGGCCAGCGAAGCAGCCTCGGCAGTAATCCCTTCCATCAAATCTCCATCGGTGACAATGGCATAAACGAAGTGGTTTATCACTTGGTTGCCCGGTGCGTTGAATTCAGCGGCGAGATGCGCTTCGGCAATCGCCATCCCAACGCCATTTGTAAAACCCTGCCCAAGCGGACCGGTGGTTACTTCCACCCCAGGTGTAAGTCCATATTCGGGATGGCCGGGTGTCTTGCTTCCCCACTGCCGAAAGTTCTTTAATTCATCCAGCGGGAGATTGTAACCGGTCAGATGCAAGAGTGAATATAACAGTGCGCACCCGTGACCACCGGAGAGGATGAAACGGTCCCGGTCAGGCCAGGACGGATTCCGAGGATTGTGACGCAGGTGCCGGGTCCAGATTGTGTAAGCAATCGCGGCGCAACCCATTGGCAGTCCCGGATGGCCGGAGTTTGCCTGTTGCACCATATCCACCGAGAGAAAGCGCAGTGTATTTACTGCCTGTATTATCAGGTCATCATTTTGAGTCATTGTGTAGCTCCTTTTTCAATCTGTTTGAATTGTAAGCGTTCCAGGCAATTCCAGCAATTTTTTCCTGCTAGAGATTGCTAGTATACTGTTATGCGCTGCTTTTTTTTTACTTGCTAAGATGAATCATGGGAGGCGTGAGAAGCATATGGGTTCTGCAATCATCTTCAATAGAGGCAACCGCTTCCCAATCATTTGTACATTCCAGCCAGGTAGCCCAGTAAGCCCCCGTTAATTCGCCGGTTTCCTTTATCTGAATGTCCATTAGACTCTTTGGCATTAGAAGTTCCCTCAATCGTGATTATATATCACATCCCCAAAAGACCAAAATGGTACAATGTCAATGATGTCAAAGCCTGATCTGATTGTGATCGGCGGAGGACTGGCCGGATCGGAAGCTGCCTGGCAAGCCGCACAACGTGGGCTGCGTGTCCAGCTGTTTGAAATGCGCCCGACAGTCTCCACCGGTGCCCACCGGACCTCGGACCTTGCCGAACTGGTCTGCTCGAATTCTCTCGGCTCGAACCTGCCCGACCGCGCCTCCGGCATTCTGAAAAACGAGTTGCGCCGCCTTGGTTCGTTGCTGATGGAATGCGCGGAAACTGCCGTACTCCCTGCCGGTGCAGCCTTGGCCGTAGACCGGGAAATCTTTTCCCGACTGGTAACAGAACGTCTCTCCGTCCATCCCTGTATTGAAATTGTGCGTGAAGAAGTGACAGATATACCAGTCGGCTCTACCATCATCGCCTCCGGTCCGCTGACTTCCAAACGGCTTTCGCAAACCATTGTCGCGCTGACTGGAGAAGAACACCTACACTTCTACGATGCCATTGCTCCCATTGTATCCGCCAATTCCATCAACATGGAGATTGCCTATCGCGCTTCACGTTACGGCTCCAGAGAAGTGGGAGTCGGTGATTATATCAACTGCCCTTTCACCGAAGACGAATATGACGTCTTTGTCGAAGCTTTGCTATCAGCAGAACGCATTAAACTACTCTCCTTCGAGGCTGAAATCGAACTGGGTGTGAAAGCCGGGGAACATAAATTCTTCGAGGCTTGTTTGCCGGTGGAAATTATCGCCCAGCGCGGCCGGCAGGCCCTGACCTTTGGCCCAATGCGACCAGCAGGGTTGACCAATCCGCGCACCGGGCGATGGCCGTACGCTCTCGTTCAATTACGCCAGGACAATCTGGCGGGGAGTCTCTACAACCTGGTCGGTTTCCAGACCAATCTTACCTACGCAGAACAGAAACGAGTCTTCCACATGATCCCAGGATTGGAACAGGCTGAATTCATTCGGTACGGTCAAATGCATCGCAATACCTTTATCGCTGCGCCGAAAACCCTTCTCCCTACTCTCCAATTCCGCACTCGTACCGATTTGTTCTTTGCTGGTCAAATTACCGGCGTGGAAGGCTACATGGGCAATATCGCTACCGGTCTGCTGGCAGGGATGAACGCTGCGCGCTTCCTCGAAGGACAACAGCCACTCACCCTCCCAAAAACGACCATGCTTGGCGCATTGTGCCACTACATCACCCATGCGGACCTGATGGATTTCCAGCCGATGAAAGCCAACTTCGGCGTCTTGCCTCCGCTCGATATAAACCGCCGAATGGATAAGAGTGAACGTTCATGTCTCTTTGCTGAACGGGCACAGGCTAGCTTGGAAAGTTTTCTGGTAGAAATGAGTGCATTATAATGACTACACGAAGATTACAGGTTTTTATCTTTACATCCTTGGGGATGTTGCTGATCGGGCTTTCGGGTTGGTTGGTCTACAATGCACTCCAGCCTGCCACCCACTTTAACGGTCACCGGGCATATCAGGATATACTTGCTCAGGTATCGCTAGGCGCGCGCACACCGGGGAGTGTTGCCCACGCTCAGGCCGTCGTCTATATCCAGCAAGAATTGGTAAAGGCAGGCTGGAATGTTCAAATTCAGGCAACTGAATGGCAGGGATTTTCTGTTCAAAACATTATTGCATACCGCTCGGAGGTCACCCCGCGTATCATCGTCGGAGCACACTATGATAGCCGTCTCCTGGCTGACCAGGATCCGGGGCTGGGACGCAACGGACCAGTGCCTGGGGCCAACGACGGGGCTTCGGGTGTTGCCGTTCTGCTGGAATTGGCGCGTACGCTCCCATCTGACAGCGTCCCAGTCTGGCTGGTCTTCTTTGACGCCGAAGATAATGGCGGATTGGATAACCGGCAATGGATCATGGGCTCACGGGCATATGTCACTGGGCTGAAGGAAAAACCGCAAGCAGCGGTCATCGTTGACATGGTCGGTGACGCAGATTTGAAGGTTTACATCGAACGTAATTCGGATGCCGGACTAACGGCGGAAATCTGGGCGCAGGCTGCCGCATTGGGATATGGGAAAAATTTCATCGCTTCGCCAAAATACGATATGATTGATGATCACACCCCGTTTCTGGAGGCCGGCATCCCGGCAGTAGACATTATTGATTTTGATTACCCCTACTGGCATACTTCCGCCGACACTATGGATAAGGTCTCTGCACAAAGCCTGCAAGCCGTGGGCGAGACACTGTGGGTATGGCTCGAATCGCAAAAATAGATAAAATACACCTATACGATGGCACATTCGGGCACAATAACTGATACCGGCAGAGGTATCTCTCGAGAAGACCAGGAAACCATCTTCGAGAAATCCAGCTACTTTGGAAATTCCTCCCTTCACTCCGCGGGAAAACAAAGTTCAAAGGTTGCGCTCAGGACTGGGCCTATACCCATTGCAAATGGTATCATCGAAATGCTCGGGGGAGCCATCTGGGGTGAATCAGACGGCCATGATAAAAAATGATATACGGGTTCCACATCCTATGTCGCGAAAGGGATTTAAAGTCGCCCGCATTCTCTGTAACTTTGCGGTTAAAATTGTGACCATCTTTACAACGAACAGAGCTTCCTACAGAGTTCTGCGTAAATATTTGGATTCAAATATTCATTTTTTCCCTGTTTGTCAGCCGCTTCAGTTCAGAAATTTATACCAGGAGTAATAAATGCCAAAGAAGAATCCCACGCCGACCAACCCCCCACGTGAACGCGCCTTTCTGGTCGGTGTGGAAGTGCACGGCCAGCACAATCTTCTGACGCTCGAAGATTCTCTCACTGAACTTGCCTTGTTATGCGATACTGCCGGGTTGGAAGTAGTCGGTGAACTGACCCAGAAAATGGACCGTCCCAACCCGGAGACCTTTATCGGGTCTGGGAAAGTGGATGAACTCAAGGCCCTGGCCGAGGATTCTCTGGCGCAAGTGATTGTCTTCGACAATGAACTCTCCCCGCGCCACCAACGCGAGCTTGAAAAGCACATAGGTGAGAACGTGCGCATCCTCGACCGGACAGCGGTCATTTTGGATATTTTCGCCCAGCATGCGCACACCAGCGAGGGCCAATTGCAGGTCAAACTGGCCCAGTACGAATATTTTCTGCCGCGCTTGACCGGTCAGTGGACGCATTTGGCGCGGCAGGCAGGCGGCGGTGGCGGACGTTCCGGCTCAGTAGGCGGTGTGGGTCTGCGTGGACCCGGTGAAACACAGCTGGAAGTGGACCGCCGTGCTGTCCGGCATGAGATCGACCATCTCAAGCATGAACTCGAAAAAGTGCGCGCCCGCCGCATGCGCCACCGCGTCCAACGCAAACGCAGCCGTATTCCGGCCGTGGCACTCGTCGGCTACACCAACGCCGGGAAATCCACTCTGCTCAACAGATTGGCAAAATCGGATATTTACGTAGCCGACCAGTTGTTTGCCACACTCGATCCGACCACCCGCCGCGTCGAACTCTCCGGCGGTTATCAGGCGCTATTTACCGATACCGTCGGCTTCATCCAGAAACTCCCCACTACGCTGGTGGCCGCCTTTCGCGCCACATTGGAGGAAATTGCAGAAGCAGACTTGCTTTTGCATGTGGTGGATATTTCGCACCCGAACGCCATGAACCAGGCTGAAGCTGTCCACGAGACGCTGGTGGAAATCGAAGCCGAACACGTTCCGGTCATCACCGTCCTGAACAAGATTGACCGATTATCGGACCCTGCAGCTGCCCGCAGCGCGGTGGAGCATTTCCCGCAGGCTGTTGCCCTTTCCGCCCGTACCGGCGAAGGGATCGGCGACTTGCTCGGCATGCTTCGCAGTATACTATACGAAACCTTTAGCCCCATCCTGGTCCGTCTGCCTTATCAGCAGGGACAACTTATCTCGCTTTTCCACGAATTCGGTCAGGTTGAACGCGTGGAACACGGACGGAAAGGTGTGCTTATGCAGGGACGCATTCCAGGACGGCTTGTAGCCCAATTCAAGCCCTGGCAGGTAAAGCCGGGCGAGAAAGAAAAGGAGGAAGAAGATGTTCCAATGGTTGAATAAACCGATTGATAAACTCTCCGAGTTCCTCGCCCCGCGCAAAAAACTCCTGCCGCTCATCGGGATGTTCCTGATTGTAGCAAATTTCGTTCTACAATTTCTCCCGGCCGGCTTGGTGAGGGAAAGTACTTTACTACTGCACTTCGGGTTGGTGATTGCCATCCTCGGCCTGATGCTTGCTTGGGCACTTTAATCCACCAAGGCCGGGATCCGAAACACCCAGGCTGTTTAGGTGCAAAAGATAACCCCCACCTTTTCGCATGATGGTGGGGGTTTATATTTTCAGATTTTCGGTCCAGCCGCAATCACTTCCTTCGGCGTGTCTGTTTCAAACTTCTTCATGTTATCAATAAATCGTGACGCCAGCTGCTTGTACTTCTTCCAGTATTCAGTCTCATTCTGCCAGGAACGGGACGGATACATCACATCTTCGGGCACTTCCGGGCAAGTCTTCGGAACTTCAAAACCGAACACCGGATCGGTATAGAATTCCACTTTTTCCAACCCCCCATTTAGGACAGCATTGAGCAAGTTACGAGTGTGGCGGATGCTGATGCGTTTACCCACGCTATACGGTCCGCCCACCCAGCCGGTATTAACCAGCCAGCATTTGACATTGTAGCGTTCAATCTTGCGACGTAGCAGTTCAGCATAATACGCCGGTTTGTGAACCATGAATGGCCCTCCAAAGCAGGGACTGAAGGTAATTTCCGGCTCATCGCGCAAACCGACCTCCGTACCGGCAATCTTGGAGGTGTAACCGGAGATAAAATGGTACATGGCCTGTTCAACGGTCAGGCGTGCAATTGGGGGCATTACGCCAGAAGCATCACAGGTCAGGAAAATAATGTTTTTAGGGTGCCCACCGCGCTTTTCGGGTATGGCATTCTCGATAAATGTCAGCGGATAAGCAGCCCGTGTATTCTCGGTAAGGGATGAATCATCCAGGTCGATGTAACGGGTCACCGGGTCATAAACCACATTTTCGAGAACCGTTCCGAACCGGCGAGTACAGGCATATATTTGCGGTTCGGCAGTCGGTGAGAGTTCGATTACTTTGGCATAACAACCGTCCTCGAAATTGAACACACCGTTGTCAGACCAGCCGTGTTCGTCATCGCCAATCAGACCGCGGTTAGGGTCCGCGGAAAGGGTGGTTTTCCCCGTCCCTGAAAGGCCGAAGAAGAGCGCCACATCGCCATCTTTGCCCACATTGGCCGAGCAGTGCATGGTCATCACGCTGTCCCGCAATGGCAACAGATAGTTCAGTAGGGTAAAGACTGATTTCTTGATCTCGCCCCCATAACCCGTGTTGCCGATGATACAAAGCTTCTGGGCAAAGTTGAGAACGATGAAGGTCTCGGTGGGCGTCTGGTCAATCTGCGGAAAAGCTTTGAAGCCAGGAGCTGAAATGACGGTAAATTCCGGTGCAAAGCGGCGATACTCCTCCGCTGTCTCCGGTTTGATGAACATGTTGCGAGCAAACAGGCTGTGCCAGGCTGCTTCAGTGATAACCCGTACCGGCAAACGGTAATCGGGGTCTGCGCCGCCGTAGCAATCCTGGACAAAGACATCGCGCCCTTGCAAATAACCCTGGAGACGGGAGAACAGTTCATCGAATTTCTCTGGACCGAAAGGCCGGTTATATTGACCCCACCATATATTATCCTCGGTTGTCGCCTCGCGTACCACGAATTTGTCGCTGGCCGCCCGGGCAGTATGCTTGCCGGTATTAACCACGATTGGCCCCTGATGAGAGATACTGGCCTCGCCGCGGAAGATCACTTCTTCGTATAAGGCCTCGGTTGGTAGGTTCCAGTAGACTTTGTGCAGGTTGCTCAAGCCAAGGTAATCCAAACCGTAGTCGGCACGGGTAATCGCAGCCTGTTCTTCAGCAGGAGTCTTAATATTCAAAATATTATGCATTATTCTCTCTCCATCACTCCCATCCCAAAAAGGAAGGGATCGGAAGGTTAGGATCTATAGCCAGTCTCTCACCAGTTTCCGGTCGCCGATGTAAATTTCGCTGGGGGCATTCGGGTCGAGCGCCCACTTCATACGCTCGATGCCTTCCGTTATCTCCTTGACCGTCCCGGCATAACTCAGGCGCAGATGGTTTTCCATGCCAAATTCCTTGCCTGGTACAGTTACCACCAGCGCCTTCTTGAGCAGGAACTGGCAGAGTTCGACCGAATTTTTGGCAACGCTGTTGCGACAATAGGCCTTGAAATCAGGCAGGGCGTAGAACGTGCCCTGTGGTTTGACGCAATGCACATCGGTAAACGAGTGTAACTCCTGCATCAGTACATCACGATTATTTTGAATGGACAGACGCAGTGACTCGACTATGGACTGCATCCCGGTCAACGCGCCTTCGGCGGCGGCCTGCATCACTGGAGAGACGCAGGTGGTTGTCTGTGACTGGACGTTGGTCATGATCGCGACCAATTTCTTGGGCGCTATCACCCAGCCGACGCGAAAACCTGTCATTCCGTAGAGCTTTGCCACGCCATTCACCAGGATGATCTTCGAGTTTTCAACGTCGTGCTGGGTGTATTTGCAGGCCGGCACAGCCACTTTGCCATCGAACACCAGTTTGTGGTAAATGTCGTCGCAAATCATGTAGATGCCCTTGTGCTCGCACAGGTCCACAATTTTGCTGATCAAGTTTTCAGGATAGACCATACCCGAAGGATTATTCGGGCTGTTGACAATGATCGCCTTGGTGTACGAACCAACCGCCTGCTCGATTTCTTCGAAGCGCGGAACGAAAGAACCATCTTCGGGTGTTACAATGACCGGTATGGCACCAATCATCCTGATCATCTCCGGGTAACTCACCCAGTATGGAGCAATGACAATAACTTCATCTTGTGGATTACATAAAGTAAAGAGTGTGTTAAAAAGCGACTGTTTGGCCCCATCAGAGACAATGATATTCTGCGGGGCAACTACCCGGTCGTAGTTCTCCTCGCTGTAACGGACAATAGCCTTCTTGAGGGAGGGTGTTCCATCTGTTGGCACATATTTAACGTCCCCGCTGGCCAACTTGGCTGCCGAACTCAGGATGGCCGTGATGGGGGTCTTGTTTTTTGGTTCACCTATGCCCAGATGAATAACCGGTTCTCCTTTTTCGCGTAAGAGCCGGGCTTCCTCGTTCAACGCTATGGTCGGCGAGGCGGGAATCGAACTTGCGACTTGACTCAGACTCATGAGGTTCTCCTATCTTTATGGCAAAAATTCCGATCTCATATCTCGAACGAACAAATGCCAGTACATAATCCTATTATAATTTAGATGTCCTCCACGCTGCGTGTTCAGGTGTCACATCTTTTTCGAAATATTGACATAATGAGTTTAAAAGAACCGGGGGAATAAGAAGGGGCTCCAGTGCATCAATCGCGCTCCCGAACTATCCACCGCTCTCAGCCTGAAAGAACATACGACCGGCAACCTGGAGCTGCAAACGCATAGTGAATCTACCTTATATAAATAAATAACGGGCCGTGAATTCCACGGCCCGTATGTTCTTAACTTCCTCTTTACTTCTTCTTTTCTTCTTTCTTAACCTCGATTACTTCGCGGCCTTTATAAAAACCGCAATTCGGGCAAACAATATGTGCCCGGATCATCGTTCCGCAATTGGTGCAGGCCACCAGGTTGGGAGCTTCCAGCGCGTCATGGGCGCGGCGGCGATCGCGGCGGCCTTTCGAAAGTTTACGCTTTGGTTGAGGGGGCATTCCTTACTCCTTTATATTATTCCGGTTAAGCGGGCTGATTATATCGGCGAAGCTCACGAGCGTCAAGCCCGATTTTACAGCTTTCTATCTTGTCGTAAATACGCTTCCATGAACTCTTCCAGGTTGCCATCCAGCACCGCCTGCGTGTTACCGGTCTCATGTTCAGTACGATGATCTTTTACCATCTGATAAGGATGGATCACATACGAACGTATCTGGCTGCCCCACTCCGCTTTGGTGTATTCGCCGCGCAATATGGCAATCTCTTCATCCTTCTCGGCCTTCTTAATCTCCAGCAAGCGTGACCTCAAAATTCGCATGGCAAATTCTCGGTTCTGTGATTGCGATCGTTCATTCTGGCAGGTGACTACAATCCCGCTCGGGAGATGGGTAATGCGGATGGCGGTGGCATTCTTTTGAACATTTTGCCCGCCCGCACCGGATGACCGGAAAACGTCTATCTTCAAATCTGCGGGGTCAATCGGGACCTCAGGGCTGTCGAACGCGACCTGAGGCAGTACCTCCACCAGGGTAAATGACGTATGCCGCCGGTGGGCAGCGTCAAAAGGCGAAAGGCGCACCAACCGGTGTACGCCCTTTTCTGAACGTAAATAACCGTAAGCATATTTCCCGCTGATACTGATTGTGGCAGATTTTATGCCTGCTTCTTCACCTTCGCTCGAATCCAGGATCTCGGTCTGGTAGCCATTCTTTTCTGCCCAGCGCAGGTACATCCGCATGAGCATGGCAGCCCAATCTTGCGAGTCGGTGCCGCCTGCTCCAGCGTGGATGGCGAGCAGGGCATCGTCGGTATCATAGGGTCCCGACAGCATCGCTGTAAAAGAGCGGTTCTCCAGTTCGGTTTCCAGCGTAGAGATTTCCGTTTCCAGGTCCGCTCGCAAGGATTCGTCGTCCAGGCCAGCCAGTTCGGTAGCGTCTTTCAAACGTCGCTCAAAATTGCGCCAGTCGTCCACCTGCTCGCGCAAACCCGCAGCGGTCTTGCTCACCTGCTGAGCATGAGCCGGATCGTCCCAAAAGTTCGGGGCACTGATTTCTTTTTCAAACTCGGCTAGTTGAGATACTTTAGCAGGTAAGTCAAAGACGCACCATCAACTGGCGAAGTATATCCCCCGCAGTCTGTAAACGATTGAGTAAATCTTGCATTGGAAAATCCTTTTAACCTTTGCGATACTTGAACACGTTAGTGTACGACCAGTGGGTCTGGACGATCCGCCAGCGGCTGTCCGGCTCCCGCCGGTAGGCCTCGGTGCAATTCCAGCGCGAGGTCTGGTCGCCGGTGTACGAAACGTAATTGAAAGTCAGCACCACCAGGTCGGCGGAGACCTGCACGTGCGGGTTGAGCAGTTCGAAGCGGTCGAAGCGGACCTGTCCGCGGATGGTTTCGTAGAGTGCAGTCAACGCCGATAGGCCATCGACGCGCATCTCCAGGTAGGGGTCAAAATATACCACATCCGGGGTACAGATTTCCAGGAAACCGTCCGGGTCGCCCTTGCCCCAGCGGTTCAGGGCGGCCTTTTCCATGGCAATGATCTCCTCGGCAACAGTGTCCATAGGTTACTCCGCCAGAATTCCCTTCACGAATGCATCCGGGTCAAAAGGCGTGAGATCTTCAGCCTTCTCACCCAGGCCGGCATATAGGATTGGCAAGCCAAGTTCGCGTTGAATGGCAAAGGCCATGCCGCCGCGCGCTGACGAATCCAGTTTCGCCAGGATAACCCCAGACACGTTCACGGCTTCCTTGAAAGCTCGCGCCTGCACCAGGGCATTTTGCCCGGTGGTTGCATCCAACACCAACCAGACGGCATGCGGAGCGCCCGTGAGCGCCTTTCCGGCCACGCGATGCACTTTCTTGAGTTCTTCCATCAAATTGTAACGGGTGTGCAAACGACCAGCCGTATCTATCAATACCAGGTCATAGCTCTTGGAGACTGCTGATTGGATGCCGTCGTAAACCACCGCTCCGGGATCGGAGCCCATCTGCCCGGCTACGATTGGCAATTCCAGCCGTTCGGCCCAGACCTGTAATTGGTCAACGGCTGCCGCGCGGAATGTGTCGGCAGCGACAAGCAGGACGCGTTTCCCATCGTCTGCAAATCGGCGGCCCAGTTTGGCAGCCGTGGTGGTCTTGCCCGAACCATTCACACCGACCAGCAAAATGATTGTCGGTCTGGATGAAAAATCCAATTCGGTAGGCGCATCGAGCCGTAAGCGCAATTCAGCTTCCAGCAAGGACTGGAGTTCAGCCGTACGGGTCAGTCCCCGGGTCCGCACGGTAGTGCGGAGGCCGTCGAGCACAGACTCGGTCGTCTCCAATCCCAAGTCAGCCTGGATGAGCAGACTCTCTAACTCTTCCCAGGTTTGGCTGTTGATTTCCGTCGCACCGAACAGACTGGCCAGCCGCCCAAAGGCGGCTTTGCTGCTGCGTGAGAGTCCGGTTTTCCAACGCGAGAACTGGTCAGGCATATCGGGCAGATTATACTGCAAGTGCACGCTACATGTACAAACGGTGCTGCATTAATCCATATTATGCAACACCTTATATTATGTAACTTATTTCATTGCTTTGCATCTTATTAGTTCATCCTAAGCAAATCGTCCCTCAGGTTTGGGTAGAAAGCGAGCTGAATTAAAGGAACCTGCGGGACGGTGCGTAACATCCGTTAATAATCAGAGCTGCAAATGATTTATGATATACTCGCGCCCATATGGAGCCGGAGGAATAATGAGCGCAGGATTGACTGAAATAACTGCAACCTGGAAAAGCGAAATGACCTTCGTCGGCCAGAACGCAGTCGGCGGGACCGTCCAAATGGGTCCACTGGATGGAAAACCGGGTGTCGGTCCAATGCAACTATTACTGGTTGCCATCGCCGGATGCACCGGTGAAGATATTCTCTCCATCCTGCAAAAGAAACGCGCTGATCTGACTGATATGCAGGTGCGGGTAAGTGGCAAGCGTGCTGATGATTACCCAATGATATGGACCCACATTCACATTACGTACCTTATTTGGGGCAAGAGTATCAAGCCTAAAGATGTAGAACAGGCCATTAAGCTCTCTGAAAATAAATACTGCTCAGTTGGGATTATGCTTGGTAAATCTTCCAAGATTACATCCGAATATCGTATTCTAAAACCCGGTGAAACCGCCGAATAATAAAAGAGGAAAAATGAGTGAACCAATTCATGTGACCGATGCGGCTTTTGAAAAAGCCGTTCTGCAGAACCCCCTGCCAGTCATCGTAGATTTCTGGGCGCCCTGGTGCGGCCCCTGCAAGATGGTCGACCCGATGCTGAAAAAAATATCCCAGGACTTGGGTGATAAACTTATAGTGGCCAAGGTCAATACGGATGAGAATCCACAGTGGGCAACCCAGTATGGCGTGCAGGGTATCCCGACCATGTTGTTCATCTACGGTGGTAAGATTATCCACCGTCAGGTGGGCGCGCTGCCAGAGCGGATGCTGCGCGAGGCTGTGACGCAGTTCATGGAAGTGACAGCTAAACCGAAATCATAAGAGGTTTTCAATGTCAGTGTAAGAGAGACGCTTTTTGAAGGGGTCTCCTTTTTTGTGTCTCAAAGTCATCGGCATTTTCCACGGAAATTTACTTCTCCGTCGCTCGTTCGATTTTTGCACCCATGGAGCGCAATTTCTCGTCTACGCGTTCGTAGCCCCGGTCAATTTGCCCGATGTTACGGATGGTAGATTTACCGTCGGCGGCTAGGGCGGCCAGGAGCATTGCCATTCCGGCACGGATGTCGGGGCTTTCGAGATTCTCACCGTACAGGCGGGTCGGGCCATTAACGATGCAGCGGTGTGGGTCGCATAGGATAATTTGGGCGCCCATGGCCTTGAGCTTGTCGGTGAAATACATTCGCCCCTCGAACATCCAGTTGTGGAACAGGACACTGCCGCGCGATTGCGTGGCGACCACAATTCCGATGCTCATCAAATCGGTGGGAAAGGCCGGCCAGATGTTAGTCTTGATCTCCGGGATGGCCCCACCCAGGTCGGTTTCAACCTTGAGGCGTTGTTTTGATGGGACGACGACATCCTCGCCATCCACACTCCAGTCCACACCTAGGCGGTGGAAGACCATGCGTATCATCTCGAGGTATTGCGGGCCGGCCTTGCGGATGCGCATTTCTCCGCGCGTCACCACCGCCGCGCCGATGAAACTGATGACTTCGAGATAATCCGGCCCGATGGCATACTCACCGCCATGCAGTTTTTCCACCCCATCAATCGTCAGCGTATTGGACCCGATGCCTGTGATTTGCGCCCCGAGGCTGTTCAGCATCTGGCAGAGTTCTTGCACGTGTGGCTCGGAAGCCGCGTTGTGTATCACAGTCGTCCCCTTGGCGGTGACAGCCGCCATGATGACATTTTCCGTACCGGTGACGGAGGCTTCGTCCAATAGGATGTTGGCGCCTTTCAGGCGTTTGGCCTTGAAGTCGAATGACCGGCGGTAATGTATGTCTGCGCCGAGGGCTTTAAGAGCCAGCAGGTGCGTGTCCACCCGCCGGCGGCCGATCACGTCTCCGCCGGGGGGCGGAAGATGCACCTCGCAGGAACGGGCCAGCAGCGGTCCGACCAGCAGGATGGAAGCGCGGATGCGGGCACACAGGTCCGGGTCGAGGTCGGCCGGGCGGACTGTCTGGGCAGTGATGCGCCATGAGTTGTTCCCCAGGTCTTCCATTTTTACCCCCAGGCTGGCAACCAGTTGGCGCATATCGCGTACGTCGCGGATATCAGGCAGGTTGTGCAGGATGACCGGCTCATCCGTCAACAGTGTTGCAGCCAGAATGGGAAGGGCCGCATTTTTGTTACCTGACGGAGTCACCTCACCCTTCAAGGGAACTCCGCCTTCGATTATAAATTTCTCCACTGAAACCTCCTGCGTAAATAAGCGCACCAAGATTGTAAGGGATTTTTACTGTTCCGCCAAGTACCTGATAAATCTGTAAAACAACTCTACTCGATTCGGGCTATAATCAGAACATGGACTTCATGCTTGTCATCCCCCTTATTCTCGGTTGGCTTTCCGGCTGGCTGGTCAACTACCTGGCTGATGTGCTGCCCTTCACTCGTAAATTTATCCGTCCAGTTTGCCCGGCGTGTCAGACAAAGTTCAAATGGACCGATCACTTGTTCTTCCGCAACTGCACGAACTGCGGAAAACGGCGCAGCCCGCGGACGTTGATCGTCCAGGCTGTGATGACAGTGGCACCGGTCTTGATCTGGATTTTCCCGGGTCAAACGCTGCCCTTCCCGCTGGCATTCATCCTGCTGGTTTACCTGGCGGTCGTCCTGGTGATTGACCTGGAACATCGCTTGATCTTGAATCCTGTCAGTATTACAGGTGCTGTTCTGGGGCTGGGGATCGGCATTTTTCTGCGCAGTAAACAATCCATCCCATACGGAATTACATCCACGCTGCTGGGTGGCGCAGCCGGGTTTGGGATCATGCTGGTCTTCTATTTCATCGGTGAATTGTTCGTTAAACGCATGTCGAAAAAGCGTGGCATGTCTACCGACGAAGTGGCCCTCGGTTTCGGGGATGTAAACCTCTCCGGAATCCTGGGGCTGCTGCTTGGCTGGCGCGTTATTTTTATTTGCCTGTTTTTTGCGATCCTGGCCGGGGGATTGGTCAGTCTGGTTATCATTCTTGGGATGCTGATTGCGAAGAAATATAAAGCCTTCACTGCCATCCCTTATGCACCGTTTTTAATTATAAGCGCAATCTATTTTCTTTTTCTATAAGTATTGACAGTTGAATCGCTCTCATTCTCATTAAAAAAATAAATAGTGCCTAACGGCTCTATTTTTTATCCGGTTTTTTGTCAATTTGCGGGGGTTTTAGCGGAGCAGTGCCCAGGCGGTATCCAAACCCGCGCACAGTCCTTAGCCAAACAGGATTGGATGGGTCGGGCTCCAGTTTTTTTCGCAGCATCAGGATATAGCGGCGAACAAGCGCCGGGTCCTTGCGGTAACCTCCCCAGACTTCACGCATCAAGTCTTCATCCGATGCTACTCTGCCCTTGCTCCGGACAAGAGCTTCGAGCAAACGGAATTCCGTGGGCGTCAGATCAAGGATCCGGTTACCGAGCGATGCTTGGAATCTTTTCATATCCAGCAGAATTTCTCCGTGAGCGATGTAACCGGTTTCTTTATGTTCGCTGTGAACCCGTCCAATCACCGCTTGAATACGCGCCACTAATTCTGCGAAACTAAACGGCTTGGTCACATAATCATCCACTCCAAGACGGAAACCGCGCAGTTTATCGTCCTCGCTGGTTTTGGCAGTCAGCATGATGATCGGTAAATCGGTCAGTTCGCGCAGACGTGCACAGACCTCCCATCCATCCATACCGGGTAGCATCACATCCAGGAGCACCAAATCTGGTTTCTCGGCATAAGCCAACCGCAGACCTGTGGGACCATTCGATGCTTCAACTACTTCGAACGCGGACTCTCGCAGATATTGACTCAACAAATGCAAGAGAGTCTGATCATCATCGATTACCAGAATTTTAGTGCTCACCGAGTCACCTTCAGATAGAAATAAAAGCGGGCACCGCCTTTGGGAGGTTCTTCAAAGGCAAGATCACTGCCCATGACGTGCAACATGCGTTGTGATAGATATAGTCCCAGGCCATAGCCATAGACTGATTGCGAATCCTTGGCATCCAGCCGCTGGAAACGTTGGAAAAGCAACGGCTGCTTTTCTTTGGGAATCCCTGGCCCGGAATCGGTCACCTGAATCCGCAACCTGCCGCGCTGTGGAACGGCGTCCACCATCACCTCTCCCTGAGGCGCGTATTTCAGGGCATTATCCACCAGATGGTTAAACACACTCTCCAGAAAACCCGGATCGGCGAGAACTGGCGGTAGTTCCTCCGGCAGGTTGATCCGGATCCGCTCTGCGCCAGGCATGGCTCTAAACTGACGGTCCACATCCTCAACAATGGCTGAAAGTGATAACGGCACAGGATGCGCTTCTAAACGACCTGCCTCCATCGCAGAAAGGTTCAGGATATTTTCGACGAAACGCGTCAACCGCTGAACTTCGTTTTTCATCAGCGCAAGAGGCTCCCGGTCAGCGACAGAGCGGCCTTTGCGCTTGAGCAAAAGTTCAAGTCCGCCATTCAGGCTGGTAAGCGGTGTGCGCAGTTCGTGGGACACCATCGAAACAAAATCGCTTTTCAACTGGTCGAGTTCCTGTAACATTTTATTCTGCGCTTCCAATCTGCGGTAAGCTTCTTGCAATGTGCCAGTCCGTTGGACTACCTTTTGCTCCAGTTGTTCATTGAGTTCCTCTAACTTACGGTAAACCACTTGTAACTCATTATAGGCCTTCTGGACTTCCTCCTGCTGGCGTTTCTGCTCGCTCAAATCATGCGCCGCCCCGGCAATCAAAACCTTCCGGCCATCTGAAAAGATTGGGCTCAGCGCTAGCAGGAATGGAGTTCGATGCGGGCGGAGCGAAATTTCGAGCGAACATTCCTGCCGGGAGGCGCGGTCCAGCAAATCGGCTGGCGGGGGTTCGTCGTCAAAAATGGTCGTCAGCGACATGCCCACCACTTGGTTCTCATCCCGCAAAGCAAGCGCCCGGACCATGGCGGGGTTAGCCAACAGGATTTTGCCGCGTTTATCGCAAATGAAAGTTGGTTCAGCAAGGCTGCTGAATAATTGCCAGTAT
>Ga0207931_1000310_pt1 | contig 18210 bp, 13 predicted proteins | sample NGESurdeep092012_2_FD_184478 | JGI IMG/M metagenome (GOLD analysis project Ga0207931, IMG submission 184478) | Arctic peat soil microbial communities from Barrow, Alaska - NGEE Surface sample 415-1 deep-092012 (SPAdes) | ecosystem: Environmental > Terrestrial > Soil > Wetlands > Peat ...
GGAGTACAGAGCAGGTGTTCCGCAGGAAACTGTTGATTTTACAAAGGGATCACTGTTGAAGGCGAACGCAAGACGGTTTGAAACTATTGATGACAAGCTGGGGATGCTGAACACTATGACAACCTATGGACTGCCTATGGATTATATCAAGCAGGAGGAGGATTACCTCAGGGGACTGACGAAGGCTCAGCTCGATGAGACTGTTCAAAAGTACATTGACCCGATGAAGATGTATTATGTTGTTGTAGGTGATGCGGCAACGCAGCTCAAAGACCTGAAGAAAGTAGGTTTTGGGGACCCCATAGTTGTAAAATAGCTATATTTGCGCCTGCACAGGGCCCGGTTTGTACTATCAGTTGCCCGGATGGTGGAATGGTAGACACGCAGGACTTAAAATCCTGTGACCATTGCGGTTGTGCGGGTTCAAGTCCCGCTCCGGGTACATCAAAAAAGAGGTCATCAGACCTCTTTTTTTCAGGATTGCCTTAGGCGAGCTCGCAAGCTCGGTCCTCCTCTTCTGCTTAGTTAAAGATAAATGGTTTCTGAAGAATTAATTATTCAGTAAAAAGAATGATTATTATTAAGGAGAGATTCTATTTATTGATCATTCTTGTCTATTTGTAGTCCACTGAAAATATCACTCAAAGATTGATCTCTTTTATTCAGGTAAATTTCATTATGAAAATAATCGAGTTTTTTCAGGAGGTATGAAAGTGTATTGATCTCTTCATCACTTAGATTACCTACAACAATTTTAGTGACCTTACTCATAAGCGGAAGTATTTTCAGTATTTCATCTCTACCGGATTTGGTAATAGCAACCCTGATACTCCTCTTATCATTCTGATCGGAAGTTTCAGCTATCATTCCTTTTTTAATAAGCCGATTGATAATTTCTGATCCTGAAGTCTTTTCCATTACCTGCTTTGCGATCAGCTCACTCTTGTTTAAACTGTCATAAGTCATCAGAGTGATCAGAAAAGAAAACTCATCCGGAGTCTGTAACAAGCTATCCCGCAGTACTTTTTTAATATACCATTTTGCGTAACGATTCATCAAAACAATTAAAATTGAAATATCACTGGCAGTATTACGGTATTCATCATTAAACCACTCCTTCTTTTCACCTGATATTTTTCTGATCTCCAACTCCTTCAAGCCGGATTTTGCGTTCAGATAACCAATAAACTCATCTATTGAATATTCTTCATGGTTGCCCTTTTCAGCATCAAAGGAAAAGAATTGGTTAATCAGAGTTGTAAGTATTTCGCTCTTTTTCATCATTGTTCCTGTTAATCAAAAACAAAAATAGATTTTTTTAGTTCATTTACGTATTATATTTTATTTATTTAAACATATTTGTACTTTTATTGTTTATATCTTAAATTATCAGAATGAATATGGAAATAGCGGCCAGTATTAAAGGTGCAAGCAAAGAGTACAAAACAGGTGACACTGTGATTACTGCCCTTCAGCCGACAACTTTCGATTTCAGGAAGAAGGAGCTTACCCTTATCATAGGTCCATCAGGTTCAGGTAAAACGACACTCCTTTCTCTTCTGGGATGTGTGATTTTCCCAACCACGGGTGAGGTATATATAGATAATCTTCTGGTGAATAATCTTAGTGATAAGGAACTGGCCAGGGTGAGACTGAAAAATATCGGATTTGTCTTTCAAAACTTCAACCTTCTTGCACCACTCAATGCACTGGAAAATGTTATGCATCCGCTAAGGCTTTCCGGAGCCGGTAAAAAGGAAGCAAAGATTAAGGCTGAAGAAGCTCTTAAGAAGGTAGACATGGAAAGCAGGATGAAGAGCCTGCCGAAGAATCTCAGCGGAGGACAGCAACAGAGAGTTGCAATTGCAAGAGCACTTGTTACCGAACCATCAATAATGCTTTGCGATGAACCAACCGCATCACTCGATATAAAAAGTGTGGGCATAGTTATGGAAGAACTTAAAATGCTTTCAGATTCAGGAAAATCGGTTATTGTGGTAACACATGACCTGAGGCTTAAACCGTTTGCAGACCGAATCATTTATGTGAACAATGGAATCGCCTCCGACAAACCCTCTGAAGATGAGATATTCCATAATTAAAAATCAGAAAATCAAATAGACAGAATATTAATATCAATGTTATGAATAAAAAAATCTTACTGGTTATTATACCATTTATCCTTACAGGCTGCGGTGGCGGCAAGGAAAATAAAGATAAGCCGGTCACTGAATCGAACCCGGTTAACAGCGATATTGTCGAGGTATCCGAAGTTGTCGGGGTAGGCAAAGTTGAACCTGAAAAAAAGATCATCAGTCTTGCAGCCTCAACTGGCGGTATTGTTAAGGAAATCTACAGGAATGAAGGCGACAGTATTAAAAAAGATGAGCCTCTGGCGAGACTTGATGATGAACTTGAACTTATAAAGGTATCGCAGTTAAGAAGCCAGTACAACACACAGAAATCACAGGAAGAGATTGATAAGCTTAACCTGCAGGAGTCGGAGGCGAGGCTTTCCAATAAGAAAAAGCTCCTGGAATCTGTAAGATCTCTTGCAACCAAAGGGGCCGAAACAAAGCAGACACTCGATGATCTGGAGACTGAAGTAACGACCCTTTATCTTAGTGTAGAAAAGGACAGAGCCTCGGTAAAACTATCTGCCAGCAGGTTGAAGGAGCTGTCTGAACAGGTAAGATATGCCGAAGCCGAAGCTGCCAAAAAGATATTGCGCTCACCTTACGATGGGGTAATGCTTGAACTTCAGATTGAAAGAGGAAGTGCAGTAAATCAGTTTGAATCATATGCTGAAATTGCTCCTTCGGGACCAATGACAGTGAGAACCGAAGTTGATGAACTTTTTGCCGGCAGGTTAAGAAATGGGCTTGATGCTGATATAAGATTTGTAGGAAGCGATTCGGTTGTTGCAAGGGGAAAAGTCATCTTTCTTTCACCCTACCTCAAAAAGAAGTCGCTTTTCTCACAAAAAGCAAATGAGCAGGAAGACAGACTTGTAAGAGAAGTAAGAATAAAACTTGAGAGTGATAACGGGCTTATACTAAACTCAAAGGTTGAATCTGTAATCAAGCTTAAAAACAATCAGTTATGATCGCTACTGCATACAGATTTATAAGGTATGACAAGGTAAAGAGTATTGGTGTAATTATCGGCATAGTAGTCAGCATCTTCCTTATTGGTCAGCAGATAGGAATTCTAAGTTTTCTAACCGGATTAATGGGAGGCCTTGTCAGTAACTCGAGGCAGGAGATTGGCCAGATCTGGGTTGTCGATAATATTACCAGGAATGCCAATGAACTTCCCAAGCTTAATGAGAGCCTTGTCAGGGAACTGAAGAGCATAGACGGGGTTATGAATACTTACCCGATTGTAGTCGCTGGAGCATCTGTCAAATTTGAGAACGGCAAGCTTGCTCCTGTACTCATTATAGGCAGTGAACCGCCGATGTTTATTGCGGGTCCGAAACCGGAATCAATACACGCTGGTAACATTCTTTCCCTTAATGATGATGAAGCTGTTTCAGCCGAGTATTTCGACCAGGCCACATTCGATTATCCGGTAAAAGTGGGTACAAGAGTTGAGATTAACGGTAAAAGTGCCACTATAAAGGTGGAGACAAAAAATGCAAGGGGTTTTGCAGGGTCATTTTTCTATACAACACTATCTAAAGCACGTTATTATTCCTCATTTCCCGAATCGAAAGTAAGCACAATAGCAATTCAGGTGAAACCCGGCTATACTGTTGATGATGTTGTCAATAACATAAACAGGTCGGTATATGGAATTAAAGCATGGAATTCAGAGAAACTACGAAAAGCAACGATCACCTACATCACCATATCTTCAAACATAGGCACAAGCATCGGTTCGCTGGTTATTTTTGCTGTTTTCAGCGGATTTTTTATCATAGGTCTCACACTATATTCGTCAGCTGTTGACAGGATAAGGGATTATGGAACTCTGAAGGCAATTGGTGCAACGAACCAGTATATTACGAGGCTTATTCTAACGCAGAGCTTTCTGTTTGCAGTTGCAGGTTTCATTATCGCAGTGATACTGCTTGAAGGGTTCAAGGCAGGAGTTTCCAATGTCGGTCTTCTGATAAGGTATTCAATCAGGGAATATGCTGCCCTCTTCCTGATAACAGTGTTTATCTCGGTCGGAAGTTCTCTCTTCTTCGCCATTCGTACAATAAGAAATGTTGAACCTGCTGCTGTATTCCGTGGCTGAAAAAATTTAAAGATTATTAAAAATGAAAACATTATCACCATCAATAATATTTATTGTCCTTCTTAGCTTGACCGGCTTGTTATCCGGGCAGGATATAAAACTCATAACCTGTATCGATTCTGCTCTGGTAAACAGGGGAAATATAAAAGCGGTCAGGACTGATATAGAAATAGCTAAACTTCAGACTTCATCGGCTTACCAGAAGTATCTGCCTGACCTGTCATTGAGTTATAATTACAGATATAATCCTATTATTCCGACCCAGATAGTTCCTGTTGGGCAGTTCAACCCGACACCAACAGATGAAAAACGGCCGATAAAATTCGGTACCAACTGGCAGCAGAATTCGGGAATAAATATGTATCAGCCTATTATCGACTTTTCCATAAAGAGCAAGGTTGAAGAAAGCAGGATAAATGAGAAGCTGAAGAATACCGATGCTGCTGCTGCTGAATATGATCTGAAACTCGAGGTCATCAAGACCTTTACAAATATATGGCTGATGGAAGAACAGCTTCATTCTGCAGCTCTCGATACGCTTCGTACTTCAAGTACAAAAGAGCTTTTTTTGGTAAAATCGAAAGAGGGCAAGGTGCTCAGAACGGAAGTCAACAAGGCCGTTCTTAATCATAATAATGCTCTTTCAAATTATGTCGCAACTTCATCGTCATTGACCAGGGAAAAGATCTACATGAGCTTTCTCACGGGAATATCTCTTGAAACCTTACTTGATGGCACATTTGATTTTTCACCTTTTTCGGATGATGTTTTGAAAATTAGTAATACAGATCCTCTTTTAGACTCAGTTCCTTCAGTACAAAACCTCAGACTGAGGGCTGAACTTCTGACACAGCAGAAGAAATCGGAAAAAATTAAACAGACACCCACCATTGGTTTCGAGGGATTCCTTGGAGCAAACCAGTATACAGATACATTTGATCCATTCCTTCAAGGAAGCTGGTATGGAAGCAGCTACCTTGGACTGAGCTTAAGATTCCAGGTGCTTTCCGGAAGCACTAAAAGAAACAGGGTCAATCAGTTGAATCTGGAGGGGAAATCACTTAAATCAAAGCTTGACGACGAGATAAACAGTGTCAGTAATAAAAGTCTTCTGCTTAGCGAAGAGATAAGTCAGATTGAATTTCAGGCCGGATTATATAAACAGAACATAGCTCTTTATGAGGAAAACCTCTCATTGAATCAGGATAGATTTGATAAAGGGCAGATAAATGCTTATGATTTGTTAACAGATGAGATAGATTTTCAGAAAGAGCTGGCAAGGTATAATGAAAAACGAGCTGAACTGGTCTATAAGCAGATTGAGCTGATAAACAACTCAGGGACTCTTTCGTCATTCATAGAAAATTTGCGATAAAATGAACATTAAATCAATTAAAATAAATGTGAGATTATGAAAAATAATAAAATACTTTCGGCGACATGTTTTGTGTTTATCCTGTCATTTAATGTTTTTTCCCTGAATGGGCAAGCGTCTTTCGACCTGGAGACAGGTGCTGTCGGAACAGGTTACAATAATGTCCGTACGCTTTTATAAGATTACTGACAGTGGATTTACCTTAATTCTTTTTAAACCAGAGCAGGTCATCCAGAGGAACATTAAACCTCTTTTTTACCGGTCCTTTAATGACCACATTGTTTTTGTCCTTCCAGTTTCCTTTAGGAAAAATTACCTCTCTTGAAGTACCACTTCCCAGCATCGGAGCAACCAGTATACTGTCACCAAGCATGAACTGATCCTTGCAATCCTCAAAACCCTGGTTTGGAAATTCATATTCCAGATTTCGCACAATGGGTTCACCTGTTTTTGCGCTTAGTTTGGCTAACCTGATAATTTCAGGCACAAAACTTTGTCTGATCGCTACCGCTTTCTTCACAGCAGTCAAATGTTCTTCGTCAAGAACCCGCCAGGGTGCAACGGAGAACTGCATCATTGGCATCAAAGCATGACATTGAGCTGAACGTACAATCAATTCCTGATCCAATGCAGCTCCCGAAATAAATGATGAATAATCTCCACCTCCAATCATATCAGGACAAGCAAAAGTGTAACCCAGCAGCGAAGCCGTTGTTATATGAGGAACAAGTTTTTTCAAATCACTCCATGTATGATACTTATCCCTGAGTCTTTCAACAATTGGTTCATTTCCTCTTTTCCACATGGCTCTATACTCATTTAGCGGATAATCAAGCCCGAATGTTCCCCAAAGCTCAGTATGTTCATTTGATGTGATTTTATTGTATGAGACCGAATTTTCCGGATAATATTCAGGATCACCTGCATCAAACTTAAATCCATCAAGTCCGTATTCACTGACCATATTGTTCAGTTGCCCCCTGAACCATTCCACTGCTTCTGGATTTGTAAAATCCAACACCATGCTATAACCATTCCACCAGTTAATGATTGAAGGATTTTTCGCCTCAGCCCATGTAAGATGGGAATTTCCTTCATTGTTCATTAACACAAGCTTTCTTTTCAGTAAGTCCCTGGATATTTCTGAATCAGGACTGATAAATGGACATACCCATAGCATTACTTTAAATCCCATTGTATGTAATTCGTTTATCATTGCTCGGGCATCAGGGAACCGGTCCATTCGGAATTGAAATTTTCCATAAGCCGGCGCCCAGTTATCATCGATCATTAAAACGCCCGGAGGGAATCCGTTATCAATGATATCATGAGCATATTTTAAGATATCCTTCTGATTCTGGTTATAGATCAATTCAATCCAGGTATTATATTGGGGTTTTTCAAAAAGAAGCAAATCAGGCAGTTTCCCCGATGACGGAAAAAACTTTTCAGATGCTTTAAGATAAGCTCCCTTTAAATCAGTACCACCTGATCCGACAAAAATACTATCAGCAAATTCTGAAAAAACTATTTCATTTTTAGTTACCGCAAAAGCAAATGGAGAATTGGACCATGCATATCTTCCTTTCGAAGATAAAATAAGCGGTGAGGCCTGATTACCTTTTGTGTCGCCATTCAGATTTAAAGAATAACCTGCCCCGAAAGGCATTTTATCACCTTCATTCACAGCTGCGCCATACCATTTTTCACCTTGTAGAATATTAATTCTTTTAACCGGCTGAGCCTGAATAATAAGCTGACTTAGTGCTAAACAGATTATAAATACTGCCTTCTTCATATATTATTTTTCAGATTGTGCAATCCTCATAAATTACTGTTGGTTATAATGAAAAAAACAACAACAGAGCAAAGATACTCTGTTGTTGTCATGCTGAATGATGGTAATTAGAATTCTACAATGCTGTAAATGTTACAGTGAATTTTTTACCATTTGTAGGTATTATGGTGTAATTTGTTCCATCCATATTTACCATGTCCCATGTAAAACCATCTTTCAGGTCAACTGATACTTTATAATAGGCTGACTCTGCAGGAACAGGTAATAATACACCGTTCCCTGCCACTGTGACCCCCTCAAAATATTTGGAATAGATCTCCATTTTTGATGCATCAGGATTTGTAGGAAAAGGAGCCGCAAAGAAGGCAACATCACCTCCCCAAGGAAGTACGTATATTGTTGCTTCATAAACATAGGTCGTACCGACTCTGTACAGGGTAGCCATAGATTCCTGATTCCAGCTATGGGAGTCAGCATCGTACTTACCCCAGCACCAGCCATCAAGATAAATAACAGTCGGATAACCTGCCTCATTCCTGATAAAAATATTTCCAAGGAAAGGATCTATACGGACCAGGTATGTGCCTGTCTCCTGTATCATGCTCCAGGTTGCATTACCAGCTCCCGTAAAAACGTCACGATCGCAGAAGGCAGTTGTCAGATCTATACCCGCGGCGGTAATTGCCTGATTTTTTGTCAGGTTCATAGTTCCTTCGTAAAGGAAATAATTACCAGGCACCAATGTTAACGCGCTGCCTGCAAATGTGATCGAAGCACCGGCAAGAGCCCCATTGATGTAAATCCCGGCGTTTGTATATTCCAGCTTCCTGGTTCCACCTTCCAGTCTTACACTTGTAATATTGGTTCCATCGCTGAACACTTTAATCGTAAACGGTCCTCCGGCTGTAATTATGAAGCTTGACGCTTCATCATTGGTTGTGCCTGTGGTTATCTGTCCGGCCGAAAACAAAACATATTGTTCAACACCGGCTTTTTTGAAGCGGAACATACCTGGTACAATATTGCCCCACATATCATCAACCGGATCTCCGGAACCTGTATTGGGAGGTGTCCATGACCACATCTTCCGGGTTCCAAGGCTAAATCCGCTCATCTTCATTTTCTCTTTCTCAGTGGTGATATTACCATCAGCCCAATGCCCGGAAATATTGCCAAGGATATAAAGGCTTTCAGCCATTGCATTCCATTCCTGGGCATCACCCAGCACTAAGTCAAAGCTAACCGGGTTAAACGAAATTTTGAAATACTCTTCAGTTGCTTTGCCGAAGGTAATGTCTCCTGATCCCATAGCAATGATGTTCGTACCATCAAGTCCCCATGATAAGCCTGTCTTGTTGGAATTGGCGTAGATTTTACCAACGCTGGTTGCAGGAATGAAATCTTCAAGTTCAAAAACGTTTCCATTTTTGGTCATAGGATAAACCGTAGTATTAATAATCAGATATAAATTATCAAAAGTCGGAAGAGCGAGTGCAGTAATTGTAATTTCCTGAGTAGTCAACAGATTTGCAGAATTCTTTACAGTCACACTTAACTTCATATCGCCGGCTACAGCATTTTTAGGAAGAGGAATTGTCAGCGCTTCACCAAGGGTAAAAGTTTTCCCGGTCAACATTTTTGTCTCTTCAAAAATAGTACCGGTGCTATTACTCATAGTTACGGTAAAAGACTTTAAACCGGTTTCATCGGAAAAGTTTCCCGAGAGTGTCACAACATCACCAAATTTCAGGCCCGATTGAGGGGTTATAGCCAAATCGGTGATTTTAGCTTTACCTGCGTCTGGATCAGGTTCATCTTTCTTGCATGCTGAAAAAGCAAGCATGGTTGTCAGCAGCAACAGGGCCAAATACTTTAAATTTCTCATGTGGATCGTTTTAGTTAATATTATGTTGTCTATGAATAAAGAGTTTTATTACAATGGTCAGCTGTCTTTATTTTTCAAAAAAGAGACTTCCTGAATAAACATCTCCTTTATTCGCAGTCCCGATTTGAATGTTCAAATTTAACTTATTATACCCGGTCGTTTCCTCCCATACATTTTGATTTGCCATACGGATTGAATATTCAGGTTTATTGTAAAGTGTTGCTTCAGGATCAGGCAGATTCAGAAAAAGCTCATATTCTCCAACAGGCATATCCTGCGGAATTCCAACTACAGTGTCTATCGCACTTTCCAGGGTTGGTTTCCATAAACGAGGTTCAATACCCAGATTTACCTTATAAGTCTCTTCAGATTCCGTGTTTTTGAGTACCAGTTCCACCATTCGTGGGTTATACAATGGAGCATAACCTAGGTTCTTCAGAATTATTCTTGCCTTGAAAGAACCTCCCTGCCCAACCTTTCCTGTATATTCACCTGAAAGAAGCTCAAAGCGATAACCTAATTCGCGAATGATATTATCCATCGAGAAGTCAATCTTCCAGAGATCATTGACACCATGGTAGTAATCCTGGTTCAGGTGACTCCATCTCAAATACCGCATTTCGGTCTGGGCTTTAGCTCCGTCAGCAGGAGCAACACCTGAAGGCGGACAAGTTTCTCCCCCCATTGGTACATAAAGGCATTCCTTGTTTAGGTACGCTTTATCGACTGTGACATTCTCATAGGTTCCATAATCATTTGAACTTGCTAAAAAACAATCATTATGAAATCCTACACGTGCAATATCAAGTTCGGTAAAAGCTTCAGCAGAAGTAACATTGGTCGACCGTTGGAAAAACTCTCTTTTGTAGGATGGAGTACGCACCTCAATCATCCTGTTTACAGGAAGGGTTTTCAGTATCTTGTTATAAACCTGGTAACGTCCGCCTGACGAATTTAACCCGCTTGTTGAATAGTACCCTTCGCCCCAGGCACCTATGAATCCTGCCTGCATCACTGCAATCACATCGGCATTTTTTTCGAGATAAGGCTTCAACTGGTCGAGATGTTGGGAAATTATTGAAAAAGGTGCATCCGGTTCTGTTTCATTCGAAGAATAGGCAAATCTTAATATGCACTTGACTCCTGCATTTCTCATAATTTCGAAATCTTGATCGAGGTCTGCAAGGGCAACATCTGACAACGGAGCACTTCTGAAATTTTTAAGATAGACGATTCTGTAGATCATGGTAATATTATCGTTTATCCGGTATTGTTTCAGGGTTGATTCATCCAGAGAACCAGTACCCGTTCCTAAATTACATTCGGTGTATTTGGAAAATCCGCGTTCGGGATTAGCAAATTTTGAATTGTCGGGCGTGTAATTGACAACAGTCAATTCAACAGGTTCAACAATTGGTTTTTTTGAACATGCTGTACTCCCCAGGAAACCTGAGAACAATATGATCAACAAAAAGATCTGGTTCATATTTTTATTATTACTGTGCATAACCCGGATTCTGTTTTACCTGACCTTTCCCATCAACAATCACTGAAAGCGGAAGAGGATAAAGGTATTTGTATTTGGAAGCATAAGGAGCTACCCCACTGTTGAGCAACAGTACGCGATCGTATAATTTATCGAAGCGGATGAGGTCGGCTCTGTACTGACCACTCTCGCACCAGTATTCATGACTGCGCTCAGTAAGCAACTGATCAATAAACGATTCACTGGTTGGGAAATCACTTAAAGATTTGTTATTTAACCCGGCCCTTCTTCGAACCTGATTCATCAGTTCCAATGCTTCAGCATTTACTGTGCCTGATGGTTTCATGACAATGGCTTCAGCCAAAGACAGCAACACTTCAGGATACCGGTATACAACTATATCCAGTTTGCTGAATCCGCTATTACCAGGAACACTGGGATCCATCATGTATTTTTGAGGTATCGGTCCTAAATCCATAGTAGCCCTCGGATTCGCCCTGTTCACCAGCACATTGTCATCTGAACTGACATATTCAGTGATCAGGTATGTTTTCCGCGTATCATTTGCTTCAAATGTATCATAAAACCACCATGAGCTTTGTACGGTTCCCCATCCTTTCACAGGAGAATCAGAATCAGGAGGCATTGCCATCATAAGCCATTGTGATGTATTTGGCCCGGCCTGTGAAGAAGGGATCGCAAAAATATATTCCGGATTATTTTTAGTCATTCCCTCAAGCTGAAAAAGCGAAGGATAATTTGCCACCAGGGAGTATCCGTATTCTGTTCCCATAAGTTCCCTTGCAAGAGTTTCAACTTTATTATAGTAGGTTATATCGTTTACAGTCTCATGAAGGTAAAGACGGATTAACAGCGTCTTTGCAAGGCCCCTGCTGAATTTTCCATATTCAGTATCTTTTGGCAGCGGAAGATTATCTCCTGCAAATATCAGGTCATCTTCAATAAATTTAACCATTTCATCATTGGTAAGACGGGGCAAAGGTTCTTCTTTCAAAGGATTTTTTAAAACTTCAAGGGGAGCTACTACCAGGGGTCCGTACATGTCGAATAAAATATATGACAAATATCCCCTGGCACAACGTACTTCAGCAAGGTATTTAATTTTTACATCATCACTCAAGCTGCTATTATCAATGGCATCCATCACCAAAGTACAACGGCTGACCTTGCTATAAAATCCATAAGGCTCTTCCCTGGTGTAGTAAAAATAGGTGACCTCATTATTTGTTTCATTGAATGAGAGTTCCGAACACAGCTTCTGAGCTCCGAATTTCCCCATCAGGACTTCCGTGCAACTTTCATTGACAAACATCTGACCTCTTTCTGAGTCAGAGTTTATTCCATCCCACCAGTTGCCTCTCAGCGGAAAATAGCACGATAAAACCAATGCCTGGATATCGGCTTCGGTTTTTGGGAATATTGACGGATTAATTTCCGAATAATCAATCGGATCAAACTTAGTACAACTATGCATAAATGATAGAAGCAACACCAGTACTGTATATTTGAGCAATTTTTTCATCTTCTTTATTTCTAATATGTTAAATTAAAATGTAACATCGAGTCCGAATGAATATGTTCTTGCATTTGGATAGGCAGCGGCATAAGCATCAGTTTCGGGATCAAGTCCTTTGTAAGGTGTAAATACAACCAGGTTATTCATATCAAAATAAACGCGTAAGCTGGAAAATACATTTTGGTGCAGAATGGATGCCGGCAGTGTATAGCCCAGTGATACGTTTTGAAGACGGATAAACCATGCTTTCTCATAAAACCAATCGCCGTATCCGTATCTCGACCACCCAAAAAATGAACTTGGCTGGGTAGTGGATGGGTTATCGGGCATCCATCTGGTTTTCAATGTTCTTAAACCGTTATAACCGTATTGAGCAATGCCGTCTGCCGAGACACCAAAATCCATGTATGTGGGGTCCATCATTGCTCTGTCAAACATTCCGTTCAATTCAAGATTAAAATCAATAGCTTTATATCTAAGATGATTCGACAAACCAGCAATATAACCGGGGTCAGTTGTTCCAAACAATCTTGTATCAGCATCATCAATAATGCCATCAGGCATCCCGGTAAGCAGGAACTTCCCGTTCTCAACAGCAGGGTCGCCGTTATCATCCCGTTTGTATCCGTTAATATCTGCAATTATTATTTGTCCTGGCCTTAAATCAGGCTGAGCAACCGGAACAGGATCGCCTGTCTGCAAAATGCCAACCGCAACCCTTGAATAAACCGCTCTTATTGGGTCATTGGTATTTTCAAATACATTTGGCTTCCAGTCAGCTGTGCGTTCCAGCCAGTTGTCTCTGTACATTGAAAAAGTAAAATCAGTGGTCCACGAAAAATCGGAGGTTGTAATATTCTTTGTATTAATTGTAGCTTCAAAGCCCTTACTCTGTGTTTTCCCGATATTAGCCATAACAAAGCTGATATCGTGATATGTATTTAAGAGTTTAAAGTTTAGAAGATCAGAAATTACTCTATGGTAATATTCGAATGAACCTCCGATTTTACCTTCAAACAAGGAAAAATCCAATCCAAAGTTTAATTCTGTTGTGGTTTCCCATTTTAAGTCGGGATTTTCAAGACGCGCCTGAAAAACACCTATTTGAGGAGTGCCGTCAGCATTATTCCATGCAGGCATAGCGTAATAGGATGCAAAAGCATTACTTCCTATGCTGGAATTTCCTGTTTGTCCGTAACTTATACGTAATTTAAGCATTGTCACTGTCGGGACCATAAATTTCATAAAATTTTCATCCGCCATGTTCCAGGCAACTGCAACAGAGGGAAAGAATCCCCATTTATTATTCTTGGCAAAGACACTTGCTCCATCCGCGCGGAAGGTTGCAGTCAGGAGATAACGATCCAGCAATGTATAATTAACCCTTGTAAAATATGACATCATATTATTTTCGTTTCCCCATGAACCAACGATTTTCGTTCCTGAACCTGCATTGAGGTTATTCCAGCTGAATCCGTCAGTGAGAAAATTATTATTACCAACGTTATTCCCGTTAGCCTTGAATTTTTCTGCTGACACACCAAGTAAGGCACCGAACTGATGTACATCATTTAATTTTGCACTATAATTTGCAGTAGCTTCAGTAAGATACTGCTCATTTAAATCCTGATTTATAGTTGCAATACCACCTCCAAGTGCTCCGTGCAAAGTTGTTTTTGGCATGTAGGTTTTTCTTCCCTGGTATGCTATATCCGTTCCGGCATTCAATTTTATAAAGAGCCCTTTTAACGGTTCGGATGTTAGATTAACATTAGCAAGAAGTCGGTCCATAAATCCTTTGTCCAGAACAGTGAGTAAAGAATATGGGTTAGGCTGAGTTGGCAGTAGCGGATTTATTGGGTATTGACCGTCGGCAGTAATAGCAGCAATATGCGGCCCCATCTGGACAGCTGCACGAAGCATTCCCGATTTTTCCCATGGCTGATTGCCGAGCGGGGTATTATCATTATCAATACGACTGGCAGTCAGGTTGAGCCCCAGCTTAAAATATTTACTGATAGTCTGATCCAGATTGATCTTGCCTGTGTACCGTTTCATTTCAGAATTTTTTATGATCCCTTTCTGATCAAAATAATTCACGGATACCATGTATTTAGTCTGTTCGGTTCCTCCCTGGACGCTCAGATTGTGTTGCTGAATACTACCGGTCCTTGTAATAAGCTTAACCCAGTCGGTTCCTTTCCCTGCATTGCTGATCTGGGTATCTGTATATGGCAATTTGTAAGAAACACCATTCTTGGGAAAAAGCATGGCTGTTTCAAGAGTGCGGCTTCCATACGGGATAACATCATTTTCAAACATCCACATATCCCAGCTTGACACATTTTTTTCATCCATCCATTCTTTAAGGCCAAACACGTCAAATATGTTAGCATGCTTCTGAATAGCATATGATGTATTATAGGTAACCCGGGCTTTTCCAGTTGTACCTCTTTTGGTTGTAATAAGTACAACCCCATGGCCCGCCCTGGCTCCGTAAATTGCTGTTGCAGAAGCGTCTTTAAGTACTTCAACTGAAGAAATATCGTTGGGATTTACAAAGTTCAGGATACTTTGTGTCCCGGCATCCAGCCGCTCGTTACCACTGCCGGGCTGATCCAGGGTGGCTATCGGGAATCCATCAACAATATATAAAGGCTGGTTACTTGCGTTAACCGAACCTGCACCACGAATTAAAATATCGAGTCCGCCACCTGGTTGAGCGCTGTTCTGGGTAATCGAAAGTCCGGCAGCCTTGCCTTTTAATGCATGTCCAATGGATGATGCAACAGACAGGTTAACGTCCGAAGCCTTTACCGATGAAACAGATCCTGTCAGATCTCTTTTCTTTACCGAACCGTATGCAATAACCACCACCTCCTCTATAGCCTTGCTTTCTTCCTGCATCGTTACATTAATATTTGTTTTTCCGGTAACCGGAATCTCCTGGGTTAACATGCCCATGAAGGAGAATACAAGCGTTGCATCATCAGGAACATTGGCAAGAGTATAATTCCCATCAGCATCTGTAGCAATTCCTTTGGTAGTTCCTTTTACTTTAACTGTTACAGCCTGAGCTGGCTCACCTGAGACGTATGTTACTTTACCCGATATGGTTTTTGTCGTTTGACTGGCGGGAACACTTTTCTGCGCATATGTCACGGTGCTGATTGTCGCTAAGAACACCAGAAAGATTATATTGATAGAGGGTTTCAGCCTGGTTAAGATTTTTACAATGGCGGGAAATAAGGTTCCAGGTGAATGCTTTGATACTTTCCTTTTCATACTCATGTATTTTTGATTGTAATAATATAGAGGTTAAATCATTGTATATTAATTTTTCTTTTTGGATCAGATTATTACGCTTTGTTTTGAAAAACTGCAATCAGGATATCCCCATTTTTTAAGCGGATCAGAAGCTCCAGATTAATATTGTCATTCTCAAAACTCAAGTCAGAAAAGGTCAGATAATTCGAGACATAAATTTAAGAAAATTTACTAATTTTAAATAAAAAATTTATGTCCTGTCATTCACTCAATTTTAATTCTTCAGGTTTTTAAAAACAATCTTTTTCCTATCTGATAGACTCCATAAAATTATTCTGAAATGAACAACAAGATTATCAGATCAATGAAGGGTTCGCCCATTATAAATATCGCAGCATTAATAATCATTTTTGCAGGAGTGATCTATGCAAAATCGATCATCACTCCCTTTTTACTCGCGCTTTTCATAAGTATTATTTGTGCACAACCCATTTCCTGGCTTGAGAAAAAGAGGACACCCAGATGGCTTGCACTTATAATTGTAATGTTGGGATCGTTTATGCTTTTTTCCGGAGTTGCTTTCCTGTTAGGAGATACATTATCGTCTTTTTCAGGCAATCTTTCAAGTTTTGAATCAACCCTTACAAAGATGAGTAACTCATTTATTCAGTATCTAAATGAGAAAGGCTTAAATATCCACCAGGACCAGATATCTGCTCTTGTCCAACCGGTAAAGATCCTTGAATTTACCGCAAGCGTTTTTAATAAACTGTTAGATATGGTGGGAACTACCTTCCTGGTCTTCCTTATCATTTTATTTATTCTTATGGAATTCGGGAGTTTTTCTGTAAAAGCTGCAGTATTTCTGAGTGGACCTGATAAATCCATTTATTATTTTTCTTCCATTTTACGAAATATCCGTAACTACCTTGGTATAAAAACCTTATTATGTGTATCCATAGGAATTCTTATCTATTTTACATTATTGATCATTGGGGTTGACTATCCTCTCCTATGGGCATTGATCGCTAGTCTTATGTATTATATTCCGAATATTGGATCCATCATCTCCATGATTCCAACAGTTCTTTTTGCCCTGGTACAACTAGGATTAGGTGGTGCACTATGGACTCTTGGCTCGTGCAGTCTTATTCACATTGTTATTGGGAGCTTTATGGAACCCAGGATCATGGGAAAAGGTTTAGGCTTGTCAACACTGGTTGTTTTCCTGTCTCTTCTATTCTGGGGATTTATGCTGGGAATAGTGGGGATGATCCTGTCAGTTCCCATTACCATGACCATAAAAATCATCCTGGAACAGAATGAGAAAACAAAATGGCTCGCAATACTTTTGGGACCACCGGCTGAAGCTAAAACCTATCTTGAAAATAGAGAATCGATTGAAAAAGCCGGAAAAGAAGAACGGCAAAATATCGATATTTAGCTATAATAAGAGTTGAAGTATAAATAGTATTATGATAATTGAATTAAGCATTCACTAAAATGAAATACATGCGGAAATGAAACATCAGAAACTTCCTTCAATCGAAGAAATAAGAAAGGGTTACAAGCCTATTCTTAATGTAAACCAGCATCACAGAAAAAAATTGTCAAAGATGGATAAACTTGCGCTGTGGATAACTGTACATATAGGGAGCATGGGATTCTTTATCATCATCTTTGGATGGACTTTGATCTGGTTAGGATGGAACACTCTGGCTCCGGTAAAGGTAAGATTTGATCCTTTCCCGGCTTTTGTGTTCTGGCTTTTCATATCAAATATGATTCAGATTTTCCTTATGCCCTTAATTATGATTGGGCAAAACCTGCAATCAAGACATTCAGAGCTCCGTGCCGAACAAGACTTCGCAATAAACAAAAAAGCAGAAACAGAAATTGAAACAATTTTAATGCATTTGGAAAATCAAAATGATCTGATGCTTAAAATTTTAAAACAACTCAAGGAATCAGATGCAAATGCCGGGCTGGCTGATCACACCAAGGAGGTCTGATTGCACTTAATATACTAACAAAAAAAGCACAGAGAGATTGAATTAAAATAAATAAATTTGTTTAATCACTTTTTACCGTAAGAAAGATCCTTTTAAAGAACCAACGTTAAGGTGGTCAATTTACTTCGGCGAAATGTTGTCAGTGAAAATCAAATGTTTTAAAATGAAAAATAAATCTCCTGTGATCAAAGTAATTCCAAAACCTGAGGACATAACGAAACTGGCCATAAAACTCAGCGAAAATGCTATTGAGAAAACTAAAGTTATAAATCATTTCTTTTCGGAAATTGCCAATATTTTTCTGTTCATATGGAACACGACCAAAGAGGCTTTTTCCCGTGACTTTGAATTCAAGGAATTTTTGCGTCAGTGTTATCAGATCGGGTATAAAACATTCCCGCTGATTTCGATCACAGGAATCATTATGGGTTTGGTTCTGACCATACAAGCACGTCCTGTTCTTGTAGACTTCAAGGCCGTAAATATGCTTCCCGGTATGGTGGCCATATCACTCATCAGGGAAATGGGACCGGTTATAACGGCACTTATCTGTGCAGGGAAAGTGGGTTCGGGAATGGGAGCAGAGCTGGGATCAATGAAAGTTA
>Ga0207931_1000311_pt1 | contig 18191 bp, 16 predicted proteins | sample NGESurdeep092012_2_FD_184478 | JGI IMG/M metagenome (GOLD analysis project Ga0207931, IMG submission 184478) | Arctic peat soil microbial communities from Barrow, Alaska - NGEE Surface sample 415-1 deep-092012 (SPAdes) | ecosystem: Environmental > Terrestrial > Soil > Wetlands > Peat ...
CATGGTACCGGATGTTTCATAAAGGGCATTGAAGCGATCGATAGCCTCGCCCACGAACGCAGACAGTTCCGCAATCGGAGTCCGGGCATCCATTTTGGCAACCTTATCGGCAATCAACTTCTCCAGGCCGTCAATCTGGTTTTTGACGGTGGTAACCGCGGTTTCATATTCCTTTGAATCAAGCGAGGGATAGACGTTGGACAGGTCCCAGCGGGGAGGGGTGAACATGGTTTGCTCCTGGAATGAGATATTTCAAGTATACCTCAGGTAAAAAAGTCATCCTGAGAGGTATATTCTTAATTTAGGAAAATAGGGAGGAAGACCCAGGAGGTTTCCAACGAAACCGGACCTGCAATTACGGGACGATCAGCACCGGACATTGAGCGTAATGCAGCACTTTCAGACTCTGGCTTCCCAACAATATCCCGCTCAAGGGTCCAAGGCTGCGTGAACCCATGACGATCAGGTCTTTCTGGCGGATCTCCGCCTCTCTCAGGATCGCTGCCGCAGCGGGACCTTCCAGCACCTCGCTTTCCAGCTTCCCTGGGATCTCCCCCACAACGCCCATTGCCTCATTTATCACCTCTCCAGCCAATTCCATTTGAGCGTTGACCGCGTTGTGGAAAACAGGTTCAGCAAGGTAGGTGGGAACAGGATCAAAGGCGGTCACGATCAACAGGTCCGCACCCAGGTCACGGGCAAGACTGCCGGCAACTTTAACGGCCTGCATGGCACTGGATGAACCATCTGTTGCCACAAGAATATTTTTAAACATAACACCTCACCTCAAATTGGTTAACTCGCCGTTCCATCTCTTCAGGTGGATTGAGGGCATCTGACGACCAGCACCGAGCAACCTGAATAATGGACCAGCTTGCGTGAGACACTGCCCATCAGCCAGGACTTGATCTGATTGAGGCCGCGCGAACCCGTTACGATCAGGTCAATTTTATGTTCTTTCACATACTCGATTATCTCGGTTGCTGCGTCGCCGCGCCGGAGAACACCGCTGGCAGCCAGGCCAAGGGTTTGCAGGGAATCAATTGTATGATCCAGAAGAGCCTGTCCGTCTATCTCTTCCTGTGCCTGGAGAGCGGTCTCTATTTCCGATACCCGTTCCGAGCTTGTGACCATGAATTCACCGCTTACCGCATCTGGGATGATGAGCTGCATGGGCGGGGGAGGCAAAATGTGCATCACCTTTAATCTCGCACCGGCTGGCAAAGGCAATCTACCCAGATACTGCATGGCCTGCTGGCTGGATGGCGAACCATCGGTTACCAGCAGGATCCGCCGCGGTGGGGCATAAGGAGCGCGCACCACCAGCACCGGGCAGCAGGCATATTCGACCACCTGCTGGGCCACCCCTCCCAGTAGTATGCCCAAAGTAGCCCGTAATCCTTTTGCACCCACCACGATCAAGTCGGGTTTATGCTCTTCGGCGTATTCGACGACTTTTTCAGCCGGGGAGCCAAGCAACAATTCTGGTGTTGCCAGGAAACCTTTATGTTTCAGCAGGGCGCAGGTCTGACCCAGGTACTCTTCTAGCGACGAAAGGTCGCTTGCCTGGGTGGGGGAAAAGACCATCAACGCGGTAACGGTACACCCTGGGGGAAAAGGCAGGTCTCCCAGCAACGCCCTGGCAGCGCGGGCATGTTCCGAGCCGTCGTCTGCAAGCAAGATTGTAAACCGATCTTTCCTCTTTTTAGCCATCATGGGTTGCCTCCTTTCACCATAACCCATTCGCGGCACTTGATCACTTCCCCCTCATCAATACTATAGCACGATCCGCACCGAATTTCTATGATTAGATCGAAAATACAGCTGCCCACGGGGTCTTGGGTCTCGATTCTGTCTACACATATCACTTCAAGCCATAGATTAGCCTACTTCTTCGCTGAATGTCCCCCACATCGCCAAAGCGGGTCTTGATTGTCTCCCTAAACCGGACAAAATGCAATTCAAGATCGAAATCTATAGAGTGATCCTTTGGGAAGATGAGAGGATCTCCACCCGCAACATCAGACTTGACATATAGAGAGTGTCGTATATACTGTGTGTCAGCACCGCTGGCATCCACCTGAGAGAGAAACAGAGGATAATCCCATGAGTGCGAACAAATCTCCTATCGAGCATATTGTGGTGCTCATGATGGAGAACCGTTCCTACGACCACATGCTCGGCTACCTGCAGAACGGCCATGGGTTGACCGGGAAGGAGTATAACCTGGTCAATCCAGCAGACCAGGGGTCCGAGAAGGTCTACGTGAATAACCGGTCCGGCTACGTCACCGCGACCAACCCGGCCCACGACGTTGTCAGCATCGAAAGGCAGGTATACGGAGAAGTCGGAAAAATCATTCGCCCGGCACCGATGAACGGCTTTGTTATGGTCCAGATTGAAACGGCCAAGGGTGACATGGAAGAGGGGAAGAAAATCATGGAGTGTTTCGACCCGGACAAAATCCCGGCGCTTTCCATGCTGGCACGGGAATTCGTGCTGTGCGATCGCTGGCACTCCTCGGTTCCCGGTCCAACCTGGTTAAACCGGTTTTTTGCCCTCGCGGCTACATCCGACGGGGTCAGTCGTGATGACGCGAAACATCTATTCAAGATGAAGACCATCTTCGACATCCTCTTCGAAAATGGATTAACGTGGAATGTGTACTACGGGGACATTCCTCAGAGCCTGATCCTGCAGCATGGGGGGGACAGGCTGGGTCATTTCAAGAAATTTCACAGGTTCTACGAAGACCTGCAAAATGGGGAGCTTGCTGCCTACACCTTTATTGAGCCGCGCTTCATGAACTTCTACCATTGGAAGGCAACCGACCAGCATCCGCCTCATGATGTAAGGCTGGGTGAATACCTCATCGCTGAGGTATATGACACTCTGCGCGCCAGCCAGTACTGGGAAAAAAGCCTTCTGGTGGTGCTATACGACGAACATGGCGGCTTCTTCGACCGGGTGCCACCTCCCGACGATGTGCCCAACCCCGATGGCAAAATGGGGATGAATCCACCTTTCGATTTCACGCGCCTGGGGGTGCGCGTCCCAGCCGTCCTCGTTTCCCCTTGGGTTGAAAAAGGCCGCATCGATTCAACACTTTATGAGCATGCCTCGCTGCCAGCAACCATACGGACCCTGTTTGGTCTACCGGATGCCTTAACATTTCGCGACAAGGTAGCGAACACCTTCGAAAAAAACCTGACCCGGAGCACACCCCGCACAGATACGCCCATGACCCTGCCGGTGCCGGGGAATCTAAACGAGGTCCGCCGTCACCGCAGGCTGCTGCGAGCGCCTCCACTGCTGGAGTGGCTGCGGGAGTTGGTGGTCTTTGGGCACAAATCGAAAGAACCCCTGACCCTGTACCAGCAGTCATTGGTGGAGCTGGCCGACAGGCTAAACGAGGAGGCCAGGACCGGCCTGCCACCACGCGCAGGTAAGATCCTCCATGAGCATGAGGCTGCCGTCCACATCCACAAGAGCCTGAGGCGGTACCTGGGAGGGTAACAAGCATGGACCTCACAGGGTTTCGGAACTGGTGAGGTCCTCCTGCCGAAGCTTCTTGAGCGCGCCCATCGGAAGCCGTTTACGCGGTTTCAAGATTTAATGGGATGAGGAAGGTTTTTCTTTCACCCGGGAAGAAAGCCGTAAGCATTACGGTTGTTTTCCACGGATTACTCCCTGAAAAGCCTGGGGAATGTTAATCTACAGAATGTTAATCAACTCTGGAATAATAATCCAATCCGCAGTATAGTCGACTCTCGATAAAAAGAATGAAAAAGGTCTTGCTCGAACTCATTTCTGGAGTGCATAACCTGCACATCCGCCGCCCTCCGACTTCCATTCGGTGAGGCGGCGGGTCTGGTTAAGGCAGCTGAATTCCAGATCCAAACCGGAGGTTTCCATGTTCGTCGTCCGCACCAATCTTCGTCCGGGTCGGATCCATGGGATCGGTGTCTTCGCAGAGAAACCGATAAAAAAAGGCCAGCTTGTATGGAAGTTCGATACCCGACTCGACTTGCGCATCCCGGTGGCCGAGTTGCCCTTTCTGCCTGCCGACGCCCAGGAACATATCCGCATCCGGGCCTGTGCCGAAATGGTCACCGGTCAAAGGGTGATGACTCTATGCGGCGACAACTCGCAGTACGTCAACCATTCCTCCCATCCCAACCTACTGGACAGCGAGGACGGCCTCCAGAAGTTGGCTGCTTGGGATATTGCCGCCGGCGGGGAGCGGACTTGCAATTACTACAAGTCCGACCTGGCCGACCATGAAAAGTTGGGGAGTTACCCTGTGGAGGTATGATATGACCGGGAAATATTATTCCTTCCTTTCTGACAAGGTCGAAAACCGCCTTCACCCCGACAAGTGTGGCTGCGGCGTGTATGCCATTCGACCGATCAGCAAAGGCGAATTGATCACCCTTTGGGGAGGCCGGATCGTCAGGCGCGACGAACTTGATCCCAGGATGCCGAACTTCACGCAGCGCATGCTGCAGGTGGAGGATGATCTCTTCCTGGAAACCCCTAAGCAGCTCGAACCATCTGACGGTTTCAACCATTCCTGTGATCCCAATGCCGGGATGACCGGGCAGATCGGGCTGGCGGCCATGCGCGACATCGCCAAAGGGGAGGAGATCTGCTTCGATTACGCCATGTCCGACGGATCGAATTACGATGAGTTTGTATGCACTTGTGGGGCGGCCAACTGCCGCGGCCGGATTACTGGTAAAGATTGGAGCATTCCGGAGCTCTGGGAACGCTACGGGGGATATTTCTCACCGTACCTTCAGCGGCGGATCGAGCGCTTAAAGAACAAAATGTCACGACCATAGGCATCTCCGTTTTCCAAATAAGATACTCTCAACGAAAAATAACTCGGGTGGAACTACCGGATAATCCATTTGGGTCCCGGACCAGAACCAGGATATCTGATCGAATAGCGACTATTTTTTCCCATTTTATTGACGAATTACCCCCTCGCGCTTACAATACTCCCACAATTGAATATCGGTCAGGGTGCCCGCCCCCCGGATGGGGAGGCCCAACGGCGAAGCCGGTGCAAGTCCGGCGCTGTCCCGCAACTGTAAGCTCGCAAGAGCAAGCCAGGCCGCCCGCCCCGACCAGTTCCGTCACTCTCTCGTGGAAAGGAGGTGGGAACGGCTCACTTGACCATCGCCACTCCCCCTCCCCTGACATTGCGCAGGGGATTTTAATTACTGGTCTACCTATCTTATTTTCAGGAGAATCCATGTCCCGCAAATTGATTGTTGCGTTTTTGACCCTTATTCTACTGCTGTCTGGCTGCGCCCCGGCCGCGACCTCCAAACCAGCCCTCGTCTCAACCGCCATTTCCACCTCTGCACCCACCCTGAATCCGACCATCACGCTGACCGACAGCCTGAACCGCACGGTAACCCTTTCCGGCCCTGCCCAACGCATTGTCTCGCTGGCCCCCTCCAATACTGAGATCCTGTATGCCATTGGGGCAGGTGCGCAGGTGGTCGGCCGCGATGAGACCTCTGATTATCCCACCCAGGTATCCTCCCTGCCCACTGTCGGCGGATATAGCGGATTCAATACCGAGGCTATCGTTGCCCTGCACCCCGACCTGGTTCTGGCGGCTGGCATCAATACGCCCGAACTGGTCGCCGCGCTGGAGAAGCTGGGGCTGACGGTTTACTACCTGTCCAACCCCACCACGCTGGAGGAGATGTACACCAACCTCGAGACGCTTGCCAAACTGACCGGTCACACAACCGAGACCGCTGCACTGGTCGATTCGCTCAAGAAACGCGTCGCCGCAGTGGACGCCAAGATCCTCCCGCTCAATTCCAGACCAACGGTCTATTATGAGATCGATGCCACCGACCCAACCAAACCCTACACCTACGGCCCGGGTTCCTTTGGTGAGCTGCTCATCCAGCGTGCCGGCGGAGCCAATGTCGGTTCGAGCCTGTCGGGTCAGTTTGCCCAGATGAGCCTGGAGCAACTGGTGGTCGCCAATCCGTCCATCATCATTCTGGGTGACTCGAACTATGGAACGACAGCCGACTCACTAAAACAGAGACCCGGCTGGGAAGGACTGGATGCCGTCAAGAACAGCCAGATCTTTCCCTTCGACGACAATCTGGTCAGCCGCCCCGGTCCGCGCCTGGTGGATGGGCTGGAAGCGCTGGCTAAATTGCTGCACCCGGGCCTGTTCAAATAAATATTTTGGCGGGCCGCGGGATTAACCGCAACCCCCACAACCATGTCGCGACGCACCCTGCCTTATCTCTGGACTTTGCTCTTCCTCGCCCTGGCGGTGATCCTCTCCATTGCGATCGGTTCGGTATTCATTCCTCCCACCGACCTGTGGCGCATCCTAACCGGCTCGCTCAGCGGGGCAGCCCTGCCTGAGCCACTGAAAACCTTCGCTTTCATCATTGCTTCCATCCGCCTGCCGCGCACCGTGCTGGTACTGCTGACCGGCGCGGCCTTGAGCGGCAGCGGTGCAGCCTACCAGGGGTTGTTCCGCAACCCGCTGGCAGACCCTTATCTGATCGGCGTGGCTTCCGGCGCAGGGCTGGGAGCCGTGCTGGCGATGAGCATTCAATGGCCGTACTCATTCTGGGGATTGATGGCGGTCCCGGCCGCCTCTTTTGTGGGCGCACTTCTGACGGTTTTCCTGGTCTATGCCCTGGCGCGGGTCGGAAAGGCAGTCCCGACAACGAACCTTATCCTGGCAGGCGTGGCTTTCTCGTCCTTCGCCACCGCCCTGACCTCATACCTGATGTTGCGCTCCACAGGTGAACTGCGCCGGGCGATCTCCTGGCTGCTGGGAGGCGCATCCCAGGCTGGTTGGGGACCGGTTCTGACCATTTTACCCTACCTGGCTATCGGGCTGGGAATCCTGCTGCTGAGCGGGCATACCTTGAACCTGCTGCAATTTGGGGATGACCAGGCCCAACAATTGGGTTTGCCGGTCACCCGCCGGCGTGCCTTGATCCTGATTGCCGCTTCACTTGCCACGGCCGCGGCGGTTTCCTTCTCGGGCATTATCGGCTTCGTTGGACTGATCATTCCGCATGTGATGCGCCTGTGGTTTGGTGCGGATTACCGCCGTCTGGTGCCGCTCTCGATCATCGCCGGAGCCGGCGCCCTGCTGGTCGCCGATGTGATCGCCCGCTCGGTTCTTTCGCCGCAGGAAATCCCCCTGGGGATCGTCACGGCACTGGTCGGCGCACCGTTCTTCCTCTGGGTGCTTCGCCGGGCTAAGAACCAGGGGTTTTGGTAAGATGTTAAAGATAGAGGCATTGACCGTTTCCTACGGCACACGGCGGGTCCTGACCGAAATATCGCTGGAAGTCAATTCCGGCGAGGTGGTGGCCCTTATCGGACCAAACGGCGCTGGCAAGTCCACGCTGGTGCGTGCGGTAAGCGGGATCATCCCGGCCAAGCATGGGAAGGTGAGTATGAACGGGGAGGATCTGCTGGCGCAGACAACCATGCAGCGCGCCCGCTGCCTGGCGGTTGTACCGCAGGCGGTGAGCATGCCGCCTGCCTTCACGGTGTGGGAAACGGTGCTGATGGGCCGTACACCCTATCTTAATTTTCTTGGGCAGGTTTCAGCAAAAGACGAAGAAATCGCCCGCCTCGCCCTGGACCGGGTGGACGCACTGGACCTTGCCGAACGGCGCGTGGGTGAACTCTCCGGCGGGGAGCAGCAACGGGTGCTGCTGGCGCGCGCCCTGGCTCAATCCACCCCGATCCTGCTGCTGGATGAACCCACCTCCAACCTGGACCTGCATTACCAGGTCAGTTTTATGGAAACCGTGAGCAGCCTGGCACGCCAGGACAACCTGGCTGTGCTGGTTGCCCTTCATGACCTTAACCTTGCTGCCCGATACAGCGACCGCGTGGCACTCCTGGTCGATGGTGGAATAAAGGCCGCGGGCACGCCAAGGCAGGTGCTGACGCCGGATTTGATTTCGGCGGTATATCATCTGCCGGTGCAAGTGATCCCGCATCCGTTCGCAGATGTGCCGCTGGTGCTGCCCGGAAAGGGATAATCAAAAAAGGACGTGGAGGGGCGTGAAGTGCCCGCTGCACATCCTTTTTATTTTCATTTTCCACTCCCAATACGAGGAGGGCTCGGGGACCGGCTATCCTTTACCGGCTGACCAGGTTGGGATCCATTATGTACTGCCACCAATTATTAACAACCCCGTTCGTCCGCCCGGCAATTTTGGGCAGGTGTTTAAGCCACCATTTGTGGTGAGCACGGATATCACCATTGCCCCACTCGCTCGCATTGACCTGGCGGACGTCATTGGTGAAATTCGGGAAGGTATACCAGCCGTAGCAGTTGCTGGAGACCAACCGGGGATTGTTCCAATCGTAATCCCGATCGCTGTTGGGGGCATAATGGATCGTCCCAACACCGGACTTGCCCGGCGCGATCTGGTCGAAACTGACAAATTGTTGAAAAAGGTTGGGGTTGGGGCCAAGGGTGGCAGGCACTCGACCGGTCTTATAGGCCCAGACCACAAAGGACTGGCAATTGAACACTGCGGATACCATACTTTCAGACCGGTGTCCAAATGATTCAAGCATTTCGCCAACGCCGCGTTCGTAAGAGAAACCCATGACGATGAACCGGCGTGGGCAGCTGGCCGTGGATGCCAGGGGATCGTTATTGCACCAAAAAGCACCCACCCCTCCCATGACGGACTCGGGGAAACCAGCATAGGGAAAATTGAAAATCCACACTTCATCAATCTCATGTCTGGCAACGCGCGGCAGGATATTCAACCCGGCTAGGATGGGTTGGAAATCCACTTCCTGTGGTACGTGAGGGGGCTGGGTCCTGTTCTGAACCTTCATATATGATGTGGCATCATAGCGGAACCCATCCGCAAGGACCGGAAACTCGTTCAGTTCTATACGTTGGATGATCTGGTAGCGAGCCATCCCACCGCTGGTCTCCTGGATATCCTGGATGAAAGCATTGGCCAGGTCGTCAGGACGCTGCCATTGCATTACCTGGGAAAGTTTCTCCCCGGTGGAGGTATTCATCACCGGGTCGTAGATCACCAGAAGCACTCGGGAGGTGACGATGCGCACCGGCTCAGTGGTGTTATCGGGCGGGAGAGCTGGCTTGACCGGTGGAGGAACAGGATTGGGGGTTGAAGGCGCGGGAGGCGCAGGACTTCTGAACAGGTTAAGCAACCAATCCAACAGGGATGATTTGGAATTACCGGATGGATTATTCATTCTTCCTCTTATGGCGCATTGGTGGCAAAAAACACCTGGTTGCCAATGCAGAAGAAAATGTAGTGGTTGGGACCAATGGTCATCGCCGTGGCGGAACCAGTAAATACCTGGCCCAGGCCTGCACGGAACTGACCGCGCAATTCCAAAGAACTTGAGCGCGGGCTGAAATAATAAACAGCCCTGGTCAATGGTTCAAGCATATAAAGTAATGGGTCGGGCGCAGCGGTGAAGGTCATCTGAGTGAATATGGCATCGTTGATCCGGGGGCCAGGCAGCCGCTCGGGGCGATTATCCACAAAGGTCAGTGGATCGGTACAGTGCAAAGGGTTATCCAATAAGTGGCTTTCCGGGCAGGCTGACATATGTCCATCCCCAAAGAGCAGGTACAAGTCAGAGTTATTGGCGGCGATATCGATCGAGGATTTCATGTCCTGGGGTACCTGTTCCCCGAAGAACAAGGTGGGTAACCCGGTGAATTCCCCATAATTTCCTTGATACACCCACACATTGTTTCCCAGCGGATCAAGAATATACAGGTTTTTACCATCGGTATCCAGGGAAAAAGCAGCAATATTTTGCCATCCAAGGGGCGGCGGGCTGAGCGGTGCGGCCACCGGGTCCATATTAAACCCGCAATAGAGCAAATTCCCGCCAGCATCGACCGCCAGGACGCGGGCATTGTAATTATTGCTCATTTGCAGAGCCTCAATATCAATCAGGTTCCCAACCGTGGTGGTGTCATACTTCCCGGGCCCACACGTAAAACTGGCATCGACCTCATAGCCCTGGCTTCCAAGGGTGGCACGGATCACACTGCCATGCGAGGCATCCAGCAGATACAAATCGGTACTGGTGGCAGCAATCCGGCTGATCTGCATGGTACGATCCAAACCTCCAATAATCGCTGGATGAAAATCCAGGCGCACAATACTATCCAGGTTGTCAAGAGCCGTCTGTGCTTCCTGGCGTAAATTCAGCGAATCCTGTGTCACCTGGTAATTATCCGCCTGGTCTAGGTAATAAAGGGTGCTATCCCAGGCATGCCGTACATCGGCCGGGTTTGTCTGTCCATTGGCCTGTGCGGCCTGATCAAGAGCCTTATTGTAATTTTCCTGGTATTGGGTTATGCGTCCATACCGGGTATAAACCAGAACCGCAACCGTCACAACAATCAAAGGAATGGCTACTGCAAAAAAAGCCTGACTGGAACCCGCAATCTCCGATTCAGCCTCTTTCGATCCAGGCAATAAATTTGGCAGGAATTGATTAATGCCATCCGCAAGCTTGTGCATAGCCGTTCTTACCCCCTGGATGATTTTTGCCAGCCCACGGAAAACACCCTGGCGGCGGGCGGAAGGACGCTTGATCTCCGGTAATCCGTCGGAGGACCGTGGGGATACAAAACGTCCAGTCCGTTCGGAAGGACGGGGCATGGAGGGTGGCGGAGCAGGCACCGGGCGGCGAACCGGCTGCAGCAGTGTGTCATGAACGGTTTGTCCGCCCTGCACAGCAGGAGTATCTACGCTCCTGGGCTTATCCACGGTCTTTGGCACTTCCGCTGGAGCACTGAGCTCCACTCCAGAGAGGATGCGGGTGAAACGGCTGGCAGGGCGTTCGCTATCTATTTTTGAACCGGGTCGTGCAGGAGCCGGGGAAAGAGTAGCAGTCGGTGGCACTGGCTGTCTGCCATCAGTGTTTGCCTGGTTCGGGAATGTTCCCCCATGGGACTGTTCCTGGCGCATTAATGGAGTCATGGCGGACGGGGGAGTTTTCAGGATATTCAATTCCCCCTTCCCAACCTGCACCTGTACCATTATCGCGTTCAGGTCCTCTCCAGAAATGGAGAGTAATTTTTGTCGGAGGGACTCTGGTGAGACGAACCGTTCGTGGAGCAAGGTTTCATCCCAGCCGGGGGGCAGGTCGGCGCACAACGCCATCTGGTCACCAGGTTGCAGATCCAATTGAGAAAAATACAGGGGGGTAGTCTGACCAATGCCCAGGCCACGCCCTGAAATTTGTGGGTCGTGGATCTGGTGAGTCTCTCCATTATGGATATGGAAAACGTGGGTTGGCCCGCACTGGGCAAAGACAAATTGCGAATCGCGCAACACACCCAGGATCAACCGGCCGATGGTGTATTGGCCCTTACCGGAGGTGCGCAGGTTACGGTCCACCAGGGTCTGATTGAGAGCCTCAGCAGTGGTGCGGATAGCAGAAGTCAGTGACCCGGCGGTCTGGTAAAATTTTTGTGCCAGATGGGCGGTGGTCCGGTTGTACTCGGCAGAGGAAAGCGGGGTATTGCCCGAGAGGGTCAGATAAAGGATCAGGCGGTCATCATCGCGACCACGGGCGGCACGCCGGGGTGGCTTCACCGCCAACAAGCCGGGCAGCTGTGCCCAATCCTGACCTTTGATTCGATAAAATGGAAGAAGAGTGAGATCGTACGCGGCAGTCACAGCCTAATTATACTGGTAAAATCGCCACATGGACTTTTTCCTTCATCGCAACTTCTCCGAGCTCGAACCGCTGGCATCCGAGTGGAATGCTCTCCTGACGGAAAGCGTGACCCACGTCCCCTTCCTACGCCACGAATACCTGCATACCTGGTGGGAGACGCGCGGTGGAGGCGAGTGGCCGGAGGCTGAGCTGGCAGTTGTCGTTGCCCGTCAGGATGGACAGTTGGTCGGTATTGCCCCGCTCTTTTCCACGCACAACCGGGACGGTATCCTATCGCTCCTGCTGCTTGGCAGCATTGAGATCTCAGACTACCTGGATCTGATCACCCGACTGGCAGACCTGCACGCATTTGTGTCAGGCCTCTTCAATTTTCTTTCCAGCCCCAGCTCAGGTCTTCCAGCCTGGAGCATTCTCGACTGGCACAACCTGCTTGAAACATCCCCCACACTTCCGGTATTGAAGGTGGAGGCGGAACAACGAGGCTGGGCGTTTCTGCAGGAGCAAACCTACCACGCCCCATCCATCCCACTGGCAGGGGATTTTGATATTTATCTCTCTGGCATTGATAAGAAACAACGCCATGAGATCCGTCGCAAGATGCGCCGCGCCAATGAAAACGGGAGCCAACTGCACTGGTTCATGGTGACCGATGCCGCCAGCCTCGATGACGAAGTGGACGCCTTTCTGGCGCTGATGACCGAGGAACCCGAAAAGGCAAAGTTCCTCACCGACCCTATGCGGCAGCAGATGCATCTCTCCTGCCGGGCGGCTTTCGAGAATGGCTGGCTGCAACTGGCTTTCCTCGAAGCCAATGGAAAGAAAGCTGCCGGGTATCTCAACTTTGATTACCTTAACCAAATCTGGGTTTACAATTCCGGTCTCGACCGTAATTACCTAGATCTTTCACCCGGATGGGTCCTGCTGGCATATCTTCTTGAGTGGGCCAACGAGAACAAACGTACCTGCTTCGATTTCATGCGCGGGAATGAGGAATACAAGTACCGCTTTGGAGGCGTGGACAAGTTTGTGGTAAGGGCGAAAGTGAGCCGGTAAAATATGGAGTCCGAGTTGATTATTGATGCACGCGCTGACCTGGGCGAAGGCCCAGCATGGGACGCGATCGCAAGCAAACTTTACTGGGTGGATATTCATGCGGGAATGTTGCATTGTTATGATCCCCTGAATGGGTCAGATCAACCCCATCACTTTGACGAACCAGTCGGTTGTGTTGCCCCCTGCAACCCAACCTGGAAAAGCCCGGGCGGGTTGAGCGGAAATGTTGTTCTCGCCCTGAAGAGCGGCCTTATTCTTTACGACCAGTTGCGCCAGGATTGGAATTACCTGATCCAACCCGAAGCCCACCTGCCCGGTAATCGTTTCAATGATGGCAAGTGTGACCCGGCAGGTCGCTTCCTGGCCGGGACGATGGATGATGCTGAAATAGAAGCCAGCGGGTCGCTATATTCCTACTCCCCGAATGGCACGCTCAAAATTCTCCTGAAAGGGGTCCGGATCTCCAACGGCCTGACGTGGAGCATGGATGGCAAGACTTTCTATTATATCGACACACCCACCCACCAGGTGACTGCTTTTGATTACAACCTTTCAACCGGAGATATTGCCAACCCGCGCCCGGTAGTCACCGTTCCTCCGGAAATTGGCTGGCCAGACGGCATGACAGCGGATGCTGAAGGGATGCTCTGGGTGGCGATATGGGGTGGGGCTAAACTTACCCGGTGGGATCCGACCACCGGTAAACTACTGGAATTGATCCCTATCCCCGCGATGAATGTCACAGCCTGTGTCTTCGGCGGGCACGACCTGACAGAACTTTATATCACCTCTGCACGGAAAGGGATGAGCACGGAGCAGCTGGCTCATTATCCTCTTTCCGGCGGTCTCTTCCGGATACAGACAAATACCCGCGGTTTGCCAACATATGGATTTGGCGGATGATCCTTCCCAGGTCGAATAATCAATTATTCGTCGTCTAGAAAATATACACTGGAGTGTCTCTGACAAGGGTGTAAACCTGTAAACGATTGTTGTTGCATCGCCTTCCGCCCCATGTTAGAATAACGTTACTTAACGGAGACCCTATGAATGACATGGTTGAAGTGGTGATCGACAGTATGCGAGTCAGCCTGATGTCCCCTCAGCGGGTTCTCATCCTGCGCCAGACTGACGTGGAACGGTACCTGCCCATCTGGATCGGACAGTACGAGACCGAGTCCATCACTGTGGCTTTGCAGGAAGTGGAAATTTCCCGCCCAATGACCCATGATCTGTTAAAGAATTTATTTACCCTGCTCAATGGTAAATTACTCCGAGTCGAGATCGTCACCCTGAAAGCAGATATCTTTTACGGTAATATCGTTGCCGAAGCAGATGGCAAAACAATCAACATCGACGCGCGCCCATCGGACATAGTTGCCCTGGCAGTGCGCGCCCACGTGCCCATTCTGGTCAGCCAGGCAGTCATGGACGAGGCGGGGATTGTCCCGGAGCATGATCTGCAAGGTGAACAGCAAATACCTGCCGATGGGGCTCTCGCCAATCTGCCCGCTAAAAATGAAGAAGACCTGGATGTTTTTGAAGATTTTCTGAAGAAACTCAAAGACGACCCGGGTGACGATGAGAAACCCGAAGAGAAAAAATAATAAATGGCCAATCCACTTCCTCCTGAAGAAACCACCCAACCGTCTACCACCACCATCCCCCACAACCGTGAAGCAGAAGAAGCCGTTGTGGGGGCAGTGCTCATTAATCCCGAAGCCTACCTCGACTTAGCCCAGTTCCTCCAGCCGGACGATTTTTACATTGTCCGCCATCGTTGGATCTGGGAAGCCTTTGCCCGTCTGCATGAAAAACGCGTCCCGCTGGATTTCTTGACGATTTCCGAGGAACTTGAGAGTGCCGGTCAGCTGGCTGAAATCGGGGGTCCAGCCTATTTGACAGCACTGCTCAACCAGGTTCCCACCTCACTCCATGCTGAAGCCTACGGGCACATGGTTGAGGCGTCTGCCATCCGCCGCCGGCTGTTGACCTCTGCCAACCAGATCGCCACGCTGGCTTATAACGAGCAGGAATCGGTCGAGAATATCCTCGAGGGAGCCGAAAAATCCATCTTCAATGTCAGCGAACGACGCCTCAAGAAGGACATGCTGCCGATCTCCACGGTCCTGAGCAGTTACTATGACCGGATCCGCGAACTTTCCAAACGCCCGGAGGACATTTTTGGTGTCCCGACCGGGTTTATTGACCTGGACCGCATGCTGACCGGCCTGCAACCATCGGACCTGGTGATCATAGCCGGGCGGCCGGGCCAGGGAAAATCCGGCTTCCTGCTTTCCGCTGCAAAAAATGCAGCCCTGATGCATAAAAAAAACGTCGCCATCTTCTCCCTTGAAATGTCCAACGAACAAGTGGTACAGCGTTTACTGGCACAGGAGACCGGAATTGACTCGCAGCGACTACGAAATGGAAAACTCAAGGATGACGAGTGGTCGCTTTTAAACCATGCCGTCGAAGTACTTGGCGATACACACATCTACCTGGACGATACGCCAGCCATTACTCCGCTGTCACTGCGAACCAGGTGCCGCCGCCTGCACATGGAGTTTGGTCTGGACCTGATTATCCTTGACTACATCCAGTTGATGGGCGGGGACATGCGCAACGAGAACCGTGTCCAGGAAGTCTCCTATATATCCCGCAACCTGAAAGCGCTGGCGCGTGAACTGAATGTACCGGTGCTGGCCGCGGCACAATTGAGCCGAGCGGTCGAACAACGCACCGACAAGCGCCCGGTGCTCTCCGACCTGCGCGAATCTGGCTCCATAGAGCAGGATGCTGATATTGTCATGTTCATCTACCGTCCCGACCAGTACGAGAAGGATACCGCGAAAAACAACGTTGCCGAGATCATCGTGGCGAAACATCGCAATGGTCCCACTGGAAGTGTGGAACTCATCTTCCTGAGCCACCTGGCAAAATTTGTGGATGCCGCCTCACGTAAAATCGACCTAACCCAGGCATGAACCAGGAACCGTAATCCGTTATTTTTCCGTTGAATCTATTATGGTGGATCATGTTTTCCGGCTTTACTGACAAAGAAACTTTTATCCAGGTCCCCGACTCGTTCTTCCGGGACTTGTTGAACAAGATCGATGACCTGGACGAGCTGAAGGTCACACTCTATGCCCTTTGGCGCTTTGAGCATATGGAAGGTCGCTTGCGCTACCTGCGGGAACAGGATTTTTCCGACTGCCTGCCTGATCCTGCTCCGGCGTTGGAAAAAGCGGCTGCACGCGGAACATTGCTCCGGGTCCCAAAAGAGGCGGCCGCATTTTACTTCCTCAATTCCCCGCGCGGGCGGGCAGCCGCTGAAACATTTGCTAAAAACCAGAAGAATGTGCCCGAGGGATCCGGTCTCTCGGCACCGCCCCTCGAACGCCCGAACATTTACAAACTTTACGAAGAAAACATCGGCCCACTGACGCCTATCATTGCCGACACACTAAAAGACGCCGAGCAGACCTACCCGCCCGAATGGGTGTCCGAGGCGCTTGAGATCGCAGTCAAGAGCAATAAGCGTAACTGGAAATACATGGAAGCGATTTTACGCCGCTGGAAGGAAGAAGGTCATGCCAAAGAGCAAAATAGACGAGACGCTGAAGACCCTCGCGGACGCGACGTCACGCGCAAGGTCGAAGACTTCCTCAAACGTTAGCGCCCCAATTCCCACGCTGGGCGATCCAGACTGCCCGCACTGTCATGGTTTGGGATACCTGCGTCGCGAGGCCGAACCTGGCTCGCCCGATTTCGGCAAGCTGGATATCTGCATCTGCCGCCGGGGCCAGGTGGCAAAGACAGTCAGCCAACGACTATTCTCACTCAGTCACCTCGATGAGCTGCGCGACCTGACCTTTGAAAGTTTTCTGCCACACGGCCGTAAAGGGCTGGGTGAACTCCAGGCGAATTCTCTTGAATGGGCTTATAACCGCGCCCGGCAGTATGCTGGAAAACTGGAAGGCTGGCTGCTGCTGCAGGGTGGTTATGGCTGTGGCAAGACCCACCTGGCTGCCGCCATAGCCAACTCCACCGTAGGCATGGGCGTGCCGACCCTTTTCCTGACCGTTCCCGATCTGCTTGACACCTTGCGCTTCTCTTACGACAGTGATGACACAAATTTCGAACAGCGCTTTGACGAGATCCGCAATGCAGGCTTATTGATCCTGGATGATTTCGGGACGCAGAATGCCACTGCCTGGGCACAGGAAAAACTGTTCCAGATCGTTAATTACCGCTACATTAATCGCCTGCCCCTGGTGGTAACCACCAACCTGGATATGGATGATATCGAGGCACGCATCCGTTCCCGTCTCGCGGATCCGGACCTGGTCAGTGTAATCCGCATCACCAGCACGGATTATCGCCGACCCATCGACGACAAAGGACATCCGGAACTGTCCTCGCTCGATTTGCACGCCAGCCGCACCTTCGCCAGCTTCGACGACCGCCGCGACGAAGGTCTTGCACCTGACGAAGTCAGATCCCTTGAGAAGGCCGTCAAGGCAGCCACAACCTTTGCTGCCCGACCGCGCGGCTGGTTGGTGTTGACCGGTCCGTACGGCTGCGGCAAGACCCACCTGGCTGCTGCGATCGCCAACACCCTGGCTGACAGGGGCAATCCCCCGCTCTTCATCATGGTCCCGGACCTGCTCGACCACCTGCGCGCCACCTTCAGCCCAAGCAGTAATACCTCCTACGACCATCGTTTCGATGAGATCCGCACCGCCTCCCTGCTGGTCCTGGATGACCTCGGCGCCCAATCCACTTCGCCCTGGGCGAAGGAAAAACTGCACCAGCTTTTCAACCATCGCTATAACGCTGAACTGGCGACCGTGATCACCGTGGCAGTGGATATGCTTGAGTCGATTGACGAGCGTCTGCGTGTCCGCCTGCTGGATGAGCGGTTGTGCAGCATTTGCGTGATCACGGCCCCCGCATATCATGCTGGAAAGAAAAAAACCAGAAAATAAATCATACAACAGTTGGGCAACATTAAATAAAACGCCTCCGGTGATAAAAGATCACCGGAGGTGTTTATCTGGTTATTGCACTGAAAGAGCATTCTAGTCCTCGGTTTTTACCCGCCTGTTCGGCAGGGGGATGATTACCAGGGCACTTGCCAGGAAACAGAGCGTGGCCAGAATAAAGAGAGACTGATAGCCCAAACTGCTCGAACCGAGCAGTTTGTTGATCGGGTCGATCAAAACCCCGCCCAGCAGGCGGGCCACACCCGAGCCAATGCAGGTGGCGATGTTGGCGATCCCCAGGTAGCGGGCGGTTTCCTCACGCGGCACGATATCTGTGGCCAGTGCCCAGTTGGCCGAAAGGAACGCGCCGATACCCATGCCAATAATTCCACCGGCGACGATGATCAGGGTCCTGTCACGCACAAC
>Ga0207931_1000312_pt1 | contig 18171 bp, 14 predicted proteins | sample NGESurdeep092012_2_FD_184478 | JGI IMG/M metagenome (GOLD analysis project Ga0207931, IMG submission 184478) | Arctic peat soil microbial communities from Barrow, Alaska - NGEE Surface sample 415-1 deep-092012 (SPAdes) | ecosystem: Environmental > Terrestrial > Soil > Wetlands > Peat ...
TACAGACAGGTAACCGTGCACACAGCCGTACTTCGGGGATTTCCAGTGCGTGTCAGGCAATCAAGCCGATGTCGTCACCCGCGTCGGTGCCTCACTCCAAACGAGCCGCACCCGAATCATTCGTTGCCCACACCTACCGACAGCGCTGAGCATGGTTCGATCCTGAACATGGACAACGGTGGCGGCCAGGAGGCGGACCGGTTAGACCCGATCCGGCATCCGATCGACCCATCCGCCGCCGTCCGGGATCGCTTCGATGCCACCGCGCTGCTGCTGTGGCTGCTGCGGAGCACGGTCCCGGCACTGCTCCTCGGAGGTCTGAGCTACGCGTGGCTGGTCAGTGAGACCCGATTCGAGGCCATCCCCCAGGTCACCACCCCCGGACACGCCATCCACGGCAACCAAGCCGCGATGGACGGCTTCGTCAGGGCAAACGCAGGGGTCAGCTCCCCCGCGGAATTCTTCTCCGACGACAACATCGCCCAGATCTTTGCTGCAGCCTCCCGTACCGACGCCGATTCGTCCTGTCTATCCTCCTCGGGTGCTTCCGAGTCAAGGTATGCCGCCAGCCGCATTCAAAACGAAGACCGGACCTGTCGCTACGACAAGAATTGCCTGCGGTCGGCCTCGGTCCGGGACGGAGCACCCGGGGGTGTCGACGATCCCCGAGACCTGGTCCGGCGGGCGTGACGCGCTCTCCCATCACTCACTGTTCCGGTTCGGGAGCTGGGACGGCGCGGTGGGCTCGCTGCTGAACAGGATTTCCACCCTGCAGAGGCTCGATCCGTCGGTTCCAACTGATATGACATGACCACGGACTCGCGGCCTGCCGATGCTGCTCGGGCGCCCGGAACGGACACGTGGGCTCTACGCTGAACATGTCGTGCCGCGGTTGGTGACCTGGCCTGCGGCACCAAGCCCGCCGAACCACTGCGCCAACGGGTCTGTCAGGGCTGATCAGGAACATCGTCGAGGTCGGTTCGGATCCGGAGTGAACGGCCCGTTCTACCCTTCGGCGGTGACAGCTGTGGCCGCGGTCGAACCATCCGACTCCGCCCAAGAAATTGGCGGACAAACGGCTGCGGGCAACGCCTGTCCGTCTGCACGGTCGGCATTGGAGCACACACCCCGCCCTTCCCCGGCGACGGCTTCACGCGGCCGTGTCCAGCTGGAGCCTGTGCACGATCCCCGGACGCTGTCGCAGCGCTGCAGGAACTCCGGCGCGTACTCGGACCCGGAGCGCGTCTGCATTTCGTCGAGCACGGTTTGGCGGACAAGGAGGTGCGTCGCCGGCAGCGGCGCCTGGAACCATTGCGGTGTCGCCATGAATGGTGCTGACGGGTTGGACAGTGCGGGATTCACTATCACCGGCACCCCGCACGTCGCGGGCCACCGGGCGCATCGCTCAGCCGCCTGGCCAGCTCGACATTGTTCTCCCGTCAGGTGCCGGACGACGCGCGCTTCCGCACCGTCCAGGACCTCTGACAACTGCTGGCCTGAAGTTCAGAGTTGCCCGATGGGCCCAGTGGCAGCGGCGTGGGTGGCCAGGATGGCCTGCTCGACCCGGGCGGCGGCGCTGATCAGCAGTTCTTCGCTGTGTATGGGTCCGACCAGTTGCAGGCTGGCGGGCAGTGCCGAGCCTGCAACGGGAATCGGTTGCGCTGTGCAGGGAACACCGGAGGGGTTGAAGGGTGCGGTCAGGCTGCTGAGTTGTTGCACCCAGGGGAACATGGTCTGCTCCGAGAGCTGGTCAATCCTCGGTGGGAAGACCGGCAGCGTGGGCAGCGCGAGCAATTCGACCCGGTCGAACAGTTCCAGTAGCGAGATCGTGCTGGCAGCCAGCATTTCCGGTAGGTCGGGTCGTCCGGCCCCCATCGCATCCCTGAGGGACAGCGCCGCGGTGACGTCCGGGCCGACCTCATCCGGGTGCTGCTCGATCAGGGCGCGGTTGCTGGCCCAGGCTTCGGCGAAGAAGATCGCGGTGAAGCACTGCATGGCCAGGTCAAGACCCGCCCAGTCAATAGGGATCACATCGAACTCGGCGGCCCGGAGAGCGTCATCCACCGCGGCCTCGATCCGCGGGTCGCCGCCGGTGCGCAACCGCCCGATGACCCGGGCACCCGTCGGATCGGGACGAAAACCAGGTTCCAGCAACGCCATCCCGGCGGCGGCGCCCGCTACCGAGGACGCCATCGGTCCCACGGTGTCCAGCGATGGTGCCAGCGGCCGAACCCCCGCCACGCTCACCCGGCCGTGCGTCGTTTTCAGCCCCACGGTTCCGCAACACGCCGAGGGCACCCGGATTGACCCGCCGGTGTCGGAGCCCAGCGCGATGTCGGCCTGCCCGGTCGCGACCGCCACCGCTGAGCCGCTCGAGGACCCACCGGGGATCAGGGTGGGGTCCAGCGGGTTCACCGGGGTGCCGAACCACGGGTTCGTCCCGAGCGGCAACATTGCCAACTCGTGCAGGTTCGTCTTTCCGACGATCCGCGCCGCCGCGGCGCGGGCGCCGGCCAGGCACGCCGCGTCGGCCACCGCCGGGGTGGCAGTCCTGGCGACGGCGCGGCACCCGGCCGTCGTCGGCACACCGGCGACGTCGATGAGATCCTTGACCGCCAGCCCCGGACCGGCACCGGTCGCGTCAGGGGTGGTGATGAACGTTGTCATGGTTCGTCTCCGGCTCTGGATGTTGTGATTCCGATGAGTGGATGGTTGAGCAGCGGACGGCTCGTCCCGCAGAGTGAAACCCGTTTCGCTGGAGCTATTTTCCTCGCCATTTCAGGCACCTGTTATCGCGGCGGTGCGGCTCGCGAGAGCGCGGAATGACCGCGTTTCGGGCCTGGTCTAGGAGAATGCTGCTGCGGTGTTGTCGGTATCCTGATCGGTTGCCCGCGGTGATGGCCTGGGCGGCCGACGCGCGTTGCCGCAGCTCGGCGCGGGTGCATCTGGCGCAGCGGATCGGCCCGGCGACCGCGTTCCAGCTGCGGACCGGCCGAGCGGCAGTCCGCGATCGCCGAGGCCCGGCAACAGAAAAGGGCGATGACTGACCTCGGCGGGCCGATTTGCGTCCCGGAGATGCGGATCGAACCCGATCGTATGCATCCGACCCCGGTCGAGGAATACAGCAAGATGGTCAGGGCCCGGATCGCGATGCTCGCGGTGCAGGCCCGCGCCGCCGCAGCGGCCGCCGCCGGCAATGTGCCCGTTGAGTTGAGGTGACCGACGACCACCGTGAAACCACCGACCCGCAGCCCAGGATGCGTGGCGACAATGACTCTCGGTTGCCCTTTGAGGTAACCCGCTCGGCTGCAACGCCCGTCGCGTGCGGTGGTCCATTGATACCTCCCACCTGCGGAGCGGACCGCCTTGGCGTGCAAGGAGAACGATTGATGCCGGGCTGCTGTGGTGAACATCACCGCGGAACTGGAGGCTTGGATGGTGACCTTGCCGACCCCGAAGCCCGTCGCCTGGCCTCAGGTTGGCCGGTGTTCATCCGCCCATAACCCGCACGAAACAACCTGGCAACGCCGGCACCGCTGAGTGCCCGATCCGCACCTGGCCAGCGGTCTTCGCTTGCGGCACTGGGCCTTTCGGCCCTCGTGCCGACGATGACGATAACCGATGCTAAGACACACGAGCCGCGATCCGCAGAAGGGTTCCCGAATGTGCTCCGCCACTACGTCCGAGACGCCCTGATGTTTGCCGTGTCCGTTGCCGCACACGCAACAGGGGCAAGCGAGGGTGACCGTCATCGGGGGCCGCGGGGCGGGACGCGCGGGATCCACACCCTCAAGCAGGCCGAACGGCCATGGCCCGGCCCGGCAGCGGCCCGTTGCAGCGGTGGACACCTCACCGCTGACGGCGGGGGACATCCCCAGCACCTGAACCCATCTCGACACGGAGGCGACACGGCAACCGATGGATCCCGCCAATGAGCTACTCACCCCAACGCAGGTCGCCCAACTGTTCGGAGTGAACCCCAGGACGGTCACCCGATGGGCGAACTCCGGACGTCTCGGATTCATTCGCACCCCCGGCGGCCACCGCAGATTCCGCCGATCGGAGATCACCGCGCTGCTCACCGACCGCGGCCACCACCCGCTCTGATCAACCGGCACGCGGTGCAGTTCCCGGATGAATCTGCGGGACGACCGATTCTGTCCAGAAGGGCACCGATCAGTGAGAACCAGCAGGAAGCCACTCGCGGGTGGTTGCCATCGCCTGCGCGGCACTGCCGATGACTGATTCCTCCGACCGCCTGCGTTATGTGCTCGATGGGCTGTTGTTCCCGATCGATCGGTGGGAGCTGGTCGCGCGGGCCGAGCACTACGGCGCGGACGCGACAACGCTCCACGAACTGCGGTCTCTGGCCGAGGGCCGCTATGGGAGCCTGACCGAAGTGGCCAACGCCATCGCTGGAGACCGCCACCGATAACACCGGCGCGGGCCCTCCACAAAAGTGGTCTTGCAGGCCCCACCAGCTGCGGACAGCCACCGATCGGGTACGGGGCCACCGTTGGGAGGCCTCCCCATCGGCCTGGAAGCGCCAGCCCGCGCCGACGGGTGCCGTGTTCGTATTCGGGTGCCGGTCGGGTGCGTGTTGGGCGGCCACGTCAGCCTGGCTCAGCGCGTACCCGGCCTGGTTCTCCAGGCTGCGGAAGGCGCCGTCCAACCGGGAATCGGTGGGGGTGGGCTCCACGTCGACCGAATCCGCCGGTACCACCACCATCACAACCGGTGCGGTCCGCCGGTACCGGGTTTCCTCCCGGGTCACCCGGATTCTTCGGGTGCCGCGCAGGGGCTCGACGGTCCAGGCCACCGGAGCTTCGCCGACCCGGCCGTCCGCCGTGCGGTAGTGGACGGTCAGCGGACCGGTCGCGTTGTCCGCGCTGGCCAGCACGGCGTTCACCCGCGATCGGGACATCCCGAGCCGGTCGGCGAGTTCCTGGGCGGACATCCGTTGACGCTCTTCCCGGATCGCAGCCCGCCGGATGCTGACCAGGTGTTGACCGTCGTCCATTCTGCCGATAGCGCCGTCATCGTGGATGAAGATCGAAATCGGTGGCGTGTGGTCGGCAAAGTGACGGTTTGGTCGGCGAAGTGACGGCTTCCGGGCGTGCGTGGCCGGGCCGTTGGTCGTCAGCGTGACGAACACCGCCGGGCATGGCAGGGCCCGGCGGGACACGGATTTCAGCTGCGCCGCGGGTGCGGGGTTGCCAGTCGCGTGGAAAGTGGTGTCGGTGACCGCGAGCCCGCACGCCGCCTTCCACCGCAGATCGAACGTGACCGCGTCGGCGGCATGCCGATCCGACAAACCATGCAACGCCTGCAGCACCGACGCGACCACACTTGTACGGATCAACTCCGTCGACGGGGCCCCGGCCCCGGTAGATTTGACGTGATCCGACGGCCTGCTTGTCGGTTTGGGAGCGTCGGCGGTGGATGCCAGGCCGGGTTGGGTTAGGCCTGCTCGTGCACATAGGTGCCGGGGGCGTTGCCAAGTACCGGATGGACGTCGTTGCCCAGCTCGGCCGGCGCCGGCTTCTGCTCCCCGGACCGCGGGATGATCCACTCCGCCCAGTGCTCCCACCACGATCCGGTGCGCTCTTCTGCACCGGCCTTCCAGGCGTCGGGGTCCGGGCCCGGCTCGGATCCGACCCAGTACCTCGACCTGGGATTGCCCGGCGGACAAATCAGTGTCTGGATATGGCCGGTATTGGCCAGCACGAACGTCGCATCGCCGCCGAGTAGCTGCGCGGAGCGATAGCACCCCCGCCACGGGGTGAGGTGATCGGTGGTGCCGCCGGTGACGTAGGCGTCGACCTTCACCCGTGACAGGTCCACCGGTGAGCCCAGGACCGTCATCCCGCCCGGCTCGGCCAGCACGTTGGTGGCGAACATGCTCAGGAACTGACCGTGCACCGCAGCGGGGAGGTTCGTCTTGTCCGCGTTCCAGGCCAGGATGTCGAACGGCGCCGGTTTCTTGCCCATCAGATAGTCGTTCACCCAGTAATTCCACACCAGGTCGTTGGGCCGCATCCAGGTGAACACCGACGCCAAAGACTGGCCGTCCATCACGCCGGATTGCCGGGAGCGCCAGCCGGCCAGCTTGAGTAGCGGCACCGACATCATCATCCCGGCCTGCGCGCGCACCGACCAGTCCAGCAGGGTGACCCCGAAGCTGACGCTGCGCACCCGATCGTCGCCGACGGCTGTCAGGTGGTTCAGCACGGTGGCCGTGGTGATCCCGCCGGCGCACAGCCCGAACAAATGGACCTGCCCGGATCCGGTGATGTCCTGAACGGCGTCCAGCGCGCTGATGATCGCGTGGCCGTACGTGTCCAGGTTCCAGTCTCGCTGTTCTTTGTGCGGGTTGCGCCAGGAGATCGCGAAGAACTGCAGGCCTTGCCGCAATGAGTATTCAGTCAGGGATCGGCCCGGTGAGAGGTCCATGAAGTAGTACTTGTTGATCTGTGGTGGCACCACGACGACGGGGATCTGGTGCACGGTCGGCGTCTGCGGGCCGTACTGCAGCACCTCCAGGACCTCGCTGCGGAACACGACCGCGCCGGGCGTCACCGCCACGTCCTTGCCCACCACGAACTGGGATCGGTCCACCTGGGAGGGCAGACCGCCGTTGTGCCGCACGTCGGACACGAAATTACGGGCGCCCGCCACCAGGCTGCCGCCACCTGTCTCCAGGGCCACCTTGAGCGCCGCCGGATTGCCCAGCAGCGTGTTGGTCGGCGCCAGCGCGGAGGTGAGCATCGTGACCACGAACCTGGCCCGCTCACGTTGCCGCCAGTCAGGCAGGTCGGCTTCTTCGGCCACCTCACCGAGCGCCGCGCATGCCGCTAGATACCCTTGCATCAACCGGTGATAACCGGGGTTACCGGTCCAGGTGGGGTCCTTGAACCGCCAATCGCGACGTTCGGCCTCCACCTCGGACCGCCCGACGACGACCCTGGCCAGCTCCCCGGCCAGCTTCGCGCCGGCTTTGGCAACTGTCGGTACATGCCCGAACAGCCTGGCCGCGGTGCCCAAGAGCTGAAGGCGGTTGAGCGTGCCGACATCTTCGGCCGCGCCGACAGCCTCTTCTCGAGCGCTCGGCGGGTAGGTCTCAGCAGCAATATTCATCTGGTTCGGTTCACCCCAAATGGGTACCCGTCAAAGGCCACACCGGGAAGGGTTTCTTGACCTCAAGGACACCTCAATTGGCGCCCGATTCGAAGGCTACACCCAGGTCAACCGGAAAGACCGGGCAAAGTTGCTGACAGACGGGACACCGGGCCGACGGCGCAGCCAGACCGCCGAGATCACCGGCATGTACGTGGCAGCCGTTCGGCACGTCGCGGCCCTTCCTGCATGCCATGCCAACACGGCCCGGCACCACACTTCGCTGCCGGCCACCAGGGTCCCGGCGGGACTGAGGTGCCGCCGCCCTGCGGGGACAGTCTCACCGAGGCAGTGGGATGGGTGCCGCTGCGGCGACTGCGCATGCCCGACGACTCAGCGGAAACCGGTTGGCATGTCGTGGTTTAGACGGTGTGAGTGACCGGGCCGCGGTTGACGGGCCCCGGGCGCTCTCGCCAAGATGAGGTTCCGGCCTCCAGGGATCCGCCTGGTCGCTCCTTCTCGGTCGGCAGGTCAGACCCAGTGACGATGAACGATTCATGTCCCGGCGGCGCGGACCAGCCCTGCGCGGCTGACCGTGGGTCACCGGTCACGAAAGTCAACGCGGATTCGACCTTGCCGCGGTATGAACCGGGCGGTCGCTTTCGGAGCAGGTGAGTGAAGATCGGACCCTCGCCTTGACGCTGCCCGCCGGGTGAACGGCACCCGACCCATCAGAAAGATCGGTGTTCTCAGCCACCGGAAATTGGAATATCGGCCAATGTGCCGGTCTGGGGGCATACCGTGGTAGTTGGGGGACCACGCGTCACCAATCTAGGCGGCTGTCAGCCATGAAGATCCCACTTTCTCCGTTGCGTTTTCTCCAGCGGGCGGCAGCGGTGCATCCGGACCGGACCGCGATCATCGACGGCCCACGGTCTCTTACCTACCGGGCGATGACCGCGCAGGTCACCCGTCTCGCACAGGCCCTGACGGCACGGGGTCTGCGGCCGGGTGACCGGGTGGCCTACCTCGCCCCGAACTGCGCCGAGATGCTGGTCGCGCATTTCGCCGTCCCGCTCGCCGGGGGTGTGCTCGTCACCCTGAACACCCGGCTGTCCCCGAGCGAGATCGCCCAGATCGTCGAGCATTCCGGCGCGGAATTCCTGCTCGGCGACGCCCCGCTGCTGCAGCCTGCGCAAGAAGACCTGTCCGCCGTCCCCTCCCTGCGGGAGATCGTGACCCTTCCCGGGGAAACTGGTGAGGCCATGCAGCTGGCCGGCACCACCAGTTATCTCGATCTGTTGATCGCGGGCAGTGACGAACCTCTGCCGTACGCGGTGCCCGACGAGGACGACGCGATCAGCCTGAACTACACCTCGGGGACCACCGGCGACCCCAAGGGTGTGGTGTACACGCACCGTGGCGCCTACCTGAATGCGCTGGGCGAGGTGATCCACCAGGGATTCCGCGACGGGTCCAGCTATCTGTGGACGCTGCCGATGTTCCACTGCAACGGCTGGTGCACCACCTGGGCGTTGACCGCCGTCGCCGGCACCCACGTCTGCCTGCGCGCGGTGCGTGCCGACGACATCTGGCGGCTGATCGACGAGGCCGGCGTCACCCACATGGCCGGGGCGCCGACCGTGCTGTCGATGATGAGCGAGTCGCCGCTGGCCCACCCGCTCCGGCGGCCGTTGACCGTCACCACCGCCGGCGCGCCACCGAGCCCGACGATCATCGAGGTCTTCGCCGATCTGAACGTTCGGGTGGTGCACGTCTACGGGCTGACCGAGACGTACGGCCCGTACACGGTCTGCGAGGAGCAGGACTCCTGGTCCGCCTTGCCGGTCGCGGAGCGTTCACGGCTGAAGTCCAGGCAGGGCGTCGGGATGGTCACCGCCGACGAGGCGAGAGTGGTTGCCACGTCCGGAGATCCGGATCAGCTGGTGGACGTGCCCGCCGACGGGGTCACCATGGGCGAGATCGTGATGCGCGGCAACACGGTGATGAAGGAGTACTTCCGGGATCCGGACGGGACGGCAAGTGCGTTCCGCGGCGGCTGGTTCCACTCAGGGGATCTGGGCGTGCGGTACCCCGACGGCTACGTCCAGCTGCTGGATCGGGCGAAGGACATCGTCATCTCCGGTGGCGAGAACATCTCCACCATCGAGGTGGAGAACGCGCTGATGTCCCATCCGGCCGTCAGCGACGTCGCCGTCATCGCCGTCCCGGACCAGCGGTGGGGCGAGCGGCCGAAGGCGTTCGTGGTGCTGGCCGCGGGCCAGCACGCCGACCAGGCCGAACTGATCGCCCACGTCAAGACGCAGATCGCGAAGTTCAAGGCACCCAAGTCGGTCGATTTCGTTCTGGAAGTACCCAGGACTTCGACCGGAAAGCTCCGTAAACAAGAGCTGCGCGACGTTGAACTGGCCGGAATCACAGGCCAGCCGCCGGGATGAAGGCTCCGGCGGGAGATCCGCCGGCGGCCGCCAACGCCAGCAGGCTGCGCGACTGCAGGGAGTGAGCAACGATCCACCCGACGAGGAGCTACCCCGTCGACGCATGAATCCTGCATCAAACCGTGGCCAGGGCGCGCGGTGATGCGAGCCGGGATCGACCGACGCGGCCCGGATGGCGCTGCGCGCGTCGGGTCCTGCGCGGTCACGGTGCGGGCCTGATTGCTGGCTCCGGCACCGCTCGGTCAGGTGGTCTTGCCCGCGCCGACCTCGCTGGGGATCCGGCGAACCAGGCGGTCGGGCCTCTGGCTGGCTTTGTTGCGCCGAACCGGTGAGAGTTGAGTGGTGGCTGCCGCCCCGCCCACCGTCGGGTTGCACGAGGACACCGAGTCCGTCGTCAGCGCCCTGGTTTCGCGCGCCCGGATTGTCACGGGTATGGACATCGCGTCCGCGGCGGTGCGTAACGCCGGTGGGCAGTTCCCGATGACGGTGCATCAGGGAATCCGTTCGGATGACTACCGGAGGTTGACGATCAGGAGCGGCGCCGGTCTGGGCGGGTTGGTGGTGAAGACCGGCGAACCGGTCCGGCTGCCCGACTACCACCATTCGGCGCTGATCACCCCGGATTACCTGGAGGCCGTGAACGTCGAGGGTCTGCACGGCATCGTCTGCGTGCCTGTACTGGGCCCGGACGGGGTTTCCGCGCTGTTGTATGCGGCGGCGCGAACGACCGGGACGCCGGGTGACATCGCGGTGGTCCGGCTCGAAGGGTTGGCCGCGGAAGCCGGCACGGCGCTGCATCATCTGGCGGCCCGGGCCAGCCAGGTGGAGCTGGCGGCGCTCCGTCAGCGGCAGGCCATCGCCGGGCGGCTGCATGATTCGATCGCGCAGACGTTGTTCTCGGTGGGGGTGCTAGCACACCGTTCCCGCGCAGAGACCGATCCTGCGGTACTCGCGGTGAGTTTGGCCGAGATCGAGGCGGTGGCGGTCGAGGCGCGGGCCGAGCTGCGGGCCACGCTCGCCGACCTGTGCCGGATCCCTGACGGCCGGGGGCTCGACCTGGCGGTGGTCGCCGAGGCCCGGACGTTCACCGCGGCCAGCGGTGTCCCGGTGTGGTGGAGTCACCGCGGAACGCCGCGGGGGTTGGCGCCGGAGGTGACCGGACTGGTTATCGACGGGTTGCGCGAGGGCCTACGGAACGCGGTCAAACACGCCGACGCCGACCAGGTGATGGCCACCATCCGCTGGGGCTCGGACGAGGTGGTGCTGGTCCTGCAAATGCACTGGGGTGAATCCGCGGATCGGTCGACAGCCACCGCTGCCGACGGTCAGCCGTGGTCGCCGGGATCGGGCTTGGGGATGATCGAGGACCGGGCAGCCGGCCTTGGTGGCCAGCTCGAACTGACGATCAACCCCGATCGCGACGGCCTGGTGGTGCAGCGGCTGACGCTGCCGGCTCCGGGATACGACGGATGACCGTCCCGGTGAAGGTGCTGGTGGTGGACGATCACCCGGTGGCAAGGCGGGGAGTCGCTTCCCTGCTTGCCGAGGCCTTCCCGGTGCTCGAACTCCGGGAGACTGGCACCACCGCCGAGGCGATCACCATCGCCGCCAGATTCCAACCGAACCTGGTGGTGCTGGACCTGCGGACACCCGATCCACCTGGTCCGGCGGCGACCTGCGCCGCCTTGAAGGAGCGGAACCGGCACAGCCACATCGTGATCCTGACCGCGTTCGCCGAAATGGACCTGATCCGGCAATGCCTGGCAGCCGGCGCGGACGGCGTGTTGCTCAAGGACGCCGAGCCCGACGATCTGATCACGCGGTTGCGGCATGTCGCCGAGGGCACGCGGGTCATCGACCCCAGGGTCGCGCAGACGCTGGCGGTGGACATGGTCAGCTCGTTGCGCGGCGAGACCGATCAGGTGGTGCTCTCGGCGCGGGAACGGCAGGTCCTCGACCTGCTCGCCGAGGGCTGTTCCAACCGGCAGATCGCCGAGCGTCTGTTCCTCGCGGAGACCACCGTGAAGGGTCACGTCGCCGCGTTGCTGGAGAAGCTCGGGGTGGATTCCCGGCTGCAAGCGGTCGTCCGCGCGACCCAGCGTGGCCTGTTGTGATCAGCTGACAGCGCCACAGCGGCCGGCACACCCCGCGGGGGTGTGCCGGCCGCTGTGCTTGGTTCAGGAGCGGAACAGCGGCGGGTTCGGCAGGATCGGCCGGCCGAAGGTCGCGGCACCGACCGCGGCCAAGCACAGGTACCAGGCCACTGCTGCGGCCAGCAGGCCGAGGATTCCGCCGATGGTGGTCAAGGTGGCACTGGCCGCGAAGGCCCCAAAGGCCAGGAAGACGAACACCGCGGCGACGACCGCGAACAGCGCGGCGAGGACGGCGGTGGTGCGGAGCGCGGCGACCAGCATCAGGGTGGTGAAGATGGCCCAGGCGATGAGGTACCAGCCGGCGGCGACGCCGTGGTGTTCGGTCGGGATGCTCTCGGCGAAGAACGTGAGATACGCCCAGAACGACAACCAGAACGCCCCGTAGGAGGTGAACACGGTGGCCCCGAAGACGTTGCCCTTACGGAACTCCCACATCCCGGCGAGCAGCTGGGCGATCCCGCCGAAGGCCAGCGCGACGGCCAACACCATCGGCTCGGTGTCCTTGGGCAGGATGCCCGCGTTCACCAGGCTGAGCAGGAAAGTGGTCAGGGCGAAGGCGCCCAACCCGAGCGGGGCCGGGTCGGCGATCATCCGAGTGTGCGCCGACGCCAGTTCCCGGGCGTTGGCGACGTATCCCGCGGTCGGGTCGTTCAGGTCTGCGAGGAACTCGGTATCGCGGGCGAGGATCGGTGTTGATTCCTGCACTGGCACGGTCATTTCTGAAGGCTCCTTTGATGGGCAAAGCAGTCCGGGCGGGTGCCAGGACTGGTGGACGGCTGTGCTGCCGGGGTTCCCGGGCAGGTCACGGATCGGGGTTGGACTTGTGACTACCAATGGCTTTTCGCCGCGCGTCAGCGAAAGGCGTTGATTCCGGTGATCGCGCGTCCCACGATGAGGGACTGAATGGAGTCAGTGCCCTCGTAGGTATAGACGGCCTCGATATCGGCGTGGTGCCGGGCGACGTGGTGGTCGAGCAGGATGCCGTTGCCGCCCAGGATGTCTCGGGCCATGGCGCAGACCCGGCGAGCGGCGTCGCCGGTGTTCAGTTTGGCCAGCGCGGCGTGTTCGATGGAGATCCGGCCCTGTGCTTGCAGTTGCGACATTCTGGTGCACATCAGTTGCATGCCGGTGATGTCGCTGAGCATGTGCGAGAGCTTGTCCTGGATCAGTTGGAACCGAGCCAGCGGGCGCCCGAACTGCTGACGCCGCAGGGCGTAGGTCAGGGCGGCCTCGTAGGCGGCGATGGCGTGGCCGAGGGCCTCCCAGGCCACGGTCTGCCGGGATTTGGCCAACACGTCGTTGGCGTCGTCCCACGTGCGCGCCTTCGCCAGCCGTGCATCGGCCGGTACCCGGACCCCGTCGAGGCGGATCTGGGCCTTCCAGACCCCGCGGTTCGCCGCCTTCCCGGTGATCTTCCTGGCGTGATACCCGGGGACCGGGTGCTCCGCGCCGTCGGGATGCTCGACCACGAAGGCACCGACATTGCCGTCGTCGTCGCGGGCCCAGACCACCACGATGCCGGCGACGGTACCGTTTCCGATCCAGCGCTTCTGCCCGTCGAGCACCCACTCGTCGCCGTTCCGGCGCGCCCGGGTTTCCAGCGCCACGACGTCGGAGCCGTGCTGGGGTTCGGTCAGTGCGAACGCGCCGAGGACCTCGCACGCCGCCATCCGCGGCAGGTAGCGGGCCCGTTGTTCAGCCGAGCCGAGCATCGCGATGGTCGTCATTGCCAGCCCGGAATGGACCGCGTTGAGGGTCGCGATGCTGCCGTCACCGCGAGCCAGTTCGGCGGCGATCATCCCCTCCGCAAGGTAGGACAGGCCGGGACAGCCGTCGCCGACGATAGAGGCACCGGCGATGCCAAGGGCGGCATACCCTTTGACCAGCCGGACGGGGAATTCCGCCCGTTCCCAAATAGTCGGCGGCCGCCGGGGAAACCTCCGTGTCGCACCAGACCCGCACCCGGTCGCGCAGTTCCCGTTCGGGGCCGGTGAGCAATTCGTCCAAGCCGTAGAAGTCGGTGCCCCTGGACAGTGCCAGGTCGTCACCATTGGGAAGGTCGGGAAGGTCGAGATCCCTGGCGTGGTAGGTCGATTCGTCCGCGGCGGGGACCGTCGCCGTTGTCGGCGCGGTCATCGTCATGGTGCTCATCCCTGGATCATGGTGGTGTGGCCGGCCCATTCCGCGGTACGGAGAATGTCCTTGCGGACCTTCCCGGTGGACGTCCGGGGAAGCTCGACCACGAAGTCGATCGATTTGGGTGCCTTGAATTTCGCGATGTGTTCCTTGACGTGGCCGATGAGATCCTTCTCGCAGGCGGTCTGCCCGGTGGTCAGCACCACGAACGCCTTGGGTCGTTCACCCCAGCGCTCGTCCGGGACCGCGATCACCGCGACGTCGGAGACCGCGGGATGGGAGGCGAGGGCGTGTTCCACCTCGACGGTGGAGATGTTCTCGCCGCCGGAGATCACGATGTCCTTGGCTCGGTCCATCAACTGGATGTAGCCGTCCGGGTGCCGGACGCCGAGGTCACCGGAGTGAAACCAGCCGCCAGCGAAGGCTTGTGCGGTGGCCTCCGGATCCTTGAAGTACTCCTTCATCACCGTGTTGCCGCGCATCACGATCTCGCCCATGGTCACCCCGTCGGCCGGCACGTCCACCAGGACGTCCGAGGACCCATAGGTGGCAACGACTCTCGCCTTGTCCGCGGTGATCATGCCGACACCCTGACGCGAGGTGAGCCGCGAGCGCTCGGCGGTCGGCAGGTCGCGCCACGAGTCCTGGGGCTCGCAGACGGTGTACGGCCCGTAGGTCTCGGTCAGCCCGTAGACGTGCACGACCTTGACGTTCAGTTCGCCGAAACGCTCGATGATGGACGGGCTCGGCGGCGCGCCGGCCGTGGTCACCGTCAACGCCTGCCGCAGCGGATGCGCCAGCGTCGAGTCCTTCATCATCGACAGCACCGTCGGTGCCCCGGCCATGTGGGTCACCCCGGCGTGATCGATCAACCGCCAGATGTCGCCGGCCTTGACGGCCCGCAGACACACATGGGTGCCCGCGACGGCGGTCAACGCCCACGTGGTGCACCACCCGTTGCAGTGGAACATCGGCAACGTCCACAGGTAGCTGGAACCATCGACGAAACCCTGGTGGATCACCTCACCCAGCGAATTCAGGTAGGCGCCGCGGTGGGTGTACACCACGCCCTTCGGTTGACCGGTCGTGCCCGAGGTGTAGTTCAGGCTGATCGCGTCACGCTCGTCGGCCACCACGAAGGCGATCGGTTCGTCGCTGCCCGCGGACAGCAGATCGTGATACCCGGTGGTGAAGGCCAGCTCCACACCCTCGCCGGTCTCGGCCGGCAGCGTGACGATCTCCCGCAAAGTCTCGACAGCGGCCAGGTTCTCGCGGGCGGGCTCCACCAGGGCCGCCTCGGCCAGCAGGAACTCGGCGCCGGAATGCTCGACGATCTGTGCGATCTCCTCGGCCGACAGCCGGGTGTTCAACGTGACCAGTACGCCGCCCGCCAACGGCACCGCGAAATGACCCACCAAAACCTCTGCGGAGTTCGGCGCCAGATAGGCGATCCTGTCGCCCTTCTGCAAGCCCCTGGCCTTCAGCGCGTTCGCCAGCCGGGTGACCTCGGCGGCCATCGCCGCATAGGTGAACGTTCGTGGACCGTCGATGATCGCGGTGCGGTCCGGATGCACCGACGCCGCGCGCTGGAGAAAATGCAGTGGGGTCAAAGGATTTTCCATGTGGCGTCACTCCCGGTTCTTGGGCTCCGTCGTTGGGGCCGTACCGCAAGCACACCGCCGGTGGCCGCGATGACCTAGACCTGGCCACCGATTACCGCCTTTATGAAGCGCCAACCGGTTCTTTAGGAGGGGGTGAGCCGTCCCGATACAGCCACCGCCGCCATGGCCACCGCCCGTGCGAGAACGGGTTGCGCTCGTCGATGCGAGGTCAACTTGCTCGGTCAACCGGACGCAGACCTGCGGCCACCGAAGGCTTGGCGGCGCAGACCACTGAGCGACCAGGCGCTGATCACCGGTCTCACGAGCACACTCACCTGTTAGCAGTTAGCCACGCATTGTGCTCACATGCTAACAAGGTGCCGGAAACACCGACACCTTGTTATCGAAGGAGTCCCCCATGGCCACCGCCACCAAGACCGTGCAGGACGGCGCTGCTGCGACCGACGCCGCGGTCGCCCCGGTCACCGAAACCGTCGTCTCTGCCTTGTCCCGGACCACATGGTTGCCGGCGACATCGTCACCCGCACCGCCGAGGCCCTGGCCCCGATCATCCAGTCCACCGCCGGCAAGGCGCAGGAGCTGACCGACGACCTTGGCGCCACCGTCAAGAAGGTCGCCGTCATGTCGGTCGATGCTTACCACCAGGTCATCAAGCAGCAGCTCGACTTCTCGATCGAGCTTGCCGACGCGATGAAGGTCGACTGGCTCAGCGAACTCACCCGCCGCAACGCCGACGCCATCGGCGGCCTGGTGGCGGTCTCCGCGAATGCTACGCACGACATGCTGAATTAGTCCGCCGGGCGGCAACGCCACGAAGGGCAGACGGAAGATTCCGTCTGCCCATTCGCGTTCGTTCAAAGGCGTTTCCAACCGGGTATCGCGACACATCCGCGCGACACCTCGACGCCTCGACCACCTCGACGCCACAGCACCAGCCCGTCAGATTGGCGCACTGAGCGACCCTCACGCTCAGCGAAGCCGCAGCAGTCCCTCCTGGACGACGGTGGCCAGCATCCGCCCGTCCTGGGCGTAGAAGTGGCCGATCCCCAAACCTCGTGCCCCCGACGCGCTGGGCGAGGTCATGTCGTACAACACCCACTCGTCGGTGCGGAACGGCCGGTGGAACCACATGGCGTGATCCAGCGACGCCATCTGCATCCTGTCGAACTGGGCCGCCAGCGCCTGCGTTGCCAGCACGGAGAAGAACAGCGTGAGATCGGACAGGTACGCCAGGACGCACACGTGCAGCAGGTCGTCGTCGGGCAGCGCGACCTCGGCCCGGAACCAGACCCTGTTGTGCACCCCGGATTCAGGTTCGGTCAGCCGCGACTGCCACGGCGGGTCGTCGACATACCGAATGTCGAACAACGGAGGTATCGGACCCCACGCGGAAATCCGGTCGCGGATCGGGGCGATACGCTCGGCGTACGTGGGCAGCGACTCGGGTGACGGAACGATCGGCATGGAGTCGGCGTGATCGACTCCCGGCTCGTCGACCTGAAACGACGCGGACATCGTGAAGATCGGCCTACCGTGCTGGATGGCGACCACCCGGCGGGTCGTGAAGGCCGACCCGTCGCGCGCCCTGTCCACCTGATACATGATGGGATGGCGCGGATTGCCGCCACGCAAGAAATACGCGTGCAGCGAGTGCACCCGGCGCTCGGCGGGCACCGTCCGGCCGGCAGCGATCAACGCCTGGGCAGCGACCTGACCACCGAACACCCGAACCGGCGACGCCGCCGGCGACACCCCCCGATAAAGGTCGTCCTCCAACTGCTCCAGATCGAGCAACCCGACCAGCCCACCCACCGCGGACAAGCCGGCCGCATCGCCGTCGCCGCCGACGGAATAGGGAGCGTGATGGCTTTGCGCCGTGTCGTTCATATCCGCCCGCCTCTGGCTCACCGTGCGGACGTTCTACCCCGCGCCGCTTCCATCGGATGCTATGCCCACCGGACTTGAGCCGAACCAATGCTTCAGCGGGTGAGCCAGCAGCTGACCAAGAACGATCAAGGCCGAACCGGATGGATCCCAGTCGATACCCCTTGCCAACCGCCCCGGGGGTGTCGAGGGTCACGTCGAACACCTACCGGCATTTCCGGCACTCCGCACCCATCCTGGTTCAGAACCCCAGCCCCCGCTGGTTGAGGACATGCCCGACACCCAGGAACGAGCCCTGCGCGAAGAGCTGCGCGGCGCCGCCCCGACGACGAGTTCGCCTACGAGCTGGTGATCGTGCACAACTTCGAGGACGCCCTCATCGCCGCCAGGCTGAACTACAGCATCCAGGCCTGCGTCATCCGCCGCCGCTTCGCGCAACGATCCGGCCGGGACCTGTCCGCGCTGAGCCAGTTCCTCGGCGACGGAATGTCCGACGACCTGATGGAGCTCTCCGCCGATGCGCGCCGAGAAGCTCGGCCAGGCGCTGGCCGGAATCCGCCCGGAACTCGACCTGTTCCTGATGACCGGCAACAAAATCACGGAGATCTCCCTGGAAGACGTTGCCGGCTGGATGGGCCACCACTTCCGCCGGATCTTCCACTCCAACGAGGGCACCCTCGAGCTGCACCTCAGTCTGCTGAGGCCTGGATGCACCGCGTGAATTGGTGTGATTCGGCGTGGCGATATGGGGCGGATGGCCCCTGATCAGGGAAAATGGTGATTGCTTAAGTCCCCATGACC
>Ga0207931_1000313_pt1 | contig 18036 bp, 22 predicted proteins | sample NGESurdeep092012_2_FD_184478 | JGI IMG/M metagenome (GOLD analysis project Ga0207931, IMG submission 184478) | Arctic peat soil microbial communities from Barrow, Alaska - NGEE Surface sample 415-1 deep-092012 (SPAdes) | ecosystem: Environmental > Terrestrial > Soil > Wetlands > Peat ...
GCGCCCGGCCAGGCCGGTCAGCGCCGCTGTGGCGGCCGGTGCCCGGTCGGTGGCGGCGTCCCGGACGGCCAGTGCGGCGATGTGGTCGCGGACGGTCAGCGACGCGGCCAGGGCGGCGAGCAGGTCGGCGGCGTGGTCGTCGGGCAGGGCGCCGCCGTGGTCGGCGCGTTGCAGGAGGTCGGTGTAGAGCTGTTCGGCCCGCGCGGCCAGTGCGTCGGGGTCGGTGCGGCACAGTCGGGTGGCGTCGCCGGTGGCGTCGGTGAGCTGCCCGCCCGGCAGCGGGTGCCCGGTGTGGGCGGGGTCGATGGCGCGGGCAATGTCCTTGCGGCTGGGCAGCCGCCCACCGCGACCACCGGCTGATCGGGGTGGTGGTGGCTGCCGACGGAGCCGGACGTGACCTGCAGGACGTCCAGTACCTCAGTGGCGGGGCCGTGCAGGATGTCGGCCAGGGTCAACGCCAGTTCCGCGTACCTGGCCGTGGCGGACGAACTGGGAGCAGGGACGATCGCCTTTCCACTGGTCTCCGCCGGGATCTACCACTGGCCGAAGGACGACGCGGTCCGCCAGGCGCTCACAGTGCTCACCTCGGCGGAGACGAAGGCCAGCGAGGCCACCATGGTGCTGTTCGACCAGGCGACCCTGGCGGTGGCGCAGCGAATCGGCGAGGAATTCCGGCTCAGCTGAACGACCCGCGCACCATGCTGATCCCCGAGTGCGTCGGGTTGCCGTCCGGCGGTTCGTCGGAGATGTCGACGGTGCGGTACTCCTGGGTGCTGATGTCGCTCGGCACGGTGAAATCGCCCTTGCCCTGATCCAGGGAGCCGAGGGAGATCATCTTCCCGTCGTTGCCGAACAGCCACACTTCGTAGAACGTGCCCGGCATCGCCGGCAGATCGGCGGCGCTGACCCGCACCTGCTGGCCCTGGGTCGTGGCCACCAGCTCGGCCTGGCCCAGCTGGCCGTCCTTGCCCGCCAGCGGTCCGGTCGGCACGGAGGTCAGCGGTGCCGTCGCTTCCACCGTGACGCTGTCGTTCCTGTTCTGTGCCACCACCAGCACGCCTGCGCCCAGCGCGGCGCCGATCAGCAGCGCCGCCACCGGTGCGGCCCACCGCGGCCAGCGCCGTGCGCGGTCGGCGGCCGGACGCGGTGTCGGTGACCCGGTGCCGGGAACGGCACGCAGCGTCGGTGGGTGGGTGGGCGCGGCCTGACCGTCGAGTGCGGAGGTTGTCTGATCCGGTTCGGATGTGACCGGCCACGGGGTGCCGGCACCGGCCTGCGGTGCGTGCGACGAACCGTTCGTGGCCGGGGCGGCGGCGAAGCCGAGCTCGGCGGCGATGGCGTTCCAGACGTGCTCGCCCGGTTGGCGGGTGCCCTCGCCGTAGTTGCTCAGCTCGGCGAGTTCGACGGTGCGACGCATCGACTCGACCTCGGCTCGGCATTGTTCGCACTCGGCGAGGTGGGCGTCGATGGCCAGATCGATCGGCTCACCCATCGCGAGCAGGGTCAGGTCATCTGGGTCAGGATGTTGCACCATCCACCTCCCAGAGCTTGCGCAAATGAATGAGGGCCCGCCGGATGTGGCTCTTGACGGTGCCGATCGGTATGCCGGTGGTCGCGGCGATCTCCGAGTGGCTGAGGTCCCCGTAGAACGCGAGCCGTAGCACCATTCGTTGCTCGTCCGGCAGCCGGTTGAGCTCGTCGCCGATGACCACCCGATCCACCACCCGGTCGGACGACTTGACGTCGGCCTCGGGCCTTGCCGTGCTCTGCGCCGCGGTCAACACCTTGCGGTCCTTGTCCAGCGCGGCGTATCGGTCCGCAATCTGCCGCCGGGTGATGCCCAGCAGCCAAGAACCCAGTGAGCCGCGATCGGGGTTGAATCCCTCCCGGCCCTTCCAGGCCCGGACGAAGACCTGCTGGACGAGATCCTCGGCGTCGTGGTGATTTCCGAGCCTGAGCAACCCGACGCGGTGCACCATCCCGCCGTACCGATCGAAGGCCTGGCGGAGAGCCGCCTCGTCGCCGGCCCGGAATCTTTCCATCCACTCGCCGTCCAAGAGCGGCTCAGGAGTTGCCCCCGACAGGGGGCGCGAGGCGCCGGACACGCTTCTGAGCCTAGGTCATCCACCGGTGGGCACCGCCGTGACGGCGATGTTGTCGTCATACCCGAGCGTCGAGGTGTTGAACGGGCCGCCGCAGGTGATCAATACCAGCCGCGGGTCGCCGCCACGGTCGAAGAGCCGGTCGAGCGGAACCTCACCCTTGTGCCATTCCTCCCGGGACAGCACCGAGAATGTTCTCGGCACCCCGGTGGCGTCGGTGACCGTCACCGTGTCTCCCGGTTGCATCGAGCCCAACTCGGCCAGCGCGCCCCCGCCCTGCAGGTGGTCGTCGACATGGCCGGTCAGTACCGCCGATCCCTGGGCAGAGCCGGGTGCCGGCCCGAACCGGTACCAGCCAACGGTCCGGACATCGTCCGGGATCTCCAGCTGGCCCTTGTCGTCGACCCCGACGGGAATGATCGAGCTGTCGACACCGAGAGCGGGAATCTGCACCCGTACCGGCGTGCTTGCTGGTGCCGGCGCCGATGCTGCCGATTCGGTCGTGCCGGCCGGGGCAAGTGCCGGGGCAGGACTCGGCGACTCCGAAGGCAACTCAGATGGCAAGTCCGACGCGACCGATGTGGTCGGCGACTGTTCGATTGCTGTCCCGCCCGTCCCCCCCGACGGCATCGGGGGGGACGTTCCGCTGTCGTGCGTGAGTGCCATCGCTTCCGCCGCGTTGACGGTGGTGACCGTCTGTCCGGCTGGTGCCGGATTGGTGACCCACCAGACGACCGGCGCGGCGGCGAGGATGGCCAGCCCCACCACCAGGCTGGTGGCAGCCAGGTGGTGGGACAACCAAGGGCGCTTGCGCGCCTGGTGGTGACGGCCGGGCTCGGTCAGCGGGAGCTCTCCGAGTACAGCCGACGCCCACCGACGACCACGGCGGTGGCGCCGATGGTCAGCAGGACGACCAGCAGGATGGTCGTCACCGAGCTGTCGGCCGGACCGGTGCCTGCCGGGACACCGCCGGGTGCCGAGTGCAGGCCCGGGATGGTGAACGACACCAGAGCCAGGGTGCCGTCCGCGGCACTGCCGACCGCGTGCACGAACGTTGCGGATCCCTCAGCCAGGTCCAGCGTTGCCGGGCCGATCACCACGGTCCCCGTTCCCGCGAGCACCACGTCCGCGTTGACCGAGCCGGCCGGGATGTTCAGCACTCCCTCCTTCGGGTTGGTGACGCCCGCGAGGACGACGGTGCCGCCGGCCCGCACATCGACCGCAGGAGCGGCGGCATCGTGCCGGACGACCAGCCGGGTCTGGCCGGCCGAGATGGTGGAGATGTCGTTTGCGTACGGCGTGATGGTCGGGTCGCCTGCCTCGGTGAGGTGGGCGATCAGGGTCACGCTGGTCCCGCCGACCAGATCGGCGTTCGCGGTCAGCAACGGCGCGGAAGCATTCGGGGCGTCTGCGGCAGTGATGTCGACCTTGTAGCTGCCTTCCGGAAGATCAAGTGGCCCGGCAACAGTTTCGGGCTGGAAATCGTCTAGGGTCAGGGCGCCGTTCACATAGATGTCGACGGGAAGGCCGGGAATGCCGTGCACCACGTACACCTCTGCGGTGCCGGCGGCGGATGCCGCGGTCGCACCGAGTAGGCCGGCCGCGACGGCAAAGGTGCCGACGGCGGTCGCGGCGATGAGACGCCTCATAGATCCTCCTTGTTGGAGTGGGGATTGCTGACGTTGTGAATACTCGGCGCCCATCGGAATCGGATGCACAGATCCGACATTCATTCGTTCGTGGGATTGCAAAGCGGTGGGGGGGAACCCGAGGGCCGGCCGCGGCGGCGCGGTCTGCAGCGCGGTTTGCGGGTGTGATCCGGCGCATGCCGGCCCCCGTGACGCAGGAGCAGGGTCAGTCGTCCACGCCGCGCGCGATGAGCGCGTCGCCCATCGCGTCGGCCGCCCGCAACGCCCGAACGACAGCAGGCCCGGCCATCGAGCGGAGCGAGAACCCTGTCCCGCGAGCCTTTCTCGCTTCAGACACCTCGCGGACGATATCGACGAGCAGCGGAATGCAGCGAATCGTCAGGGCCAGCACCAGGCCCACCCGGTCGGGATCGACGCCGAAACGGCGCAGCGGTCGGAGTAGCCGCTGGCAAAGGTCGAGCATCGCGGTGACCCGGGTGGTGAGCGTCACCAGGGCGGCGATGGCCACGGTGATCAGCAGGCTGCCGCAGACCATCACGGCCCGCTCGGGTCCGCTGAAGATCACTTGGAAGATGCCGACGAACAGGATGATCCAGCGCAACGGCCAGAGCTGCGCCCAGGCAACCCGGACGGGGACGTGGGCAAGGGCGAAGCCACCCGCGACGAGAACGGCGGCAATTCCCAGCTGCCACGGCGCCTTGGCCGCGACCACGGCGATGACCCCGACCAGCATGCCCAGCAATTTCCATCCAGCCGGAATCCTGTGCAGCACAGAGGATCCGGCGTGATAGAGCCCGATGACCGTCATCGCGCTTGCCGGGCGGGCGATGCTGTCATGCCAACAGCCTGGTGTACGAATCGACCGCGGCTTCGGGGGAGCCGTCGGCAATGACCCGCCCGGAATCCAGCACGACGACGCGATCGAAACCCTCGAGCAGGTGCAGATGGTGGGTGACGAGTACGACCTGCTCGGGCATCCCTGCCAGCAGGTCGTTGACCATTCGTGAGTTGCGCAGGTCCAGCAGCGTCGTCGGTTCGTCGGCGACGATCACCTCCGGCCCGGTGATCAACACCGCGGCGATCGCCAGCAACTGCTTCTGGCCGCCGGACAGCAGGTGTGTCGGGTGGTCGGAGTGTTCGTGAAGATCGAAGCGGCGCAGCACTTCTCGGGTGCGTTCCTGAATCTCCGGTTTGCTCAGACCGGAACGGCGCAGTGAGAAGGCGACATCCTCTGCGACCGTGGGCATCACGATCTGGTTGTCGGGGTCGGTGAAGACGAAGCCGACGCGGCGGCGGACCTCGCGGCCCTTGGCGGAGGTGTCCAGGCCGTCGACGGTGACCGACCCGCTGGTCGGCTTGACCAGGCCGTTGATCATCCTGGCCATCGTCGATTTCCCGGAGCCGTTCGCGCCGACGATGCCGATGCGCTGCTCCACCAATGTCAGGTCGAGTTTCTCCAGCACGACCCGGGTGCCGAACCGGTGATGCACTGCGGTGAAACGGATCTCGGCCACGGCTCAGCCGCCGGTTGTTCCGCGTTCGACCAGCATGGCCAGACCCTGCCCGCCGCCGATCGCGCACGCCGCCACGCCGAACTGCGGTCCGTCCGGGCGCAGCATTCGAGAGGCCAAGCGCAGCAACAGGATCGTTCCGGACGCACCCCAGGGATGGCCGAGACCGATGGCGCCACCCTCGGTGCAGACGAGATCCTCGTCGATCCCGAGCTCGTCGACGACCGCCAGCACCACCGATGCGAACGCTTCGGTGATCTCGAACGCTCCGATGTCGGTCAGCGTGAGACCGCGGTCGATCGCCGCTTGACGGTCCAGCAGCCGTCGAACGGCCGGCGCCGGGGCGGCACCCGGCAGCGCGGGGTCGCCGGCCGCGATCGCGGTGGCGATGATCCGGAGATGATCCAGGCCGGCCGCGGCCGCGGCCGCGGCGGCGGTCACCGCGAGCACTGCGGCGCCGTCGGAGACTCCGCAGGAATTGCCGGCGGTGGCTGTACCGTCCGCCCCGAACGACGGACGGAGCCTGGCCAGCCGCGCCGCCGTCATCCCCGGCCGTGGCCGATCGTCCACCGAGACATCTTGGACAGCAACGATTTCCGGCTTGAACACGCCAGCGTGTTGGGCGTCGACAGTGCGTGCGTGGGAGCGTGCCGCGTACTCGTCCTGCCTCGCCCGGGAGATGCCGCGGCCGGCCGCCAGTGCGTCAGCGGCCTGGCCCATGTCCGGGTCGGGGTATCCCGGCGGCGCGAAGGGTGCGCGGGTGTAGCGCACCGGATTGACGGATTCCGGCGGACCGGCGGGTGGCCAGAATCGCCACGGCGCGGTGCTCGCCGATTCCGCCCCGCCGGCCAGGATCAGCCGGGCGTCACCGGCCCGCACCCGGGACACCGCCTGCAGCACGGCGTCCAGCCCGGACCCGCACTGCCGGTCGACGGTGACGCCCGGCACCGCCGGCCCGAGGCCGGCGGCCAACCCGGAGACCCTGGCGATGTTTCCCCCCGGCCCCATGCAGTTGCCCAGGATCACGTCGTCGATCGGCAGGCCCAGAGGGGCGGCCAGTTCGGCGACCTCGGCCAGCACCGGCGCCGTCAGACCCACCACGTCGACGGCGTCGAGTGAATGTCCGGCCGTGCCGATGGCGGTGCGTCGCCCCAGGGTGAGGACGGGGGCGCCGGGATCGGCGACATTTCGGACCACGGTGCCCTACGGTAGCTGGCCTGACGGCAGTGGACGTTCCAGCGAACGCTACGGCGGCGGAGGTGACGGCGCGGACGGTATCGCAGCGGGCGCTATGGCAGCGGACGCAGCTGCGGCCCGCCGGCCGGCGGGCCGTCCCCGGCGACCGCGCGCCGTACCGCATCGCCAACCACGCCTCGCGCGATCTTGCCGTTGCCGGCTCGTGGCAGGCGTCGCACGGTGAACCAGCGCCGCGGCAGCGACGGGCCGTGCAGCAGCCGGCGGGCGGCCGCCCGGATTCCGGCGATATTCGGGGCGGTGAAACCAACTCCAGTGGAACCGGCCCCAAAGGATTCGAGCACCGCGGGTTCGGGCACCGCCGGTTCGATGACTGCTGCGACCACCTGGCCGAGCCGTCGGTGGGGGACCCCGACGACGGCTGCCGCGGCGACGCAAGGCAGGGTGCACAGCGCGGCCTCGATGTCCTCGGCGATCACCGTCGCACCACCCGTGGTGATGGCCACATCCCCGCGCCCGCGCACGCGCAGCCCGGCGCCGTCCAAGCCGTCGACCCACTCGCCGAGGTCGCCGACGCTGGCGTATCCGTCCTGGTCGCGGCGCAGCGGACCGGTCACGCCGCTGGCGTACCCGGACGCCAGGTACGGCGAGCGGACCCAGATCTCGCCGTCCCGGAGCTGCACGTCGGCACCCGGGAAGGGGCGGAGCGGTCCGGGGTGACGGCCGGCTGCCACGAAGGACAACTCGGCGGCGCCGTAGTACTCGGTGACGGCGACCCCGCGGGCGGCTGCGTCGTCGGCGAGGCCCACCGGCAGCGCCCATCCCGCAACCACCGCGACGTGCAGCGCCGCGGTCGGCGGCAACGCGGCGAGCAGATCCGTCAGCACCGCGGGAACCGCGTGCACCGCGGTGGCCTGGTCGGGGCGGTCGGTGAGCTCGGCGCCCAGCCAGAGCGTGTGCACCGCCGCGAACAGGTGCATCGTCGCGTGCAGCGGCCCGGTCAGCAGTACCCGATCCCGCCCGCTCAGGCCGGCCAGTTCAGCGAGCGGGGTGAACGAGCTGGTCCAGGAGGCAGCGGTGCGCAGGACCGGTCGCGGTCGGCCGGACGTGCCCGACGTCACCGCGATGAGGAAGGTGCCAGGCGGGGCCGACGCTGCGACACCGGCAGGCTGGGGGAGAGCGGTCGGGTCGGCGACCAGCACCGGCACACCGGCACCCGCTGCAGCAAAGATGGTGGCGAGCGCGTCCGTCACCGGCAGGCCGGTCGCGTCGAGCCACCCGCGGCCGGTGTCGACCCGCTCGATCAGTCGGGCCAGCTCCCGGTAGCTGACTGTCCGGCCACCAACGGTGACGGCGGGCCAGCTGCCGTGAGCGCCCAACTCCACGGTTGCAGCCCGTTGAGCGGGGGGCGTCACCGTCAGGGCTTGACGACCGGCCCGTCGGCCGGTTGGGTGCCGTCCACCGTTGTACGAAGGGTGGCCGGGGCGTCAGCGGGAGCGGCGGTGTCAGCGGCCACTGCGGTGTCGGTCGGCCCTGGCTCGCCGGTGGCAGCCGGCCCGATCAGACCCGGGTAGGCCCGATGCACCTGCTTGACGACGATCGACGCGACCAGCACCTTGAGCCCGTCGCCGGGCAGGTACAGGAAGTTGCTGGTGACCGCGGGCACGAATCCGACGCGGAAGGCCAGTACGGCCACCCCGCAGGCGTAGACGATCAGCACGCCGCCGACGATGTTGATCACAATGCCCAGCCAGAGCGGGTACGTCGGCAGGATCCTTGCCGTCAGCCAGCCGATCACCGCGGCGCCGACCAACCAGCCGATCAGATAGCCGGCGGACGGCCCGGCCCACACGCCCAGCCCGCCGCGGCCGCCGGCCAGCAGCGGCAACCCGGCGGACACCAGGACCAGGAAGACCAGTACGGACAGGAAGCCCTTGCGGGCGCCGAGGATGCCGCCCGCGAGCATGATGCCCAGCGTTTGCAGGGTGATCGGGACGCCGGTCGATCCGACCGTGATCGTTCCCGGTAGACCGAGCGCGGCGATCAGCGCCGCGAAAATCGCGATCTGCGCCAGGTCCCTGGCGGTGGTGCGGCGGTTGGTCATCTCGTGCTCCTTCACGGTCGCCGGCGGTGAGCGGGCGAACGCCGCTGGGCGGACATCTCGGGCAGCGTGGCGGCCTGAGCTTAGGGGGTGCGGCACGGCGCGGCGCGGGGACCGGCGTGAACGCGCGGCGGCATGCCCGAGTTCGTCGACGACGCCGGTGATGCGTCGCCCATTCGCCGGGGCCGGCCCACTCGCCGGGGCCGGCGCACTCGCCGGGGCCGGCGCACTCGCCGAGGTCGGCGCACTCGCCGAGGCCCGCCCCCTGAGGACCGCCCACTCGCCGAGTCCCGCCCACCCTCCGGGCCGTCCACCGCGGATGGATAGGCTGACTCGTCCCCCACTTCGTAGCCCGAGGGGACAGCCGCGAATGGACTGCGCGCGGAAAGCCATCAGGAGGCCAGCGAAATGTCGACCAATATCCATGCCGGTCGAGCGCTGATCGTGTCCATCACCGATCACGCCCTGCACGGCGAGGACGACGGCGGAGCCGGTGCGCTGGTGACCGAGTTGCTCAGTGAGGCCGGATTCGTCGTCGACGGATCTGTCGCGGTGCCATCGGATGCCGTGGCCATCAGGACAGCGCTGAACACCGCCGTCATCGGCGGCGTCGATCTGGTGGTGACGATCGGCGGCACCGGGGTGTCGCCGCGGGACGTGACTCCGGATGTCACCGCCGAGGTCATCGACCGGGAACTGCCGGGGGTCGCACAGGCGCTGCGCTGGTCGGGGATGGCCGCCGGGGTTATGGACGCGATCATCTCCCGCGGCCTGGTCGGAGTCTCCGGCTCGACGCTGGTGGCGAACATCGCCGGGTCAAGGGCAGCGATCCGCGACGGGTTGGCAACGCTGAACCCGCTAGCCATCCACGTCATCGGGGAACTGTCCGACACCGAGATCTGATACGGGCGCGGATGCGCAGTCCGGCCCTGATCGGAGCCGGACCCGTCGATCGCCGGGTTTGTCGATCAGCGCGGTGACACTGTTGGCCGGAACTCCGTGTGCCGTCAGCCCTTGTCGCCGGACACCCTGTCCTTGAGGTCACCGACGGCGCCGGCCACGACTTGGCTCACCGTGCCCGCGACCGCTTTCGTCTTCTCCACCGCCGGGGCGGCCGTCGCGGCGGCTATGTGCGCCGCGTCCCCGGCCACGGCCTTGGTTTTCTCCACCGCCGGCCCGGCGGTCACCGCGGCCTTGTGCGCGGCGTCCCCGGCGGCGTCCTTCGTCTTTTCCCAGGCCGGCCCGGCGGTCACCGCGGCCTTGTGCGCGGCGTCCCCGGCGGCGTCCTTCGTCTTTTCCCAGGCCGGCCCGGCCACGTCGGTCACCTTGTCGGCGACACCTTTGGCCTTGTCGGTCAGGTCGTCCGCGACGACCTTGGCCTTGTCGATGAACCCCATCGCGATCTCGCCTTCTGCGCATCGGGCGACCGGGAACCCCGGTCTGCAGTGGGAAGCTGCGCACATGAATCTATCGGTGGTGTTGCGCCGACCGGGCGGCGCAGCAGGCATGTCGCGATGAACGAGGAAACCGCGCCCGACGGGGCTCCGGACAGTGCTCAGGACGGTGCTTCGGCTCTGGACGACGATGCCGGCCCCGGCGGCCCGAGCCCGAGGCCGGACTTCCGGGCACGCCGCCGGCTTGACGAGGTCTTCGGTGAGGTTCTGCCGACCGTCACCGGTGACGAGCGTGATCCCGAACCCGCCGATGGGGCAGAGCGGGAGCGCTGGTACCGCGAGAACCGGCCGCCGCACCACGGCTGATCGGTCTGCCTTCCTTGGCGGGGTCAGCCTGCGGTCAGCCCTCCGGCGAACCGTTCGACGTCAACGCCGATGCGGTCGCTGCCGCCTCCACATTGCCGGCCTTGAGCAGATCCCGGATCTCGACCAGCAAGTCCACCTCGGTGGGATCGGCCTTCACCGGTGTTTTCTTTGCGCTCAGCCGGACGTTGATCGCCTTCATCGGTGCGATGAAGACGAAGTAGACGACCGCGGCGGTGATCAGGAACGTGATGAACGCCGTGATGATCGCGCCGATGTTGATGAATGTGTCGGGGTTGTCGGGGTTCACGTAGAAACCCCACCCGCCCGTGTCGACCCAGGGGAGTTGAGTATCGGTTCGATCAAGTTCGCGGTGATCGCCGCGATCAGCGCGGTGAACGCGGCGCCGATGACGACCGCGACCGCGAGGTCGATCACGTTCCCGCGGAGAATGAAGTCCTTGAATCCCTTGAGCATGATGTCTCCCCTGACGACGACGCCGTGCGGCCGGATGGTGGGCGCCGGCCCCGGCTGGTTGTCGAACCGGGTCGGCAGCCGGATACCGTACCTCCCGATTGAGTCGTTCAGGTGAACCGGACCGCGATCGTGCCGGTCAGCGCCGTCGCCGCGATGCGATCCGCGGTTTCGGCGGGCACAGCCAGCACGACCGGGCGATCGCCCCGGCCCCGCGCCGATTCCGTCGCGATGCTCAGTACCACGGCGTCCGGCGCCAGTAGCTCGGCGGACCCGTCCTCGTCGACAGCGATGACCGCGACGTGCATCCCGGCTCCCAGCAGGTCGACGATTGCCGGGTCGGCCGGTCGCACGGGCACCGCGACTCGCCCCGGTCCCGGATCGGGTCCCACGGTGCCCGCCAGTCGGACGTCCGTGAGTACCTCGCCACGCCGGGTCGGGCCGGCCAGCACCCGGCCGACCGCGGTCGCCGGGTCGGCGATCGCGCCGTCGGGCACGGCGGTCTGCCGGCCGACGTCGACGTCGCCGCCCGCGATCGTGGCCCCGATCGGCAGGTCCCTGGTCAACACCAGCACCGGTGAGCCGGGTTCCGCGGCACGCCGCGGGCCGAGTGCGATGATTCCGGCGATCACCACCAGTACCAGGGCGAGTGCCCTGCGGGCGACTCTCGACGCGCGACCGCCGCGCCGACGGCCGACGGCGGCCAGCCAGATCCGATCCCGCCAGCGGGGGGCCAGGCCGGCCGAGCGGCGCTGCGACGACATCATGCGCGGAACGGTACGAGGTCACGGGCGAAACGGGCCTGGTACCGGTGGGCAGCTGTGGACAACTTCCCGGATCACGGCGCCAACGGGTGGTCCGCGAGGGGAATCGGTGGACAACTCGGCATCACGTAACGCACCGCGCGAACCGCGCGTGCGGTTGTCAGCTGACGGTGATCCGCAGGATCCGGTCGTCCCCGTCCCGCACCTGGCCGCGGCCGTCGGTGTTCGAGGTCGTCACCCACAGGCTGCCATCGGGTGCCGGTTCCACCGTCCGCAGCCGCCCGTATTCACCGGCGAGTTGCGGCACCGGATCGATCGTGCCACCCCCGGACAGCGGGATCTGCCAGAGCCGTTCGCCGCGCAGACCGGCCATCCACACCGACCCGTCCAGCACCGCGACGCCGCTGGGTGAGGCCTCGCTCGTCGGCCAGACCCGTTGCGGCTGAACGAAATCCGTTCCTTCGCCATGGCCCTCCTGCAGGGGCCAGCCGTAGTTGCCGCCCGGTTGGATGAGATTCAGCTCGTCCCAGGTGTTCTGGCCGAACTCGGAGGCCCAGAGCCGGCCCTCCGAGTCGAACGCCAAGCCCTGCACATTCCGATGTCCGTAGGAATACACCAAGGGAGCCTGCGGGAAGGGGTTGCCCGGAGCCGGCGACCCGTCGGGAGCCAGCCGAAGGATCTTCCCGCCGAGGCTGGCCAGGTCCTGAGCCAAGGGGCGATCTCCGGTCTCACCGGTGCCGACGTACAGCAGTCCGTCGGGGCCGAAACGCAGGCGGCCGCCGTTGTGAATCGATCCCCTGGGGATCCCGGTGAGAATGTCGCGTTGGTCGGCCAGTGCTCCGTCGCGCAGCGTCACGGTCGCGATGCGATTTTCCTCGTCCCCGCTGTAGTAGACGTACAGGTGGTGGTCCTGGGCGAAGGTCGGCGAGACGGCGACGCCGAGCAGCCCGCCTTCGCCGCTGGGTGCGACACCGGTGATGGCGCCCAGCTCGGACACGGCACCGGCCGGGCTGATCGCGAGCACCGTCGCCTCGTCTCGCTCGGTGACGACCGCGGTGCCGTCCGGCAGGAAGCCAAGTCCCCAGGGAATCTGCAGGCCGGTCGAGACCGTGCTGGCCGCCGACGCGGTGCCGTTGGCGGTCCCGATGGAGGTGTTCGCTGCCGAGCCGACGGTACCGGGGCTGCTCGTTGCCGAGGCCTGCGCCGATGATCCGCTTGCGCTGGTCTGACCGGGGGGCGGCGACGTCCCGGTGCAGGAGGAGGCGGCGACGAGCGCGGCAAGCAGCAGCGCGGCCGTGAGGCAGTTGCGATGAGCGATCTGGGCGCCGCGAGACGAGGGGTTCGACACCCGCCCCAGTATGGCGATCGGGAGGCTGGCGGGTGGGCTTGCGCCGGACGAGCGGAGTGCGAGCATGAAAGGAGCAGGAACCGAGCGGGTTTCAGTGGGACCGAGTGGCGGTCAGTGAGCCGCGGCCTTCGTGCCACCCGAGCTTCCGGAGGAACTCGACGAACCCGACGAGGTCCCGCCGGACGATCCGTTCGACGAGGTCGACCCGGAACCCGAACCACCTCCGGCCGGTTTGGCGGCCGGTGCGTCCGACTTCTTCTCCCCGCCTGACTTCTCCCCGCCTGACTTCTCGCCAGCGGACTTGTCCGAGCTCTTGGCGGCGCTGACGTCGCTGGACGCGGCGCGAGAATCCGTCCGGTAGAAGCCGCTGCCCTTGAAGACCACGCCGACGGATCCGTAGACCTTGCGCAGCTTGCCGGCGCACTCCGGGCAGGTCGTCAGAGAGTCGTCGGTGAACGCCTGGACCGCCTCGAAGCGGTGTCCGCAGTCGGTGCAGGCGTACTGATACGTGGGCACGAGGTCCTCCAGGACCGTGAGGTTTGACGGGAAATCAGGCACTGATCTGGCACTCGGGGCGGAAGACTGCCAATCCGATGATGCTCCCCGAGCCCGTACCCGCGCAAATGTGACGGAAGCCGACCATCATCGACCGATCACCGCCGCGCCTGTTCAACGCTCAGCGGGATCCGCTGATTCCTGCGCAGTCCACTCGTCTGCGGGTGGTCACGGTCGATTCGGTTCGTCGCCAGGGCCCAACTGCCGCGGGCCGTGACTGGGCGTCACGACCGCCGACACTCGTTGATCCAGCGCGTCGAACGGCACCGAGTCCAGGACCTCGTCGTCGAACACCACGGCAATCCGAGCGGGCAGTACCCCAGGACGAAGAGAAGCGAGCAGGGCGAGGGTTCGGTCGTAGTGACCGCCGCCCCGGCCGAGCCGATGCCCGTCCGTACCCACCGCCAAGGCGGGGACGAGGACCGCGTCGACCTCGCAGATCGCCGCTGCGCCCAGCCGCGCGCCGACCGGTTCCGCGATGCCGAATGCGCCGGTGCGCAGCGGCGCGGGATAGGCGCACCAATCCAACGGTGCTACCCCAATCACCACCGGCACGATCACCCGGGTTCCCGCCGCCAACAACGCGTCGAGCACCCGCGCGGTGAACGGCTCGGTGGGCAGTGGCAGGTACCCGGCAACCGCCGCGGCACCGATCAGTTGCGGCGTCAGCCGGGTCGCGATCGCAGTGCGGGCGGCCGCCCGTTGCGCATCCGTTCGTGCCCGCCGCGCCGCGATCAGCGGCTGCCGCAACAGGGCCTTCGCGGCCGCGACGGACTCCGGTGGGGACGGCACGGGATCACCGTAGGTCACCCGGCGATGCGGGCGGCCCGGGCGGGTCCGTGCCCGCACCGGGAGGTGTCGCCCCGGGTAGCGGGGTCGCAGGGGTTAGCGTTACCGACCATGAACCTCGACGTCGCGACCGTGCCGGCCAATGGGGGCGCCGGTCTGCCCGCCCGTCGGCGATCAGGGACGCGGGCATGAGAACGGTCGCTGAGCAGCTGGAGCGGGTGCTGTCCACCGCGGTGACCCCGGCCCAGGTGCGGGTGGCGATCTCGGAGGCCCATGGTCTGCTGTGTGCGGAGGAGGTGGTGGCCTCCGCGCCGCTGCCCGCCTTCGATCAGGCTGCCGTGGATGGTTACGCTGTGCGCTCGGTGGACGTGGCGATCGCCTCGCCGGGTCACCCCGTGGTGTTGCCGGTCGTCGGTGACATCGAGGCAGGGGTGCGGACCGCGCATCGGCTACAGCCCATGCAGGCGGTGTACGTGGCGACCGGTGCGCCGTTGCCCACCGTCGCGGACGCCGTCGTGCCGCGCTCGCAGACACAGGGCACCGAGGCCAGGGTGTCGGTGACGAAGCCGGTCGCGTCCGGCCAGTTCGTGCGCCGCACCGGCGAGGACGTGCAACCCGGCGACGTCGCCGTGCGGTCCGGCGCGTTCATCGGATCTCCGCAGGTAGGGCTGCTCGCGGCCGTCGGGCGGGACAAGATCCTGGTGCATCCGCGGCCGCGGGTGTCGATCGTCTCGGTCGGTGACGAACTGGTCGACGTGGCCCGTCACCCCGGACCGGGCCAGGTCTACGACGTCAACTCGTTCTCGCTCGCAGCGGCCGCGCGTGACGCCGGCGCGGACGCCACCCGGGTCGGTATCGCGCCCCGTGATCCGCGCCGGTTACGCGAACTGATCGAGGCCCGGCTGCTGGTCTCGGAGATGGTGGTGGTCTCGGGTGCGGCCGGCGGGCACAGCGCTGAGCTCGTGGTGGAGGCGCTGGCCGAGTTCGGCAGCCTCGACCTGACCAGGGTCGCCATGCAGCCCGGATCGGCCCAGGGCTACGGCCTGCTCGGCCCCGACCAGGTGCCGACCTTCCTGCTGCCGGCCAACCCGGTGTCCGCGCTCGTGGTCTTCGAGGTGATCGTCCGGCCGATGCTGCGGGTGATGCTGGGCCGCCGCAATCCCTACCGCAGGACGGTGACGGCCCGCACGCTCGAGCCGATCGTCTCGCCGGTGGGCCGCCGGCAGTTTCTGCGTGGGCAGCTGATGCGCGATGACGAAGGCGAGTACCTGGTGCACATTCTCGGCGGCGGAGGCGGAACCCACCTGCTCGCCTCGCTCGCGGAGGCGAACTGCCTGGTGCTGATCGACGAAGTGACCACCGAGGTGCCGATCGGCGCCGAGGTTCTCGTGTCGTTCCTGGCGCAGCGGGCGTAACGCCGTGTTCGACCCGGCTGGGTTCCCGGCCGGTGGGCTTTCCGGCCAGCATCCGGGGTGGCCCACCCGGCTGGGGCCGTTGGACTGCAAGGCCGGTCGGGTGGATGCCAGGCCGCTGCGGCGTTCCGACGGGGACGCCTGGCAGCAGACCCGGCTGGCCGACAAACCCTTCATCGCGCCGTGGGACGCGACCAGCGACCTGACCTGGGCCCAGCGGCACACCCGGAGCATGTGGCGCTCACACCGCTCGCTGCTCCGGGTGGGCGCCAGGCGCGGCGAGGTGGTGCCGTTCGCGATCACCGTGAACGGCGAGTTTGCCGGCCAGGTGACTCTCGGCGGTATTCAGCGCGGCGCGCTGCGATCCGGCTGGGTGGGCTACTGGGTCGCCTCCCAGTTGCACGGGAAAGGCGTGGCCACCGCAGCGGTCGCGCTGATCGTCGCGCACGGCTTCGGACCTGTCGGGTTGCACCGGATCGAGGCCACCATCGCGCCCGAGAACCTGGCCAGCCGTGGGGTTGTCGCGCACCTCGGATTCCGCCAGGAGGGTCACCTCGTCCGCTACCTGGACATCAGCGGCGCTTGGCGGGACCATCTGCTGTTCGCAATGACCATCGAGGAGTTGCCCGGTGGACTGCCCGAGCTGCTGGACCGGTGGCGGGCCGGCCGACAGGCATGACCCGCGTTGGTCAGCGCACCCTGCCGCCGCTGATCGGGTCGGTCGCCGGATCGATGCGACGGATGACCGCGATCGGGCCGATCCAACGCTGCTGAGGGCGTGTCCTTACCAGGTCACCGGGCCTCGCCTGGCTAGCGTGATCTTGAGCGACAGCTCCGTGCCGGCGTGCTGCCAGCGCGTCACGCCCGAGGGGAGGCCCCATGAACATTCCGACGTCCCTGATCGTCGTGGGACTGGTGGTGGCCTGGCTGGTAGTGCTGGTGCCGATGGTCGCGCGGCGACGCGAGCGCGTCCCGCAGGAACCGGCCTCCGCGGCGGGAATGCGGGTGCTGCGCCGGGCCTCGGCCTCGCTGCGCCGCAAGCCGCGCCGGGCGCGCGCCGGGAGGCCCGCGCAGGGCCGAGATCGACAATCTGGCAGCAACGAGGAGGTTCTGGTGAGCGTGGGAGCCGGTCCGCAGCACAAGCCGACAGATGCGGCGGAGGAGTGGGCGGCCGCCCAGGCCGAGTCCGGCCGTCCCGTGGCCACCGCTCACGACGAGCCGCAGCAGCTCTCGTTCACCGACGAGGACCGCGGTTTCGACGAGAGCGGTATCGACGAGAACGGTTTCGACGACAACGGTGCCGGCGCAGACGGTTCCGCCGGCAGTGGCGGAACCACCTCTGCCGAATTCGAGGCGGAGACCGACGGTGCGGACACCGACGGTGGCCGGCCCGTCGACCACGGCACCATCCCGGACGAGGTGGACGAGGACGAGTGGGCGATGGAGACAGCGGCGGCGCCGACTGTTCCGCCGTTCCGGCCCGACGGCGTCGAAGGGGAGCATCTGCGTCCGGTGCCCCGGCGGCCCGGTCGTGGCGGCTACGACCCGGAGGCCGCGGAGGCGACCCGTGCCTACCGGTACCGGCAACGGCGGCGGATCACCTTCGTGCTGCTCATCGCGACCGTGGTCTTCACCCTCGCGGCGCTGCTGACCGTCTCGGTGTTCTGGGTGGGTGCGGTCGTTTCAGTCGTCCTGCTGGCCGGGTACCTCGCGTACCTGCGTCGGCAGGTGCGGATCGAGGCAGCGATCCGTCAGCGGCGGATGGAGCGGCTGCAACGTGCCCGACAGATCCGCCCCGAGTCCGGACGATCACGGCCGGGTAGGGTTCGTTCGGATGCCGACCGAGGCCGGGAGGTCGTCGATCTGGACGACGACGATCCGGCCTTCGATGATCTCGAGCAGCACCACGAGCCTGTGACCTACCGGCGCGCAGTCGGGCAGTGATTCCAGCGGTGCGGATTCCTGCAGGGCGAATTCGGCGCAACGGCGCGGACCACCGATCTTGCGGTCGGGTTCTAGTGTGTGAGCGCCCCCGGTGACCGGCCCTGGCAAGCCGCCCGCGCCGACCCCGACGTGGTCGAGCCAGTCGGGGTTCGGCATCAGGTTCGAGTGGGGCGTCCAGGGCGCACTGGCGGTGGGGCCGGGCGCGGCGGCCGTCGTGGTCGTCGACGTGCTGTCCTTCACCACGACGCTCACGGTCGCGATTGACGCCGGGATCGAGGTCTTCCCGTACCGGCTGCGTGACGTGTCCGCCGCGGCCTTCGCCGCGTCCAGGGGCGCCGTGCTGGCCGTCGGCCGTCGGGAGGCCGGAGCGACCGGAGTCAGTCTGTCTCCGGTGTCGGTGCGCCGGGCCGCCGAACCGGGTGGGCCGCTGTCGGCC
>Ga0207931_1000314_pt1 | contig 18002 bp, 13 predicted proteins | sample NGESurdeep092012_2_FD_184478 | JGI IMG/M metagenome (GOLD analysis project Ga0207931, IMG submission 184478) | Arctic peat soil microbial communities from Barrow, Alaska - NGEE Surface sample 415-1 deep-092012 (SPAdes) | ecosystem: Environmental > Terrestrial > Soil > Wetlands > Peat ...
GAACTTCTCACCCGGCCAGACCATCCCCAACATGGTCATCGTCCCCGTCGGCACCGACGGCAAGATCAGCCTGTTCAACGGATCCGGCGGCACCGTGCATCTGCTCGCCGACGTCGCCGGCTACTACCTGGCCGGCGGCTGAACTGCTGCCCGCCGGTCACTTGCCGCCGAACTCCCGCACCTGCTTGCACAGAAACTGGCCGTTGGCCAGGATCTTCAGCTCCATGTCCACGGACGTCGGTTTCTCGTTGTCCACCACCACGAACCGGCAATCCCCTTTGTAGTAGCCGGGTTTCGCTGCGCAATAGGCGCGTTCCACGGTCGCCGCGATGTCCACCAGTCGCAGCATGTCCTCGCGGGGCAGCACGGGCTCGGTCCGCACCGGCCCGCCGGCGACCGGCCGGGCGAAGCGGGTGATGGTCAACGACGTCGGCTCGTCGCCCACACCCAGTGCAGCCACGGTCAACTCCGTCTGAGTCCCGGGGTCCGGGTTGGTCACCAGGTTGTTGCCGTCCTGCACGGACAGCAGGTACCCGTACACGCCCTGCGTGTTCAGTACCCGGGTGACGATCACCGCGTTGGCGGTGACCTCGGATTCGGTGTCATAGGCCGCGACGACGGACAGGCCCATCGCGACCGTGGCATGGTCGATGCGGGCAAAGGTGCGCTCCTCCACCGCGCGCTGGTTCCACAGACTCGCGTAGACGCCCTTGATCGCGCAGGCCACCGACTTCGGCGAGACCCTCCGCTTGACGTCGCCGCCCGGTTCGTCATCGACCTCGAAAACGCAAGAGCCGTCGGGGTTGTCCCGTTTGCTGACGGTGGCGGCGAAGCTGTCGTGCAGCCCGGCGCCGTCGAAGTTCGGCACGTCCTCGGCATTCGCGCTGGACCGGATCTTGATCTTCTTGACGTCGGGCAACACCTCGGAGAGCTTGGCCTTCACCGCGGCCAGATCGTCCGGCGGGATCGTCGCGTTCAGGAAACAGGTCTGCACGTCGTACACCCGGCGCGCACGCTCCGCGGCGGACAGGGTGCCGGCTTTCTCCGCTTCGACGAACGCGTCCAGTTCCACGTTGAGCGACGCGTTGTCCGGGTGCTCGAGAAGGTTGCGATAGAACGACAGCGGTATTCCGAAGCCGTCGGGCACCAGGTCGTAGCCGAACCGCGCGCTGGCCGAACCGGTATCCTCCACCCGGCCGAGCACCCTGCGGTGCGCCAGAAACCCGATGTTGGCAGCCTTGCTCCCGTACTTCCTGGCGAAAGCCAGAGCGTCCGACGTCGAACCGGCGCCGATCTCGTCGTAGGAGCGCAGAATCGTCTCCGGTTCCCAGACCAGCGGAATCCACGGTTTGTTGTTGCGCTCGGCGAGCCGAGCGGCGACCTCGGCATCGGTCGAGGCTTCCAACTGGAAATCGTCGGCGCGGACCACGAAGTGCACGGGCTCGTCCCGCCACGGCGCCAGCCGCTCGTTGTCCGGCCCCGCGTCCCGCAGCACCATGTTCGGTGTGCCGCGTTCCTTCGACTTGAGGTTGACGTGGGAGTTGCTGTCCTGCACGGCCTTGGTGATGACACCGGCAACCACCGAGAGGTCGAGCGGCAGTTCGGCGAACACCGGGATGTCCGCTGGAGTCAGGTCCGCGTCGCCGGAGGGAAAGATCCGCAGGTAGCCCCACGCCTCGCCGGCGTTGAGCGGGATGTACCGGACCGAGCCCAGCACCCGGTCGATCGTCAGCAGCTGGATCCCGGCGGCCGTCAGCTCATCGCCGATCGTCGTCACCGTCTGCTGGGTCCCGGTGGGGACGAAGGCGAGACGGGCGCCGGGAATGCTGATGTGCTGACGGACCAGGGTGATCACGTCGAGCACCCCGCGCTCGTTCACCACGTCCTGCGGGTAGAACTGTATGGCGTACACCGGGTCGGAAGCGCCGTCGAGGAAGTAGGTGTGGATGACGCCCGCCGCATACCGTTTGGCGGGGCTGAAGTAGGTGACCCGGTTGAATTCCTCCAAGCGTTCCGGAATATCCAAGGCTGCCCGCGCAAAGGAGTAGTGGTACCTGGCGGATTCGGGGATCTCACCGTTCTCGATGAAATTGCCGTTCACGAAGTACACCTCGCCGCGAGCGGGATCTCGCAGATCCACCAGGAATTTCGCCACCCAGCCGTTGGCGACCAGGTCGCCCGCAGTGACGGACAATGCCGTGAATTCGTCCGCGGTGTGGATCTCCCGGTGGACCAACGGCAGCACACCGTTCGCCGGCGCTGCCCGCTTCCGCACTGCGGGCGCTGGTCCGGGTCGAACCGCGGCGGCCTGCGACAAGGCCTCGGCAGCGGCCAGTTCCCGATCACCGCGTGACGTGGGCCTCGCCGACAGAAACCCGAGCATCAACAACCTCCAACACGCATCAACGAGAACCGACCGAGCAATTCTTACCCGGTGATTAATTCTTACCCGGTGATTCTTGTCTGTTTTGTCGGGTAGCGCCCGGCGAACCGAACCCGAGGTCGGTGATGACGGAGACCCTGCGGGCCGAGATCGGTCGCGGCCCCTGGACTTCGGTGAGCCGGGGCGACCGGCGGCGGTGCCGGGCCGGGAACGAGGCCGGCCGAGCCCGGGATTTTTCCCGGGCTGCTGCTCCCTCCCCCCATACGGAGCAGCAGCCCGAGTGGTAGCCCCCGCAACCACCCGTCAAGAGCCAGCGGGCGCCACCGGTGATACCGGGCCATCCCGATGTGCGTCCTGCCGGCCGGACCTGTCGGTACCGGGTCGGGCACCTGACCCTCCCGTTCTGCGGCGACCTCCCTGCTGACGCAGTGTCCACATATCCAGTGCGGCAACGGTTCTCGGTCACGGCGTGGCCGTTCACCGCCTGGCGGTTGACACCGCGGCCGGCAACCCGCTGTACCTGACGGAACTGATCAGGTTCGGGGTGGCCACCGGCCGGCTGTCGCAGGTCGGTGGCGTGTGGTGGTGGCCGGGCGACACCGAGGTGCCGCCCCGTCTCGGCGAGTTGCTGCAACGCAGGATCGAGGACGTCACCCCGTCCGCGGCCGAAGCGCGCGACGTGCTGGCGTTGGGCGAGCCGCTGCCGTACGACATCCTGGCCGCGGTCGTCTCGTCCGAAGCCATCATGGAACTGGACGAGCAGGGCATCGTGACCAGCGACTCCGGTGAGGGTCAGGTCCTTCTCCGCTTCTCCCATCCGCTGCTGTTCGCCGTGGCGGCGCGGAGGCTGAGCCCGGCCCGGCGGCGCGCGCTGGCCGGTCGATTGCTCGACGCACCTGCCGAACACGTCGACCTGCTCCGTCGGGCGGCTTGGCAGGAAGCGGCCGGCGGCCGACCGGACGTCGATCTGCTGGTGCGCGCCTCGCGGTCGTTGATCGTCACCGACCCCGCCACGGCGATCCGGTTCGCCGAGCGAGCCATCGGCTACGACGACGGACCGGCAGCCGCCGTCACCCTCGCCGACGCCCAGGCAGAGGCGGGCCGCCCCGACGAAGCGCGGGCGTCGCTCACCGTCGCCGCCTCCAGGGGACGCAATCCCGATGATCGGGCGATGGTGGGGCTGAGCGAGGCCGGCCTGACGCTGTGGTCGCTGCGCCGCCCGGAGGAGGCGGTCGCCGTACTGGCCAGGTTGGAGGGTGACGTGCCCGCCGACCTTGTCGCAGAGCCGCGATCGGCCCCGGCGCTGTTGACCCTGTTTTCCGCCCAACCCGCGGCCGCGCGCCGGATCGCCGAAGAGATGTTGGCCGGCCCGCTTCCGCCCGACGCCCGACGGCGCTGCCTGATGGTGCGGTTGGCGGCTCTCATGGTTGGCGACCGGCCGGACGAGGCGCAGCAGGCCGGCACCGAGCTGACCATCCTGCTCAGAACCCATCCCACGCCACCCTCGGCTCGGAGCCTGTCGACGGCGATCGCGGCGACGGCGGAGTTGTTCGGCAACCGGTCCGGCGAGCTTCCCCGGGCAGCGGGCAGCACCGGCCGCTGGCCGACGCCGCTGGACCCCATGGCTTCGAGCGGGCGCGACGGAGGTGGGTCGCCGCTACCCGGTCCGGTATGGCCGCTGCTGGAAGGGGTGCGCCATCACCTGGCCGGCGACTGCGCCGCCGCCGCCGTGTCGCTGCGGGAGGCCACGGTGCAGCAATTGGCCGGCGAGGGTCTGTTCCGTTCCGAGGCCACCGGTGGGCTGGTCGTCGTGCTGGCCGAGACCGGTCATCTCGCGGAGGCGCGAAAAGTGCTGGCGGACAACGGGCCTGATGCGCGGTGGGTTCGGATATCACCGCTGCCAGACTGGCCGGGATCCGGGCCCGTGCGGCGAACAGGGCGGAGCCCTTGGTGGCGGCCGCGGAGGCGCACCTCGCGGTCGGCCTACTCGGTCACGCGCTGGAGTTGGCCGACCTCGCCGGCGACCGCGCGCAGCGGGCGAGGGGCCGCAGCGCCGACGCGGCCGCGGCCAGAGCCGGCGCAGTGGCGGCGCTGGCCAGGCGGACGTTGGGGACCGCGGACGCGCGCGGCGCCGAACTGCCCGAGCAGCTGACCCGGCGTGAGGCCGAGATCGCCCAGCTGGCAGCACAAGGCATGCGCGACAAGGACATCGCCGACGAACTCGTGCTGTCGGTGCGCACCGTCGAGAGTCACCTGGCGACGGCATACCGCAAGTTGGGTATCGCGTCGCGGCGGGAGTTGGTCGAGGCGCTGGGAAATCAGCCCCACACCGGGTCGGTGCCGTAGATCCGCCGGTGGTCTCTGGCGAATGCGGCGCGCCCGACGACCGTCCAGAGCATCCGCACCGGAAGCGGCATGTTCGCCAGGAACTCCCTGCCACGCTCAGGTGTGTTGGCCTGCAACAGGAATCCGAGATAGGCCAGCTGGCGGTTCTTGGGCATGCCGGCCCGGCCGCGCTCGTTCAACGCCTCCCATTCGGGGACCGTCATGACGTCCTCGACCAGCGGCAGCACGAAGTTCTCCTCATCGGCGAGATGCTCGTCGAGCCCCGCGGCCAGGTCGGTCAGCGCCTGCGCCAACTCCTGCCGGGCAGTCGGATCCGCTGAGGCGGCAAAGGCCCGGCCCAATGCGCCCGCCTGTTGGTAGATCTCGGCGATCCGCTCGTGCTGCTCCTCCATCCGCAGGATCAGCGCGCTGTCCATCGGGGCGCGCTCCAGTAGCAGCGGCCACATCAGGTCGTCCTCGCCGCTGTGATGGTGGTGCAGCATGGCGGTGAGTTCGTCGACGAACCCGACAACGGTCCGGGCGCGGGTGGTGTCGCCGTCCGGCACACCGAGGACCAGCCCCGGCAACGCGTGGAACTGGCGACGAAAACAGTTGTGCACGAAGACCATTTCGTAGGTGTCTGGGCGTGCGGTGACGTCGGCGGTCATGCCGGGGCCTCCTGGAGTACGGCGCCGTTCGCGGCGCACGTGTGCTGTGGACCTGTCGAGCGTGCAGGTGAGAATTAGCAGTGCACTTGCGACCGACTTGCGCCACCGGCCGCGGCCAGACGAAGAGGCTCGAACGGCAGGCCATCCGCCGGTTACGCTGCGGCCCATCATGGTGCGCGTCAGAGTGCTCGGAGCCCTGGAGGCGACGGTCGGCGTCGGCGGCAGGGACGTCGTCGCCGACCTCGGTGGCCCCCGGCAGCGCGCCGTGCTGGCCCAATTGCTGGTCGGCCGCGGCGAGGTGGTCTCGGTGGACCGGCTGGTCGAGGACCTGTGGAACTCCGAACCCCCGCCGCGGGCCATCGGTGCGCTGCAGGCCTATGTCTCGCACCTGCGGCGGGCGCTGGAACCCGGCCGGCAGCCACGAGCCCCGGCGGCCGTGCTGGTCAGCGAGCCACCCGGCTATGCCGTTCGGTTGCCCGTCGACGCCGTGGACGCCTGGCGTTTCGAGGCGATGGTGCGGAGTGCCGCCACCGCCGAGGACCCGGAGCACACCAGGTCCACGCTGGATCAGGCGCTGGCGCTGTGGCGTGGGCCCGCCTACGCCGAGGTCGCCGGGGAACCGTGGGCCGTCGCCGAAGCCGCCCGGCTGGAGGGGCTCCGGCTGGTCGCCCGCGAGCGGTGGTGTGCCGCGCTGCTGCGGACCGGAGCGGCCGCCGACGCGGTACTCGCCGCCGAGCTGCTGACCCGCGAGCATCCCTTGCGCGAAGAGGGCTGGCGGTTGCTGGCGCTTGCGTTGTACGCCAGCGGCCGGCAGTCCGACGCACTTGGCGCCCTGCGCAGGGCCCGCGAGATCCTCGCCGAGGAAATGGGTTTGGATCCGGGACCGGCGCTGGTGCAGCTGGAGTCGGATGTGCTCAGTCAGCAGCTGACGATCGGGCCGCCGCCGCAGCGCCCGCCGCAGGGGGCGTCGTCCGCGCCGGGTCTGACGGCCGATCCCGCGGCGTCCGTCGCGCCGCAAGGTTCCGAGCGAACCTCCGCGAACCCGGCTGCCGACGACGAGGCGACTCCGGGCACCACCGCCGCTCAGGTCACCAGCACGATCACGGGAACTCCGAGCGATCCCCGTGCCATCGACCTGACACCTCCGGGACGCGCGGCCCGGCCGGTCGCCGGCGGCGAGTTCGTCGGCCGGGACGCCGAGCTCAACGCCCTGCATGCCGCCGCCGGTGACGCTGCCGACCACTGTGCGCTCCGGGTCGCCCTGCTGGCCGGGGATCCGGGTGCCGGGAAGACGACCATCCTGGACCGGCTCACCGGCGACCTGGTCCAGCTCGGATGGCGGGTCGCCGTCGGTCGCTGCCCGGAGGCCGCCGGTGCACCGCCGGCCTGGGCCTGGGTGGAAACGCTGCGGAGCCTGACCGCCGACGTCGACCCCGGTCCGCTGGCACCGGCGCTGGCACCGCTACTGGACGAACGGCTCGCGGCCGCCCAGCAGTCGGATGCCTCCTTCGGCCGTTTCCTGTTGCAGCGCGCGGTGAGCAGCTACCTCACCACGGCCGCGAACCACCGGCCGCTGGCGATCGTGCTGGACGACTTGCACCGCGGCGACAGCGAAACCCTCGCGCTGCTCGGCGGTCTCGCGGACACCGTGACGGGCGTGCCATTGCTGCTGATCGGTTCCTACCGGCCGTCCGAGGTGAACGGGGAACTCCGGGACACCATGGCCGGGCTGGCCAGGCACTCACCGGTCCGGTTGCTGCTCGGTGGGCTCGAGCCCGACCAGGCGGCCCGGCTGATCCGCACTGTTTCCGGGGTGCAGCCGGACGAGGCGACGCTGGCCGCGATCACCGACCGGACCGGGGGCAACCCGTTCTACCTGGTGGAAAGCGCACGGTTGCTCGGCAGCGAGGGCAGTTTGGTGGCGACCTCCCGGGTGCCCGAGGGCGTCCGGGACGTGCTGCGCCGCCGGCTCGCCCGGCTGCCCGAGGTCTCGGTGTCCGTGCTGCGATTGGCCGCGGTGATCGGACGCGATGTCGACGTCGACGTGCTGGTGCAGGCGGCCGAGGTCGACGAGGAAGCGGTCATCGACGCGCTGGAGGTCGGCGTGCTCGCCGGGCTGTTGACCGAGCCCGCGCCCGGGGCGGTGCGTTTCGCGCACGTCCTGGTGCGCGACACGTTGTACGGCGACGTGCCACGGGTACGGCTCAGCCGGTGGCACGCACGGGTGGCCGCCGCGTTGACCTCCGTTCAACCCGGTGACGCCGCCGCGCTGGCGTACCACTATCACCAGGCCGGAACTCCGGCCACCGCGCGGCAGGCCGTCGATGCCGGGGTGCTGGCGGCGGAACAAGCCGTCGCCCGTTACGCCCATGACGCCGCGGTCCAGATGTATGCCCAGGCCCTCGTCGACCTGGACCGGGTACCGCCTCCCGCCCCTGACGGCGCGGCCGGCGACGCGGCCGGCGACGCGGCCGGCGTGGAACGGCTGTTGACCGAGCGGGTGCGGCTGCTGGCGCGGTTGAGCCGTTCACAGCTGACTGCCGGTGCCGGCGTGGATGCGCTGACCAGCCGTGGGCGGGCGCTGCTGCTCGCCGATGATGCCGGCCGGGACGATTTGGTCGTCCGGGTGCTGACTGCGTGGGACCTGCCCACCCCGTGGCTGAACCGGCAGTACGGCTCGATCGATTCCGGCGTCACCGCACTCATCGAGAGATGCTTGCGCGCAGACAATCTCGACGACGCAACGCGGTGCCGGCTGCTCTGCGCGCTGGTTTCGGAGGTCAGCGGGGAGGACCACGACCGCTCGCTGGCGGCGGCCACCGAGGCCGAATCCCTGGCCCGCCGGGCCGCCGATCCGGTGCTGATCGGCCTCTCCCTGCACGCGCTCAGCGCGGTGATCCTCGCCGATCTGGAACCGGACCGCCGGCAGCGGATCGCGCTGGAGTTGATCGGGATCGGCGGACGTCCCGGGCTGGCGGTTTTCGCGCTGATCGGTCATCTGGGAGCCGCCCAGGTCGCCGGCGCCAGGGTCGATCTCGACGTTGCCCGCGAGCAGACCGAACTCGCCGGGGTGCTGGTCGAGCGCTACCGATGGCGACAGTCCCGGGGCATCGTCGCGATGAACCGCGGGATGCTGGCGCACATCGCCGGGGACCTCGACGCGGCAGAGCAGCTGTATTCGCAGGGCGGTGAGCTGATCCGGCAGAGCGGCGCGGTGGACGCCGACGGCATCATCGCCGTCGCCTGGATGACCATGCGCATCACCCAGGGCCGGGTGGGCGAGCTGGAGTCGACCATCCGCGACACCGGCTCGGCACCGGACGTCGAGCGGGACCTGCTGGCGATGTCGCTGGCCGCGCAGGGTCGGGTCGCCGAAGCTCGCGAGCTGCGACGTCGGATCCGGCCGGTGCGTCGCGACTTCTTCCGCTCGCTGTTCCTGACCATGCGGGCGATGACCGTGACGGTGCTGGCCGAACGATCCGAAGCCGAGTCGGTGTACGAGGAGCTCCTGGACTACGAGGGTCAGATCGGCGGTGTGGGTGGCAGCGCGTTCGCGCTCGGGCCGGTGGACACCGCGCTCGGCGACCTCGCGGTGTTGTTGGGCCGGCGCGAGGTCGCCGCGGCCCACTACGCCGCGGGGCTCGAGCTCGCCCGGCGCTGCGGTTCCGCGCCGTGGACGGCGACTGCGCAGGACAAGCTCGCCCAGCTCTCGGTTGCTTCCTGAGCGCATCGGGGCCGCGCGAGATTCGCCCGAGCCCGGACGAACGCTTTCTGCCGGGCCTGGCCCTGGAAATCGTTGAGCCGCACCGCCCAGGGTCGGGGTTCACGCGATCTCGCGGGCCACTCGGCGCCGGTTTCGTCCTCTCGGCTCCGACATATGTTGGCGCCGAGCTCATCAAGGCGGCGCTCAGTGAACCGGGCGGCGCAGTGTGGAACGGCACCATGCACTCTCCCGGCGCTGCACTCTCCCGGAGGATCCGGACCGGAAGCCGCTGCCCGGCAGGCCACGCACAACCAGCGTCGAGAAAACCAGTCCGCGATCTCCGGGAACCGGCCTAACCTGAGGCCGTGCGGCTGCTCGAGCGGGACGCTGAACTGACGGCGTTGGGCTCATATTGGGCCGAGGCGCTGGTCGGGCGCGGGCATTTCGTGTTTCTGGGCGGCGAGGGTGGCGCCGGAAAGTCCTCGGTCGCCAGGGAATTCTCCCGGCGGGTGGCCGTCCGCGCGCGAATTCTGATCGGCGCGTGTGACGCAGGTGCCACTCCTCGGGCGCTGGGACCGCTGGTCGACGTGGCCGAGGCGCTGGGCGTGCAGGCCGAACTCGAGGACCCGGATGTCCGCCGTGCGTCTCTGTTTCCGCGGGCCCGCGCCGCCCTGGGACGGTCGCCGACCCTGCTGCTGCTCGAGGACATTCATTGGGCCGACGAGGCCACGCTGGATCTGGTCCGCTACCTCGGGCGGCGGATGGACGGCCTGCCGGTGGTGGTGATCGCGACCTTTCGGGACGACGAAGTCGGACGCACCCACCCACTGGCCGGCGTCATGGGCGATCTTGCATCGTCGGCCGCCGTCAGCCGGATGCAGCTGCCGCTGCTCACCGCAGCGGCGGTCACGGAGCTGGCGCGGGAGTCGGACCGCGACGTCGACGTCGCCGCTCTGCATCGCAGCACCGACGGGAACCCGTTCTTCGTCACCGAGGTGTTGGCCGCTGTGCCGACCGCCGGAACCACCACCCTGCCGACCACGGTCCGCGATGCCGTGGTGGCGCGTGCCTCGCGGCTGACGAGGGCCGCTCGACGGGCGCTCGAAGCGGCCGCCGTCATCGGCAGCACGGCCGAGATCGCCCTGGTGCGAAGGGTTTCCGGCGAGCCGGCCGCATCCGTGGACGAGTGCGTCGAGGGCGGCGTGCTGCTGGCCCGGGGGCCGTCGGTCGCTTTCCGCCACGAGTTGGCCCGTCAGGCGATCCTCGACGCGCTCCCGCCGGGCATCAGGGTCGACCTGCACCGACGGGTGCTGGTCCGGCTGACCGCGGCAGGCAGCAAGGACCACCGCCGGCTCGCTGAGCATGCAGTCGCCTGCGGTGAGGGTGGCGCCATCGTCCTGCACGCCCCGCGGGCAGCCGATCTGGCCAGCCGGCTTGGCTCCCACCGGGAAGCGGCGGAGCATCTGCGGACGGCTTTGGGGTACGGCGACTCGCTACCGGCTGCCGACCGCGCAGGACTGTTGGAGCGGTTGTCCTACGAGTGCTACCTGACGTCTCGCGCGGCCGAGGCACTCGAGGCACGCCAGGGTGCCGTCGCCCTGCGCAAAGCCGCGGGTAACGCGGGCCGGCTGGGCGTTGATCAACGCTGGCTCTCTCGGCTGTCGTGGTTGGTCGGCCGCAACGCTGATGCCAACCGGTACGCCGAGGCGGCGGTCGCGACGCTCGAACCTCTCGGGGCGGGCGCCGATCTGGCCATGGCGTACAGCAACATGTCGAACCTGCGGGTGCTCGGCGGTTCGACCGAGGAGGCACTGGTGTGGGGGCGGCGGGCGGTCGACGCGGCGCGGGCGGCGGGTGACCGCGGGGTCGAGGCGCACGCACTCACCAACGTCGGCACCGCCCTGCTCCGGCGCGGCGAGCTGGTGGAGGGGCGAGCCAGGCTCGACGAGTCGCTGGACATCGCCCTGACCGACGGGCTGGACGAGCACGCGGCGCGTGCATGGGGCAACATCGGAGCGCTGCAGGCGGCCAAACGAATGCTGACCGACGCAGAACGGACCCTCCGCGTCGGATTGGCCTACTGCACCGAACGCGACCTCGACACGTCGCGCCTGTGCATGGCGGGCTGGCTGGCCGGGGTGTCGCTCGAGCAAGGCAACACCGACACCGCGCTGCGTCTGGCCCAGGACGTGCTGCGGCACCCGCAGATCTCGCCGGTCAGCCGGATTCCCGCCCTGCTGGCCACCGGCCTCGCGGCGATCCGCCGCGGTGACCCGACTGCGGACGCTGAGCTCGCCGAGTTGCACACGCTGGCCAGCGGTACAGCGGAGCCGCTGCGGTTGCTGCCGGTGGCGCTGTTGCAGGCCGAGGCCGCCTGGACCGCCGGGCGGGCAGCCGACATCGTCGGCCTCACCGACGAGGTGTGGATTGCCTGCGCCGAGTCCTGGGAGCCGTGGATCGTCGCCGAGTTGGCCTGGTGGCGGGCTCTTGGCGGTGCGATCGAGGGCGTCCCGTTCACGTTGCCCGCGCCGTTCGCGCTGATGCGCTCCGGCCGGGTGCGGGAGGCCAGCGACGCCTGGGCGGATTTGGGTCGGCCGTTCTGGGCCGCGCTCGCGCTCGCGGCGGGCGGCCCCACCGAGACCTCCGAAGCCGTGGCGGGACTGCTCCGGCTCGGCGCCTCGGCCAGCGCCCAGGCCGTCCGACGCGACCTGGCGATGCGTGGGTTACCCGTGCCGCGCGGTCCGCGAGCCACGGCGCGGGTGAACGCCGCCGGACTCACCGCCCGCCAGCTGGAGATCTTGGGGTACCTCGTCGACGGCCTGTCCGACGCCGAGATCGCCGCTCGACTCACGCTTTCGCAGCGGACGGTCGGGCACCATGTCTCGGCGGTACTCCGCAAGCTCGGGGTGCCGTCCCGGTCAAGGGCCGCTGCGGCTGCCCAGCAGATCCTCCGAACGGCCTGACCAACTTAGGCAGAACTCCCGATGTGGCACGGACGGCTGGACGCTTTCCTGGAGTAGTCAGCACAAAGCCGGCTCTCCGAGGGGACGTCTCATGCCAATGCTCATGGACGTGTACAGCATGGGCGACACGCTCGCCCTGCGCTACGCCACGCACGCCCACGCCGCCACCGTGAAGTTGCAGGGCGGCCAGGATGTCCACTACCTGCGCTACTGGGTCGACGAGGCCCGCGGCAAGGTCTTCTGCCTGGTCGACGCGCCGGACGCCACCGCTGCCGCGGTTCACCGCAGGGCCTACAGCCTGCTCGCCAAGGACATCTCCACCGACCACATCAACCCAGCGCAGTTCGACACAGCGGAGATCTACCGCGTGCAGGAAGGCGAATGAGCGCCCATTCACGCAGCCGTCGACGACGGATCCATCGGCAGTCAATCGGGAATCCACCGCGGAATCTGCGCTTCACGGCCGACCGAACGACCCACACATCTCATCACTGACCAGCAATTCGGGGGAATCCAATGAACAACCACGAACTGCCTCTGCGCAGATCGCTCCTGGCCACCGGGGGCGTCATCGGTATTCGAGAAGGGTGTGCTGAAGGTCGTCGGCGACGCGGGCAACAACAGCTTCACGGTGGGCCGCACGCCCGCCGGGTCATCACCTTGAACGATGCCCAGGTGGTGGGCGGCGCAGCGACCGCCTCCAACGTCTCCGTCGTTCACCTGGAGGGTGGCGCGGGCAACGACACGCTGCGGTTCGACGAAGCCAACGGCCCCATGCCCAAGGGCGAATTCCTCGGCGGTGACGGCCGCGACGCCTTCAAGGGTGGGTCGGCGGCCGACACCCGGATCGGAGGTGCGGGGATCGACCGGGGGGACCGGCGGACTCGGTGACCACACCGTGAGCCTGGGCGACGACGCCGACGAGTTCACCTGGAACGTCGGGGACGGTAACGACCATGTCGATGCCGCCGCCGGCACAGACACCTTGCTGTTCAACGGGAACGACAGTCGCGACATCGTGATCGTCTCTGCCGCTCCCAGCGGACGGGCGTCGGTCGGATCGTTCACCGCGCCCTTAGAGCGGTAGGCCCGGTCCATTCTCGGGCCGGCCCCATTTCGTCGCTCGCGCCGTCCATGCCCGGGGCGGCGGCCCGGTAGCGACGATGGCATTCCGGGCATTCCGGGCATTCCGGTCACGCTGCCGATCAACACCGCCCGGTCATTGACTACCGGCCGGCGACCGACTCGTACTTCCGCACCGACAACGGCACGAAGATCACCAGGATTCCGACGATCCAGATCAGTGAATAGACCACTGGGTGCTGCGCCGGCCAGATGTCAGGCGGCGGAAGCGCGGGACTGGTGTTGCCGAACAGTTCTCGTGCTGCCAGGGTCACCGACGACACCGGGTTCCAGTCCGCGAAAGCTTTCAGCGCCGGAGGGAAGTTGTCGGTGGGCACGAAGGTGTTCGCGATGAACGTCAACGGGAAGATGATGATGAACGAGGCGTTCTGCACCACTTCCGGAGATTTCACCGACAGCCCGACGAGGGCCATCAACCAGGAGATCGCATAGGCGAACAGCAGCAGCAACCCGAAGGCCGCGAGCGCCTCGAGCACCGACGTGCGGATCCGCCAGCCGACCAGCAACCCGGTCACCGCCATCACGAAAACGGTGACGACGTTGTTGCCGATGTCGGCGTTGGTCCGGCCGACGAGCACCGCGGACCGGGCCATCGGCAGCGACCGGAACCGGTCGATCAGCCCCTTCTGTAGATCCTCGGCCAGGCTGGCGCCGGTGATGGTGCTGCCGAAGACGACCGTCTGGGTGAAGATCCCGGCCATCAGGAATTCCTTGTAGTCCACCCCTGGCAGCGGGATCGCGCTGCCGAAGATGAACGCGAACAACAGCACGAACATGATCGGCGACAGGGTGGCGAACACCAGGAGTTCGGGCACCCGCTTGATCTTGAGCAAGTTCCGCTTGGTGATGACAGCGCCGTCGCCGACGGCCTGCGCGAGGGTCGTCACTGGTCCGCTCCCTTCAGGGCGTGCCGGTCGGATCGGGCCTGTGCAGCACCGTCGGACGATCCGCCGCCCGCGCTGCCGTTGCTGGATGGGGCTTCCGAGGCGTGACCGGTCAGGATGAGGAACACGTCGTCCAGGTCCGGACGCCGCAGACCGACATCGACCAGGGTCACCCCGGAGTCGTCCAGCAGCCGCAGCGCGTCGCGCAGCACCTCGGCTCCGCCGCGTACCGGCAGGGACAGTGAGCGGGACTGCTCGTCGATCACCGGCTCGTCGACCCCCAACGGCGCGACCCGTTCCCGCAGGGTCGGCAACTCGGCGGCCTCCGACACGGTGAACTCGAGCCGGTGCCCACCCACCTGGGATTTGAGCTGGTCGGCGGTGCCCCGCGCGATGACCTTCCCGTGGTCGATCACCACGATGCCGTCGGCCAGCCGGTCGGCCTCCTCCAGGTACTGGGTGGTCAGCAGGATGGTCGTCCCCTCGGAGACCAGCGACGCGATGAATTCCCACATCCCGATGCGGCTGCGCGGGTCGAGCCCGGTGGTGGGCTCGTCCAGGAACAGCACCCGTGGCCTGGCGATCAGCGAGGCAGCGATGTCGAGCCGGCGGCGCATACCGCCGGAGTAGGTCTTGGCGATGCGGCTGGCGGCGTCGGCCAGGTCGAATCGTTCGAGCAGGGTGGTCGCGCGTTGCCGCGAATCCGACCTGGTCAGGTGGTACAGCCGCCCGATCATCTCCAGGTTTTCCTGGCCGGTCAGATATTCGTCCACGGCCGCGTACTGGCCGGTGAGCCCGATCATCGATCGCACTTCGTCGGCGTGCGCGACGACATCCTTGCCGAAGATCCGGGCCGACCCGGCATCCGCCCTCAGCAGCGTGGACAGGATCCGCACGACGGTGGTCTTGCCGGCACCGTTCGGGCCCAGCAGGCCAAGCACGGTGCCCTCGGGGACGGCAAGGTCGACCCCGGCGAGCGCCGTCGTCTCCTTGAACTTCTTCACCAATCCTTCAACTTCGACGGCGGCCATCACGCCTCCAATGGATGAAGAAGCCACCGGTCAAGGCCGGCTGCGGTCGGTCGTTGCAACATCTCGGGTGCCCTTTCATGGCGGAGCGTTCGGTGGACATCTGCTGGACTGACGCTGACGAAACTGACTGCCCGACAACTGACTGCCCGACAACTGACTGGGACGCCGCGAGTACAGCACGGCACCCCGACAGTCCCGATCTCGCGCCGACATGCTTCCTCGGACAGCACGCTGACCGGGGGAACCAACACAGCTACGACGGCAGGTGGCCGGCTTTCTCATCGCAGGGGCAGGATGTGCGCATGGAATACCGCACCCTCGGCCGCAGCGGATGCGCCGTGTCGACCTTTTCGCTCGGCACCATGACCTTCGGCGCCGAGACCGACGAAGCCGGCACCCGCGACCAGCTCGACGCCTACGTCGAGGCCGGCGGCAACCTGATCGACATCGCCGATGTCTACGCCGCGGGCGTCTCCGAAGAACTCGTCGGCCGCTGGCTCGCCGCGCAGCCGTCTCGCAAGCGGGACACGGTCGTCCTGGCGACCAAGGGCCGGTTCCCGATGGGCCCCGATGTCAACGACGTCGGGCTGTCCCGCCGGCACCTGCAGCAGGCGCTCGACAACTCGTTGCGCCGATTGGGTGTCGATTGCGTGGACCTCTACCAAGTGCACGCATGGGACCCGGTGACCCCGCTGATCGAGACGATGCAGACGCTGGACGACATGGTCAGGGCCGGCAAGGTGAGGTACGTCGGGCTGTCGAACTTCACCGGCTGGCAGGTGCAGAAGGCGGTGGCGGTCGCTGCAGCCGCCGGCCTCGAGCAGCCGGTCACCCTGCAGCCGCAGTACAACATGTTGGTCCGCGAGGTCGAGTGGGAAATCGTGGCGTCCTGCCAGGACGCCGGTCTCGGGCTACTGCCGTGGTCTCCGTTGGGCGGTGGTTGGCTGACCGGCAAGTACACGCGGGAGTCGCGTCCCGCCGGTGCAACCCGGCTCGGCGAGAACCCCGAGCGCGGGGTCGAGGCCTACGACCGTCGGTCGGTCCAGGAGCGGACCTGGGCGGTCGTCGACGCCGTCCGGCAGGTCGCCGACCGGCGCGGGGTGACGATGGCGCAGGTCGCGCTGTCCTGGCTCGTCGACCGCCCCGCAGTGACCTCGGTGATCCTCGGCGCACGCACCCTTGATCAACTCCAGGGCAATCTGTCTGCCGCCGGACTCCATCTCGATGCCGCGGAGACCGCTGTCCTCGACAAAGCCAGCGACCCGCAGCCGGCCGACTACCCCTACGGCGGCCCGGGCCGCGATCAGCGCAGCCGGGAGATCGCACCGTAGCCGTTCGGACCTTCCCGTCTGTTGCTCACGCCGCGGGTGCCTTGCTCACCCCGCGGGTGCCTTGCTCACCCCGCGGGTGCCTTGCTCATGCTGCAGCAACGGGTCGGCACACACGGCGAGAGCATCGTCGGCGTTGGTCACTCCTCCACCACGCGGACGATCAGGTTCGCCCGCCCGGCGGTCGACTCGATGAGCTCGGCGTTGCGCTGGTCGGTGCCCAGCGCCCACGCCTTGGCGTCATCGGGGCTCTTGCCAAAAGCCTCGTGCCTGCGCACCAGGCGGTGTTGGCGGAGCTCGTCGGCCGGCGACAGGAACCAGATCTCGTCCAGACAGGCTCGCGCACGCATCCACGCGCCGTCGTCGAGCAGGAGGTAGTTACCCTCGGTCACCACCAGCGGGATCGAGGGCGGCACCGCAATCGCGCAGCCGATGTCCTCCTCGATCTCCCGGCGGAATTCCGGCGCGTAGACGATCTCGGTCGCACCGGGTCGGCCGGGCGCGAGTGCGGAACGATGCAGGCGTTCGAGCAGGTTCGCGTAGCCCGGCGCGTCGAAGGTGTCGACGGCGCCCTTGCGGTCGCGGCGTCCCAGCGTTTCCAGGACGACGTTGGCCAGGTGGAATCCGTCCATCGCCACCAGCACGGCGAGTTCGGGACCGAGCGCAGCGACGACATGAGCCGCGACCGTTGACTTTCCCGCGCCCGGCGCGCCGACGATGCCCAGAATGTGACGCTCGCCCGGCACCGCCAACCCGCGTGCCCGCTCCACGAGCTCGAACAGGCTCGCTTCGATGACAGCCGACGAACTCACGATTGGTCCTGGCCTGTGGGCGGATGGTCGACAAGGCTTCGCTGTCCGCTGAGGGTGAGCGACGCCAGCTCGGCCAGCCAGTCACGCGGGCCGATGATCGAGCAGCGCAGGGCGGCCACGGCTGCCGCCCCGGCGAGCCGGTCGGTCACCGACAGAACGGGATCCGTGCGCAGGAAGGCGTAAGCCCCGTGCATCGCGTCGCCGGCACCCAGGGTGTCCACCGCCGCCACGGCGGGCACCGGGATCGACCCGAACCGCTCGCCCTGCCACCACTGGATCGGCGACCCCCCGTGCGTGACGGCCACCAGCCGCGGGGTCGGAAGATTATCGGGCTGCAGTCCCGCGCGGGCGGTCGGTAGCTGCCGCAGGACCGCCGCGGACTCGTCAGGTCCGGCCGTGCCCGGCCACCGGAAATCCGCCGAGCAGACCACCTCGTCGGCCATCGGAAGCAGCTCTGCCATCACGGGCTTCCACCGACCCGCGTCCACGAGCACCGGAACCCCGCGACGACGCGCGGCCCGCGCGGCGGCGAGTGCCAGCGCCGGATGATGCCCGTCGATCAGCATGACGTCGGCGCCGGACGCCAGAACGTCGTCGACCAGCTGCTCGAGTTTCCCCGGCGTCGGCAGCGACCGCGCCGCGGCGTCGGGCGAGACCACCGAACGCTCCCCGCTGCGCTCGGTGACCGCGACGGCCGAGATCGCCGGCGGCGCCGGATCGTCGGGGGTGACGTCGATCGTCCGCACGCCATGCACCGCCAGC
>Ga0207931_1000315_pt1 | contig 17930 bp, 11 predicted proteins | sample NGESurdeep092012_2_FD_184478 | JGI IMG/M metagenome (GOLD analysis project Ga0207931, IMG submission 184478) | Arctic peat soil microbial communities from Barrow, Alaska - NGEE Surface sample 415-1 deep-092012 (SPAdes) | ecosystem: Environmental > Terrestrial > Soil > Wetlands > Peat ...
GAGACCGTGCAGATCCAGGTGATAATGCCGCCCCTTCCCGAGGCTGACTTTGAGCCGGATACTGCCGGATGTGCACCTCTTACAGTACAGTTTGTAAATAAAAGCATCCATGGCGAAAGTTATACATGGGATTTCGGAGACAATCAGTATTCAGACGAAGAAAACCCAATCCACATATATTATGTATCAGGGAGTTATGCAGTCAAACTAACTGTTTCCAATCTCGCCGGGCAGTCAATTCATAATGGCATAATCACCGTCTATCAGAATCCTTCCGCAATTTTTGACGCTTATCCCACCAATGTGATTAATAATGAACAGATTGTAATCTTTTACAGCTATTCATATTTCGCTGACAACTACCTTTGGAATTTTGGGGACGATATTACCTCCACTGAAGCAAATCCTTATCATAAATATGAAAGCCCCGGAGTCTACACTGTTTCACTTAATGTTTCCACTAGCTATGGTTGTACTGATTCAGCTGCGCTTGAGACACCAATAGTGGTTGAGTGGAAAACCGGACATATTAACTTCCCCAATGTGTTCAAGTGGAATGAAAGCGGTCCCACCGGCGGGCAATGGAAGGAAGGGGTCAATGACGAAATGGATTTTGTATTCAGACCTTTTTTCGAAAATGTGATCGAATACGGTAATAAGCACCAACCTTATACAATAGAATGATATTTGTGAATTTTGTGAACACGAAATTACCAGGGCGATAAAAAAATCAATTATAACTTTTATCTTTACGCACTTTTAAAAACTCGAGGAGTATTTAATAATCTGAATTAATATGAAAATCAAAGAAATAGGTATAATTGCAGGGTTTCTGGTTGTCTCTGCTGTCATCGGTGCAAATCTCAATGCTCAGGCAGGAAGGAATGATGTTATAACCGCCTATAATGAAGGGGCTAAAGTGATGCAGACGGATACCAGGGCTGCTATTGACGCATTTGAAAAGGTAATCACTCTTTCCGACCAGGTTGGCGAGGATGCTGCCGATCTCCGGCAAAAGGCCGTACAGGTACTGCCGGGGTTATACTGCAAGATTGCTGCTGTTGCCCTGAATGAAAAGAAGCCGGCTGCGGAAATAATCAAGGCTTCAAAGACAGCCATCAGCGTTTCGGAAAAATACGGCAGTGAACCTAACAAAGAAAAGGCCCGGAAGCTCCTGGCACAGGGTTATAATGCCATGGGGGCCGATTTTTTTTCTAAGAATGATTATGAAAATGCCCTGCGGGCATTCGACAGTCTTTTGGTAATCAATCCCGATTACCTCAACGCATATTATAACAAGGCATTGATTTATATAAAGCAGGATAATGCCGGTGCTTTTGAGGAAACGATTGATTTATATCTTGAAAAGCTTAAAAGCACCAATGATTCAATTAAGATACAAAAGGCTTCTGTTACGGCGCTTGAGTATTTTCGTGCCTCCGGATCCAAGGCAAACCAGGCAAACAAGCTTGATGATGCGCTGGTATTGCTGAATAAAGCGGCAAAATACGGGAACGACAAAGATCTTTTCTACTACTTTGCAGATGTGTATAATAAACAGAAGAATTTCGTCGGTGGAGCAGAATATGCACAAAAAGGTCTGGATCTGGAAACGGGTGTAGCCGAAGCAAAGGCGAAGTTTTACTATCAGCTTGCGGTTGCGCAGGCAGGCAAAGGACAAACTGCCGAAGCCTGTGCGTCATTTAAGAATGCCATGTACGGACCCTTTGCTGAAGCCTCAAAAGCCCAAAGGACAAATCTGAAATGTGATTAGCGGACGGCTCCGCCCGGTTTCATTACAACTCCGATTTTTTTCCTGCCATCGATTTTTATCACTAACGGTTCAGGAAATCTGACATGCCTTAAATAATGATCCTCGAACACAGGTTCAGGAGCTGACAGGAAGTCAAAATCTATAAAGCCGTCGCCAATAAATGGGTTGACTGTAAAATATCCAACCCTGAAGGCTGTCAGGTTCTGGAAAAAGTGTGTTCCCTGGCTCGGATCGACGCGGTAATTTTCAAGTCCTGATTCAATGATGACCCTGGCCGCAGAAATTTGCGGCCATTTAATGGGTATTCCAAGCCACGGGTCACTGGACCCCCATCTGCCCGGCCCGATTAAAATATAGTTCTTCTCCTCTTTTAAAAACCTGTCATTAATTTCGTTGAGTTCAGAGGCAACTTGCAGGTTTTTTGATGCATCAAAGTTCTCGGTTTTAACATAGACCAGGTCACAGATTCCACTTATTGTTCCATTTCCCAGAGCCGATTTCGAATAGATGATCGTCTCCGTATGAGGTATATTTTCTAATCTGAACTTTATTGTTTCAAAATTCTCAACGATTGGTCGTATCTGCAGGAGGTTAAAAAGAACAGGCTTTTTTCTTCCTGTATCAATATTTGCGGCAAATTCTATTTCTATAGGATTATTCAATTGCTGCTGACCGATTTCCAGGATTGTTTTTATTATATCAGCCAAAGGAAAAAGGTCATATTTAAGTATATTGGAAAAAGTAATTACCTTTTTCCCTCCGTCAACGGGTTCATCTCTTAAAATATCGTCCTGGTAATCGTAGGTAGAGGCAACAAAGTTAAGAGAGCCATCTTTTTCCGCATCGCTAATTTTTAACCTGAGCAGATTCACGGAATCGTCAGTACTGGGGACAAAGCTTAACGGGTCGAGATCAAGGGCATAAAATTCCTGCTGGGTTTCACGTAATGCCATTTTAGTGTCTGACAACTGCAGGATTTTCCGCGGGAATTTTGGTGAAAACCTGAGTGAAAGTCCTCCGTCAACAATGTATTTCCCCAGGCCGAAGGCCAGGCTGACAAATCCGTCTTCTGATTTTTCAGGTTCAATGGGGTAAAAATTGGTAGATCTTGCAACTCCTGAAATAGTGGGATAAAAACGATTTTCATATTGCTGGCCGCAAACCTCCTGAAGAACAACGCCCATTTTTTCTTCTTCAATATGGTTTGCAGTAGCTTTCATATAGTCTTTACTGCCTTTGAAGAAGACAGATGCAAAAACGCCTTTAATCCCTATGCTCAGCAATTCCAGCATCATTGCCTCATCCTGAACTTTCGGAATCATATATGTCGAATAAACTCCGGCAAATGGCTGAAAATGTGAATCTTCCAATAGACTTGATGAACGTATTGCCACCGGGCCATTGATAATTGAAATAAAGACATACAAATCCTTATGAATCCTTACAGGAAGTCTTGCTTTGACAAATGCATCAAGGATTTCTTTATCACCGAGATCCGACAGGCCAACCCGGTAAAGGTTGTTTTGAGCCATGAATTCATCAAAGACATCTGTACTCAGCACGACGGTTCGCGGTATAGAAACAATAGTGCCTTCGAAACTTTCAAAATACTGATTTTGTTTAATTATATAATCAAGAAAAGCCAGTCCGCGCGCTTTTCCTCCCATTGATCCCTCACCAATTCGGGTAAATGTCAGATACTCATCAAAGTGTTCCCTGTAAAAATCAGCGATGACACCACGTCCCTTGTTAAGTCTGAAATTAGCGATGGTATCGAAAATAAAGCGGCGGGCCTGATCGATGCTGGGGAAATCATCAAGGCTGATTTCCTTTAAAAACTCGGCCAGCGAAAAGAGAGCACGCGCGTATAACCATTTAGACAAATGATTTCTTGACAAATGGTAACGAAGGGAAGCATCCGGTATTTCAAATAACCTCCTTTGAAAATTCTGCAAATCGGAAACTCTTGCAATTTCCTGTCCGGTTTCAGGATCGGTAAAAATGAAATCGCCAAAGGAGAAATGCCTTTTAAGAAGGGATTTTAACTCAAGCGGAAAGGACTCTGAATTACTGTTTATAAATCCGTTTCCGTATTCATTTGCATATTTTTCATTTTCGGGTTCGGCGGACTGAATTAATATCGGAATGTTGGGGTCATAGTTCTTGATCTGTTTGAAGAAATCTTCAGGAATTTCTGTGTTTTTGAGTTCGGCCTGGCTTAAATCCACGTCAGTAATCACACCCAGAAGCTGGGATTTGTATTTTTCGAACAGATACAAAGCCTCTGAATAGTCAGTGGCAAGAAGAATTTTAGGTCTTCCCCTCATTTGCATCATTTTCTGGTGCTCATTAAGGCCCTCACTGGTATATTCACGTGACTGTTCAAGGATTATTTTGTAAAGGTGGCGCAGATGAATTGACGCCATTTTAACGGAGTTTTCAACCACCAAAATGGATTGCACTCCTTCATGTTTACTGTCTTCATCCACATTTAATTTATCTTCAATAAGGTTGATAACGGGAAGCAATATATCCGTATTTCCCAGCCAGTTGAACACATAATCTATGCATGATAAATCTTCATTCCTTAATCTGAGAGACATTTCTCTGGAATCAGGAGCCAGAATTACAATGGGTTTGTCAGGATAGCTTGTTTTAATGTTCAGTGAAAGCTCAAAAGGATCCAGATCGCTGATACTAAGCATATTTATAATCAGGTCAATCTGTCTTTTTCTGAGGGCTTCCATTGCTTCAGCAGCAGATGTGACGTGAACAAACTGAGGAGGGTAACGTAAATTGAAGGACACATAATCGTTGAATACTTTTTCATCGATTTTACCGTCCTCTTCCATTATAAAAGCATCATACCTGCTGCAAATCAACAGAACATACTGAATTCGTTTTTGCATCAGAAGCTCAAAAGAAGTCTCTCTGAAGATGTTTTTCCTGAGCTTATTCATTATAAAAAACAAGTACTTTGAATAGCTTAAACCAAGCCTTGTGCCAGCATGGCTTCGGCAACTTTAACAAATCCACCGATATTGGCGCCATCAACATAATTAATGAACTTATCTTTTCCCGTTCCGTATTTCACGCAGGTGGCATGGATATCTTTCATTATCTGATGCAGACGGCTGTCAACTTCCTGCCTCGTCCAGGTTAACCTCATTGAATTCTGGCTCATTTCCAGGCCTGAAGTGGATACTCCTCCGGCATTGGCAGCTTTACCGGGACCAAACAGGATCCTGTTTTTAAGGAATATATTGACTGCTTCGGGTGTTGATGGCATATTGGCGCCCTCTGAGACCACGAAACAACCATTCCTGACCAGCAATTCCGCATCCGTTCCGCTTATTTCATTTTGCGTAGCTGCAGGCAAAGCCACCTGGCAGGGAACTTCCCATGGCGTTGATTTTCCTTCAACATATTTGCATTTGTATTTATCGGCATATTCCTTAATCCTTCCTCTTTTTACATTCTTCAAATTCATTATGAATGCAAGTTTTTCCTCGTTAATTCCTTCAGCATCATAAATATAACCATTGGAATCCGACATTGTAACTACTTTTGCACCCATCTGGGTCGCTTTTTCAGTGGCATATTGTGCCACATTACCCGAACCTGAAACGGTACAGATTTTGTTCTTTAAGCTGTCTCCTCTTGTATTTAGCATTTCTTCAGCAAAATATACCTGTCCGTAACCTGTTGCCTCAGGTCTGATCAGGCTGCCGCCCCACTCGAGACCTTTGCCGGTCAGTACGCCGGTAAATTCATTTCTCAGCCGTTTATACTGACCAAATAAAAAGCCAATTTCTCTCCCTCCGACACCAATATCTCCGGCAGGCACATCTGTATCTGCACCGACATGCCTGAACAACTCACTCATAAAAGATTGGCAGAAACGCATTACCTCATTGTCAGTTTTACCCTTCGGGTCAAAGTCTGAACCCCCCTTTCCGCCTCCCATGGGCAGGGTAGTCAAACTGTTTTTAAGAACCTGTTCAAAAGCAAGGAATTTCAGAATACCCAAATTCACAGTCGGATGGAAACGTAAACCGCCTTTATACGGTCCGATTGCGCTGTTCATTTCTATCCTGTAGCCCCTGTTTATCTGAATTTCACCCTTATCGTCCATCCATGGGACTCTAAAGATTATGACACGTTCAGGCTCAGCCATTCTTTCCAGGATTTTTGCAGACTGGTACTTGGGATGCTCCTGAATAAAGGGCATAATAGATTCAGTTACTTCTTTAACAGCCTGGTGAAATTCAACTTCGCCAGGGTTTTTGGCGATAATTTTCGCCATAAATTCTTCTACTGAGGACGACATATGCATTGGTTTTTTGAGGTTTTGAATGATAATTGACAAATGTATATAATTAAATTTCTATATTTTCCGGGTTTTTACCAAAAAATAATCGGGTTATTTTTTACCTTTCATTGTAATTTGTTCCATTTTGAAAAGACCTTAAAGTACTCGAACTGATAATATAATGGAAGATACATCGCATTGGCAAAAGGAGATGCAGAAGCTTTTGGCAGAAAAAATCCAAAGCCAAAAAGGTTTATCTATCATTTACATGATAAACAAAATAATCAGCAGAAAGAGTTCGGTTGAAAATACATTGCTTGAAATAGTTAAAGAAATTCCAAAAGCGTGGCAATTTTCAGAATATGCATATGCGCGCATAAAATATGATGGTCAGGAATTCCGCCCTGAGAATTTTAAGGAAACCCGCTGGATCCAAAAACAGATATTTGAAACTTATGATAAAAAATGGGGTGCAATTGATGTATTTTATACAAAACAATTTCCCAAAGCGGATGAAGGACCATTTTTACATGAGGAAAGGCAATTGCTTGAAAACATAGCCACTATAGTCTGCAATTATTTAAACTTACACAAGGTAACAGGGCAACAGGAAGATACAGAGGAAGATACCGGGTCGGGACTGGAGCGCTCACAGATACTGAGTGAAGAGAAGAACATCGATGAAACACTTTTACAGATTTGCCGGAATATGCCAAAGTCGTGGCATTATCCTGAATATGCGGTTGCGAGAATTGTTTATGACGGGAAAGAATATTTGAGCTCAGATAAAAGTTTTGAAGATATTGAATGGAGTTTAAAGGAGGGATTTACAACCATTGATAACAAGTCCGGTACAATTGAATTCTATTACCTGAAAGGGTTTCCGGCCGGCAATAAGGAAGCCTACTTTAAATCCGAAAAAGAGTTGCTGGGCAATATGGCCAACTTAATTACCGGATTTCTGAATATAATTAAGGGCAATGAAATTAAACACCCTGCTGATGAAGGGAACATAAAAATCAGCGACAGTAAAGAAAGCAGCAGGATTTTTGCCTGTATCAATGAAGTTTCAAAGAGACTGAGAAACGGATTGTCGATTGAGACTACCCTGAACGAGATCATCGAAGTTATTCCCGAAGCCTTCCGTTTCCCGGAGCATATTAAATGCCGGATTCAATATGATGATAAAAACTTTTCATCATCAGGGATTGCAGAAAGTTCTTTGTCTGTAAAAGTCGCTTTCAATACCCTTTCGGCCAAAAGAGGTTCAATTGAGATATTCTATTCAGGGGATAATCCCACAAATGAGGAACCATTTTCAGAAGAAGAAAAGCAATTTGTTGAAACAATTGCCTTATTAATATCAGGGTTTATAAATCTTATTTACGGACTTGATAAAGTCATTGCCACTGAAATAGGCCTAAAGAAAATAATGTACGAGAAGACAGAGCGTCTTAAGGAATTATCGTGCATAAATCAAACTACTTCAATACTTAAATCTGAAAGATCTGTCGAGAATGCATTGAGACAGGTTGTTTATATAATGCCAGATGCCTGGCAATATCCGGAAAACACGGTAGCCCGCATCAGCTATGACGGAAATGAGTACCTGTCACCAAATTTCATAGCCACCAAGTGGCGTCAGCGGCAACCCTTTCTTACAATAGATGATAAAGTCGGTGAAATAGAAGTGTACTATACAAAGGAATTTCCCGACATGGACGAAGGTCCGTTCATGAAGGAAGAAAGGGATCTGATCAACAATATTTCGACATTAATCTGCAATTATTTAAACACTTTGCAGGGTGAGGTTGCCATTAAGAAATACAGGGCAGATGAAGAGCTCAAGCAAAAATTTCAGGCGGCCAGGGATTTTCTCCTGAACAAGCGAAAACTGCTTCAGAATTTCCTCGAAAAAAACAATTATGATCGTGATATATTTCATGATCTGATGAAATTCAAAGTAAAGGAGATATTAATTATTTCCAACCTGTATGATGCATACAGTCTTGAGCGTGAAGGTAGATTCTCCGATTACATTCTGGGCGTTTACTACCAGTTAAATTTAACTACAATTCCAAGAATTACCGGAGTTTCTTCATTTGAAGAAGCATTGGAAAAGCTTTATTTAAAACATTTCGATTTAATAATTATTATGGTGGGCGTTGACAGGAAAGCCCCAATGGATATTGCAAGAAAACTCAAATCACTTTATAAATACATTCCTATTTATTTGTTGCTGAATAACAATCAGTACATAGGTTTTTTTCAAAGCGAACAGAAGAAAACAAACCTTATCGACAATGTTTTTGTCTGGAATGGCGATTCGAGAATCTTTTTTGCGATGGTAAAGCAGCTGGAAGATTATGTTAATGTTGAAAACGATACAAAAGTAGGTTACAGCCGGATAATCCTGCTTGTTGAAGACTCGGCAAAATACTATTCCCGATATATCCCTTTGCTGTATCACTGTGTGATGGAACAAACGAGACGTATTATTGAAGATGTAAGCACTATGGACGAATTGTATAAAGTGCTTCGCTTGCGGGTACGTCCTAAAATTCTTATGGCATCTAATTATGAAGAGGCAATAGAGATATTTAACAAATACAAAGAATTCTTTCTTTGTTTAATAACCGATATAAAATTTCAGAAAGATGGAAAATTCGACGACGATGCAGGTTTTGATCTTGTCAATTTTATAAAATCTGAAATTCCTGACCTTCCGACAATCATACAATCATCAGACAAAGAGAATGAAAAGAAAGCCAAAGAACTGAATTGTGTATTTATCTACAAGGATTCAGACACTTTAGCTCAGGACATTAAGAACTTTATAAGCTTCAACCTGGGATTTGGTGATTTTATCTACAAAGATGAAACGGGGAAGACCATAGGCAGTGCCAAGAATATGAATGAGTTTGAGGAGCAACTGCACTCCATCCCGACAGAAACGCTATTGTATCATGCAAGGAAGAATCATTTTTCATTATGGCTTACAGCACGTGGTGAAATTCAGCTTGCCAGAGAAATTGCCCCTAAAAAAATAAGCGATTTCAAGAATGCTGAGTCTTTGAGAGATTACCTTGTCGACGTTGTAAAAAAACTTAAATACGAAAAAAACAAAGGCAAAATCGTTGAGTTTGACGAAACCCTGATTCTCGAAGAAAGCAATATAATTCAATTGTCTCCGGGTGCACTTGGAGGCAAGGGGCGCGGGCTGGCATTTATTCACACCCTGATCTATAATTTTGATATTTCAAACTATGTTCCTGGCATAAACATCAAAGCGCCCCGGACCTTTATTATCGGCACCGATGAATTTGAGGATTTTCTGGATAACAATAAACTAAGGAATAAAATTTATTCGGAGACCAGTTACGAAGCGATTAAAAGACTATTTACTGAAGGAAAGCTTTCGTCTGCCCTGGAAAAGAAGCTCCGCATTATACTTGAAAAAATAACCAAACCATTAGCCGTCCGGTCTTCAGGGCTTTTTGAAGATTCACTATTGCAGCCCTTTGCAGGAATTTTCGAAACGTACTTACTGCCAAACATCAATCCCGATATTGAAGTTCGCCTGAAACAACTGATGGATGCGATTAAACTGGTTTACGCATCAATTTATTCTGATACTGCCCGCGGTTATATCAGCGCCATAAATTATAAAATTGAAGAAGAAAAAATGGCAGTAATAATTCAGGAAGTCGTTGGTGAACAATATGAAAATACATATTACCCTCATATAAGCGGTGTCAGTCAATCATATAATTATTACCCTTACGCCTATATGCAGCCGGAAGATGGATTTGCGGTCGTAGCAGTGGGTCTGGGAACTTATGTTGTTGAAGGTGAAAAGGCCTACAGGTTCTCACCGAAATATCCGAATTTGGAGAACAATACTCCAAAGGATCAGTTTTTAAATTCACAGGTTGAACTGTATGCCGTTGACCTTAATAAGAAAGAATTCAATTTGCTTGAAGGCGATACCGTGGGACTGGTACGTCTGAGTATAGATGATGCAGAACGGCATGGAGTAATTAACCATTGCGCTTCAGTTTATTCTGCTGAAAATAAAACAATATACCCGGGGATCGATAAACCCGGGCCAAGGGTCATCAATTTTGCCGACATTTTAAAATACGGTTACATTCCATTGGCTGAATCGCTGGCTGAAATACTGGATATTGTCAAAGAAGCACTTGGTACTCCGATTGAAATTGAATTTGCCATCGACCTGACTAAGGATAAAGATTATAAAGCTTCGTTTTACTTGCTGCAAATCAAGCCCATCATTGGGGCAGCACTTGATTATGAGGTAAATATGGATGAGATTGACAAATCACATATTTTACTTTATACAGAAAAAAGTATGGGAAACGGAATGATAAACAATATTCAGGATGTTATTTATGTGGATAAAGATGTTTTTGATAAATCCAAAACAATAGAAATTGCTGCAGAAATAGACGCTTTTAATGATAAGATGATCAAGTCTGACAGACAGTATGTTTTGTTGGGTCCCGGAAGGTGGGGTTCACGCGACAGGTGGATTGGAATTCCTGTCACATGGCCTCAGATATGTAATGCAAAAATTATAATTGAAACCAGCCTGGAGGACTTCCCGCTTGATGCTTCTTCAGGTTCGCACTTTTTTCACAATGTCACATCAATGAATGTCGGGTATTTCTCTGTACAGCATAATCAGAAAAACTCTGTCATAAACTGGGACATTCTGAAAAGCCAAAGAATTATTGCACAGGGGAAATACGTTAAACATATTCAGTTTAATAACAGTCTGACTGTAAAAATGGACGGGAAAAAGAGAATTTCAGTCATAACATGGGAGTGAGTAAAAGAAATTAACCACAAATCTGACAAAAAATTATATAGCCATGGATCAAAAAAACAAATGGGTTTTTATTATAAACCCGGTCGCCGGTAACGGTTATGCACAAAGCCTGGCCGGAAAGGTCAAAGAGATGATAGGTAAACATAACCTGGAAGCCGAGCTTGTTTATACTGAGCGAAGAGGTCATGCCACTGAACTGTCAAAACAATACGCTGACAAAGGATACAAATATATCATCGGGGTGGGTGGAGATGGTACGATTAACGAAATTGCTGTTCCGCTGATATCCAGGAAAGACGTTGTTATTGGCCTGATTGGTGCCGGGACAGGTAATGACTTCATACAGGTTACGGGCTTTCCGGACCGCTTTAAGGATGAGGACTGGGAGATGTTCTTCAGGGCAAATGTAATTCCGATGGATGTGGGTCAGTGTAACGGAAAGATCTTTCTGAATGGTATGGGATTAGGATTTGATGCCCAGGTCGCTGCGGAAAATTACAACGAGAAGGGTGAGGTAAAAAAAGGCTGGAAGTATAAATATATCTGGCACATCCTTAAAACACTGCTCTTTTTCAGGGAGAAAAAGATGATCGTCATTTCCGGCGGAACTACTCATGAAACAGATTGCTTCATAAATACGGTTGCCAACGGCAGGAGGTTTGCAGGAGGCTTTTATCTTACACCCAAAGCAATAGCAAATGACGGATTACTCGATGTTTGTTCGATAAAGAAAGTATCACTTCCCCAGAGACTGAAGATACTGCTTATGGTTCCCAAGGGAACTCACATTAATGACAAAAGAGTGAACTATTACCAGACAGATAAATTATCGCTTGAATTTCCGTCTGAAGTTCCTTTTCATGTTGACGGAGAGTTATTTTTTGCGAAACATTTCGAAATCAGTACAATTCCGGGAGCGCTTTCGATAATTTATAATCCCGGGGGGAAACATTTTTTCAAGGACGGGCAACAATAAAAAATATTGCCCTAGAAGTCTCCTTCGGCGTTTCCAAACAATCTGAAGTTGTACGTCAGCATGAAGACCGGCTGTGCGAAGATCGTCATCTGGTACCCGTTGACAGCTCCGTTTTCATTCCTGAAAAATATTGAATAGGGATTCTTCCTTCCCAGCACATTATAAACTGTAGCAGTCAATGATGAATGGTTGAGTTTTTTAGCCCTCAGATTACCGTTCACCGTGGCAGACAAGTCAAGCCTCATATAGTAGGGTATCCGATAATCATTTCTGTTTGAATAATACACATGACTGGAATTATAGAAATCATAAAAAGCGACCGGATAAGTTATCGGTCTGCCGGTGTTATATACAAAGTTGGATGTAAGGTTGAAACGTCTTGACGCTTTGGCATTGATGACAATCTTAAGATCATGTGGCTTGTCATAATTGGCAGGGAAGAATTTGCCCCCGTTCACTTTTTCTTCTTCAAACCGGCCCTCCACCTTTGTAAATACCCTTGAGTAAGTATAGCTTATCCAGCCAGTCACACTGCCTGACTGTTTTTTAACCATAAATTCAATGCCGTACGCCTTGCCGTCGCCGTTCAGAATGTCTGTTTCAAGATGCTCATTCATCAGCAATTCAGCTCCTCCTTTATAGTCGAGAGTATTTTTAAGTTTTTTATAATATGCTTCTACGGAAGTCTCAATAGCTTTCCTGTCGAAGTTCACATAAAAGCCGGCGGATATCTGATCACCTCTCTGCGGTTTGATATAATTGTCGCTTAACTTCCAGATATCGACGGGCGACATTGAGGTCGTGTTTGAAATCATATGGAGATACTGGAATACCCTCTGGTAACCTATCTTCACTGAAGACCTGGGTGTCAGGATAAACCTGGATGAGAACCTGTAATCAAGGCCAGGGTAAGTTTGAACCAGCTCTCCGCTGCTAAAGGTAACAGTGTCGATTATGGTTTCAACCGTTCTTGGCATGTCATCATAATACCTGAACTCAGTTTTTGGCCCCTGTAACATAAAAAGTGTGCCCCGGATGCCTGCCGAAACAGATAGCCGGGGTGTGATTTCATATTCATCGCTCAGGTACAATGACGGCTCAAGAGCCTGTTCTCTTTCCAGCTGTTTCGGTGCGATTTCAGAATAGTCGCCGAACGGCTCCTGCCTTCCCGGAAGGAGAGAATAAGCAGTACCGTCAATCCCGAACTCGAGTTTATGATTTTTAGCAGGGTTGTACGTGAAATCAGTCCTGATTATTTTCTGATTCAATTCATAATAAAGCCAGGATGTGCTTCCTGCCGGCCTGGCAAAGATCACTGTCACTGATAAAACAGGTCTGTTGATTGCCTCAAGATGGTTTTACAATGATAAAAAACCTGGTATAAGCTATAATGTGATGGCGCGGTCTGACGATTTTTCTCCGCGGGGAAAAATAAAAATCGACATCAAAGCTGAAGATGAAAGAGGCAAGAGCGTTGAAAGCAACCTCTCAGTTTCAGTCATCAGGCCGGGTTTAATGGATAATTCAAATTACAGTAAATTATTAAGGCGGATGCAGTCTCCTGAACTTCAGGCATTCAACACTGACATCGTCCTTCCGGATATGAATGATTATTTGATCTTTTACCAGGATGCAAGCGACCTTTCCGGATTTACTGACGCTGATACGGTCATTGAATATCTTCCCGAACCTGAAGGCCATATAATAAGCGGAGTGATCAAGGACAGAAGCACCGATAAGCCTCTGTCAAATGAAGATATAACGATCTCATTTATAGGAAAAACAGCCCGATGCAATTTTACCAGGACCTCAGTTAACGGAGAATTCTTAACGGCGGTAAAGGAGTATGGAGTGAAGGAGATAGTCATTCAGCCGTTGTCTCCGGAAACAGATGGGTATTATATAGACCTGAAGGATCCGTTCCTCCCGGAGCCGGTAGGATTTGAGGCAGGACCACTTTATATTGACACAACATATCTGGATGAAATCAATAAAGCAATTGTCAGTATGCAGGTAAGAAATATTTATGATCCTTTCCTGCATCCCGGCATCTATAGTTCGAAGAGTAATGGCGGACCGGATTTCTACGGAGAACCGGATAATACCATTCTGCTGTCGGAATTTATTGAACTGACAACTGTCAGGGAAGTCTTAAAGGAAATAGTTCCGGGTGTCTCGGCTGTAAACAGGAATGAAAGGAGCAGCTTAAGACTGATAAATAAATATCCGGACGCATCGTTCACCACTCCGCCACTAGTTATCGTTGACGGAATACCAATTTATGATATTAATAAAGTACTCGAAATCAGATCCTCTGAAATAGAAAGGATTGAAGTATTGAATACCAGATATTTTGTCTATGATATAATTATCGAGGGGATTATTAATATCGTTTCAAAAAAAGGCGATCTGAGTATTCTGGATTTTGACAGGTCGGTATTCAGGCAGGAATTTAACGGCCTGCATGATGGTCATAAATTCAACTTTCCCAATTATTCAATTGAAGCATTGAAGAAGAGCCGGCTCCCGGATTTTCGCAACACCCTCTACTGGAATCCTGGTGTCCGGACAGACAAGGACGGTGATGCTGCCGTTGAGTTTTATACATCGGATGAGGCTGGTGAATATATTGTTATTGTTGAGGGTTTCACATCCGACGGTAAAAGCGGAAGGAGCGTGACCTCATTTACAGTTAAGAATTAACTGAGAAAGAAGGTCGGGTATCTGAGAAAAAAGCTATCGGATGGTTAAGAAAAGATTTGTCAGAAATTCATAATTAACCCTAACAGAGTAACGCCAGCACCCCCTGCAATAAGGCTGTCAAACCTGTCAAGGAAACCTCCGTGTCCTGGAATAAGATTGCTGAAATCCTTTACATTGTACTTTCTTTTGTAGAGAGATTTCGCAGTATCGCCAAGAAAAGCAAAGACAACAACTACAGCTGCCAGAATTATTGCCTTCAAAGAGGATGCCGTGAAAAGGTTTTTGAACACAAAAGCACTCAGAACAGCAACCAGTGACCCTCCGATAAGGCCTTCGACTGTCTTGTTGAGACTTATCTTTGGAAAAAGCTTCGTTCTGCCAAGTAACTGACCTGACACCTGGCTGAAACCGTCAAAGATTGCAATAATAAGGAAAGCAAAAAGGATTAATCCTTTATCCATAAGGCTGAAGCAATAAAATCCAATGGAGAGCGACGCCAGAATTATTATTGAGGCAAGAAAGAAGCCTTTATGACTGAACCCGGACCCCCTGTATAGTTTAAAAAGTTCATAAAATCCTACGATTATAATCAGTGCCGCAACATATCTGAAAATGACAGGATTAACCGCGATGCTGAAAAATACCAGGTTGGTAATTATAAAGTAGTTAACATGTTTTATCCAGGCTTTACGTTTAATCTGCGGTTCTTTTCTTCTGTTGATGAAATAAATGCCAACCGTTCCGAGCAGGTAGTAAACGAGAATGACAATATATACGATCCAAACCGTTTTCATAAGAATTTTGTTCTCAATGAAATTGTTCCGTTAAAAAACGCAATATAATTCTGGCTCTGAGGTTACAAATATGAGTAAAAATTCAATTTCGGGAAATTTAGTCGTGGAAAAGTAGTAATTTTATGTACTGAACCGCCCGTAAAGGGTAGTATGAATATGTCGGAACAACAAGGATTCTGATGAAGAAACTATTATTTCTGCTGATACTGGCCTTAACCGTTTCCTGCGGCTCTTCAAAAAAAGCCTCTACCGGGATTGCAGAGGATGAATTGATAATTACGAGAAAATATGTTGGTGTTTTCATGGATTACCGCCATACCGGTCCTGAAAACTATGACGGACCTAATATTATCTGGGTAAAGACATCTATGGAAGATATGTATGGGAAGATATCCGCATACGGTAAAAAATGTGAATTTTCAGAAGGTGACAGGCTCTATTTAAGAAGAACGTTTTACAGTCCGGGGATAGTCTCCGGATACTGGGTGTATACCCTTGAAAATGATTCTTTGGTCTCTTACAGGGCGACGGACCTGCAGCATGACCGTGAGGTTTTCATCAAAACCTGGTTTGAATAACAATGCATCCGGAGAAAAGGCAGCCTGACAGGAATGTCAGTCTTTATTTTATTGCGCTTATTCCGCATGATAAGCTGAGAGATCAGATCAGGAGCATAAAGGAAAGGATGCTAACTGATTATGGTGCCGGCCATGCTCTTAAATCGCCAGCTCATATAACACTTCAGAGGCCTTTTAATCGAAGCGAAAGGGATGAGGTCTTTATGTCACAGGCTCTCCTCAGGTTCGCTTCAGAAAGGAAGCCATTTAAAGTAAATCTTGACGGTTTTGGCGCCTTTCCGCCAAGAGTGATTTATATAAATATAATTGACCATGAACCTTTAAAAGAGCTGCACTCGCACCTGAAAGAAATGCTCCGGACAGAATTAAATTTCACTCCTGAAGAAATCATGAAAGATGTGCAGCCTCATATGACAGTAGCGACGAGAGATTTGACAAAATCGGCATTCAGCGAAGCATGGTCTGAACTTCAGGAAGAAAAGTTCAAGGCATCATTCGAGGTTAATAGTATATTCCTTTTAAAACATAACGGCCGGCACTGGGACATCGTGGAAGAATTTCCGTTCGGAATAAAGGAATAAGCGGGGATATCATTCCTTTTTATCCGGTTTTTTTCTGATATGTTTTATTATTTCAAACGGGATTATCAATAAAGCAAGGGCTGTAAGAAATATCGCCCAGTAATTTACCTCTTTGGTTTCTGCCCACATGATATAATCATCAGTAAGAAAGAGCTCGCCTTTCACGGGCCATGCAACTTCGCCACCTGGCATCAGGTAACCGTTGGACGATTTGACTTTTTCGGGCATCACAATCTGCATTGTATAGTCTTTGAATGAAAATGACCTGTCCAATTTCTCATTGGAGACCTTGATGGCACTGTCAAGTTCGGGCTGAAATCTTTTGTAGATGCTGTCGCCTATTATTTTGGCATATAACTTACTGAAGTCGGAATTGAGCAGGATCAGTGTGTCGAATTCAGTTTTATGAGCTCTGAGAATTTCCTTGACAAGAGTGTCTTTTCCTGAAGCTATGCACATAGCTCCTGTTTCTTCAATCCATTCCGAGATGAATGATCTTACCATCCATTTTGCAGTATGTTCATCAAGACTATCGCTAAGTGCCTTGTATCTCAGGCTGTCAGGCCCCGCAAGCATTTCCTCCCGTTTGAATGCCGGCATGTTCCTGAATTCAATCTCTTCAGTGTTGAGGAAATTCGCGGCCGGATACCCGTGTACAAGGCTTTTGCCACATTTTTCCGAGAAGTAATAGACGGTTGTAAACCATTTGAATTTATGCTCAAAAAATGAAGAGCGTGGAACATTGCTGTTTTTTCCAGTATCGGCCAGGTATGACTTATTTATCTCGTCGACCGATTCAAAAAGCTTCTCAGCAAGCATGAACCAGGTTGTGTCTCCCCGGTCTGAAATGCTCAAAGAATCATGTAGCTTCCAGGTGCTGTCAACCGGTATACCATAGTCCTTCAGGGCAAGTTCATTCTTATCATATTTCAGCTCCGCCTTTCTCAGAACCGAGCCGTCATGCCTGACGCAGTCAGTGACAGTTGTTTCCGGGTCATTACAGGAAATTACGATCAGGAGAAGTGCAATTAACAGGGAGATTCTCTTTTTCATAGCAGATGCAGGTGCCTCCTTAAGCACGGCTTATGAACAGCAAGTTACATCCTTTTTTTTATTATTCTGCGCTTTTCTTTTCAGGCACAAATACCATCTCGAGAAGATCGGCTTTTGCCAGATATTTTTTAACCACTTTATTCATATCCTTGACCGTTAGGCTGTTAAGGATATCTGCAAAATTCCTATTATTATTATTATCTATGCCTGTCAAATAATAGTTTCTTATTGTATTTGACCAATAGTTATTGTGCAGCAAGTCTTCCTCGCGGTTTTTCAGCAGGTTGCTGACTACTTTTTCCAGGTT
>Ga0207931_1000317_pt1 | contig 17832 bp, 14 predicted proteins | sample NGESurdeep092012_2_FD_184478 | JGI IMG/M metagenome (GOLD analysis project Ga0207931, IMG submission 184478) | Arctic peat soil microbial communities from Barrow, Alaska - NGEE Surface sample 415-1 deep-092012 (SPAdes) | ecosystem: Environmental > Terrestrial > Soil > Wetlands > Peat ...
TATCGATTGCCAACCTTCATCCGCGAGTGAAAATTCTCAATCCTGGACCCGGTGTGGGTGGGCACTGCATCAGCGTGGATCCCTGGTTTTTTGTCGAGACGGCACCCGACCTAAGTACCCTCATCTATGCTGCCCGGCGGGTTAATGATTCACAACCTCATTTTGCACTGCAACTGGTCAGGAAGGCTGTTGGTATACTCAAAGGCAGAAAGATTGCCGCCCTGGGTTTGGCATTCAAACCCGATGTGGATGACCTGCGTGAAAGCCCGGCAGTGGAAGTGGTCCATCTGCTGCAGGCGGAAGGCGCAATCGTCAAAGCCTTTGAACCTTTCAAACCGGAGGCGGATTTGCCCGGCATAACTACCGTCCCGACCCTGGCTGCGGCATTAAAAGATGCTGATGCGGTTGTCCTGCTGGTGAATCATACTGAATTGCGGGAATTAACACCCGAAAAGCTGGCCAGGATGGCTTCAGCCCGGATTCTTGTGGATATGGTTAATGGCTGGGCTGGTAAGGATTGGAAGGCGGCAGGATTTAATATCCATTTCTTGGGTGTTAACAAATGATCTGAATGAAATATGGCATGGGGAATGTTCCCCTTATATCACATGCCTAGCAGGTCTGGATCGTTGTTTATATTGCGATGGCAATAGAAGTGGATCTATTCGGGGATGGACAGGCACCCGGGGATTTGTTAAAGCCTGGCAAAGTTTCGAATTCCGACCTGGATCGAGTTAATCTAGTAGTTCTGGTGTTCAATTCACCCAGATCCCCAGTTTCGTAAAAACCGTACAACGGAAACCAGCCTTTGCTTCGATATCGATCAGGTCGATTATAATCATCCGTAACCGTTCAATAAATATGAGGAGAGACAATGAATATTGCAAGCGTGCTTCAAGGATTGTCCACATTCTCGTGGCTGGTGGTTATAGGGATCGTTGTACTGGCAGTGGTGCGTGCCAGCCGGGCGAAACCGTTGAAAGGGGCGGTTTCCATCGTGATCGGAACAGCTGTGTTTGCATTGCTATTGACCACCCTCAGCGCCGGGCTGGTGTTTCTGCAGGCTGATCAATACGGTATTGTGATCTCTGCCCTCCAGCCGACGGGCTACCGTACCACTCCGCTGTCCCCTGGTTTGCACTGGGTGGTCCCATTCCTTGAAAATGTGAAATCTTACTCCATTGCCAAACAGACCTATACCATGGCGACTACGAACGGGGAGGGACAGGTGACGGGGGACGATTCGATCCAGGCCCGGACGAAAGATGGCCAGCAGGTATTCATCGATGCCTCGGTGATCTATTCGATAGATCCTGCCCATCTGGTGGACTTGCACATCACCTGGCAGAATCGCTTTGAGGATAATGTAGTAAGACCCGTCGCGCGCTCGGCCATTCGGGATGCTGTATCACAGTTTGGCGTTGAAGAAATTGTCAGCACCAAGCGCAGCGAGCTGGAGCAGACAATTAGTACTTCAATTGAACAGGGTTTGACTGCCAATAACCTGATCATGGAAGATTTCCTGCTGCGCAATATTCGCTTCAGCGATGAATATGCTGCGGCAGTGGAGCAAAAGCAGATTGCAGAACAACAGGCACTCCAGGCTCAGTTCGTCGTTGAACAGAAAAAGCAGGAAGCTGAACAGGCCCGCCAGGTGGCTCAGGGCGCGGCCGATGCGGTCGTGATCAATGCCAAGGGAAATGCACAGGCCATCCTGCTTAACGCCCAGGCTCAAGCCCAGGCAAATGATGTTCTTTCCAAATCCCTTACCCCTGAACTTCTCACCTACTCCTATATTAATAAGATAGCCCCCAATGTACAGGTGATGTATCTACCCAGCGGTACTCCTCTGCTCCTGCCATCGGTTACACCTTCCGCCGTTCCTACGGTTGCGCCTTAGTTCTTAAGGAGTGTCCATGTCTGCGGTTCACCCGACAGGACGTCAGATTCGATTGACCAGCTATTCGAACTGTGCCGGTTGAGCATCCAAGCTCAGTGCGGAAACGCTGGCGCAGGTTCTGCGCCCGGTTGAAAAAATCTTTGAAGCGCGTAACTACCCGGATCTCCTGGTCGGCCTTGGAAAGCCTGACGATGCCGCGATCTGGAGGCTTGATGCGAGGCGCGCGTTGGTGCTGACGATTGATTTTTTCACACCGGTGGTGGACGATCCCTATGATTTTGGCAGTATTGCCGCAGCGAACAGTATCTCGGATGTGTTTGCAATGGGTGGTCAGCCATTCCTGGCTTTAAATGTGGCCGCCCTTTTACCTGACCTTCCTCCTGAAATTAACGCTGAGATCCTGCGGGGTGGAGCAGAGAAATGCCTGGAAGCCGGGGTGGTAATTGCCGGCGGACATACCGTCCAGGATAAAGAACCGAAATACGGACTGGCGGTGATCGGTTTCGTGGATCCTGAAAAGATGCTCACCAAAGGTGGAGTGCGTCCGGGGGATGCCCTGGTTCTTACCAAACCTCTCGGTTTTGGGTTAACCACCACTGCCCTGAAGCAGCAAAAAGCGACCCCGGAAGATGTTGCTGAAGTGGTCAGCTGGATGAAAAAATTGAACCGGGATGCCAGCGCATTAGCCGTGGAATTCGGCCTGCGGGGCGGTACCGATGTCACCGGCTTCAGCCTCCTCGGTCACGGGGCAGAAATGGCGGATGCCTCCGGTGTGGGGCTGCGATTTATTATGGAAAAGCTGCCCTTCGTCTCATGTGCCCGAAAGTATGCGCAGATGGGCACCTTCCCGGGTGGTGCCTCAGATAACCGCCTTTATTTTGGGCCACGGATTCGTTTTGCCCCGTCCTTTACTGAGGAAACACAGATGCTGCTCTTTGATCCGCAAACCAGCGGCGGTCTTTTGTTAGCTATTCCACAGGAAAAAAAGGAGGCCTTCTTGAAACGGGCGGCTGAAATTGGTCAGCCTGTCTGGATCATCGGTGAGGCGGTAGAAGGGTCCGGGATTGATGTGGTCTGAGCTTGATAAACCCTGGCAGGCTTGTCTCGAATTGGCCTGGGAAGCATATTGCGCCGACTGCGTTCCGATCGGCGCGGTGGTAACCGACGCTGACGGGAACATTCTTTCGCGAGGTCGCAACCGGGTCTACCCCCGGTATATGTGGAAAGAACGCCCGCTTGGAGCGGAGATCGCCCATGCCGAGGTCGAAGCATTGCGTAACCTGGACTTTACCGCGGGGGATTACCATGAATATGCCCTCTACACGACCACCGAACCCTGTCCGATGTGCATGGGCACCCTTTACATGTCAGGAGTACGGAGGCTTTATTATGCCGCCCGCGACCCCTTTGGTGGAAGCACAAACTTGCTGGGAAGAACCTGGTACTTGAGTCGCAAGCCGGTGCGGGTGTTCGGACCGGAGAAACCAGCATTCGAGAATATCGTCATCGCACTATTTGTGGAACAGGATTGTGGTTTTCACTCCGGCCGGTTGCCAGCTGGGGATTTCTACCACAGGATGGGAGAGGCGGTCGGGGCTGCGGTTGAGCTGGGTCAACGACTCTGGGAAATGGGGGAATTACCCAGGCTGCGCAAAGTTCATGCATCTGCTGCGGAGATGGTCGAAAGCCTTTCATTTGGATTAAAATAGAGTTTGTTTCGACTATTTGTGGAATAGGAGAGTATGGCAGGCATCGGCATCGAGATATTGGTAATCTTTCTGTTGATCCTTCTGACTGGATTTTTCGTAATGTCCGAAACAGCGGTGATCACCTCCCGGCGGGCGCGCCTTCAGAACCAGGCCAACGAAGGCGATAAAAAAGCCGCAGCTGCATTGAAACTGGCTGAAAACATCAACCGCTTCCTGCCCACCGTACAGATCGGGATCACTCTGATCGGCATCCTGACCGGGGCGGTAGGTGCCGCCCTGGCAGACCCGCTGGCGGGGCAATTGCAAAAGATCCCGGCGCTGATGTTGTATTCCCGTTCGATCGCCCTGGTGGTGGTCGTCGTTTTGATAACCTATTTCACCATCCTGCTCGGGGAACTGGTGCCCAAACGACTGGCGCTTCAGTCACCGGAGCGGATTGCCGGAGGGGTGGCTGGGATCATGAAATTCATCTCGGTCCTGCTCTCTCCGGTGGCCTGGATCCTGACCAGGTCCACGGATATCATCCTGCACCTGTTCCGCATCAAGCATACCAACGAGCCGTCCGTCACCGAGGAGGAGCTCCTGGTCCAGCTTGAACAGGGTACTCAGGCGGGGGTCTTTGAGGAGGCCGAACAGGAGATGGTGGAAGGCGTCTTTTCGCTCTCGGACCAGCGAGTCAATGCACTGATGACCCCTCGCAACGAGATCGTCTGGCTGGACGTGAACGATACCCTGGATGAGGTCCGGCGAAAGGTTCGCGAAAGCGAGTTCTCTCGTTTTCCTGTTGCTGAAGACAGCCTCGACAGCGTCCTGGGGGTGGTAAAGGCGAAGGACCTGCTTCTGGCTGACCTGCTGGATGGGAAGGGCCTCAAGCAGATCGCCCGCCCCCCGTTGTATATTCCAGAAACAGCTTTCGGTTCGCGCGCCCTCGAGATGTTCCGGGAGAGCAAACGCGAGCTTATGTTCGTTGTGGATGAATTTGGGGTGGTGCAGGGTTTGATCACCCTGGCGGACATCCTCGAGGAGATTGTAGGGGAGTTCGAGGGGAAACCGCAAGCCACCCAGCGCCAGGATGGTTCCTGGCTGCTGGATGGTATGTTATCCAATGATGATTTCAAGGAACTCTTCAATTTCCGGCGTTTACCCGCCGAAGAAGAATACGAGACACTGGGCGGATTTGTGATGATGCATTTAGGCCGGATCCCCAAACCCACCGACCAATTTGAATGGAACGGTATGTGTTTCGAAGTAATGGATATGGCTGACAACCGGGTGGATAAAGTGCTGGTCACAGCTCTCCCGGTTAAGACCCCTGGCAAATAAATCCAAAGTGTTGAATTATGGTTGACACCATTTATCCATCCCGTCGTTTCCCTGTGATGGGTCGCGGAGGCATGGTCGCCTCCACGCAACCGCTGGCAACCGCTGCCGGGTTGGAGATCCTCTCAAGGGGGGGCAACGCGGCGGATGCGGCGGTGGCCACCGCCGCTGTGCTCAATGTCACCGAGCCAACTTCCACAGGCATAGGCGGGGATATGTTTGCCCTGTACTTTGATGGGTCCACCCGGCAGGTGACCGCCATCAACGGCTCAGGTCGCGCACCAGCGGCCCTGACCCTGGAACTCCTGCGGAAGAATGGATTGTCCGAACTGCCCTCCTATCATCCACTCACGGTTACCGTACCAGGAGCCTGTGCAGGTTGGTGTGACCTGGTTGAACGGCATGGCAGCTTGGACCTGCCCGGTATTTTGGCTCCGGCGATCCGCCTGGCAGAGGCGGGCTTCCCGGTGGCAACGATCACATCCCATTTCTGGCGAAAAGCTGCCAATCGACAGTTGAAGTCAGCCTTGAATGGACGTGAGATGACCATCGCGGGACGCGGGCCTGACCCGGGGGAAATATTCCGAAATCCCAACCTGGCAAAAACATTCCGCATCCTTGCCGTAGCAGGAAAGGATGCTTTTTACAAGGGAGAAATTGGCGAGGCGATGATATCGACCCTCCATCAGGCTGGGGGATGCATGGAGATGGAGGATCTGGCTGACCATACCTCGACATGGGATAAACCCATCAGCACAACTTATCGCGGTCTACGGCTGTGGGAATGCCCGCCCAACGGGCAGGGGATCGCCACCCTGATCGCCCTTAATCTGCTAGAAAGGTTTGACCTTCCGACCGAACCCCTGGGTGCAGATCGCCTGCACCTTGAAATAGAGGCCTTACGTTTGGCCTTTGCAGATGTGCGCTGGTATGTAGCCGATCCAAATTACCGGGCTGCCGGAGGCTCAGTCTCCTCGCCAAGCTATGAATGGCTGCTTTCCAAGGCGTATGCAGCCAGTCGATACAGCCTTATTGATCCCCTGCGAGCCGTCCTTGACCAGCAACGGGGTACACCGCTGGCCGGTTCGGACACGGTCTACTTTTGTGTGGTTGACAGGTGGGGAAATGCCTGTTCGTTCATCAACAGCAATTACATGGGGTTTGGCACCGGGATTGTCCCATCCGGGTACGGATTCACCCTCCAGAATCGGGGATGCAATTTCAACCTTGAACCCGGTCATCCGAATGTGCTCGCGCCGGGGAAACGCCCGTATCATACGATCATCCCGGCCATGATCACCCGCGAGCCGGATGGTTCCCTCTTCGGCGCGATGGGTGTGATGGGTGGATTCATGCAGCCTCAGGGTCATCTGCAGGTTTTTCTGGCACTGGCGCAGGGGCTTGATCCTCAAGCTGTTTTGGATATGCCGCGTTTCTGCATCAACGACGGGACTGCCGGGGGTCTGGTGGATCTGGAAGATGGGATTCCACGAAGAACAGTCGCCAGCCTGGCTGCACGTGGACATGCTGTTCGGAGAGTTACCGGGTGGAAACGGGCGCTCTTTGGTCGTGGTCAGATCATCCTGCGTGACCCAACAACCGGTGTTCTGACCGGCGGTTCTGATCCGCGCGCCGATGGTTGTGCAATGGCCATTATATGATTTTAATTATTTTATGATTGTGAAAATTGGTGATCTGGATCGAATTGGGTAGAACGGATTTTCAATTATTGGCCACGGAAAAGGAACCTCCGGATGAATTAATAAGGATAACCATTCTGACATTGTTTTAAAATGATATTTGGAGGCGAAATATTATGGATCCAGTTACCTTATCAAGATGGCAATTTGCCATCACCACCATCTACCACTTTTTCCTGGTCCCGCTCACGCTGGGCCTCTCAATCCTGGTGGCACTATTTGAGAGCAGGTACGTCACCACCGGTAACGAGATGTATAAACGCCAGGCCAGGTTCTGGGGCAAGATCTTTTTGATCAATTTTGCGGCGGGGGTCGTGACCGGCATTGTGCAGGAGTTCCATTTTGGCCTGAACTGGTCGGGATATGCCCGTTTTATGGGGGACATTTTTGGTGCGCCGCTTGCAATTGAGGCTCTGCTGGCATTCTATATGGAGTCCATATTTATTGGTCTGTGGATCTTTGGATGGGATAAACTCCCCAAGAAGTTGCACCTGGCTGCCGGTTGGCTTGTGGCGATCGGTTCAAATATTTCAGCAATCTGGATCCTGATTGCCAATTCGTTCATGCAGAACCCGGTCGGATACGCCATTGAGAACGGCCGGGCGGTAATGACCAGCTTTTTGGCAATTATCACCAATCCCAATCTGCCTTACCAGTATCTTCACGTCCTGGCAGCCGGTATCTCCACGGCTGGATTTGTGGTACTTGGCTTCAGTGCCTGGCACCTGCTGCGCAAGACCGGTAATGTGGACTTCTTCCAGAATGCTTTTAAGTGGGCGGCTGTCTATGCACTGATCGGGGCGGTGATGGTCGGCGTGGTCGGGGATGCGCATGGCAAGTATCTGGCGCAGGCGCAGCCGATGAAGATCAGTGCTGCCGAGGCGATCTGGGATACCGAACCCGACTCCGCGGACTTTGTGGTTGTGGCGAGCATCAATCAGGAGAAGCAGGAGAACGGTTTTGAGATCACCATTCCCAAGGCGCTCTCATTCCTTATTTATGGCAAATTCTCCGGCGGGGTCACTGGCTTGAACGACCTGCAGAAGCAGGCAGTGGCCAAATATGGACCCGGGAACTATATCCCGACCGTGTTCATCACCTTCTGGGCCTTCCGACTGATGGTGGGCTTTGGGGTGTTAATGGGATTATTGGCTCTTCTGGCAGCCATCCGGCCGTGGGTCAAGCTCCTGGCAAGGAGCACCCTTTTCCTGAAGTGTTTATTACCAGCCATGGTCCTACCCTACCTGGCAAGCACCTTTGGCTGGATCCTGACCGAAGAAGCCCGTCAGCCCTGGATCGTTTACGGTCTGCAAAAGGTGCAGGAGGCCGTTTCACCCAATGTGACGACCGCTGATGTTTTATTCTCGCTGATCCTTTTTATCCTGCTGCTGGGTGCCTTGGTTGCAGTCACTGGCTGGCTGATGATCAAAAGTGGCATGTCAGAACCGCAAACCGATATGGCTGCTGAATAAAAGAAGGAGCAGATCTATGACACTCAATACCCTCTGGTTCATCCTGGTGGCGGTACTGTTCACGGGATTCTTTTTTCTCGAAGGCTTCGATTATGGCGTGGGAATGCTGCTTCCTTTCATGGCCAGGAACGACAATGAACGCCGCGTGGTCATCAATACCATCGGCCCCGTATGGGATGGCAATGAAGTCTGGATGATCACCGCGGGTGGCGCCCTCTTTGCCTCTTTCCCGAATGTGTATGCCACGCTGTTCAGCGGTTTTTACCTGGCATTGATCCTGATGCTGGTGGCGTTGATCCTGCGCGGCGTTGCTTTTGAATTCCGCAACAAGCGCGAGAGCAAGGTCTGGCGCTCTCTCTGGGACTGGGCTATTTTCAGCGGCAGCCTGGTTCCGGCTCTGCTTTGGGGAGTGACGGTTGGGAACCTGATGCGCGGATTCGCCATCGGGCAGGATATGAATTACTATGGGGGTCTGCTGCCTCTGCTTAATCCCTTTGCCCTTCTGGGCGGACTGGTATTCGTGTCCCTGTTCCTGATGCACGGCGCCAATTTCCTTAACCGCAAGACGACGGGAGTCATCCTTGAGCGTGTCCAAGGCATGGTCTTCCCGGCCTGGATCGTAGCGACCGTTCTCACGCTGGCTCTGGTCGTCTGGACGTTTTTTGCCACTGACATCCTTTCAGGGCTCAGGGGGCTGCTTCCGGCTGTCCTGGCGGCTGTCTCTTTGCTGATCACCGGATGGTTGATCCGAGCGAACAGGACCGGCTGGGCGTTTATCACCGGTTCCCTGACGATTGTCTTCGCGACCGTGATGGTTTTTGCCGGTCTCTACCCCCGGATACTGATCTCTAGCCTGGACCCTGCGTTCAACCTGACGATCACCAATGCAGCTTCATCCCCGTACACGTTGAAGGTCATGAGCATCGTGGCGGCTGTATTTGTCCCGATTGTCTTGCTTTACCAGATCTGGACATATTGGATCTTCCGCAAGCGCGTGGAAACGACTTCGGATAAACTCGTTTACTAGATTAAATCCACAACCTGCATTCCAACCAGGGCGTACTCCTTATGCCCTGGTTGTGTTTTATAATGAGATTAATTATATGGAAGGGAATACCGATGAGGATTAACTTTAAAATGTGGGGGCAGGCTCTGTCGGGCCTGGTCAAGATGGATGGCAAGGAGGAATGGGACCGGCTGGATGTGGTATCGAAGTGGCTGATCGCCACCCGTTCCGGCGTGACCACCGTAACCATATATTCATCTGCAATTGCCGGTCTGCTTGCCTGGCGCAGCGGGCATTTCGCCTGGCTGCCGTGGATCATTGTCACGCTCGGGCTGTTCCTGGCCCATGGCACAAACAACCTGCTCAATGACTATACTGACTTCAGCCGTGGCATCGACAAGGATAATTATTTCCGCACACAGTATGGCGTCCATCCTCTGGTGCAGGGTTTTTGGACGCGACGCCAACAAATTACCTGGTTCCTGGTCAGTGGTGTGCTGGCATTTTTATCAGGAATCTATGCTTTGTTTTACACTGGTTTTGCCCCGGTAGTGATCGGATTATTCGCCTTTGGGGCACTGGTCCTTCTGTTTTACACCTGGCCGCTGAAATATCTGGGGCTGGGTGAACTTGCCATTTTCCTGATCTGGGGACCGATCCTGGTGACGGGTGTATATATTGTCCTGAGTGGGGGAAGCACCGAAAATATCTGGAATGTTGTCCTGGCGGGAGTACCCTTCGGATTGAGCGTGGTCAGTATTAACCTTGGCAAGCATATCGACAAGTCAGCAGAGGACCGCAAAAAGGGTGTTGGCACGCTACCGGTGCGGATCGGTGAAAAGGCTGCCCGCTATGTTAACATGGCTGTGATTGTTTTGATCTACCTGGTCATCCTGTATTTGATCTTTGTGCCTCACTTTTTTACCCCTATTCTGCTGATCGTCTTCCTGGCTGGCAAACGCATCGTGCTGGCGGTGGGTGTCCATACAAAACCGCGCCCCGCCGAGCCGCCCAAGGAATGGCCGGGCTGGCCCACCTGGTTCTCCGGTTTTGCCTTTTACCACAACCGCTTGTTCAGCGACCTATTCGTTATTGGCATCCTCGCCGATTGCTTGCTGCGCATATTCCTGCCAGCATTTTGGATGGTGAAATAGGTTGTTATCTCATGCTAGCCCAGCGAGTGGAAGAAGGATGACTAACCCAAATCATGGTACTGACAGCCTAAGACGGTCAGATGACCGCACGGTTGAAGCAAACCGTGAACACCACCCACCGCTAGGATTTTAAATACTCCGTTCTTCCATGACCCGACGCCTGCTTGCCCTTGTCCGCGATAGCCGCCATGCCCTGGCGGTTACAATTCTTTCGGGATTTCTGGCTGGCCTGCTCACCATTGGCCAGGCGAATGGTCTCAGCCGTATCGTGGATGGAGTTTTTCTTGGGGGATGGTCATGGTCAGATTCATTTGGACTGCTCCAGTTGATCTTTTTCATCATTCTTTTACGAGCACTTTTAGTTTGGATAAACGAAGTCAGTTCGAACGCCATGGCAGTGCGGATTAAAAGCGACCTGCGGCGGCGTGTGTTCCAGAAAATTCACAACCTGGGCCCGGGTTATACTCGCAACGAGCGGACCGGGGAACTGGTCAATGCGGCTGTTGAAGGGATTGAAGGGCTGGATGCGTATTTTAGCCAGTACTTGCCCCAACTGGTTGTGGCAACCCTTATCCCGCTCTCCATTTTAATCGTCATTTTCCCGCGTGATCCCCTTTCGGGGATCATTCTTCTTTTAACCGCGCCACTCATCCCGGTTTTCATGTATCTGATCGGAAAGGCTGCAGAAACCCTGACCAACCGTCAATGGGATACACTCAGCCGTTTGAGCGCTTATTTCCTCGACAGTTTACAGGGTCTGACCACGCTCAAGGAATTGGGTCGCAGCCAGGATCGCGCCAACTCGATCGCAGAAACCAGTGAACGGTTCCGGGACGCCACCCTCAGTGTCCTGCGGGTCACCTTCCTTTCAGCATTGGCACTCGAGTTGGTGGCTACCATCAGTACGGCACTGGTGGCTGTGGAGGTCGGTCTGCGCCTGTTATATGGGCACATGGCTTTTCAGCAGGCTTTGTTCTTGTTGCTCCTGGCTCCGGAATTTTATATTCCACTGCGCATGCTGGGGCTGCGTTTTCACGCCGGGATGTCTGGAACGTCGGCTGCCCGCAGGATATTTGAAATATTAGACTTGGAGACCAAAGAGTCAAATGTAGAAATAAGCACCAACAATTCCCTGTTTCCATTCTCCACAATATCGGTATCCGCTCTCTCCTACACCTATCCTGGCGAAGCCCAACCCGCCCTGCAAAACATCAGCCTGGAGATCAAATCTGGTGAGCATGTTGCCCTTGTCGGTGAGAGCGGCGCCGGGAAAAGCACCCTGGCCGGAATCCTGCTCAGATTTATGGAACCGGGTCATGGAACGGTATGTGTGGATGGGAAATCGCTGAATGAAATTCCCCTTGCTGCCTGGCGGAATTTGATATCCTGGGTACCGCAAACTGCTCATCTCTTCCATGACACAATCGCGGCCAACCTCCTGCTCGCCAAACCCGACGCCACTGCTGATGAAATATCGTCAGCTACCGCCGCGGCCCATCTGACGGGTTTCATCCAAGCCCTGCCGGGGGGATTGGAAACTATGATCGGTGAAGGTGGAACACGCCTGAGTGCAGGACAGGCCCAGCGTCTGGCTCTGGCGCGGGCTTTCTTGAAAAATGCCCCCATCCTGATCCTTGATGAATCAACTTCCAGTCTTGATCCTGAACAGGAAATGCTGGTTGGATCTGCCATGCACAAACTCATGCAAGGACGGACGGTCATCACCATCGCTCATCGGCTGAATACCATATACCAGGCTGATAATATATTCGTTTTTGAGCAGGGTCGCCTCGTTGAATCAGGTGCTCATCATACCCTTATGGCGCAGGCTGGCATCTATGCCCGGCTGGTCGGGGTATCGGCTCAGGGTGTGAATTTACCTATGGAGCCGGAAGAGGTCGAAGAATTGATCCGTGAGCCGTCTGCGAACTCTGGGGGTCCTGAACCGGGGGATCAAAATGCTGGCATTCAACGACAGTTACCAACTGTGTTTCGCTTGTTGGGTTTCTTGAACGGTTCCTGGGGTTGGGTGACACTCTCCGTCCTGCTGGGTGTCCTGACCGTGGGAAGTAATGTGGGCTTGATGGGCACCTCGGCTTATCTGCTCTCTGCAGCTGCTCTGCATCCGGAATTGGGTGCACTGCAGGTTGCCATTGTGGGTGTGCGTTTCTTCGGGATCGCGCGTGGCATTTTTCGTTATGTCGAGCGGCTGACATCCCACAACACCACTTTCCGCTTGCTTTCCCGGTTGCGCACTTGGTTCTACAGGGCGCTCGAACCCCTGGCTCCCGCCCGGCTGATGCAGGTTCGCTCAGGCGATCTCCTTGCTCGAATTGTGACGGATATTGAGACCCTGGAAAATTTTTACGTTCGTGTGGTTGCTCCGCCCCTGGTGGCGGTACTGGTTACAGCCGGGATGACATTATTCTTTGACCGGTACCATGTTGGCTTGGGTTGGGTCTACCTGATTTTCACAATCGTCATTGGAGCAGGGGTGCCTCTGTTTTCCTGGATTTTCAGTCAGCGGGCCGGGGCCGAGCTTGTCGTGGAACGAGCAAGACTTCAATCCCGCCTCGTGGATGGCATCCAGGGACTGGCGGATATAACAGTATTTGATCGGGGCAACGATTACCTGGAGCAGTTAATAAAGGATGGGGAGGCTTGCGGGCAAGCCCAACGGCAGTTGGCAGCGATCAGCGGTTTTTCGAATGCACTTAACACCGGGCTGGCCAACCTGGGAATGCTGGTCACTCTGGCGATCGCTATCCCGTTGGTCGGGGCAGGGAAACTCCCCGGTGTGATGCTCGCCGTCCTTACCCTGTCCGTGCTGGCAGGTTTCGAGGCGGTGATGCCGCTCCCGCAGGCTGCCCAGACACTTTCGTCCAGCTTGCAGTCGGCGCGGCGTTTGTTTGAATTGGTGGATGCGGAACCGGCAGTCAGGGACCATGTGCCAGCCCACCGGGGGCAGATCAGGAATATGACCTTGCAATTCTCCGATCTTGATTTTGTTTACCCGGACAGTATGGATTTGGTTTTAGGCGGGATAAATTTCAGCCTGCCTCAGGGTAAGCGGCTGGCAATCGTCGGGCCAAGCGGGGCAGGCAAGACCTCACTGGTCTATCTGCTGATGCGTTTCTGGGATTATTCTCAAGGCCGTATATTGCTGGATGGGCTTGATTTGCACGAATACCCGCAGGAACAAACCAGGCAGTTATTTAGCGTCATCTCACAGCGGACATATTTCTTCAATGACACTGTGCGTCAAAACTTGCTGCTCGCCCGGCCTACGGCTTCCGATACTGAGTTGCATAAGGCTGCCCAAAGGGCGCAGATCCACGATTTTATTCTTGGACTACCAAAGGGATATGAAACGATTATTGGGGAGCAGGGGATGCGCCTCAGCGGTGGGGAAAGGCAGAGATTGGGGATCGCACGTGCCTTATTGAAAAATTCGCCGATATTATTGCTTGATGAACCGACCGCCAACCTGGATCCAGCCACCGAGCGGCTCCTGCTGGACAGCCTCTTCAGGTTAACGCGCGGACAATCACTCCTGCTCATCACCCACCGGCTGGTTGGGTTGGAGCACATGGACGAAATTCTGGTCCTTGACCATGGGTGTGTCATCGAACGGGGTACTCAGGATGCGCTGCTTGCCTCGAACGGGCTTTACCGGCGATTATGGGGGCTGCAGAACCTTTTTCTGGCTGGTAAAACTAGTGCGTGAACCGCTTGCCCCTGACCTGTTTGCGTGCTATAATGCCTTCGAACTTGAGTACCGGGTTCATCCCCATAAGAATGACAAGTTGAATCATATAAATCCTAACCTTACCTCTTAAAATTGAACCGCGAAAACAAGCCTGCCCGGGGGCGCTTGTTCTTTCAATATTCCCAATATTCTAATCAAGGCTTGAGAAAGAAACATGAACATTCTTGAACTAGAAAATAAACCCCTGGCTGAATTACGCAATATGGCCAAGGACTTCAACGTGGCAAATGCCCAGCGCCTGAAAAAAGAAGCGCTTATCCTGAGCATCTGCCAGTCAGAAGCAGCCCAGCAGGGCATTGATATGCGCGGGGGCATCCTTGAGATCATGAGCGAAGGGATCGGTTTCCTGCGCTCAGCGCGCTATAACATTGGTGAAGACGATGTCTATGTCTCACAGGCGCAGCTCAGGCGCTATGAATTGCGCTCTGGAGACCTTGTCATTGGTCATGTCCGTCCGCCGCGCGAATCGGAGCGCCACTGGGGCTTGGTTAAAGTGGAGTCGGTCAATGGGATCGACCCGGAAGAAGCTCGCCGTCGGCCGCGCTTCGAGGATTTGACACCCATCTTCCCGGACCGGCGCTTTGACCTGGAAACCAAGGGCGATATCCTTGCCACCCGCCTGATAAATCTAATCGTTCCCATCGGTCGCGGCCAGCGTGGATTGATCGTTTCACCTCCCAAGGCAGGTAAAACGACCATCCTGAAGCAAATTGCCAATGCAATCTCCACCCAGTACCCGGATGTGAACTTGATGGTGGCTTTGATCGGAGAGCGCCCGGAGGAGGTTACAGACATGGATCGCTCGGTGGATGCTGAAGTGATTGCCTCCACCTTCGATGAACCGGTCACGTCCCATGTCCGCACAGCTGAAATCACCCTTGACCGGGCAAAACGCCTGACCGAGATTGGCCGTCATGTGGTCATTTTGATGGACTCCATTACCCGCTTGGCACGTGCATACAACCTGGTAGTCAACCCATCCGGGCGGACATTATCGGGTGGCATGGATCCCTCTGCCCTTTACCCTCCCAAGCACTTCTTCGGCGCAGCCCGCAACCTGGAAGAGGGCGGCTCGCTGACCATCATCGCCACCTGCCTGGTTGATACCGGGTCCCGTCTGGATGATGTGGTTTATGAGGAATTCAAAGGTACCGGGAACATGGAGTTGATCCTGACGCGCAAACTCCAGGAGCGCCGTATCTTCCCGGCTGTAGATATTGAACGCTCGTCCACCCGCCGCGAGGATCTGCTGCTCGGTCCGGATTTATTACAACGGGTCTGGATCATGCGCCGCATGTATATCCAGATGGTTTCTGCTCCTCCGCAAGGTGCCGGGATGGACGCCTCAGTGGCGACCGAGGCACTTTTACAACGAATGACCAAGACCAAGAATAATCAGGAATTTCTGGAGACATTAACAGAAGGCCTATGAAATTTATCGGTAAAATAACCGGATCTCCCCGCCTTTTTAATGGTATTTCCTGGGGAGTTACAGCTTTGGTGGTCATTTCCCTGCTTGGCTTTACCTTGGGGCGGATTCTCCCTGCCAATGCCACACCGGTACTTCAAACGACACCGATCGCCGCGGGGAGTGGAACCATATCCCTGCCGGGTATGAGTGGTTCAGGAAATGATCCCTCTGCCATCGTCCGGAAAGTGTCACTGGGTACTTCAGCGGATACAAGTATTCAGTACACAGTTGTGCAATATAAAGTTAAACCCGGCGATACAGTTTCCAGCATTGCAGCAGCCTACAAAATCAAATCAACCACCCTCATGTGGGCCAACGGCCAATTGATGCAGAACGGCCCGAACAGCTTGAAGGTTGGCCAGGTATTACTGGTTCCCCCAGTGGATGGTGTTTTATACAAATGGAAAACAGGTGACACTCTGAATAGCGTGGCGGACCAATTTGGGGCTGCAGTAGATGATATCCTTCTCTGGCCGGGAAATAATATCGATCTGACCAACCCGGGAATTGACCCCAATGCATATGTGATGATTCCCGGAGGCACATCCGACGCCATCGATTGGGTTTCAGTAGCTTATGCAAGCGGTTTATCGGGTACATCAGTTGGAACATCCACTTCTTGCGGAAACGGTGGCCCGGTCGGCGGGGGCGGGACGCTGATGTGGCCTTCTCCTTATCATTACATCAACGGTGGAAATCAATTTGGTCCCAACCATCTGGCGATCGACCTGTATGCCCCGGAGGGGACCCCGATCTCTGCGGCGGATAACGGTGTGGTGGTTTGGGCCTCCTACGGGGCCTGGAATGGCGGTTATGGCAACGTCATAATGATCGACCATCGCGATGGCTTTCGAACCCTGTATGCGCACCTCAGCCAGGTCAATGTAAGCCTGTGCCAGGGGGTCTATGCGGGTCAAATCATTGGCCTGTCCGGAAATACAGGTAATTCGAGTGGGGCCCACCTGCACTTTGAAGTACGTCAGGGCGGAGGATTCATGAACCCCTGGGATTACTTGCCGGCACCCTGAAAGATTGAGCAGTCCCAACCATTCAAAGATTGGCGGGATCGATTATTCATCCCATGAACGAACGGAACATCCGCAAAGCGATCTCTGATTTACCCTTTAGTGGGTACCGTTTCTATAAACAGATCGGTTCGACAAATGATTCGGCCCTGGCTTGGGCTGCGGACGGCGCACCAGACCTGTCACTTGTCTACGCCGAAGAGCAGACCTCCGGCCGGGGGCGGGGGGACCGGCACTGGTTCACCCCGCTAGGCGCAGGGTTGGCCTTCAGCCTCGTGCTGAGACCTGTCCCGGGTGAAGAATTGTCTGTACCGTTGCTTTCCGGATTGGGAGCACTGGCAGTCTGTGATGCGCTGGGGAAACGAGGACTGCATCCGGAGATCAAGTGGCCAAATGATATCCTGCTGAACAGACAAAAAGTATGTGGAATACTGGCTGAGAGCATATGGATCGGGGAAAAAGTGGATAGCATCGTCCTGGGGATCGGCGTGAATGTTAAATCTGAATCGGTCCCAACACCTGAAGGACTAAATTATCCGGCAACCAGCCTGGAAGATGTTATCGGAAGGAGAGTTAACCGGCAGAACTTGCTCAGGGATATCCTGCTTGCTTTGCTTACCTGGCGTGGGCTTCTGACGAAACCGGCATTCCTTCAAACCTGGGAAAAAAATCTGGCTTTCCGGGGGGATCAGGTGGAGATCCAGGCTGAGGGGGTTGAACCAGAAACGGGGAAGCTGGAAGGTCTGGAAGCGGATGGACGCCTGCGATTGCGCTCCCTGAATGGACAAACTTTCACGGTACAATTTGGGGAAGTGCATCTGCGCCGGGTTGTATGATATACTTTTTAAGGTGAGGTGACCCATGCTTGATAATCTGCGCAACGAGGCTTCGTTTCAGGAAGACGAAGAGTCGATCGATCACAAACCGCCCCAACCGCCCAAGCCACGCAAACCGCCTAAACCGCCCAAGCCGCCCAAGCCGCCCAAACCACCCAAACCGCCCAAGCCGCTCACACTGCGCCCCAGCCTTGATGAGGTGACCCGCATGACCGCCCCGCAACGCTTTGCTCTGGTACTGATGTTATTCTTTATTGTTTGTTTGTTCGGGATTGTGTTACTGTTGGTTTTCGGAAAAGTGGTTCTTCCGTTCATACCCTAGGTTTTTCCCATTTACCATCTTGCAGCAAAAAAAGAATGCAGTGTCCAGAGGAAACCGCATTCTTTTTATATACCTAACGCTGGCAAGCCTGTATCGAAGAATTAATTTAGCGGCAGTTCAATTTGGGGACCCGCATCGGCCTCTGCCT